>OJRZ01001472.1_pt1 | contig 18302 bp, 9 predicted proteins | sample 1599291 | NCBI WGS metagenome assembly OJRZ01 (sample SAMN04168657, study PRJEB22393) | human gut metagenome | biome: human gut microbiome; feature: stool | host: Homo sapiens | collected 2014-03-20
ACTTCATGGCGGACATTCTGGCGCAGGCTCGTGCACGTTCCCGCCAATAAAATGATTTGTGACGGCTCCGAACGCTGAATCTTCGGAGCTGCAGCAAGGAGACCGACCCATTATGTTCTCCGCAAAAAACCGAGAACCCTTCATGGCGGCACTGGCCGCCTTGAACCCCAATCCCAAAAGCGAACTCAACTATTCAACGCCCTTTGAGCTGCTCGTTGCCGTGATGCTCTCTGCGCAGGCAACGGACAAAGGCGTGAATCTTGCAACTGCAAAACTCTTTCCGGTCGCCAATACGCCGCAGAAAATCCTCGATTTGGGGTTGGACGGTCTCATCCCCTACGTTCAGACGATTAATCTTTACCGCACCAAAGCACAGCACCTCATTGAGGCCTGCCGCATCCTGATCGATCGGTTTCACGGCGAAGTACCCCGCACCCGCGATGAGCTCGTCAGTCTTCCCGGCGTCGGCCGCAAGACGGCCAATGTTGTCATGAACGTCGCTTTCGGCGAGCCGGCCATTGCTGTGGACACCCACATCTTCCGCGTCTGCAACCGCACGGGCTTTGCGCCGGGGAAGAACCCCACGGAAGTGGAAGAAAAACTGCTCAAAGTGGTGCCTAAAGACTATCTGCTCAATGCCCACCACTGGCTTTTGCTTTTTGGGCGCTATATCTGCAAAGCGCGGAATCCGGAATGTGTCCGCTGTCCGGTAGCTGAGTACTGCAGCGCGCCGGAAAAGACCGAAGCGCTCGCCAAAGCTGCTGAAGAAGCGGCGGATTTAAAACCCGGATCCCCCGCCAAAAAGCCGAGAGCGAAAAAAAAGCCAACGCTCCCCGAGGTCAAATCCAACGATCGTTCGGTTTAAAGCTGCTGACTGCATGCTGTGAAATTTGGGCCGCAGCGATTACTCGCTGCAGCCCAATGGATGGATCACATTGCCGAGAGCCTTCGCAAAAAAGCTGCGGCAAAACGATCTGCAGTTACTTCAGCGTCGCCGCGTTCGTACCTGCCGTACGGCCAAAGACCATCACGTCGGCAATGGCATTGCCGCCCAAGCGGTTCGAGCCATGAATGCCGCCCGTGACCTCACCGGCGGCGTAGAGACCCGGAATCACCTTGCCGTCAACGCCGATAACCTGCGCCTTGGTGTTGATTTCCAAGCCGCCCATCGTGTGATGCACCGTCGGGACTTTGCGGCAGGCATACCACGGGCCGCCCGTCAAAGTCTTGTCGTCCTTGTTATTGGCTACGAAGCCGAGCGGATCCTTAGCCTTGCCTTCCACGACGGCGTTGTAGCCCGCAACGCTCGCCTCGAGCTTCTTGGGATCCATGCCGGTCTTCTTGGCAAGTTCGTCGAGCGTCGGTGCAGCAACAACGGATCCCAGCGCAAGCATGTTGCGGATGGTGGCGCCGTTGGCATCTACCCAGTCTTCGCTCGGATAACGCTCATGGTTCACGACAATCCAATACGTGCCTTTGGGCTGCGCAAAGATAGCCTTGGCGAGCACATCACGTGCGGCGCCTTCGTTCACGAAGCGGCTGCCTTCAAGATTGACGAAAATACGATTGCGCCCGGAGGTGCGGATATTTTCCATCAGGCCCGTGCCCGGCGTACCGCAGGGGTGGATCTGAATATCATCCAATCCAATCAGTGCGGCCCCAACTTTCTTGCCCATCACGAGACCGTCGCCCTGAGCTGCTTTGGCGAGATTCGTGCAGCCGATGGATTTATCGAGCTTCACGTCCTTCCATACGCCAGTATTAAATTCCTGACGCATCTTGATGTTGGCGCCGAAGCCGCCGGTAGCGATCACGACTGCACCGGCATCCACGGTGATCTTGCGGCCGAAGTTCTCAGCCATCACACCCTTGATCCGGCCGTCAGCCTTGATGAGATCGGTCACCTTGGTATCCGTCATCACTTTGATAGCGCCGTTGGTTTCGCCGATCACCTGCTCAAACGTGCGAATGTAGGTGTTGCCCGAAGGAGTGGCCGGATAGTGGCTGCGCTGCCAAAGGGCACCCGTGGCCGTACCGATCTCATCCTTAAACTTGACGCCGAGGTCTTCGAGCCAATCGACCGAATTCATGGAGTTTTCGGTGAGGTAATGCACCAATGCGGGTGTGCCCTTGTTGTGGCCGCCCTTGATCGTTTGGTCATAGAACTTAGCAACGCTGTCCTCAATGCCCTGACGGCCCTGACGAACCGGGTCAACCGCGTTAAGCGCACCTTCGCTCACATTGGTCGAGCCGCCCAAAAAGCCCAGTTTCTCAAGGACGAGAACGTGCTTGGCACCGGCCTGATAGGCCGAGATGGCTGCCGCAAGACCGGCTCCGCCGCCGCCCACGACGACCACATCAGCCTGATACTTGGCTTCAACGGCCGGATGCTGCTCAACATGCTTCGTGAGCGCCGTCATATCGCCGCCCGCCTGCTTCAGGCAGTCCTTGACGCCCTGCATCAGCGCAAAGCTCGAAATCGTAGCGCCCGTCACGGCATCCACGCCCACCGACTGATGATCGAGAATTTTCTTGCTCACAATGTCGAGCGCAACTCGGCCGACGCCGATCGTCTCAAGATTCTTGGAGTAGTCGATCTTTTCGATGCGGTTCTTCCCGACGGTCACCTGCACGGTGAGCGGCGCATTGTGGCCGTTGACCTGTGCAGTATAAGTGCCGGGTTTGAAGGTGCTCGGCGCGGTCTGAGCCGCTTCGCTCGCTGACGCCATTCCGGAAACACCCATCAATGCCGCGGCAGCGGCAAACGCCACCGCTTTTAATTGCATGCTTTTACGCATTATTCCTCCCTTCTCTGTGATCCATCGACGGCGCAGGAGGCGCCGTTCTTTTCATCCGCAGACCACAGAAGCGTGAGCATCGGCGCTGCCGATACTCAACTTTTGCGAGGCTAAGCAGAACCCTTCGTACTCAACAGAGGGATTAACGCTTAGGGTGAAATTTGTACTACTTGAAAACAAAAATGCTTACAAGCATCATATACATATCACGACAATATTGTTCGCGTCAGCGCAGCTGACAGCGCTTCAGTTCAGCGGGCGGCGTCTGAAAAAAAGGATGCGAACGGGAGGAAAGCAGACAAGGATTCTGAAGCTCCTGAGGCTTTAAGCGAACGGCCCAAAGAAACGCTCCGAGCGTTTTAGTTTTCTTTGCGTTTTGGCGGAGATCACTCAGCTTCAGTACCGCAACGCGATCGGTCTGAGGATCCACGGCCGCAAACCGCCCTTCTCCGAGCCAAATGCCGGCGGACTGCGGTTCATCGTGCTCACCAAAGAACACCAGATCTCCGGCTTTGAGCTCCGCGCCGTCTCGTCCGCCCGAGAGCGGTGCGCCCAAACGTGCCAGGCGATCGATGTCGGCAGGAGCCAGGAGGTCATGCATGCGAAGCACCACGACGGGAAGCGGCGCGCCTAAGACTTCGGCTTTGCTGCCGACCAATCCTTCGGCTGAAGCCGCAAGCGCCTTGAGATAGGCCGAAGGGCTGCTGCGGCGAAGCTCCTCTTCGCGCTGCTGCCACGCAGAGACATCCTCCAGCGCCGTGCCTGCCGCCTTGGCCTTGCGGCCGTCGGGCAAAAGCACCTCCCAATAATCGGCCTGATGTTCGAGCTGATAGAGCTGAATACCCGCTCCGGCAAAGACAAGAGCATCACCGTTTTCCGGACGAAGCTCTGTGTTGGGCCGGCGCATAACTGCGGCATTCTGACGATTCCAAGACACAAATGCCATGTCATTCTTGAGCGCCAGCCAACTTTCTGAAATCCATCCGAGCCGGCCGTCCAGGCACTGTACCAGCGCCCAGCCCGGGGCCTCTGAGGCGGTCGCCGAAGTCCGCTTCAGGATTCTCATCCGCTCACCCAAAACGACTGTGCGCACCGTCCGCTCTGTACGGCCTGCCGTTTTCGGATCAAGATCCATGAGTTCGGCGCTGTCAACTTTCACAATGCCCCAAGTCATCAAATCCAAAGACTTCGGTTCGGGTACTTGATCCACTGCAGACTCAAACGACAATCCTTGGCGAGCGGCGGCCGCAAAGAACTTAGCGAGCATCGCGGGTTCTGCTGATATCCCCGTAACAGCAGCCGCTCCGGGAAGCCGGGAAGCCGCAGGACCAAATTGAAACGCCAAAAGATCCACTCGATAGTCGAGCGCTTCGGCGTCCGCAAAATGCTTCCAAAGCTGGGCAGCGTGCTCTTCGGAAGGGGCCTCACCCAGCGCCGGTACGTTGGCCGCGTAGTCCGCCGAAACGGAAGGCTGAGCAGCCGCGCAGGCTGATTCACTCCCCAAAACGGCAAGTGCCAGCGTCAGCAAAAGCCCGCCCAAAATAAAGCGGGAGTCCGCGCTCGATCGGGTTGAAGCAAAAGCCATATTCGTTCTCCAGCGCCTTGAGTCTTCCGTCATTTTCGGATAAAGATTTTGGAAAATCAGCCTTTGATCAGCTGATTTCGCGGGCAGCAGCCGGCAGCAGCAGCGTCACGCGTGTGCCGCCGATCGGACTTGCCCGCTCTACCTTTACTTCCGCACCGATGCGGGCTGCACGCTCGGCCATGATCGAGAGGCCGACATGCTGTCCCTTGCGAGCCTCCACCACGTCGTTGTCGATGCCAACGCCGTCGTCAACGATGCTCACCTTAAGGTCGTCGTTATTTTGGATCGTCACGGTGACACTGGTGGCCTGAGCATGTTTACGCACATTGGAGAGCGCTTCCTGAATGATGAAGATCACCTGAAGCTTCTGGCGAGGCGTGAGCTTGGGGCCGTCGCCCGTTGCCCGCAGACGCGCTGAAACATGAGACTGCCCCTCAAAACGGTCAATCACAGTCTGCACGCCCTGAAGGAAGCCTTCGCTGTGCACGCGTTCACGGAAATTAAGGAGCAGCTCCCGCACATCCTGATAGCACTCCTGCACACCCGTCTGAATGGCCGAAAGCGACTCGTCGCGAAGCGCATCATCTTTATTTTTGATGGCTTCCGAGAGGAACTGCACCTGCAGATTAAGGTACGAGAGCGCCTGCGCAATCGAATCATGCAGCCCCTGGGCCAGAAGCTGACGCTCCTGCACCACCGCAAACTGTCGTTCACGCTCAATTAGGCGCTGATTGTCAATAGCCACGCCCAAATGCGTCGAGAAGCTCTCGAGAAGCTGAATCATCTGCGAGGAAAGTTCCGGCGCATCCCGGAAAAGCAGCATGTAGACGCCGATAGACTCCGAAACACTTCGGACCTTAAAGCAATAGGCCGTTGAGAACCCCGCACGAGCAAGCACGACGGCGAGCGGCCGCTGATCATTTTCAAGCCGCACGCGCACCGGATAATTTTTTTGCAGCACCGTACGGCTGATGGAATCCTCAAAAGCCATTTCCGCGGCTTCATGAATATCGCTCGGCCTCAATCCGCTCGCCGCAGCAATATTGACCGCTCCCTGCTTGGCGTCGACCAATGTCACGAGACACGCATCTGCTTCGGTATAGCGCACGATGCGTTCGACAAACCCCTCCGTCAGCTCCTCCATGCCGCGCTGCTGTGAGAAGAAGGATGTGATTTCATAAAGCTGCGCCAAATGACGATTCTTTTCCTCGACAGAAGCCGTCTTTTCGGCCACTTTCTGCTCAAGGTTGTTGTAGAGGTCTTCCAGTCGATCCGCCATGCGATTGAAGCCCTGAGCAATGCGCCCGATTTCGTCTTCGCTTCGAGGCGTCACGCGCGCCGTCAGATCTCCGCCGGAGAGTCGGTTGATGCCTTCGCCGAGTTCATTGATGGGACGAATCACCCAGCGCCAGAGGAGAAGCATAATCGCAAAGAGACTGCCGATCGCCAGCACAATCAGGAGCATCTGCAGATAGCGAAGCTGCCACAAATACCCGCTTCGCCACTCTTCAATGCGGTGCGCAAGATTCGTTGCTTCATCCAGAAAACTGCTGAGTGCATACTCGTCAACAGGCTTCCCAAGCTCTCTCGCACGCACAAACATGGGTTCGATACTGCCGCGCCAGCGCCCTTCAAGGAGGTCGAGCTTGTCGGCAATATCGGGCTCTCGCGGTAGCAGGAGCGGCTTCCAGCTGTCGCCGCTGCGAACGTTCTTAAAGCCGTCGAGCATCGCCTGAAGTTCTTTGTCGAAATCGAGCCGCGACGAGCCCGTCTGCGAAAAATACGCTGCTCTATAAGCATGAAGGCGCAGTTCGCCCACTGCGTATTTGGCCGATGCGCTTGCCTCAAGTTCCCAGTTAACGAGCATCGTCCAGGCAATCGACCCGGAAACAAAGCTCACCCAAAGAAGCGTGAGAACGAGAAGACGAGCCGAAAGGCTTTTAAAGTACTTCAGGATGAACATGAGGCGCTGCGCCGAGCCCTGCGGCTCGGCGGGAATTGTAGATTGGCACAAACCGCAGATTAGATAAGCGTTGGATCTTCGTCCACCACTTCAAGCGTCAAACCGTCGTCTGTCTTAACGCTGTCGGACGGAGCTCCGCCAGCTGTGTCCGACCCATCCGCGGAATCCGTTGATTCAAGGGACAGCCCCACAATATGTTCGGCCTTCCAAGAGAGCGCAAGCACCTTGCCGCGGCGGGCACGATGGAGCGTTGCGCCGCTCAGGATGCGCTTGGAAATCTGCGCCTCTCGCGCTTTACCGCCTCGGCCGGTGCCAGTAACGATTGCCCCGCGGTCATCAACCAGCGCGACAGATACAAGCGATTCGCCCGTTTCAAGCGTCATGAAGCTCATACCTTTGCCGCCGGAGGCCGTCACGCGCACTTCTTTCAAGGGGAATACCAAGAGTCGATTGGACGACGACAAGCAGGCAATGAGCTGCTCGCCCTGCGCCGCTTTAAGGGGCAGTTCAATCGGCGGCAGAAGCGACTCGCCTTTGCCTAACGTTACGAAATCGCGGCCGGCCTTTAAACGCGTCGACACGTCCGAAGCCTTCAGCACCATGCCCTTGCCGCCGGAAGTCACAATCACCGCAGCGGCATTCGGATCCGCCGAAATCCAGCCTGCCGGCTGAGCGCCTTTAGGCAAATCAACGAAGGCCGAAAGCGGCGAACCATCGCCGCGGCCGCCCGGCAGTGCGGAGACGGCAAGCGTATAGACGCGGCCCGCCTGATCCAAGAACGAAATCTGACTGCTCGAACGGCACTCAATCGTCGCTTCGAGTCCGTCACCCGTCTTAAAGCTCATGAGCGAGCAGTCGTGACCATGACCCGTACGGGCGCGCAGGAAGCCCTTGCGGGAAATGACGACCGTTACGGGTTCATCCGCCGTCTGCACTTCGTGCGCCGCCTGTTCGGCCTCTTCAACCACCGTACGGCGAGGATCGGCAAAACTCTTCGCTGCCGCTTCAATTTCCTTGGCCGTCTGGCGCTTCAGTGCACCGTCACTGCCGAGAATTTTCTCGAGTCCGGCACGTTCTTTGGCGAGCTGCGCGAGCTCTTTCTCAATGGCAATGGCCGCCAAGCGAGCAAGCTGCTTCAAGCGAATTTCAAGAATATCGTCGGCCTGACGGTCCGTGAGCCCAAACTCTTTGATGAGATCGGCCTTCGGATCATCTGCATTGCGAATAATGGCGATCACGCGGTCAATATTGAGGAGCACAAGCGACCGGCCTTCCAACACGTGAATGCGGTCGAGCACCTTCTCCAAACGCGCCTCTGAACGCCGGCGAACGACCGCCAGCCGAAATGCGATCCAATCCTGCAGAATTTCGAGCAGGCCTTTTTGCCGGGGCTTGCCGTCCAGTCCCAGCATCACAAGGTTCACCGGCACGTTGCTTTCGAGGTCGGTTTCCGAAAGCAGGTAATTCACGAACTCATCGCGATCGACCTTGCTCGTCTTCGGTTCAAACACGAGGCGCACGTCGACGGACTTGCCCGACTCGTCGCGCACATTGTCGAGCAGCGAAAGCATCGCGCTCTTGGCCTGCTGCTGCTTGGCCGAAAGCGTCTTTTTATCCTTCTTGGGACGCGGATTCGAAATCTGCTCAATGCGGTCCAGAATCGAACGCGCAGAAGCTGCCGGCGGCAGCTCATCAATCACGAGCTGCCACTGACCGCGCGCCAGATCTTCAAAGTGCCAGCGAGCACGAACACGGAGCTTGCCGCGTCCCGAACGGTAGATGGCGCGGATTTCATCCTTAGGCGTAATAATCTGACCGCCGCAAGGGAAGTCCGGGGCCGGCATCAGCTCCAGAATCTCGTTTAAATCCGCGTCGGGATTCTCCAAAAGCCGCACGCAGGCCGCAGCGACTTCGCCCAGATTGTGCGGAGGGATCTCGGTCGCCATGCCAACGGCAATGCCCGACGAACCGTTCAGCAGCACAAACGGCAGCTTGGCAGGCAGCTCCACCGGTTCCTGAAAATTACCGTCGTAATTGGGCTGAAAATCCACAGACCCCAGATCCACTTCTTCGAGCAAGAGCTGCGAAATGGGCGTGAGACGGGTTTCCGTATAACGCATCGCCGCTGCCGAGTCACCGTCGCGGGAACCGAAATTGCCTTCGGCCACAAGGAGCGGATAGCGAAGCGAAAAGGTCTGAGCCATGCGCACCAGGGCGTCATACACCGACTGGTCACCGTGCGGATGATATTTGCCGAGCACGTCACCCACAATACGGGCGCTTTTGACGCTTCTGCCCTCAAATTTCAGCCCCATCCGGTACATGTCTATCAGGATGCGGCGCTGGACAGGTTTTTGCCCGTCGGTCACTTCCGGAAGCGCTCGGCTCTTCACCACTGACATGGCGTATTCAAGATAAGCCTGTGAAGCATAGCGGGCAAGCGTGAGCGCCCCGTCCTCTTCGGCCGGACCGACTGTAGCTGCACCGACAGCCATCTCTTCAGTAGCGGCTTCCTCGGGTGATTCCTCAAGAGCATCGTCTGGCGATGGAGCAGCATCATCAGCATCGAGCTCCTCCGTTTCCGGCGGTTCAGAGCCGTTTGGCTCCTTTGCCGCCTCCGGCGTTTCGGGAGCCTCTGCCGCATCGTCGTCCGCAGCCTTTTCTTGAATCGCCTGAGCCCCTTGAGACTGCTTAGACGGATCCAGTTCCGGCACATCAGCATTCAAGTCGCCAAAAAGGGAGTCGTGCTCAAAATCGTCTTTCTTCATGCTTCATACAGACGGGTTCGTCAATGCCGCCCCCGTCTTTCACTTCTTTCGTTTAACCGCTTTTTCGGGACCGTTTTTAAACATCGAGCTCTGCTCGGTCACCATAGGCTTCCATCCAGAGGCGGCGCCCCGTCACCTGACGTTCCCCCATCAAGGTTTGCATGACCGTTCGGGTATCCGCTTCGGAAATACTGCCGAAAGCAACGGGGAGGAGCTTCCGCGTATCGGGAGCCAGCGTTGTCTCCGCGAGCTGCTCAGCTTTCATTTCACCCAAACCCTTAAAGCGTGAAATGGAGAGCTGCTCCTCGGTGAATCCCTCCTTTTTGAGAGACTCCAGCGTGCGCGACAGTTCGCGCTCGTCCAGACAATAGATCTTGCGATCGGGTTTGCGGCCTTTCTTCGGCGCATCAACGCGAAAGAGCGGCGGCATGGCGACATACACGTGACCCAATTCAATAAGCTTCGGAAAGTGCTTCAAGAAGAGCGTCAGAAGGAGCACTTGAATGTGAGAGCCGTCCACGTCCGCGTCGGACAAGATGCAGATCTTTCCATAACGCAGCCCCTTCAAATCCGGATCACCGTCCCGATGATGCGGATCCACCCCGATGGCGAGCGCAATGTCATGAATCGTGTCGGAACGGAAGAGTTCGCCGCCCTCGACTTCCCAGGTATTGAGGATCTTGCCGCGCAGCGGCAGCACAGCCTGAAATTCCTTGTCGCGCCCCTGCTTAGCGGAGCCGCCGGCTGAATCCCCTTCAACGATGAAGAGTTCGTTGCGCGTAATGTCGCTTGACTCACAGTCGGTGAGTTTGCCCGGCAATACCGCCACCGTGCTTGCGCGACGGCGCTCGTATTTCGCAGCCTGACGCTGACGCGCCTGTGCCTGCGAAATGATGTGTTCAACGAGCTTTTTGCCTTCGTCGGCATGGTCATTCAACCAGAATTCAAACTGCGGACGTACGAACCCGCCCACGAGCTTCACTGCATCACGGCTCGTGAGTTTTTCCTTCGTCTGTCCTTGAAACTGGGGATCGAGCGACTTTGTTGAAAGTACAAAATTAACGCGCGAAAAGACGTCTTCGGCGAGAATTTTCACGCCCTTTGGCTGCAGCCCATGGGCATCCATGAAAGCACGGACAGCTTGAAAGAGGCCGTCCTTCAATCCCGCTTCATGCGTGCCGCCCTGCGGCGTCGGAATGAGGTTCACATAGCTCTCGCGCGTGAGCGGTCCTTCAGTCGTCCACACCACCACCCAAGACGCGCCTTCACCCGGCGAAAAGCTTTCGGAATCTTCACCAGCAAAGCCTGAAGCTTCAAACGGCTCAATAAGACTATCGCCCTTGATTTCCGAGAGCAAATATTCCTTTAAGCCTCCCGAATATTTCCAATGCGCTTCCGTTCCGGTCATTTTGTTGACATAGTCCACTTCGCATCCCGGAAGGAGCACCGCCTTCGAGCGCAGAAGACGGACCAATGCCGGTTCAGGAATAACCGGACTGTCAAAATACTTCGGATCGGGCCAGACCGTTACGCGCGTGCCTGTGCGCGACTTCGGGCGGGAGCTTTTCTTGATTTCCAAGGGTTCAGACACGAACCCGTCGCGAAAGCCCATCGTTGCTTCTTGGCCGTCGCGCCAAACAGTCACCACTAAATGCTTGGAAAGCGCGTTGGTTACCGAAACGCCTACACCATGAAGGCCGCCCGCAAACGTGTAGGGGCCGCTTCCATCAGCTTTGGCAAACTTGCCGCCGGCATGCAGACGCGTAAAAACAATCTCCAGCACCGGCGCGTGTTCTTCTGGATGCATGCCGGTAGGAATACCTCGGCCATCATCCTCCACCGTCACTGATCCGTCCGCTGCCACCTCAACAGAGATTCTTTTGCCGTAGCCCGCGAGCACTTCGTCGCTTGCGTTGTCAATCACCTCCTGAATGATATGGAGGGGATTGTCAGTCAGCGTGTACATACCCGGGCGCTGCTTGACAGGTTCTAACCCTTTCAGCACGCGAATAGCCTCTACGCCGTATTCTTCTTTTTTCGCCATCTTCACAAACAAAATGCAGCCGGAGATTCAGAGGAAGGCGCTTGCGCTACTTCCGTCCGATCGAACCAGTACTGAATAAAAGGAGAGTCGAGGTTGATCGAGTTTCACCGGTCAGCCTTCCGCAGTGCTTCCACTTCAGCAGCAAGCAAACTCAAAGAGCCTGCTGCGCAGGAAGCAGCGAGGAGAACCATGCATTGTTTGATCCTCTTCGAGACTCACAAATATATATTCTAGCAATTGCAGTCACCGGGCTAAATCTTGACTAGCACGCTGTCAGCGCTGGCACCCGACAAAGCGATTTCTTTGCGGTTTATCCCAATAAAAAGCACCAACGTCTGCTGAAAAAGACGCTGAGGCACCCAACCCCACTATCAACACTGAATTGATGAGACTGCAGAGCTTGGCCTTATAAGCTTCAATAGCCATTTACACAAAAATCAGGACATTCTCCAGCCCCCATCTCTTAATACTTACCGGCGTAAAGTACATATGGGCTACCTCAAAGCTAAAAGAACTTGCTGATACTGCCCAAGTTGCAGATATAAATAGTTCTCTAAGTATTTTGACAAGCCCTTTGATAATAATATTTGTATTTCAATACTGTATTTTTGTCAATTAAATTAACACTCAGAAAACTCTGATTCATTGGTACAGTCTGTATGTCCATCACGCGTCGGTCTTTCCTCGGAGCGCTCAGCGGCTTTGTTTCTTTCGGATGCCAAGCTGTATGTCCAAATCCAGACGAAACCTTTGATCTCATTGTGGTTGGATCCGGTGTCGCAGGGCTGACGACCGCGGTCATTGCAGCAGAGTCCGGGATTCGACGTGTCGTCGTACTAGAAAAGCAGCCTCTACTTGGTGGAACTTCCATTATCTGCGAGGGAAACTGGAGTATTTCTGAAACAATTTTTCAGAAATATGCCGGCATTATTGACAGCAATGATTCGTTTTACGAAGACATGCTAATTGCCGGGAGACGAACAAACAAACCCGAACTCGTACGTGCCATGATTGATGCTGGACGACAGCAGTTTGAATGGACTGTTGCCGGCGGAGTTCGTCCCACAGCTGTCGGGGTCAATTCCGGCTTGCGTATCCCTCGCGCTCACAAATTTAATCCCGTAGAAGTGATTTCTCACCTGAGGCAATGTGCCAAGAAGCTCGGCGTAAAAATTCAAACAGCAGTTCGCGTTGAGGAACTTCTTGGAAACCACAACAGCGGTGTCTTAGGCGTACGTGTTTCAAGTGCCGCAGGCAAATGCTGTATATGGGCAACCAAATGTGTTGTCTTAGCTACTGGCGGATTCGCACGAAATAGGGTATTGCTCTCACGTTATGCGCCAAAGCTACTCAATGCACCGTGCCTTGCATCTATTGGCGCAACAGGTGACGGCATTCGTCTTGCAGAACCGTTCGATCCTTCGCTGCGAGATATGAATAATCTTCAAGCAGCTTATGCTTTCATCCCCAACCCAAGCTCAATCAGAGACATGACGCATATCTTCTACGGAGGTGCTGTTGCAGTCAATAAGTGGGGACGGCGTTTCACGGATGAATCACAAGCTTATTTTCATACGGCAGAAGCGGCTATTGATCAGGCTGATGCAATGACGTTTCTTGTGTTCGACGAAAAAATCCGTCGTAATCAAATGTCACGGCGAGCAGTCGATCTAGCTCTGTTAAAGCCATTCGATGAGGTTAAGGCACCCCCATACTTGCTTGTTGGCGACACTCTCAAGCTGGCAGCCGAAAAGGCTCGGATACCAGCTGAAATATTGATTGAAACGATTGGAGAGTACAACCACGACATCACAACATTAGGGCGTGATTCCCTCTTCGGCCGAACCTCTCTTGACTGCGGCGTAGGTAATCTGGTTACGATCAATACGCCACCCTTTTTTGTTATGCCTGTAGTTCCCGCCTTTCTCGGCACATATTGTGGTCTAGAGATCGATGAATCTGCTCGCGTTCTTGATAAAAATGGAATCCCCATCAAAGGATTACTTGCAGCCGGCGAAGTAACTGGTGGACTACATGGCAATGGGTCTGTGGGAGGCGCTCACTATGGCGCAGCGCACGCCTTTGGGAGAATTGCCGGTCTAACAGCTGCTCAGCTCCCTTCTCGAAAGGTTTTCTCATGATACTGCAGCAAGCTGTTACCTTACTCTGCCTATGTGCAATAGGACTTGCTAGCCCTTCCTGGGCTGCATTTCCTGGGCAGAAACTTCGTATCAGCATTGATGCATCAGTCATTCCAAACGATGTCTCTGAAGAGACGCTTCATCTGCTCGAGCAAGTGCTCGCTGAGGTGCAGATTGAAGCAAGAACGGAAGAAAATTCCGCAGATTTAAAGAAAGCTTTTGAGATGCGAGAGATAGATCTTCTACTGACCTCAGCAGCTTTATATCGTTCACTCGGAATGATCGGTGCCAGAGACATTGCGACGCTCGCGAGTGAAGATCTTTCGAACCCCAACAAAACCGCTGGAGCTGCAGTTTTTGTTCAGCTCGAACGAGCGGATCTGAACGATTGGCAGGATCTTTCAAATAAAAAAATAGCATATTCGTCTGAGTGGGGTTTGGACGGCAATACCGCATTTCGCGCGGAACTCGTTCAGCATGGCATCTTAAATGTTAAGTTTGAAAACATTAAACCTCATGCAAGCGACGCAATCCGTCGGCTACTAGAGGGGGAATTTGACGCTTTAGTACTTCCCGTTTGCCTATTAGAAAAGACCGCTGCAAAACAGTTCCTGATGACTGATTCAATGAGGGTTCTCTCTCCACGAAGTACAGAAGGTACAGCCTGCGTTGTTTCTACGAAACTTTTTCCGGGCATTGTGGCCGTCGCGTCTCCAAGTCTTACTCCTGCCTTGTCACGAAGCATAGCGAGTGCACTTTTAAGTGCTGGTCCCGATAGCAGCAAACGATTTTGGACCGAAGCAACTGATTTCAGTGAGCTTGACAGTGCACTCCGCCTACTCGATCTCGACGCATATGCTGATTTAAGGAAATGGTCGTTGCGTCGACTTTGGACAGAATACAAACCGTGGTTCCTCTTTGCACTAATGGGGCTCATAGCGCTCGGACTTCATAGTGTTGTTCTTAGTAGATTAGTCAATCGTCGAACAGCAGAGCTCGCTGATGCCCTATGTCGGGAAAAGCTATTTGAACAACAGGCGCAAGTTGCTGCTCGACGTATCAGTAAGATGGAACGCATTGGACTGCTTGGTCAGGTCACGACACTTTTCGCGCACGAAGTGAGGCAACCACTTTCCGTAATCGCCGTTTACGCTTATGGACTTCGCCGCCAAATAGAGAAAGGCCGTTCCACAGAGGGGGAGTTGATTGACGGTCTCAAGAAAATCGAAGCGCAGAATGCACTTGCAGATTCAATTGTCAAGAAAGTCCGCAATTGGTTGCGGCAAAAAGGTTCCAAACGAGAGCTCGTCAATCTCCTCGATGTAATTCAACGCTCTTGCGCTACATTTCTATCGAGTGGGAAACGTCGTGCAGACTTACAGTTCAACGGCAATAGTCGACAAGAGCCTATATACATCTACGCAGATTCTCTCGATTTAGAACTTGTACTGCTCAATCTCCTGCGTAATGCCGAAGAGGCTCAGACTACCGTCTTAGCTCCGTTCATTCACCTTGACGTCTTCTCAGATGGAAAAGAAGCATATGTACGCATTGTAGACAACGGGCCTCCACTCGATGAAAGCAGTTTTAAACGAATCACAGCAGCCATGGAGACAACAAAACCAGAGGGATTAGGCTTAGGACTTTCACTCGTAAACTCGATCATTGAAGCTCAAGGCGGGCGAATCAAATTTACCCAAAGCGAGGTGGGCGGATTATCCGTTACTCTATCGCTACCACTTGTTCAACCATAACCCACAACAGGCAAACTTTAGGATAGGGGGTTAATTGTGAACGGTGAACAACCGTTAGTTCGGATCATTGATGACGAAGAATCAATTCGTGAAGCATTGTCATTTCTGCTTGGTAATGAAGGTTGGAAAACGATCGGTTATGAGAATGCAGACACATTCCTGCGAAGTGATTCGCCGAGCACTCCGGGCTGCGTTATCTTGGATATTCGTATGCCCGGCATGAGCGGTCTCGATGCACAAAAGATCATGAAGGACCGAGGTTTTGTACTTCCAATCATTTTCCTCTCCGCACACGGTGACATCGATACTGCCGTCGACACAATGCGTCTCGGAGCTTTCGACTTCATTCAAAAGCCGATTGATCCAGAGCGAATGACTAAAACGGTAGAGCGTGCGATTCGAGAAAGTATTCGGAGATCACGCGGCATACTCTCATCTGAAGTCATTGCCGAGCGCGTAAATCTGTTGACCCATCGCGAGCGGCAGATCTTGCAATTCGCTCAGGCAGGGCTTACCAATAAGAAGATTGCAGAGGCGCTCAACATTCGCGAAAAAACAGTTGAAAGCTTCAAGACGTCAATTTTCAAACGCTTCGGAGCCACGTCAATGAAGGAACTCCGAACGATGCTCGGCATGGAGCCTAAGATCTGAACCCAAAACACAATCAAAAAACAAATGGTCCTTTGAAGATGGATACCTCAAAGGACCACATTCCAGCTTTTAGTCAGCCTGAGAAGCCATGGATTTTGCTGCTATACGTCCGAAAGCCTGTGCCTTGGCAAAGGCCGTTCCAGATATATAACCAGCTCCATGGAATCCTCCAGTCATTTCTCCGGCCGCCCAAAGCCCCGGAATAATGTCACCATAGACATCCACGACTTGACACGACGAATCAATTCTCAGACCACAGTAAGTTGCAATCATCGCCGCCGTCGCGGGGAACGCATAGAACGGCCCGTTTTCAATTTTAACGAGCTTACCGCTTGTGCTCGCCATTGTCTGACGACCATAGTCTGTATCACGTCCAAGATCAACAAAACCGTTATAGCGCTTTACCGTCTCTGCAAGTGCCTTCCCATCCAACCCTGCGGCCCTTGCTACATCCTCAATTGTGTTGCCGCGATAGAGATAGGCCGGTAATTTTCCATCTTCTAGTACCGGCTTCCAGAGAACACGTCCTTGGGGATTCGTCTTGTAATCACGCTCAAGCATTGCTTGATCAAAGATGATCCAGGACTTGCCTTCTGGCTGAGCCAATGCGTAATCTGAAATCTTCTTATAAGAAATAGACTCATCTACAAACCGTCGAGCGTCCTTATTGACAATGATGGCACCAGACCAATAAATCTGCGTCATTTCGTCAATTGAGACTGGATTGAGCTTGAACCCGTAGGTAGCTTTGATATAAGCGGTATCCAACATATCGGCTCCCACCGAAAGTCCCATCAGGATACCGTCCCCCTGTGTGCCTGCCCCAGAGATTACGGCAGCTTGCTTTAGCGGTGGATTGTACTTCCCAAGCATCTCAGGATTACGCGAAAAACCACCAGCACAAAGTAGAACTCCTTTGCGAGCGCGAACATACTTCTCGCCGGACTTGTCCTTCACGAGTACACCGGCGATCTTTGAAAAATCATCTGCCCATACGAGTCGCTCGACTCGACTGTTGAGCGCAATGACAGCTCCGTGCTCCTTAGCAAACTTCATCATCCCCATGAGTACGCGGCTAACATCAAAATGATGAGAGCGAGGTACCGATTGACCACCCTGAAGGACAATGGCATCAGGTTTAAGCCCGAGATCTGTCGTGAGCCATTGATACTGCTCAAGTACCTCCTTGACGTAAGCTTCAGCCAATGCTTGATTGCAAAGACCTCCACCAGATGTGATCAAATCCTTTACAAAAAGCTCCGCAGAATCCTTAATACCTTCTTTCTTTTGCTCTTCCGTACCAGCTACAGCGATCATTCCTCCGCACAAAGCTGACGAACCTCCTACCATTGGCTGCTTTTCGAAGAGCGTCACCTTCAAGCCTCGTTGAGCTGCAACGGAAATAGCGGCCAGACCAGCAGCTCCTCCGCCGATCACGATAATGTCTACAACATCGTCCCACTTTTGTTCGGGAGCCCGTAATTGTTTCGCTTGCGTTACGGCTAATGTTGCGACAGCGGCAGTTCCCCCAAAAATCGTCTTAAAAACGAACCTTCTCGACAACGTCATATTTATCTCCTTTTGGTCAGTCACTCTGAAGCAAATGAAATGTCCAGAGAGCTCATGACTCAGTTTCCAAAAGAAGACCCTTAAGGGTGATCGCAATAAATCAAACCACAGTTCGATATACAGTACAAACACTGTATATCTAGTTTTTAACGTCACTCTTGACAGATTTTATGGTTTAAAACTTAAATAATATCCAATAATATCAATTAACTGACTAAGTTAAGTCTTTAACGCTCATAGTCAGCACATGTGTTCCGTTAAGTAAAAACCAATCCGTCTTGATGGTAAATATTTCAAAAAAATTCGCTTAAGGTGGCAGGAAAAGCTCAACAGATCAATCTACGCAAAGAATCTTGTCCGTTATAACCTTTCGAACAATTCTCATAGAAAAAAGTTCTCCGACACTCTAAAGGATCTAGGCCTAGTCCCAATACAAGGCTCCGTATTCTACGGTGATCTCAAGCTAGCTGAAGTGCAAGCTTGAATAAGAACTGCTATGGAACTGCTAGATCCGAAAGAAGAAAAATGCTTCTGGCTTCCCTGCCGCTTAGAAGTCAAAGACATTCATTCAAAAATGCATCGACCATGACGATTGATCCTTTGCGCCATTTTTATCCACGCATTCCTTTCACTCAACTTGTGCGTGACATCCAACCCGCCGAATCGATATGACTAAAGTAAGGATCTAATTCTCATACCTGATAAAAATATTTATAACATATCGAAAACGTCTATATTTATATTTTATTCACGAGTTTTATATGCTTTAAAAAATATATCAAGTTATACAATAATCACTTAAAAATTCGCAACATCTATGACAGCATTGTTTTACCGAGAATAAAATAATTTAGTTTTAATTAAGATTACCATAAACATTCCACCAATAAACACCAGGCCGCAATTATTGGTTTATGTTATGCCACTTGAACTTCAAAAAAAATGAAAAAATATCGTGAGATTTCATCCTTTTAATCAGATATTTATCACCATAAAAATCATTGTATACATTAAATTACGAGGCAATGT
>OJRZ01001484.1_pt1 | contig 18212 bp, 15 predicted proteins | sample 1599291 | NCBI WGS metagenome assembly OJRZ01 (sample SAMN04168657, study PRJEB22393) | human gut metagenome | biome: human gut microbiome; feature: stool | host: Homo sapiens | collected 2014-03-20
ACGGCATGTCCATCGCCCGGGCGGTGCTGGAGTACTGCGCGGACAAGAAGCTGCTGGGGGCCAAGACCCTGTTCGCCACCCACTACCACGAGCTGACGGAGCTGGAGAACACCCTGCCCGGCACGGTCAACTACAACATCGCCGTCAAGACCCGGGGGGAGGACATCATCTTCCTGCGGAAGATCCTCCCCGGCGGGGCGGACCGCAGCTACGGCATCGAGGTGGCCAAGCTGGCGGGGCTGCCGGACAAGGTGGTCCAGCGGGCCAAAACGGTCCTGAAAGAGCTGGAGGAGGAGAACGGCGTTCAGTACGTAGCGGCCCGGAAAGAGGAGGACCAGGTGTCCCTCACCGCCATCGGCGAGGGGGAGGTGCTGGACGCCCTCCGCCGCTGCCAGCCGGACACGCTGACGCCCATTGAGGCGATGAGCCTGATCTACGAGTGGAAGCAGAAGCTCAACTGAGCACCCGGCCGGGCAGGCACGGCGGGATGCGCCCTCTGCCGCGGGGGACCGGACGCGCTGACGGCGCCCGGAGAGCGGCCTTCAGGCCGGGACAGGGGATTCCGCGGAAATGAGGGGCCTGGCGGCGAGCGGACACGCGCCGCCCAAGCCCAGCGGATCAAAAGAAGACCCCGGCGGATCCGCCCGCCGGGGAAAACAAGCTGAAACAGAAGCCGGACGAAAACCGGGAGGGAACGAGATGCCAAGAAGAAAGAGCGCCGCCTATATGTCGGCGGGGGAACAGATCGCGGGCACGGTGCTCTTTGTGATCTACCTGCTGGTGCTGCCCTTTGTCACAGCCCCGCTGTTCCGCCTGATCGGCGGACTGCTGGGAGTGACCATCAGCACCGGATTGCAGAATATCCTGTATTACTACATCCTCTTCGCCGCCACGGTCATCATTTTCCACGGCTTTCTGGGTCGGACCTCCCGGCACTTTGCAGAGAACCTGGGCGGGGCCTGCAAGTTCATGGCCATCGGACTGGTGGCCCTGTACGGCCTGAACGAGCTGGTGTACCGCCTGACAAGACTGGTGGTATCCAACCAGACCAACCTGAACGACACCACCATCTCCGCCCAGATCGAGGACGCGCCCCACATGACGCTGCTGATCGTCATTTTCCTGGCGCCCTTTGTGGAGGAGGTGCTCTTCCGGGGACTGGTGTTCGGGAATCTCCGGCGCAAGAGCGCGGCGGTGGGATACCTGGTCAGCTGCCTGCTGTTCGCCCTGCTGCATGTGTGGCAGTTCGCGGTGGTGAACCGGGACATCACGTATTTCCTGCTGATGCTCCAGTATCTGGTGCCCGGGCTGGTGCTGGCGTGGGTCTATGACCGCACCGGCACCCTGTGGACGTCCATCGGTCTCCATGCGGCGGCCAACGCCCTCTCCGCTTGGACCCTTGTGGCGTAAGAACCGAATTCCGGAATGATGAGGGGAGAAAGGGACAGATGAATTTTTGGGACGTATTTGGCGAGATGCTGGTCATCCTGTTCGCCATTGCGGCGGGCTATGCGGCCAACCGGCTGGGGTACCTGGGCGGGGAGGCGGACCAGAAGGTCTCCAAGCTGCTGCTGAACATCACCATGCCCGCCATGATCGTGGCGGCGGTGATCACCGGCGAGGAGCTGCCGGAGCTGGGGACCATCCTCTCCATCCTGGAGGTTGGCGTGGTGTTCTACCTGCTGGAGGCGGTCTTTGCCCTGGTGGTGCCCCGGTTCCTGCCGGGCACACAGGGGCAGAAGGGCGTGTGGCGGTATGCCCTGGCCTTCCCCAACGTGGGGTTCATTGGCTATCCCGTAGCGGTGGCCCTGTTTGGAGACGGCGCACTGTTCTATGCCGCCATTCTGGCGCTGCCCTTCAATCTCTTGTCTTACAGTCTGGGCCCGCTGCTGCTGGCAGGGGCCGCCCGCTTCCGCTGGAAGCAGCTGTTCACCCCCTGCATCGTGGCCTCTGTCCTGGGATTGGTGCTGGCGCTGACCCGGCTGCGGCCGCCGGCCCTGGTGGGCGAGATGCTGGACTTTGTGGGAGACATCACCGTGCCGCTGTCCCTGCTGGTGGTGGGCTCCCTGCTGGCGGGCATGTCAGCCGGACAGGTGCTGCGCTCTCCCAAGCTGTGGCTGCTGACGGCCATCCGCCTGCTGTTGCTGCCGGTGGCCCTGTGCCTGGTCCTCCGGGCGCTGGGGATCGACTCCCTGGTGCTGGGGATCGCTGTCACCCAGATGGCCATGCCCGTAGCAGTGAACGGGACGCTGCTGAGCATGGAGTACGGCGGAGACACCGAGTGCATGGCACAGATCACCTTCCTGACCACGGCGGCGTCCATCGTGACCATTCCCATCGTCGCCGTGCTGCTGCTCTGAGCTTAGAAAGGAAACCAATATGCCTCACATTCAACAACTGGAGTCCCACGTAGCGGACCTGATCGCCGCCGGTGAGGTCGTGGAGCGGCCCGCCAGCGTGGTGAAGGAGCTGGTGGAAAACGCCGTCGACGCCGGCAGCTCTGCCGTGGTGGTGGAGATCCGCCGGGGCGGCATGGGCATGATCCGGGTGACGGACAACGGCTGCGGCATCGCGCCGGAGGAACTCCCCACCGCCTTCCTGCGCCACGCCACCTCCAAGCTGCGGACGGAGGAGGACCTGGGGAAGATCGGTACTCTGGGGTTCCGGGGCGAGGCCCTGGCCGCCATCTCCGCCGTCAGCCGGGTGGACATCCTCACCCGCCAAACCGGCACGACGGAGGGAGCCGCCCTCCATCTGGAGGGCGGTGTGCCCGGCGCAGTGGAGCCCGCCGGTGCGCCGGAGGGCACCACCATCACGGTCCGGGACCTGTTTTACAACACCCCCGCCCGGCTGAAGTTTATGCGCAAGGACAGTGCGGAGACTGCGGCGGTGAACGGCCTCATGCAGCATCTGGCCCTGTCCCATCCGGACATCTCCTTCAAGTTCATCAAGGACGGGGTGGAGGCCCTGCTGACCCCCGGTGACGGAAAGCTGGACTCCGCCGTCTACGCTGCCCTGGGCCGGGACTTCGCCCGGGGGCTAGTGCCGGTGTCCGGCAGCGGAGGGGACATCACGGTCTCCGGTTTTGTCACCGCGCCGCTGATGGGCCGGGGCTCCCGGTCCATGCAGGTGTTCTTCGTCAACGGCCGGTTCATCAAGTCCCAGCTGCTGACGGCGGCGCTGGAGGAGGGCTACCGCAACCAGATCATGAAGGGTAAGTTCCCCGGCTGCGTCCTGTCCGTCACCCTGCCGGTGACGGCGGTGGACGTGAACGTCCACCCCGCGAAGACTCAAGTGAAGTTCGCCCGGGAGCACGATGTGTTCGACGCGGTCTACCACACGGTGCTAGATGCCCTGGGCAAGACCGGCGCTCCCGCCGCCGCTCCCGCGCAGGAGGCGCGGCTCCCGGCGGCCTCCCGGCAGGACTTCTTCCAGACCATGGACGCCAAGACGTTCCGGCAGGGCGGTGCAAAGCCCGCTCCCCAGCCCGCGGCTCCGGCCCGGCCCGCCTGGAACACCGAGCTGCGGGCGCCCGCCCGGGTGGCGGACAGCGGGCAGACCTCTTTTTACCAGACCAAGCGCTCAGAGTCCGCGGCCCAGGGCGCTCTGGGAAGGGCGCCCGCCTCTGTGACGTCGCCGCCAGACACGCAGCAAAGCAGCCCGCCTGCACCCTCCTGCAACAAAGGTGCGCTGGGCAGACCGCCTGTCTCCGTGACCGCCCCACGGGCGGAGCGGACGGCTCCCTCCGCCCCCTGGACCTCTGCCCCAGTGTCCGTCCCTGCAGAAAAGACGACCTCGCCGGAATCTGCTCCCCGCCCCTTTGTGCCCGCCATCCCGCCGGAGCGGCTGAAGCTGACGGAGGATCTACCGGGCCAGACGACTGTTCTGGAGACGAAAGAGGCACCCTGGCGGATTGCCGGAGAGGTGCTGCGGACCTATATCATCTGCGAGAGCGAGGACGGCAGCGTCTGGCTCATCGACAAGCACGCCGCCCACGAGCGGATGAATTTTGACAAGCTGAAAAATGCTCAGGAGCCCCCCATGCGACAGACGCTGCTGGCCCCCATCGCGGCGTAGTTAAGCCGGGAGGACGGGGCGCTGCTGCTGGAGAACCTGCCCCTGCTGGAGCAGTTCGGTTTTGCCTGCGAGGACTTCGGGGCCGGCGCCCTGCTGGTGCGGGAGGTGCCGGCGGACATCGACGCCGCCGACACGGTGCCCACTCTGGAGGAGTTTGCCGAGCGCCTGCGGACCGGAAGATCCCCGGATGAAAAGCGGGAGGCGCTGCTGCATACCATGGCCTGCAAGGCGGCCATCAAGGGCGGCCAGAGGAACAGCCCCGCCGAGCTACTCAAGGTGGCCCAGGCGGTCATGTCCGGCGCGGTCAAATACTGTCCCCACGGGCGGCCAGTGGCCATTGAGCTGACCCGCCAGCAACTGGAAAAACGCTTCGGCAGAGCCTGATTTGACCGCGCTTCGCGCCTTTGGCGCGTCCAAGTGTTTTCGCCTCCGGCGAAAACCTTGCCGCAGGGGCAATTCACTTGCCCCGAGGATGTAAAATCCTCTCGGGGCCCCCGGTGGACAGGTCCGCCGGGGAGCAAATATTGCCCCCACGGGCGGCCGGTGGCCATTGAGCTGACCCGCCAGCAGCTAGAAAAACGCTTCGGAAGAGCCTGATTTGACCGCGCACCGCCCGCAGCCCTATCGCTCGGCCGGGCGGCCACAAGGGCCGCCCCTACGTGGAAGCCACAGTCAAACCTAGGGCAATTCCGGCCCACCGCAGTCCGTGGCGGCCTTGCCCAGGCGGGTACAGCGCACTCGCTTCCAAGTTTGGCGGGGGCCGTGGGGGAAAACGCCGAAGAGACACAGCCCCGCGCCGTTTCGACGAAATCCGCCCGATAATTGGTATATATTGGATGCATCTTATAGATAGAAGGAGTGCATCCACATGCAAAAGACCAACAACCTGCAAGACCTGTTTCTGCTCCGCGCCCGCAAGTCCCACGCCAGCCTGACCGTATTTCTGATGAATGGCTATCAGCTCCGGGGACAGATCACGGGCTACGACGCCTTTGTGGTGGTACTTATGACGGGGGACAAGCAGCAGGTCATTTACAAGCACGCCATCTCCACCATTGTGCCGGAGCGGGCCATCTCTTTGGAGGCGGAGGGGGCGGCAGACTAAGGAGCTGCCATGAAGCAAGGAACCCTGATCAACCGAATTGTCATGCTGCTGCTGCTGGCGGCCGTCCTGGTGTATCTGGGCGTGTCCGCCTGGCGGAGCTTCCGCGATCCCTATACCCTGGTGCTGTCCTACGCCTACACTGTGGACGACAGTCTGGAGGCCACCGGCTTTCTGGTGCGGGAGGAGCGCGTGCTCGCCAGTCCCGGCGGGATTGTGGATCTGCTGCCCGAGGAGGGAGAGAAGGTCTCCCGCGGGGAGACGGTGGCCCTGCTCTACCAGAATGACTCCGGCCTGGCGCGGAAGGAGGAGCTACAGAGCCTGACCATGGAAAAGGAGCAGCTCCAATACGCCCTGGAGCGGACCCAGAGCGGCGGCGACTCCTCCCAGCTCAGCCAGCAGGTGATCGACGCCATCGTGGCCCTGCGCTCCTCGGTGTCCACCGGGGATCTCACCCAGCTGGAGGACGAGACCCTGCTGCTCAAGAGCCTGGTCTACAAGCGGGACTTTACCTTCAACGGCGGGGAAGAGGACGGCGATGCCGCCGCCGCCATCCAGTCCTCCATTGACGCGGTGGACGCCCAGATTGCGGCGCTGAGCGCCCAGGCCGCCCAGGACACCAGCCGCCTCACCGCCAGTCAGGCGGGGGTCTTTTCCGGGCAGACCGACGGCTATGAGAGCCTGCTCACCCCCGCTCTGCTGGAGACCATCACCCCCGGCCAGCTCAGCCAGCTCGACCGCCAGCGGCCCCAGCCGGACGCCGGCGCGGTGGGCAAGCTGGTCACCGATGCCACCTGGTACTTTGTCTGCGCCATGGGCGAGGAGGAGGCCGGGCGGCTCATCGAGGGCCGCACCGTCACCGTCCGCTTCTCCCGGGACTGGTCGGGCGAGGTGGACATGAAGGTGGAGCGGGTAGGGGAGACCCCGGAGAACGGCCGGGTGACCGTGGTGCTGTCCTCCGACCGCTATCTGTCTGAGACCACCCTGCTCCGAAAGCAGACAGTGGAGCTGGTCTTTGACAGTCAGACCGGCATCCGCGTGCCTACGCAGGCAGTGCGCGTGGAGGAGCGGACCGTCACCGACCCGGAGACGGAGGAGGAAAAGCAGGAGCTGGTCACCGGCGTGTACGTCCTGGTGGGCCAGCAGGCAGAATTCAAGCCCGTCACCATCCTGGCCCAGCTGGAGGATTTCGCCCTGGTGAAGTCCGCAGACGGCTCGGACGGCAAAAAGGCCCTGCGGGCCGGCGACGAGGTAATCCTCTCCTCGGTGGAGCTCTTTGACGGAAAAGTGATCACGCAGTCATAGACAGGGAGGTAATGACACATGTCCCTTGCAGAGCGCATTGCGCTGGTAAATGAGAAAATCGCCGCCGCCGCCCGGCAGGCGGGTCGGGAGCCGTCGGAGGTCACCCTGGTGGCGGCCACCAAGGTGCAGACCTCCGACACCATCCGGCAGGCCATTGCCGCCGGCGTCACCATCTGCGGTGAAAACCGGGTGCAGGAGATGACCGCCCACCTGGACGACGACGCCTACGCCGGCGCGGCCCTCCACTTCATCGGCCACCTTCAGACCAACAAGGTGCGGCAGGTAGTGGGCCGGGTGGAGCTCATTGAGTCGGTGGGCTCCGAGCACCTGCTGGAGGCCATCGAGGCCCAGGCCGCCAAGCTGGAGCTGGTACAGGACATCCTGCTGGAGGTCAACATCGGCGGGGAGGCGTCCAAGAGCGGCATTTCCCCGGAGGAGCTGTCCGCCCTGGCCGCCCAGGCGGTTGGCAGCCCCCATGTGCGCCTGCGGGGGCTCATGGCAATCCCTCCCGTGGCCGCCGGGCCGGACGGAAACCGCCCGTTTTTTGCAAAAATGCGTCAGCTTTATGTTGACATAAGAAGTCAGATGGATGATAATAAGACTAGCTTTGACTGTCTTTCCATGGGTATGAGCGGCGACTTTGAGGACGCCGTGCGGGAAGGGGCCACCCTGGTCCGGGTGGGTACCGCCCTGTTTGGGCCCCGTCCTCCCATGCACAAAGGATAGAACAAATTCGGGAGGTTACCGAAATGGGATTTTTAGATGAACTCAAGCGCCTGGCCCGCCCCTATGAGGACGAAGAGGAAGAGGAGGAGTTTGACGACTTCGAGCCCGTCTCCCGCAGCGAGCGCATGGACCGCACCGGCGGCGACCGCCTGGAGCGGAAGGCCCCCAAGGCCCAGGACAGCACCGGCCCCATCTTTCCCGTGGAGAACGAGCGCCGGAGCAACAAGGTGGTCAATATCCACACCACCACCCAGCTTCAGGTGGTGCTGGTCAAGCCCGAGCGCTTCGAGAACGCCAGCGAGATCGCCGACCACCTGCGGGAGAAGCGCACGGTGGTGCTCAACCTGGAGTCCACCAACAAGGATATCGCCCGCCGCCTGCTGGATTTCCTCTCCGGTGTGGCCTATGCCAATGAGGGCAAAATCAAAAAGGTGGCCATCTCTACTTATATTATTACGCCCTACAACGTGGATATTTTAGGCGATCTGATTGACGAACTGGAGAACAACGGGCTGTATTTCTGAACTGCTCTTCAGGACAGGAAAATGTCCGGGTTGTCCCGCCGGGAGTCCGGCGTTTCAAGCGTTTTGGCACCGCCAAAACACGGATGCCGGGCGAATCCACATTGCCCGGCAGATGCCAAAGAGGGGGTTCCCGCCCGATGCGGAGCATCGGGTGGGGAAGACATGAACAAATCGGGGGAATGACGTTATGCTGACACCACAGGAAGTTTCCGAGCACGCCTTTGCCAAGGCGTCCTTCGGCGGCTATAACATGGCGATGGTGGATGAATTTCTGGACGTACTGACGGCGGACTACACCACGCTCTATAAGGAAAACGCCACCCTCAAGGCCAAGATGAAGGTACTGGTGGACAAGGTGGAGGAGTACCGCTCCACCGAGGAGGCCATGCGCAAGGCCCTGCTTACCGCCCAGAAGATGGCCGACGAGCTGGTGGCCCAGGCGGAGGCCAAGAAGGCCGAGCTGCTGAAGAACGCGGAGACGGAGGCCAAGGCCCGTATTGCGGAGCTGCAGCAGGACATCCGCAGCGAGCAGATGCGCCTCACCGCCGCCCAGAACGCCACCGCCGCCTATGTGGGCAAGCTCAAGGAGCTCTATCAGCACGAGATGGACTACCTCAACGGACTGTCCAAGCTCTCCGCCCCGGCGGAGCCTGTGGTGGACCAGGTTGCCTCTGCCGCCCAGGACATCTCCCAGAGCGTGGAGAAGCTGGTGGCCGGTGAGGCGCCGGAGGAGGACGCGGAGGACACGGTGGATCTCGGCGGCGGCGCCAAGGAGAAGGACGGCGGCCTGTATGCCGAGCTGCTGGAGCTGAGCCGCTCCCACAGTCCGGAGGAGGCTGAGGAGCCCACCGAGCCCACCCGCCGCATCGATTTTGACCACCTCCAGTTCGGCAAGGACTATGAAATCAAGTAAACCCCCTTGACAGAAGGGCATTTAACGGGTAAGATACTCGGAGACACGTTGTTTCGTGTCTCCGAGTATCTTTTATTTCGCAAAACGCCGAGAAGAGGACGAGTACCGTCCCCGCCCCTGCGCAGAGAGCCGCCGTTTTGGTGCAAGGCGGACAGGGAAGGGCTGGGAAGATCACCTCCGAGCGTCCCGCCGAATCCCCCCTGGGGCAGTAAGCGGGAACGGCTGGCCCCGTTACCGGCCTTCGAGGGGCCGCGGCACGCCGCGGCAATGAGAGTGGTACCGCAGAGGTTTGCGCCTTTGTCTCTTACAGGAGACAAAGGCGCGTTTTGTTTTTGCCAATTTCGGCAAGGGCGCACGCCTTTACACCAACCTGTTTTTATATCAAAGATAAAGGAGAACTGACCCATGGACTACAACCAGACCGTCCACCTGCCCCAGACCGACTTCCCCATGCGGGCGGGCCTGCCCAAGCGGGAGCCGGAGATGCTCCAGGAGATGTATGACCACGACCTCTACCACAAGATGGTGAAGCGCAACGAGGGCAAGCCCACCTTTGTCCTCCACGACGGCCCCCCCTACGCCAACGGCAACATCCACATCGGCACCGCCCTGAACAAGATCCTCAAGGATATGATTGTCAAGCACCGCAACATGACCGGCTGGTGCGCTCCCTATGTGCCCGGCTGGGACACCCACGGCCTGCCCATCGAGTCCGCCGTTCTGAAGGACAAGAAGGTAAAGCGGGACGAGATGACCACCGCCCAGTTCCGCACCAAGTGCCGGGAGTACGCCGAGAGCTACATCGAGAAGATGACCGGCCAGTTCCAGCGCCTGGGCGTGCTGGGGGAGTGGGAGAACCCCTATATCACCCTGCTGCCCGAGTTTGAGGCCAAGCAGATCGAGGTCTTTGGCAAGATGGCGGAGAAGGGCCTCATCTACAAGGGCATGAAGCCGGTGTACTGGTGCCCCTTTGACCAGACCGCCCTGGCCGAGGCCGAGATTGAGTACGCCGACGATCCCTGCACCACCATCTTCGTCAAGTTCCCCGTGGCCGACGACAAGGGCAAGCTGGGCCAGTATGCCGACCTGTCCCGCACCTACTTCGTGATCTGGACCACCACCCCCTGGACGATCCCCGGCAACTACGCCATCTGCCTCAACGCGGAGTTCGACTACGTGCTCCTCCAGGTGCCCTCCGGCGATGTATACGTGCTGGCCCAGGATCTGGCCGAGAGCGTGTGCAAGGCCGCGGGCATTGACTACGCTGCCTGCACCGTGCTGGCCACCCTCAAGGGCAGCGCGTTCGAGCTGATGCGCGCCAAGCACCCCCTGTTCGACCGGGAGAGCGTCATCCTCAACAGCGAGCACGTCACCCTGGACGCCGGCTCCGGCTGCGTCCACACCGCCCCCGGCTTCGGCGCGGAGGACTTCCAGATTTGCCAGCAGTACGACAAGGCCGGCCTGACCCACATCGGCGTGCCCGTGCCCGTCAACGCCAAGGGCGTCATGACCGACGAGCGCTACAACGGCCAGTTCTACGCCAAGGGCAACGACATGGTGGTGGCCGATCTGGAGGCCGAGGGCTTCCTGGTGGCCAAGGAGAACATCACCCACTCCTACCCCCACTGCTGGCGGTGCAAGCACCCCATCATCTACCGGGCCACCGAGCAGTGGTTCTGCTCCGTGGACGCCATTAAGGACGCGGCGGTAAAGGCCTGCGACTCCATCCAGTGGAAGCCCGAGTGGGGCAAGGAGCGCATGACCTCCATGATCACCGAGCGCAACGACTGGTGCATCAGCCGCCAGCGCGTCTGGGGCGTGCCCATCCCCATCTTCTACTGCGAGGACTGCGGGGCCGATATCGTCACCCCCGAGACCATCGCCCACGTGGCCGGGCTGTTCCGTGAGCACGGCTCCAACGTCTGGTTTGACCGGGAGGCCGCCGAGCTGCTGCCCCAGGGCTTCGTCTGCCCCAAGTGCGGCAAGGCCCACTTCACCAAAGAGACCGACATCATGGACGTGTGGTTCGACTCCGGCTCCACCTGGGCCGCCGTGGCGGCCGAGCGCCCCTACCTCAAGTACCCCGCCGACCTCTATCTGGAGGGCGGCGACCAGTACCGCGGCTGGTTCCAGTCGAGCATGCTCACCTCCATCGCCGTGAACGGCGTGGCCCCCTACAAGCAGATCGCCACCCACGGCTGGACGGTGGACGGCGAGGGCAAGGCCATGCACAAGTCCCTGGGCAACGCCGTCTCCCCCGACGAGGTCATCAAGGACTACGGCGCAGACATGCTCCGCCTGTGGGTGGCCTCCGCCGACTACACCCAGGACATGCGCATCTCCAAGGACATCATGAAGCAGCTCTCCCAGGCCTATCTGAAAATCCGCAACACCGCCCGCTACATGCTGGGCAACCTGTGCGACTTCGAGCCCGACCGGGATCTGGTGCCGGCGGAAAACCTGATGGAGCTGGACCGCTACGCCCTGCACACCTTCAACGAGCTGGCCAAGACCGCCCGCGCCGCCTACGACCGCTATGAGTTCCACGCCGTCTACCGCGCCGTCTACAACTTCTGCGTGGTGGACATGTCCAACTTCTACCTGGACATCATCAAGGACCGGCTCTACTGCGGCGCCGAGGCCGAGCGCCGCTCCGCCCAGACCGCCCTGTACCACATCCTGGACGGCATGACCCGGCTCATCGCCCCCATCCTGGCCTTCACCTCCGACGAGATCTGGCACGCCATGAAGCACGCCCAGGGCGTAAACGCCGAGAGCGTCCTGTTCAACGACATGCCCGGCGACAACGCCGCCTTCGCCCTGGACGCGGCCGCCAAGGAGCGCTGGGCGAAGCTGGTCAGCCTCCGCGACGCGGTGAACAAGGCCCTGGAGAATGCCCGTAACGCCGGCGTGTTCAAGAAGGCCCAGGACACCGACGTGACCCTCTCCGTGTCCGAGTCCGACGCCGCCTTCCTGGCCGGGGTGGATCTGGCCTCCCTGTGCATCGTCTCCAAGGTCACCGTCACCACCGGGGCCGTGGAGGGGGAGAAGAGCGAGGACTGCCTCATCCCCTGCACCATCGCCGTCGCCCTGGACGAGTCCCCCAAGTGCCCCCGCTGCTGGAACCACAGCGAGCACATCGGCGCCGACGGCCACCACAACCAGCTGTGCGACCGCTGCGCCGCCGTGGTGGGTGAGTAACCCCGCAGATGGAACAGACAGGACGCCGCAGCACTGCGGCGTCCTGTTTCTTTCATGCCCAGAGCCCGTATTTTGCCGTCCCGCACCGGCGGGCCGGCCGGCTTGCCGCCGCGCAGACTCTGTAGGGGCGGCCCTTGTGGCCGCCCGCGGGCGGGTGTGGGCACCCGCCCCTACAAGCCTGTATTTTCTCCCTTCCCGTATAGCCACCCACCAGGGTGGCCCCGCTTGCCCCTTCAAGGCAATTTATCTTCTGTCCGCATCGGCCCCCTGGGCGGGGACAAGCCCCGCCCCTACGCCGCGGCTGCAGGGCGCGCCCGCGCAAAAGGACACGCCGCAGGCTATGCCTGCGGCGTGTCCTCCTCTTCTTCCGTTTTTTTCGTCAGGCTGCGGTAGGTCTCCCAATCCCGTTCGGCCTTCTCTGTCTGCTCCAGACCCTCATAGGCATCGGCACGGATGTCGTATGCCTTGGCGTACCCTGGATCCAGCTTGATGGCCTTGTTACAGCTTGTGACCGCCTCGCTGTATCGCTCCAGCCTGTTGAGAACAATTCCCACGTTCACATGATAAAGCGCCCTATCTCCCGCGAGTTTGACCGCCTTTCGGTGATCGGCCAGCGCCTTTTCTGTCTCCATCTGGGACAAGTATACAACCCCCCGGTTGTTATAGGCTCTTGCATAATTAGGGTCGATCTGGATGGCCTTTTGGTAGCTCTGCAGGGCCTCCTGCACCTCTCCAAGCCTTTCCTGCACATCTCCCAAGGTCGTATAGAGCTCCGCATCGGCCGGTTCCAGCTCCAGCGCCTTCTCATAATCGGCCTGGGCCTTTTTATACTCCTCCAGAGCTTGGTAAGCGCTGCCCCGCTCCCTGTAAAGCCTCTTGTCCCCCGGTGGCAGTTTGATTGCCCTGGTGAAGTCAAGGACAGCTTTGTCATACAGCTTCACAGTGGTAAAGCACAGGCCCCGATTGCGGTACACCTCCGAAGTCTCCTTTAGTTCCAGCGATCGGCTGTATTCCCGGATTGCCAGCTCTGTTTCTCCCAACCTTCTGTAGCAAAACCCCTTATACCAGTAGAGCTTGCTGTCCTCCATTCCCAACTCTTTGGCTTTCGTGAAGTCCTCCAGCGCCTGGGCATAGTCGTTGGCAAAATAGTAGAGCTTTCCCCGCTCCCAGTAGGCCTCCCCGTCCTCCTCGTCCAGCTCGATGCGACGGTCCAGCCGCTGAAGCTCCTCCCGCTGTTTGGCGTCCATGGCCCGGAGGATGGCGCTCTGGGTCTCGCTGGGGGTCTCCGCGGCCCGCAGCTTCTCCTGAAATGCCTTGACCTGCTCCTGATAGTCCCTCACCCGCTGCTCGGCCGCGCTTTCGATATGCTCGCAGGGGTCAGTATAGCCGAACCGCTGCCCCATCAGGTACATCATCTCGTCAAAGCCCTCAATGGGGATAAAGTATCCGCTGTGGCGCTCCACCACCTTCTGAATCTCCTCCGGCGGCTCGTCGTGGCGGTAGCACCAGTAGAGGCCGCTCAGGCACTCGGTCTCCTTCAGAAAGTCCATCAGGCTGTGGTCGCCCCCGGCATAGCCGATCACCACGGGGGTATAACGCTTGAAGGCCTCCCGCAGGATATCCTTCCACTGCTTCGACAGGCCGTTGACCTGCTCGGCCCGGTTGAGGGGGTCAAAGAACAGGCCCCGGTGGAGCTTGGCGATGATGGGCCGGCTGGTGTTGAAGTTGATGTACTGGGCCAGCAGCTCGTGGCTGATGACGATGGGCCTTTTATCCGTGTAGATAAACAGGGCGTCCTCCACCAGGCTGTCGAAATTGGTGGTGATCACCAGGTTGTTGCGCGTGTTGGCCAGCAGGGCGGCCAGGGGATAGTAGCCCAGGCTGGGCTGGGCGCGCTCCAGCGTCCGCTCCAGAAAAGCGGAGCCGTTCTGATAGTCCGGAAAAAAGCGCATGGCATAGAGGTCAAAATAGGCCCGGCTGGACGGCTTGGTCGAGCGCACCCCCAGCCGCTTTTTCAGCTCCTTGATCTCCTCCTTGGAGCATTGCTCCAAAATCTCCCCGTGCCACTGTTTGGCCAGTTCCTCCCCGGTGGGGATACCAGAGGTCTTGGAGGCCCCGGCGCCCAGGATGAAGCAGTAGCGCCGCTCGTTTTTACAGCCCTCCTCAAGGGTATTCAGGAACACATTTAACGAAAGGGTCCGCCTTTCATCCAACGCACTCACCACCTTTCGGCTTTTTGCCCCAGTATACCAGATTTTTCTTGTTTCTTCAATTGGAATCTACATCCGATCTTCCGGGTTGCCCCCGGCGGCAGGCCGTGATAAAATAGAACAAAACCGAAGAAAAGGAGCCCTTTGCCCATGTTATACGCCGTTCTCGTGGTGGCCCTGGTGGTACTGGACCAGGTGGTCAAGTTCCTGGTGCGGGCCAACATCCCCCTGGGGGGAGACGTCCCCTTTCTCCCCCATATTCTCCATCTCACCTATGTGCAGAACACCGGCGCGGCCTTCTCCCTGCTGGAGGAGCACACCTGGATTCTGACCATTGTGTCCCTGGTGGTGTCCGTCCTGCTGGTGGTGCTTCTGGTGAAAAAGGTCTTTCCCCGCCCCTTCGCCATGGCCGCCCTGTCCATGGTGCTGGCCGGGGCGGTGGGCAACCTGATCGACCGGGCCCTGCTGGGCTACGTCACCGACATGTTTGAGACCCTGTTCATGCGCTTTGCCGTCTTCAACGTGGCGGACATCTGCGTGGTGGTGGGTGGCATCGCGTTCTGCGTGTACTACCTCTTCTTCCACGGCAAGGAGGAGGGCCATGGAGCCGATTCTGTTGCGGGCTGACCGGGCGGGGGAGCGGGCCGACCAGCTCCTGGCCCGGCTGGTGCCGGAGCTGACCCGCTCGGCGGCCCAGCGCCTGCTGGAGGAGGGGGCGGTCACCCTCGGCGGCCGCCCGGTGAAAAAGAACTATAAGGCCGCCGAGGGCGACGTGCTGGAGGTGCGCCTCCCGGAGCCGGAGCCGGTGGACGTGCTCCCCCAGGCCATCCCCCTGGACGTGGCGTATGAGGACGCCGACGTGATTGTGGTCAACAAGCCGGTGGGCCTGGTGGTTCACCCGGCGGCGGGCCATCCGGACGGCACACTTGTCAACGCTCTGTTATATCACTGTGGTGAATCACTCTCCGGAATCAACGGAGCCCTCCGCCCCGGCATCGTCCACCGCATCGACCGGGACACATCGGGGCTGCTCATTGCCGCCAAGAACGACTATGCCCACCAGGCCCTGGCCACCCAGCTCCAGGATCACTCCCTTTACCGGGAGTACGAGGCGGTGTGCGTGGGCGGCCTGCGGGAGGACGGCGGCACTGTGGACGCGCCCATCGGCCGCCACCCCACCGACCGGAAGAAGATGTGCGTGGATTGGAAAAACGGCCGTCCGGCGGTGACCCACTGGACGGTGTTGGAGCGCTTCCCCGGCTATACCCATATTCAGTGCCGTCTGGAGACCGGCCGCACCCACCAGATCCGGGTGCATCTGGCCTCCATCGGCCACCCCCTGCTGGGGGACGTGGTATACGGGGCCAAGAAGCCCGTCCCCGGCCTGGCGGGCCAGTGCCTTCACGCCAGAAGGCTCTCCTTTGTCCACCCCCGCACCGGGGAGCGGGTCACCGTGGAGTGCCCCCTGCCTGCCTATTTTACCCAAGTGTTGACAAAGCTGCGCCATTTGGTATAAACTCTAAAATAACCGTAGAACAAATCGAATCGCAGGGGTGCTGGACGCAAGTCCGGCTGAGATCAGGGCGTATGGCCGCCCGTGTCCCTTAAACCTGATCCGGGTAATGCCGGCGTAGGAAGAGTATTCGACGATAGAGGTCGTTTCTCCCGTACCGCATTGCGCTGTTTCCGGTTTGCGCTGCGGTACATTTTTTAGGAGGAATGAGCTCTATGTCTGAACCTGTCACCACAAAAGCCCCTGGCCGCCGCCGTATGTATCTGCTGGTGCGGATGCTTTGCGAAGGCGGACTCATGATCGCCCTTGCCCTGGTGCTGGGGCTTCTCAAGGTATTTGAGCTGCCCCAGGGCGGCTCCATCTCGCTGGAGATGCTCCCCCTGCTGTTCTTCTGCGTGCGCTGGGGCATGGGAGGCGGCTTCATCGCCTGCTTTGCCTTCGGCGTACTCCAGGTATTCATCCAGGGCGCGGTAAGCTGGGGCTGGCAGTCCATCCTGCTGGATTATGTGCTGGCCTTCGGTGTCATGGGCATCGCCGGCCTGGGCCGTGGCAAGCCCCACGGCATCTTCTGGGGCAGCGTGCTGGGCGGAGCCGCCCGCTTTGTTGTCCACTATATCAGCGGTATCACCATTTACAAAATTCTGGCCCCCACGGAGATCTTCGGCACAGTATTCGACAATCCCGCCCTCTACTCCCTTATCTACAACGGCAGCTATGTCGGGATTGACCTTGTCCTGTGTCTGGTGATTTTTGGCATTCTCTATGCACCGCTGAAAACGTATATGACGGGGGCCGATCTGAGAAGGTAAGGTGTGAATCAGTTGGGCAAATTCAACGGCGTGCTGCTGGTCAGCGATTTTGACGACACTCTCTACGGGGAGGACATGCGCATCACCCGGGAAAATGTGGAGGCCCTGACCTACTTTACCCGGGAGGGGGGCACCTTCACTGTGGCCACCGGCCGCGCCCGCCCCAACTTCGCCCCCCACGCCAGCCACATACCCATCAACGCGCCGGTGATTCTGTCCAACGGCTCCGCCCTGTACGACTTCCGGACAGGGGAGATGATTTACGAGACCTTTCTGCCCGACCGGGTGCGGGAGGATCTCCAGCAAATGGCCCGGGCCATTCCCACCATCGGCTTTGAGGCCTACCACCACGACGCCATCTACGTCTACCAGCCCAACGCCGTCACCCAACGCCACCTGGAGCGGGCAGGCATTACCGCCCGGGAGGTGCCCATTGCGGATATCCCCCTGCCCTGGAGCAAGGTCATTCTCCAGCAGGACTATGAAACCCTCCTGCACACCCAGCGCTACCTGCTGGAGCGGTGGGGAGAGCATTACGAGGTGATCTTCTCCAACCGGGTGCTGCTGGAGCTGACCCGGAAGGGGAGCAGCAAGGGCGGCATGGTGCAGTACCTGGCCCGCCGCCTGGGCATCGACGCCCAGCACATCTACTGCGTGGGGGACAACCAGAACGACATCCCCATGCTGGCCGTCTCCGCCATCCCCTTCGCCCCCGCCAACTGCGCCCCCGAGGTCAAGCAGTGGGGCGCCCGTATCCTGGGCGCCTGCGAGGAGAGCTGCGTGGCGCAGATTGTGGATATCCTGGATCATATTTACGCGTAAACATGTGCGCCGCCCGCCGGAACTCCGGCGGGCGGCGCGTACTTTCTTGCTTGTACCCTGTTGTATTGCGTGGACGGCCGCCCGTCTAAAGGGCCTCCATCGCCCCGGCCAGCAGCAGGGCGTAATCGGGCAGCCCGTCCAGGGGTGCCCGCTCATCCACCGAGTGGGCGTCCAGAATGTCCGGCCCGGCGGAGGCCATGACCAGCCCCGGGGCCTTGGCCCGGAACACCGACGGCTCCAGCCCCACGTGGACGGCGGAGAGCTCCAGCGTCCGGCCGGTCTGCTCCCGCCACACCCGGCCCAGCACCGCCGCCAGGGGGTTGGCCCGGTCGCCGGGCCAGCCGGGGTAGCCGGTGACGGACAGGGAGAACCCGTGGGCCGCCCCCAGGGCCATGTGCCGGCCAGCCAGCTCCGCCTCCCACTCCGGCCGGGCGGAGCGCAGGAAGGCGCACACCCCATAAACATCCCCCTCGGTCCCGGCCCGGCCCAGGTTGGCGGAGGCCCCCACCGTACCGGGGAAGGCCGGCTCCATGGCGTACACCCCGTGGTACAGCCCCATCAAAAAGGCCAGGACGTGGGCCTGGAAGGCCGGCGTCCACGCCCGCTCCGGCCTCTCCGCCGGGGCGCAGGCCACGGTCAGGCCGGGATCGGCCGCCCGGTAGCCGGCCAGGGCGGCCCGCAGGGGGGAGAGGTCGGGCTCCGCGGGGCAGAATACCACCGCCTCGGCCTGGGCGGGGATGGCGTTGTGGGTGAGGCCCCCGGAGAGGGAGGCGATCCGCCCGCCGGGCAGCCCGGCCAGAAACGCGGCCAGCAGCTTGATCGGGTTGGCCCGGCCCCGGTTGATGTCGTCGCCGGAGTGGCCGCCCCGGCCGCCGGAAAGGGTGAGCCGCCAGGCGGGGAGCGCCGGGGCCGGCCCGGCGTCCAGGGGGGCGGCCCAGGTCTCCCGCCGTCCGCTGGCCGAGCCCACGAGACGGACTCCTATCTCGTATGCCGTCTTCTGCTTGAAAAAA
>OJRZ01001499.1_pt1 | contig 18038 bp, 17 predicted proteins | sample 1599291 | NCBI WGS metagenome assembly OJRZ01 (sample SAMN04168657, study PRJEB22393) | human gut metagenome | biome: human gut microbiome; feature: stool | host: Homo sapiens | collected 2014-03-20
GGTCTGCACAGGATCGTGGCATTTTTACTCTGCGCGGTATGCGTCTTTAGCCTGCTTCCCGCCCAGGCGTTTGCGGCAGGCGTGGGCCAGAAAGCAAGCTCCTGGCTGGGCGACCAGTATGTAGGGTCTGACGGGCAGCATTATTATTCCCCGGTGCCTACCAATTTCCTTGCTTACAATTCAGACGGAACCACGGATAAACGTTCCGGCTCCGGCGGCAGCGCCTACCGGCACTACATGCTGACAGATTCGGACGGCGTGACCCATTCGGTCTACTGCGTGGAGAGCGGGATTCCCTACAACACTTCCGAAAATACCTATACTTCGGAGAACGGGACCAACAGCGATTACCTGAATATGCTCCCGTCCGCTGCCAGGCGCGGCATTACCCTGACTGCGATCTATGGCTGGAAACCCGGCGCCTCCCTTCCTGTTTCCGGAATCAATGAGGACGATTATAAAATGGCGACGCAGATCATCCTCTGGGAATACCAGCAGCAGCTTCGCAGCGACCCCTACAGCCGGCACAGCAACGGCCACGCTTCGGCGGACCAGTATTACAGCGTGGTTGCCGGGCGTCCTGCGGAAAAGGCATACAACTGGATTCTGGAACAGGTGGCGTCCCACTCCACCGTCCCTTCCTTTACCGCGGCGAATAAGGGGGATGCCCCTGTTCTGGAACTGAAATGGGACACCAGCAGAAAGGTCTATACCCTGACTGTTACCGACACCAACAACCTGAATATCGACCTGCAAATGCTTTCCGGCAGCGGCGTGACCGTGAGCAGGAACGGCAACCAGTACACCTTCACCAGCAAAAACATGATTATGGAGCCGGTGAGCTTTGAGTTCAGAAAAGACATTCCGGTTGCCAACGACATGCTGATCTGGGGCCGCCCTGGTTATCAGACCATGATGACCGGCGCCAGCGACCCGGTTTCCTTCTTTATGAACATCAAAACGGAGACCTACGGCACCGCGAAGATCGTCAAGACCAGTGAGGACGGCATTGTGTCCGGCATTTCCTTCCGCATTTCCGGCACGGATATTTTGGGAAATGAAGTCAATGAGACTGTTACTACCGGGGATAACGGCCAGGTGGAAAAGAAATTCCTGCCCGGCACTTACCTGGTGACGGAAATCCCGGTTGACCGCTATGTGACCCCTTCCGCACAGTACATCACTATTGAGAGCGGCCAGACTGCTTCCGTCCATTTCAGCAATATTTTGAAGAAATTCCGCGTGCATGTGGTAAAGAGCGACGCGGACACCGGGACCGCCCAGGGCGACGCCACCCTTGCCGGGGCGACCTATGGGATTTATAACAATGGCGAGCTGGTAGATACCTATACCACCGGGCCGGACGGCAGCTTTATGACCCGTTACTATGTCTGCGGCGATAGCTGGACGGTACGGGAAATCGAGCCCAGCACCGGTTATCTTCTGAATGATACGGTCTATGAGGTGGGCGCTTCCCCGGCGCTGTACGAGGTGGAGCTGAACACTACGGAGAACCAGGTCACGGAAACCGTGATCTATGGCAATATCCAGCTTGTCAAGCATACGGACGACCCGGACCTGGATGTGTCCGAAGATGAAAATACGGAAGAACCGAATGAGGGTGTGATCGAGCACCCGGAGGCCGGCGCCGTCTTTGAAATCTACTTGAAGGCGGCGGGTAGCTATGATGCGGCGAAGGAAAGCGAGCGCGACCTGCTCACCACGGACAGCGACGGCTTTACTTCCTCCAAAATGCTGCCTTACGGCCATTATACGGTCCACCAGACAGCCGGTGAGGAAGGCAAGGCGTTCATTCCTGATTTTACCGTCTTTATTTCCGCAGACGGCCAGACCTACAGCTATATTCTGAATAACCGCACCATTACCGCAAGGCTCAAGGTGGAGAAATGCGACGCCGAGACCGGGAGCATTATCCCGATGACCGGCACGGGCTTCCAGATCAAGGACCTTTCCACCGGGGAATTTGTCACCCAGGAAATCTTCTACCCAAACCCGGAGACCCTTGATACCTTCTATGTTTCGGACGAAGGCTGGCTCATGCTGCCGGAACCTCTGCATACCGGGGATTATGAGCTTTATGAGGTGGCGGCTCCTTACGGTTATGTCCTTTCCAGTGAGCCCGTACCGTTCACCATTGACGGCAGCGAGGCGGTTGTGACCGTCACACAGTACAACATGCCCCAGAAGGGCCAGCTCACCATCACAAAGACCGGCGAGGTGTTCGCTTCCGTCCAGGAAAACGACGGCCTGTATCAGCCGGTATATGAAGTGGCCGGGCTTCCCGGCGCAGTTTATGATGTGATCGCTGACGAGGATATTTACACCGGCGACGGGACCCTCCGAGTAGCAAAGGACACAGTTGTAGAGACCCTTACCACCGGGGAAGATGGAACCGCCACAAGCGTACTTCTGTACCTGGGCCGCTACCGTCTGGAAGAACGGCAGGCGCCGGCTGGCATGGTCGTAAATGCTGTCCCGGAATATGCGGAGCTGACCTACGCGGGCGAGACCGTGGAGGTCACGCAGACCGCAGTAGGGTTGTATGACGAGCGCCAGAAAGTGGATGTTGCCCTGTTCAAAGCTCTGGAAACAGACGAGCTTTTCGGGCTTGGCATGAATGAGGAATACAAGGACATTTCCTTTGGTCTGTATGCTTCCGCTGACTTGACGGCGGCGGATGGCAGCGTGATCCCGGCAGGCGGGCTTCTGGAAGTGGTCTCCGTTTCCGCAAATGAGGCGGGCGGCTATGACGCTTGCTTTGATTCCGACCTTCCGTTTGGCAGCTATTATGTGCAGGAGCGCACCACCAACAGCGCCTATGTGCTTTCCGATACCAAATACCCGGTAGTTTTTGAATATGCGGGTCAGGAGGCTGCTCTTGTCTCTATCCTGATAAATGAGGGCGAGGCTGTTCCCAATGACCTGCTCCGCGGACGCATTGACGGTGTGAAATATGGCGAGAGCACGGAGGTTGGCGAAGATGTGAAGCTGGCCGGCGCGGTGATGGGCCTGTTTAAGCCTGACACCGAAGAATTTACCGAGGAAAACGCGCTGCTTACCGTAACCACCGGTGAGGATGGCAGCTTTGCCTTTGAGAATATCCCTTACGGTCACTGGATTGTAAAGGAAATTTCCGCTCCCGCGCTCTATACGGTGAGCCCGGAGGAACACCACATTTATATCGGTGCGGACGGCCAGACAATCGAATTCCGCGTGGATAATACCCTGATCCGCGGACGGGTGCAGCTCCATAAGACCGAGGCGGTGGATGAACCTTCCTCTGTGGAGAGCGATAAGGAGAATACTTTCCTGCGCTTCCTCTCCGGCGCGGTGTTTGAACTGTATGAGGACGCCAACGGCAACAAGGAGCTGGATGCCGAAGATACGCTGGTCGGCGCCCTGAAAGAGACAGACGGCGGATTCCACATGGCGGAGGATCTTCTGGCTAAGGGCTATTTCGTAAAAGAAAAGAAAGCGCCGGAGGGCTACCAGCCTGACGAAAAGGCTTATTACTTTGCGATCACCGAGGACGGCCAGACCGTTGTGATCGAAAACGGCGAGGCAGGCCGGGGATTTACCAATGAGGCATACCGCGGCAACCTGAAAATCACCAAAGATTCCAGTGACGGACGCAAGGACGGATTTGCCATTGAGGTCAAGAGCGCAGACGGTTCTTACTGTGAGACCTTCACCACACCGAAATCCGGCGTGATCGAGGTCAAGGGGCTGCGCGTCGGCATTTATACCGTAACCGAGCTTTCCAACCGTGCAAGCAAGGATTATATCATTCCTGACGCGGCCACGGTGGAGATCAAGGCGGACCAGACCGCAACGGTCCAGTTCTTTAATGAGAAACCAGAAAAACCGGAAACTCCTGATAATCCGAAAACACCGTCCAAGCCTTCCACACCGTCTAATCCTGATAAGGCAGTACCGCAGACCGGTGATGACAATTTCATTTTCCTGTACGGCGGCCTTCTGGCGCTGGCTCTGATCGGCGGTGGGATGTTTGCTGCCCTCTATTTCAAGAAGGGGAAATACAGCAGACAGACCCCTAAGACAAAGGCTGCGGGCATTGCGGCCCTCTCCCTCTGCGCGGCACTGGCGTTAGGCAGCGGCTTCCTGATGGTCCGTGACCTCTGCCAGTACAGTGAAAGCGCCGGGGCTTATGATGACCTCGCAGGACTGGTGGAGCTGCCGGAGCGGACCGAAACACCGGAGGATATGGAGACCGGGACCGCACCCATTGAAACGGAACCTGCTGGGTCAGCCCCTTCCGTGGTTCTTCCTATGGTGGATTTTGAATCTTTGCGGGAAAGCGGGCCGGACATCATCGGGTGGCTTACCCTTCCCGATACGGTGATCAACTACCCGGTAACGCAGGCGGATGACAACGAGTATTACCTGCACCACCTGTATGACGGCACCTACAATAAGGTGGGATGCCTGTTCGCGGATTATGAGAACAAGGCGGATTTTTCTGACCGGAACACCATTATTTACGGACATAACATGCGGGACGGCTCCATGTTCGCCGCCCTGAATGAGTATGACGAACAGAGCTACTTTGATACCCATAAGCAGATGTACCTTGTGACCCCGGAGGGCGGTTATCTCTGTGAGGTTTTCGCGGCGTTTGTGGCAAAGCCTTCCGAATCCGGCAGCGATACCTCTCCCTGGCGTCTTAGCTGGAAGGATGACGGCGCTTATACGACCTGGCTTACCGCTATGGCGGAGCGTTCTGTTGTGGAAACGGACGTCACGGTGACAAGCAGCGATAAGGTGCTGACCCTTTCCACCTGCACGCCCGGAGGCGCGAGCCGCTTCATCGTCATGGCAAAGCTGGTGGAAGTAAACAACGAAGCAGACTGAAAACCGGTGCGGGGGCATGTGCTCCCGCACCAGTCATTTACAAGGAGGATTTTTTCTATGGTGAATACCATTGTTTCAATACCCGGCTATGTGCATTTGTACCGCTCCCTTCTTAGGTTTTACGACATGCCGGAAAATGAGATCAGGGAAATGCTGTACCTGCTGAACACGGCCAACCTGGACTGCTACGAGTATTACCACCCCGAGCGGGAACTGGCCCTGAGCGGCCCGGTAGCTTTCTGCCACTGGCTGGAGACGATGGACTGCCGGCCCTACCGCACGGAGGTACAGCTTTACAAGTCGCTACTGTTCCTACAGCGCAGCGTGGACCGTGACCTGATCGTGACTTCCCAGCGGGAGGCATTGCAGACGCTTAAATGTATTATCTCCAATATCGAATACCGCTTTTACAAGGCTTATGAAATGGAGATCGAGGACAAGCGGACCGTGTACGGGGAATGTACCTACCGGCTGGTCCCCAGGGAGGACGAGCCGAGCGTGTGCCTGATGCACGACTGGATTTATCTGCCAAGCGCGTAAACTGTCACGGATTCTATACAGGATTCGGGACAAAACCATTTTCAAAGGAGGGATGCCTTATCACGCAGAAAGAGGTCAATGCCGTTTTTGACGGTCAGGTGGCTCTATGCAGGGAAATCCTGCAAAAGAAAACAAAGGAATACACAGGGGGCGATACGGACCGGCTGGGGGCTTTCAAGGCTGCCGCTGCTTTACAGCACACGACACCGGAGCGTGCCCTTGCCGGGATGCTGGCAAAGCATATCGTTTCCCTGTATGACATGTGCTTTGCCGACGGCATGAGCTTTGACGCCGGCACATGGGACGAGAAGATCACAGACAGTCTTAACTATCTGTTTTTACTGAAAGCGATTGTAAAGGAGGGACAGACCAATCAACAGAATTGAAGTAAAGGTTTTGAACTGCCAGGCGGTGGCGGAGGCCGAGAAAAACATGGTGTTTGCGGCCAGGCTTACCCAGCGCGGGCATAAGATCAATACAATGGAGGATCTGACGGCGCTTTATGAAAAGTCGTTCAGCAATGATACCGTAACGGCGATCAGCAAGCTCCCGCACCCCACGATCCAGAAATTCGCGGTTATCACCGTTGCCATTGTAGGCGCAAGCAGGCGTTTCCTTGCGCAGATCACCAGGCACCAGAACGAGGTAAAGTTTATGAGTGCGTCCTTACAGTACAGCAACTATGCGGGACAGGCGGATTTTGCTGTACCCTATGAGATTTTGACTGCGCCGAAGGCAATTCAGGAAATGTATCTGGAAAGCTGTAAATCCGATATGGATTGTTACGAAGAACTGTGCGCGGCAGGGATCGGGCACGACGCGGCGGGCTATGTCACGCCCCAGGGCCTTAGGAATGTGCTGATTATCAGCGCAACACCTTACCAGTGGAAACATATCATCGGCCAGCGGGTATGCCGGCGCAATACGGACGAGACCCGGATCGTGCTCCTGAAAATCTGGCAGGAGCTTTTTTCATTGAGCCAGGTACTCTTTGCTCCCGATCTTACCGGCCCTTTCTGCCAGAGAGATCAATGTCTGGAGGGGAAAATGAGCTGCAAAAGAAAGATCGCGGGCAGCATGACGCCCGGCGGGATTTTGGCGGCGGATTACCCGCTGCTTATGGAAGGCGGCGCCCATGAAGATTAAGCTGATCGATTTTGGCGTGCCGGAGGATCAGAGACCCTACCGGCCACATGGGAACGATGCCGGCGCGGATGTGTATATGCCCTATGACTGCACCCTACAGCCCGGCGAGATTACGAAAATTCCCCTGGGATTTGGGATCGAGGTGCCGGATGGGTTTGCCGGATATGTGTTCCCCCGCAGCAGCATGGCTGTCAAAGGTTCAAGGATCGGCCAGCTCGTCATTACGCCGGTGGTGATCGCGGATTTTGTGACAGAGCTTGGGGAGCAGCGGGGCACCGGCGCCTTTGGCAGTACAGGGAAATGATAAAGAGTGCAGCAGGAAAATGAGCCGCCAGACAAAAGGCGGCTCATTTTAGGACAAAACAGGGATTATCGCCGGTATAGGGATGGGACATTATCAGGACATTACCGGATACAATATTAAGAAAAGCGGCCAACTGCTGGCCGCTCTACCGTTTGCTATTGAGTTCTTTCATAATGCCGAGAATATATTCCATTGATTTTGAGTCCAGTTTTTTGGCCTCAGTCATAAATTCCTGTAGTGTCTGCGGGCAGGCATTTCCTTCATCAAAGAATTCCTGGGGTGTTACGCCGAGATATTCGCAGATGTAGAAAAAGGACTGCATGGCGGGAAGTGACTTCTTATTCTCAATGTTATTGATGTAATTGTTCGCCTGACCCAGCGACAAAGACATGTCACGGGCAGATACTCCCTTTAGCGCCCTTAGCTTTGCCAGCCGTTCCGGGACAAAATCTTCATACATCATAGTCACCTCCTTCTGCATAATAGATTGTACCTTACAGGAGGTAAATATTCGGTAGATGAAAAAGGGTATTTGCGTTGACTTGCTAAAATAAACCTACTACACTATAGCAAGGCGGTAGTTTTAATCTATTATCGGAGGTGCCAGATGAAAAAGAAAACATGCTGTGTCACGGGACACAGGGATTTACCGCAGAATCAGATCAACTATGTAAAGGCTGCCCTGCTGCGTGAAATTGAAAAATCGGTTGCGGACGGCTTTACCTGCTTCATGAGTGGGGTCGTGGAGGGCGTGGATCAGTATTTTGTGGAAATAGTTATGGAAAAGCAGAAAGATGATCCTTCATTGGAATTGATTGCCGTAATCCCATATCAGAAACGGCTGGACAGTCTCAGGGCAAAGAGGCGGACCTATGAAATGCTGGAGGCTTGCCGTGATGTGGTTGTGATACAGGAGGAATACCAGCCCAGCGTCTATTCCCACCGCAACCGCTATATGGTGGAACACTCTGACCGGGTAATCGCGGTGTATGACGGGCGGGAAAAAGGCGGAACCGTAAGGACGATCCGCTTCGCACATCAAATGAAAAAAGAACTGCGGGAAATACCCGTGGGAGAAATCTATTTCCCGAAAAAGTAAAACAGAATAAGACAACTTGGCACAGCGCTCACTTGGACAGTGGGCGTTTTCTTTTGCCCGAAAGGAGGCATTTTTATGTGGAGTATCATAACACACCTTATCGCATTTACAGCCGGTACGGTAGCCGGCGTTGTGCTGCTCTGTCTGATGCAGGCAGGAAAAATGGCGGATGAAGGTTACGAAAATATGGAACGGAGGAATAATAGATGAATACTGAAATTGCGGAATATATCAAAAACCATATCCGGGAGTATTTACCGCCGGAGTATCAGGAGGCTCATATCACTCTGGAAGAAGTGACAAAAGGAAATGACCGGAGGCTTACCGGCCTTATGATCCGAAACGACGGAGAAATTACTGTCCCGACAATCTATTTGGAACCCTATGCCAAGCAGCTTGCGCAGGGGCGGCCAATGGATGAAATCATACGGGAAATCGTACAGATCAGGACGGAACAAGATACCAGGGTTCCCTTTGAAGTATCGGACTTAATGGATTACAGACAAGTAAAGCCCATGCTTGCTATCCGTCTATGCGATCCTGAACAAAACCGGGAGTATTTGAAAGATAAACCGTTTACCCCGTGCGGAGAGTTGGCTGCGGTCTACCGGATTCAGGTCATGGAGAGCAAAGAGGGTGTTGCCTCTGCTGTTGTTACAGATCGTATGATGGAATTGTGGGGTGTTACTAAAGAGCAGCTTCATCAGGATGCAGTTGCGGCAGAAACAGAAAGAAGCCCGGTCTGTTTTTACAGTATGGAAGATATGATGGACGAAATCATGTTCTCGTCAAAACCTGAAAATCTGTTTGAGTGCACAGAACCGTTGGATGCAGCTACTATGCCAATGTATGTTCTGACAAATGCCAGCAAAGTAAACGGTTCCGGGATTCTTGCGCGGGACGGGGTTCTGGATAAAATCGGTGAGCTGCTTGGAAAGAATTTCTATGTTCTCCCCTCGTCTATACATGAGGTGCTGATCGTACCGGATAATGGCGATATGCAGGCAAAGGAACTGGAAAGCATGGTTAAGGAAGTTAATGCGACCCAGGTGGCTCCGGCTGACCTTCTTTCCGATAAGGTACAGTATTATGACCGGGCGGCAAAAACTCTTGGCCGGAAACAGGAAAAGGGGCTCCTGGAACGGCTGGCAGAAAATAAGGCGCAGGTAAAAGAACAGGCAGAAAAAGCACCAAAGGAAAAAACAGCGGCAAAACAGGAACCGAGTTTATAAGGGCAGCTATGCGGCTGCCTTTTCTATATTCAAAGAAATGGAGGATGACAAGTGAAATTAGTGATTGCAGAAAAGCCCTCTGTCGCTATGGCTTTGGCGGCGGTATTGGGCGCAGATGAGAAAAAGGACGGCTATCTGGAAGGCGGCGGCTACCTGGTGAGCTGGTGCGTCGGCCACCTTCTGGAGCTGGCACAGCCTGAAGCCTACGGGGAACAGTATGCCAGATGGCGCTATGGCGATCTGCCGATCCTGCCGGACGAATGGAAATATGAGGTGCCGAAGGACAAGAAGAAACAGCTTGACCTCCTGTGCCGGCTGATGAAGGACAAACGGGTGGATTCCGTGGTGTGCGCCACTGACGCCGGACGCGAGGGTGAGCTGATCTTCCGTCTGGTCTATGAGTATGCCGGGTGCAGGAAACCGATGGAACGCCTCTGGATTTCCAGTATGGAGGACGCGGCGATCCGGGACGGTTTTGAACACCTGCGCCCCGGTAAGGATTATGACCGTCTCTATGAGGCCGCGGTTTGCCGGGCCGGTGCGGACTGGCTGGTTGGGATCAATGCGACCAGGCTGTTTTCTGTCTTGTACGGCGTCACCCTGAATGTCGGGCGCGTCATGTCCCCAACGCTGGCGCTTTTGGTGCAGCGTGAGGCAGAGATTCAGGCATTTACCAGCAGGCCCTTCTATGTCCCAGAGATCACTTGCGGCGGTCTTACTGCTTCCGGTGATAAGCTGGCGGAAAAACAGGCAGCAGAGACAATCCGCAGGGAATGTGACGGGCAGACGGCTTCTGTCCTTTCAGTGGAAAAGCAGGTAAAGACCGTACAGCCTCCCCGCCTCTATGATCTGACGACCTTGCAGCGGGAATGTAACCGTATCTACGGCTACACCGCCCAGCAGACCCTTGACTACCTGCAATCCCTCTATGAGAAAAAGCTGGCGACCTATCCCCGTACCGACAGCCAGTATTTGACCGAGGATATGCAGGCAACCGCCGCCTCCCTGATCCTGTGGCTGCGGGACAACATGCCTTTCGGGAAAGGATGCCTGGAAGAACCGGATATTGACCGGGTAACGGATGGCAGTAAAGTCACCGACCACCATGCCATTATTCCCACCGTGGAGATCGCCCGGACGGACCTGTCTGCTCTCCCTTCCGGGGAACGGGATGTTTTGGCGCTGATCGCCATGAGGCTCCTTTGCGCCACCGGCCAGACGCACCGCTTTGAGGCGGTCACGGTGGTACTGGATTGTGCAGGCCATTCCTTCACAGCGAAAGGAAAGACCGTCTTGCAGGCAGGTTGGAAGGAAATTGAACGGCTCTACCGCATGGGGCTGAAACAGGCGGAACTGGAAAAGGAGGACCCCGCAGACGCGGCCTTGCCGGAGCTTACCCAGGGCCAGACCTTTGAACCGGTGGCAGCAGGCGTCCGGGAAGGCAAGACCTCCCCGCCAAAGCACTATACGGATGTGATATTTTGTGAGCGTAAGGAGTGGATAGGAATTGAAGAAAGGAGTTCAGCATGAGAAGAAAAAAAGATAAAAGCAATGGCATTACTGCTTTGTATGAAAGACTGTCTCGTGATGATGATAATGCTGGAGAGAGTAACAGTATAGTTCATCAAAAGCAAATGCTTGAAGATTATGCTATGAAACATGGTTTTACGAATCTTGTTCATTTTACCGATGATGGTTGGAGTGGAGCGACCTTTGACAGACCTTCATGGAACAGACTTGTTGAAGGTGTTAAAAACGGAGAAATCACTGCCTGTATCTGCAAAGATATGTCCAGAATCGGCAGAGATCATCTGCAAGTAGGTTTTTTCACTGACATTCTGTTTAGAGAAAAGGAAGTTCGATTTATAGCAATCAATAATGGTATTGACAGTGACCGTCAAGAAACCAGTGAGTTTGCCCCTTTTCTGAATATCATGAATGAGTGGTTTGTCAGGGACACAAGTAAGAAAATTAAAGCTGTACTGAAATCCAGAGGTTCTTCCGGCAACGCTCATACAAGTAATATCCCACCATACGGCTATTTGAAAGACCCCGAAAACCCCGACCATTGGATTATTGATGAAGAAGCTGCTGAAGTAGTCCGCAGAATTTATCGCATGACTATTGAGGGAAAAGGACCTTATCAGATAGCAAGAGAACTTTCAGAAGAAAAAATTGAAAGACCATCTTATTATCTTGGCAAAAAGGGACTTGGAAATCATGCAAGCAACTATGACAAAGAAAATCCGTATATGTGGCGAGGAAATCAGGTTACTACTCTGATTGCCCGACCAGAGTATATCGGAAAGACTGTCAATTTCAGGACATTCAAAAATTCCTATAAGGACAAAAAGACGAAAAGGGCAGATAAGGAAGATTGGGTGGTTTTTGATGATACACAAGAGCCTATTGTCGATGAAGAAACATGGCTGCTTGCTCAAAAGTTAAGACAGAATGTAAGAAAAGCAGATCCTATGGGCGAGCCTAATGTTCTGACCGGAAAGATTTACTGTGCTGATTGTGGTGCGCCGATGTATAATCACAGGCAGCGGAAAGGGCGAGAAAGAATATACTATACTGCCAAAGGCGAAAAAAGGACAAGTTATTCCAATCCGGCAGATTGTTATGAATGTTCCACATATAATCTTGCTTATCAGAAGTATGACCGGCATTGTACTTGCCACCATATTTCAACAAAAGCACTTAAAAGCATCATTCTGAAAACCATACAGGAGACTTGCCATTATGTTTCTTTGAATGAGCGGGAGTTTGTTTATTCTCTGCAAGAAGAATCGGCGATGAAAGATATTGCTGTTTCTGAAACTGTAAAAAACCGCATTGAAAGAAATCAGAAGCGAGTTCACGAACTGGATATGCTTATCAGGAAAATCTATGAAGATAATGTGATTGGAAGATTGCCGGACAGACTTTTTCAGAGTATGCTTACTGATTATGAAAATGAGCAGAACGAGCTGAACAAGATTATTGAGACTGACACCGCTGATATGCAACGGATTATAGGCGGTCAAAATAATGTGGAGCGTTTTCTAAAGCTGGTTAAAAAGTATGAGAACATTACAGAACTTACTCCTGCCATGATAAATGAATTTATCGACAAAATACTGGTTCACGAGCCACAAGGAAAAGGTGCAGACCGCACCACAGAGGTGGAGATATATCTTAACTATGTCGGGCAATTTCAAGTACCTGTGGAGCAGCATGAACCAACAGAGGAAGAAAGGATTGCTGCTGAAAAAGAGGCGGAACGACTTCGCAGAAAACGAGAATCCAATCGTAAGTATATGAAAAAGATTCGTGAGAAATCAAAAGAATTTGCGGAGCATGAGCGTATAGCAGAAGAAAAAAGTTCTGATAGCAATGTGTGTGTTGAACAGAACGTCACAAGCAAATCAAATCGGCAAAAAGTGAAAGGAGAAAAAATAGCATGACAGAATTGAAACTACGAATCCATGACGAAAGCAACGGTCTGGACTATGTTCTTGTGGGCGATTACTATGTGCCGGACTTGAAGCTACCGGAGGAACACCGCCCTATCGGTATGTGGGGCAGACTGCACAGGACATATTTGGAGCAGTACCGCCCTGCAAGGTTCTCTGCCCTCTGTTTATCCGGCGAACTGCATACTTACCTTGCTGACCTGAACGAACAGGCAACGGAAAGGTGCAGCCTTATCATTGAGCAGATGAAACAAGCCGAGGGCGTGACCGAAACCATGAAAGCAGACAATCAGATGTTGTGGGTACAGTCCATGAACTCTATCCGTAACCGAGCCGAAGAAATCATCAGACAGGAAATGATTTACTGCTGATTTTATCAAGTCCAAAACCAACAAATTTGTATCGTAAACGAAGCGACAGGTATTTCCTTATGAAGTGTCTGTCGCTTTTCATTTATCAAACTTTAAGGAGGAAAACACAATGAAGATGAACCGGAATGAAATGGAAGCCCTTTATGCCTTTGGCTGTCCGAACCTGAAAGCAACTGTCGAGCGTTTGCGTATGGTAGCTGCCCTTGCACCCGATCCAGTGGCGAAGAAGCTGTTTTATATGCTTTCCGTCAAGCTGAGTGCTGAGGGTGTTGAAAGGTGGTATCGCTGCTTTTACTGCAAGCTGCGTGTGTTGAAAAACCATAGGGAGGGCTGCTATGACGAGACTGACGAAGATTGAGAAAGAAACAATCGTTCTCTTTAATGAGGGCGAGGACAAGGCAAATATCTACACCCACAACGCCGGATTGAAAAAGAGGTTGGCTGCTTTTGCTAAGAAGTACCCTGACCTTTGCCGACTGGAAAAATCCAATGTTCAAGGCGGTGTTTCTTATGAGCTGGCAAAGTCCCGTCTGTCTATCCGTTTCCTGCCGCCTTACAGTGAGGAACGCAGACAGAAAGCCAGCGAATATGCGAAAAAGCATGGGCTGAACAGCCAGCAGGGATAATGTGATAATCAGGGCTGATATGCGGTTAAAATGTCAGGTGCAGACCTGATGTTTTGACCGTTGCCTATCGCCTGTGAGGAAAGTATCGGGGACTATGGATTTTGCGGAAATGTGCGTTACAAGGCTTGAACAGGAACTCTGTACACAAAATTTTTTCTTCCATTCTTTAAGTTGATGAAGTATAATGAGATATGAAAAAGTGAGGTTTTAAATACTCGAATTTAAACAATCATTTTTACATATCTGGAACTATGGAGGGCAAAAAATGAATGGTTTTTTACGAATGTGTTTGAATATAATTACACAAATAGGTCCCTATTTAGTTGTACTTCTTCTTTTGAAATATCTTGTAAATCTTCAACAAAAGAGAGCTAAAGAACGAGAGGAAGAACAGAAAAAGGGAATAATTAGGACGCATTATATAATAAAAACCGAAAAAGTACTTACTATGTTTTTTGTATTGGCGGTGTTTCTTTTTGGGGGAGCTACGGTAGCCAGTGCTATTCAACAAGATGATTTATTGCCACCAATTGGTTTTAGTATTTTCTTTATTGTTTCTTTAATCGGCTCATTGAATATGATTATGTGGAAACTGGAAGTGAACGGAGATGAAATCACATGGCGTTCAACTTTTGGCAGAAAGAGAACTTTTCACTTTGAAGATATTACCTATTGCGAGAGAAAGAAAGGTTCTATGCGTGTATATGTAAATGGAGAAAAATTATTTACCATTGATAGTAATATTGACAAAGAAGAATTTATGGAGGACATAAAAAGAAGAAGAATCCCTGTAAAATCTTACTGGGCAAATCAGCATAAGAAAAATCGTAAATGACATAGATTTTATAACAGTACGATGTTAGACAACTGAATATGACCGTCAAGGTCAGATGAAGAAACCGATGTATTGAGCGTAAAGCGATCATGCGTCGGTTTTTCTTATTTCATGAGCTGACAGAATTCCGACTGTATATCGCCTGTGAGGAAAGTATCGGGGACTATGGATTTTGCGGAAATGTGCGTTATAGGTAAGTAAAAAACTACTTGATAGAGCGTGAATTGAATTGTTCATATCGGTATGATATAATTTACTGAAATGAAGCAAGAAGGTGGACTTTTGTATGAAAAAATTTTTGAAAATATTGCTAATCATTGTAGGAATAGTTTTTTTGATTTTTGCAGCGCTGATATGTATTGGACTGTTTGTTGATTATGATGACCATATTGAAAATGGTCGTTATACTTATGTTCCGGAAGAAGAAAACAAAGGAAATGAGTATATCGAGTTTAAGTTGACAGATAATGGAAAAGACGATTCTAAACTTACATATTATAATTCTATCGAAGAAGCTATTTTGAATTCTCCTTTGAATGCTGAAAATGAAGAATTTTCTGTTCCAGAAGATTTTCTTAATCATGTTGATGAAATATTGCATATATGGAATGGCAAACAGTATGATACGATTTTCTATCGAGCAGGAAGTGATAACGATCCCGTTCAAGGTTTTGTGATTGCACGCTGCAAAAAACAGATAGAAAATGAAAGTACACAATATGCGTTTGTAAATGCCACACCATCTGCCACTACACCAGATACCACTTATGGGGGAGACTTCAAAAAATTTATCCATTTATCTTTAACAATAAGTGATATTCAACAAGACTTAAATCCAAATTATCCAGATACCAGATTCGTTTTTGGCTATGCACATGATAAAGAAATTTACTCATTAGAAGTAGAGGGTCAAAAGCCAGATGGAATTATAGAATATGAAGAATATGGTAGAACGATGTATATGTGGTATTATAACGATTTGGAAAGCAATAAAAGAGGCGATTGTCTGAGCTACTCAGTAGATATGCCAGAGTAATTTTTCAAATTGTCTAATCTGCCACAACTGAATATGACCGTTAAGGTCAGATGAAGAAACCGATGTATTGAGCGTAAAGCGATCATGCGTCGGTTTTTCTTTTTGCAAAATAGTCCGGTGGACTGTTTTGTAAAACCGAAGGAACTGACAGAGCTTGGGATGGGGCGAAGTCAGTTTGTTCGGGCGGGAGTACAGAGGGTGCAACCCTTTGTGCATGGGTACAGGGAATGCAATACCCCTGTGCAGGTCAAGGGCGGCAGCCTTGCCCAGTTAAGTGGCGTTTCGCCACTTAGTACTGGGTATTACTTGACGCAGAAAGCCGCAAGGAATCAGCTTCGCTGCCCTTCTCCCCTGTCGGGGAAATCAAAAAGAAAAGGAGGAACTCATGTGAAATTAACAAGGCACAATGGACGAGCCGGAAAGAATGGCGTTTATAATCCGAAGCACAATGACCGCAGTTTTGACATTGCCAACAGCGAACACATTGACGAAGAACGAGCCAAACAAAATCTCTATTGGGACTGTTACAATGGCTTCCGCAATTTCAAAAATCCCGAAAAGGAAAATGAGCTGTCTGCCACTTTTGAAGATGTGGAACAGCTTTTTTATCGTCAGCGGTATCGTGATTTTGTGACCGGACAGAACGAAAGAAATGTGAAGAACCGACACCCTGAAAGAAATAAGGAAACCGGAGATTTGCTCAAAAGCAAAAAGACCTGTCCAGAGGAAACGGTCTATCAGATTGGAACGCTTGATAATCATGTTCCACCAGAACTGCTCATTGAGATCGTCACAGAATTTATGGAAATCGTAAATGAGCGTTTCGGCTCTCATGTCCATATCCTGAATTGGGCGCTGCACTTGGATGAAAGCACCCCTCATATTCACGAGCGTCATGTGTTCGACTGTGAAAATCAATATGGAGAGATTGCCCCACAACAGGAAAAGGCTTTGGAAGCATTGGGGTTTGAACTGCCGGAACCGGAGAAGCCAGTCGGAAGAAAAAACAACCGCAAGATGACTTTCGATTCAGCCTGCCGAGTGCTGTTGTTTGATGTGGCGAAAAAGCATGGCTTACAACTGGAAGAAGAACCGGAATATGGTGGTCGTGCTTATCTGGAAAAACAGGACTATATTCTTTTCAAGCAAAAGGAGCAACTGGCAGCACAGGAGCAAAAGTTGGAAGAACTCACGATGAAGATTGAAGATGTGGAAGCTTTGGTGGACGAGGTTGCCGATATTGCCTATGACAAGGCGGTTGAGGTCGTTGCTGATACTGTAAAACTGGAAACGCACAAGGAGGATATTAAGCTGGTGGAGCAGTCTAAAGCGTGGGTTCTCTCCCCTGAGCGTAAGGCTTCAAAGAAAGAAGTTGAGTATGCAGTGAAACGATTGGATGGCGTGATTGCCAGAATCACAAATGCTATGAAATCAACTATTCAGAAAATCCAAACTACGCTGATGAAACCGGAGGTCAAAAAAGCCGGAACGGAGCAAATCAAGAAGAAAGCCAAAAGTTCCATTATAGAGCAGTTGAGCCGCAAGAAGAAGGAAATGGCAGAGCGTGAAGTCAGCCGGACAATTCCGGCGAAAAGCAAAAAACAGGATATGGAACTTTAAGGCACTTGCTATTTTCGTTTTGAAAATGACAGGTGCTTTTGCTTTAGGGAGCAGGAAAATATCTTCCATTCTTTAGGTTGATGAAGTATAATGATAGTAAGAAATTTTTTGTAATGACCTTAATCCAATAAGTGATTTTGCAATTATCAAGTAAAGGATGTAATTATATGAAAAAGGTATTGTTGTTTTCCAGTGTGATTATGATACTCGGTTTAACAGGCTGCTCTAACAAGTATTTCAATGACTGGTTTAGCTCTGAACAAAATGAAACGGATAAAATATGTCAACAAGTTATTGAGGCATATAAGCAACAGGATTCAGAGAAACTCAAATCTCTATTTTCCGAAGAAAGCAAAAAGAACATTGAGAATTTAGACACTGAAATCTCTGCTTTTTTCGATTATATTGAGGGCAGTATCCAAAGTTTTGAGGGCGATTGTGCATCATCAAGTGAAAGCAACTATGGTAAAAGGAAAACGGAATTGGATGGTATGTATCTCATATTGACAGAGAAGGAAAGGTATTGTATGAATTTTTATATGTATAGTGAGGATGATGAAAATGCCCAAAATGTGGGGATATATAAAATTGAAATTGCATTGGAGAGCGAAGTGGCTGAGGATAATTTTATATGGGATAATCCCCCAAACGGTATTTTTGTTGGAGGACAAAATTGATTTTTGTTATGAGAGAACATTAAAGTATAAATTTCGGATGGTATAAGAAAAACTGACTACAATTAAATCTTCACAGCTTTACTAAGCAGGAGATCCGAAAAGGTCTCCTGCTTTTTTGCACCCCAAATTGAATATGGAACTCTAAAGCACTTGCTATTTTCGTTTTGAAAATGACAGGTGCTTTTGCTTTAGGGAGCAGGA
>OJRZ01001515.1_pt1 | contig 17925 bp, 17 predicted proteins | sample 1599291 | NCBI WGS metagenome assembly OJRZ01 (sample SAMN04168657, study PRJEB22393) | human gut metagenome | biome: human gut microbiome; feature: stool | host: Homo sapiens | collected 2014-03-20
GACAGTCGTTGTCTCGTCGACCACGAACGGGGTCTCGTACACGGTCGAGAACATAAAGTCGTAGGCGGCCAGATCCGTCGAGCAGTAAGCATCGCCCCACGTATGCGTGAAGGTCTTGTTTACAGCGTCGAACGTGGCGGCGCAGAAGGGATAGTGGGCTGCGGCGCACGTGTAGCTGCCGACGGGCACGCTGCCCGAGAAGGTCGTGGTCGCGCCCGTCCTGTCGGCCGTGAATTCGCAGACCTCCGTCGTGGAACCGTTGTAGAGAGATACGGCGACCCTGTCGCCTGCGACCCAGGAGGTCGTCGTGCCGTCAACCGATGTGCGGGTTTCGCCGGAAGCCGCGTTCTCGGGGATGGTCACCTGAACATATTTCCGCAAGTCCTCCGGAGCGGAAACGCCGTCGTCCTTGCTGCATGCACCCATGCCGACTGCGGCAAGAGTCGCTATAATCAATAATTTTTTCATCGTGCATTCTTTGTTTTGAATGTTGGTTTTCGGGTATCCGATCTCATCAGTAGGTTTCGTCGTATCCCAGCTCACCGCCGCCTTCTCCCGGCTCGATGTCGCTGCTTACAGCAAACCCCTTTTCGACGCGGACGGAGATCAGAAACAGCTCCGGTGCCTCATAAGGCATTAACAATTTATTCATGGCTTCTTTTTCGTTGAATGTGACGTTTGTATATGATTCGGCTGAATTATTCCACAATGACGGCGCGGTTCAGTTCCGGCTCGGCGAACCGGTTGTTCGTATCACCCTCGGCCTTCCTGACCAGACGCTCCGGAGCGACGCCGTACTTGTTTTTCAACAGGTCGTAGACATACTCCATCCGCTGCTCGCTCAGACGCTGGTTCAGCTCCCGGTTGCCGGTATCCTTGTCGGCCGAGCCGATCAGCGTGAAGGTGGAGGCTCCGGACCTCTGCCCCCGCTACATGGCACACTACGTCCGCAATATCCGGATGAGCGAGTCTCCCCGCTGGATGAAGCGCCATCTGGCCCTGTGCGGCCTGCGCTCCATCAGCAACGTGGTGGATATCACCAACCACACCCTGCTGGAAATGGGCCAGCCCATGCACGCCTTTGACCTGAACAAGGTCGCCGGCCGCAGCATCACCGTCCGCCGCGCCGTGGAAGGCGAGAAGATCACCACCCTCGATGAGAAGGAGTTCACCCTGAACCCCAACAATCTGGTCATCTGCGACGCTGAGAAGCCGGTCGCTCTGGCCGGCATCATGGGCGGTGCAAACTCCGGCATGGACGACAACACCACCAGCCTGCTCTTCGAGTGCGCTACCTTCGCCCGCGACTCCGTCCGTAAGACCAGCCGCGCTCTGGGCCAGAACAGCGACTCTTCCGCCCGCTACGAGAAGGGCGTTGACCGCCACTCTCCCGAGCTGGGCCTTGCCCGCGCCCTGCACCTCATCCAGGAGCTGGACTGCGGCGACATCACCACGCTGGAATACGATCTGACCGATGGCCGTCCTCTCGAGCGCAAGCACATCGTCACCACCCCGGCCAAGATCTGCGGCGTGCTGGGCATCACCGTGCCGGACCAGACCATGATCGACATCCTCAAGCGCCTTGAGTTCACCGTGGACGTGCAGGCCGACGGCAGCTGGGACGTCTCCGCACCTCTCTACCGTGAGGATGTGGAGAGCTTCCCCGACCTGGCCGAGGAAGTCATCCGTGAGTACGGCTATGACCACATCGTACCCACCTTCCTGAACACTGCCGCTGTCACCAACGGCGGTCTGAACTACGAGCAAAAGCAGCAGCTCAAGACCAAGCGTCTGCTGGCCGCTCAGGGCTTCTATGAGGCTTCCACGCTGGCCTTCTATTCCAATGCCGAGTTCGATATGCTCCACATCCCGGCGGAGGATGAGGCCCGCAAGGCCATCCGCATCCTGAACCCCATCAGCGAGAACCTGTCCGTCATGCGCACCCTGCTGGCTCCGTCCATGCTGAACGTCATCGTGGACAACCTCAAGAAGGGCAACGCTGAGGGCCGCCTGTTCGAGATGGCTCCCGTCTACCTCGCCAAGGAGCTGCCCATCAACGAGCATCCCCACGAGCGCCAGACCCTCTGCATCGGTGCTTTCGGCCCCGAAGAGGATTTCTTCACCGTCAAGGGCGCTCTGGAAGGACTGGCTGAGGGCTTTGACCTGACCTTCACCTATCAGCGTGAGACCACCAGCTGGCTCCACCCCGGCATCAGCGCCGCCGTCTACTGCAACGGCAAGCGTCTGGGCGTCTTCGGCAAGCTGGCCAACGAGATCAACGCGGAGCTGGAGATCGCCAAGGAGCAGAAGGACAGCCAGAACATCTATCTGGGCGAGCTGGACTATGAGGCTCTGATGTCCTGCGTCGAGGGTGAGCTGCGCTATAAGCCCCTCAGCCCCTACGCCGCTGTCAAGCGCGACCTGGCTCTGGTCTGCGACGAGGCTGTGGCCTGCGGCGACATCGAAGAGACCATCAGGAAGGCAAGCCCCCTCATCACGGAGGTCAAGCTGTTCGATATTTATCGCGGCGCAAACCTCGGCGAGGGCAAGAAGAGCATGGCCTTCTCCCTGACCCTCTCTGACCCCGCTGCCGAAGTCTCCAACGAGCAGGTGGAGCGCACCGTCAAAAAGGTGCTGGGCAACCTGAAGTTCAAGCTGGGCATCGAGATCCGCTAAACGGAAAGAATAAGAAATGAGTCCGTCTGTGCCGCCGGCACGGGCGGGCTTTTTCTTTGCGCCGATTTATGCTATACTTATCTTATATAGAAAAACAGCAGGAGGATTCAGCGTGGAGGATTACCGCACCATCCGGGGGACAGCCATCGGAGAATACGAAGAGAAGAAGAGCCGCTTCATTGCGCAGCTCTCCTTTGCAGACAGCGAGGAAAAGGCCGTGGCCTTCCTCGAGCAGGTGCGCGCGGCCAACCGCACCGCCCGCCACAATGTCTATGCCTACCGCCTGCGGGAGGGGAGCCGGGAGCGCTATTCCGACGACGGCGAACCGGCCAAAACAGCGGGTACGCCTGCCCTGGAGGTCTTGCAGCACAGCGGACTGACCGACCTCATCGTGGTCATCACACGATACTTCGGCGGCGTGCTGCTGGGGACCGGCGGCCTCGTCCGGGCCTACACGACAGCCACGTCCCGCGCACTGGAAGCCGCCGAGGTGGTGACGGTGCGCAGCGTGGTGGCGCTGGATGTGACGGTGGACTACGGCCTCTATGAGCGGGCAGACCTGCTCATCAAGGCGGCGGGCGGCAAGCTGGCTGAACCGGAGTTCACCGATAAAGTCACCCTCCGCTGGCAGATGCCGGAGCATACCGAAGGGCCGCTGCTGACGCAGTTGCAGGAGCTGACAAGAGGCACGGCCAATGTCACCGTGAGCGAGCCGTTCTATGCGGCGTTTTAAGAGCGCTTTACCGGTAGAACCTCTCAGTCTGCTTCGCAGACAGCTCCCCTGGTAGGGGAGCCCTTGGCACGCCGGGCCACTTCCTACTGGACGCCCGAGGTCCGATATGGCGCAAAAGGGCGGGCCTTGCTACAGAGGGCAGCGGCTTCTGGACAACGCACCTTGTCAAGCTGCCGCTGCCCTAGACAGCGGAGCACTACAGCCCACGAAACGAATAAACTTTGCTCGTTCAGTGGGAACTTGACCGACATGCCAAAGCCTCCCCTCGATAGGGGAGGTGGCTGCGCCAAAGGCGCAGACGGAGAGGTTTCGTCTACGGCAGCGTCGAAACCAGACAGAAGAATAACAAATACCCAAAATTACCAAATGACAAGTCGAAACATTTTCTGACGAAGAGACATGGATTTTCCCCCTTCGACAGGGCGAATCGGTTACAATAGCCGCAGACGCGGCATTGGGATCGGCCGCGCGCGGAGAGGAGGGAAAACGAGAGAAAAAAGGAGGGACACAGGATGGATGTGCGCACACGCACCGAAGAGATCGAGCGGCTGACGCTGGCCCCGTGGGCGACGTTCAGCGATGCAAGCCGGGGCAGGCAGAGACCGGAGGAACAGGACCCCATCCGCCCTGTGTTCCAGAGGGACCGCGACCGGGTGCTCCACTGCAAGGCGTTCCGGCGGCTCAAGCAGAAAACGCAGGTCTTCCTCTCACCGGAGGGCGACCTCTACCGCACCCGCCTGACCCACACGCTGGAAGTCTCCCAGATCGCCCGCACCATCGCCCGGGCGCTGCGGCTCAATGAGGACCTGACCGAGGCCATCAGCCTCGCCCACGACCTTGGCCACACCCCCTTCGGCCACGCCGGAGAGCGGGCGCTGGATCAGCTCACGCCCGGCGGCTTCAAGCACTATATGCAGAGCCTGCGGGTGGTGGACAAGCTCGAGAAGGACGGGCAGGGCCTCAACCTGACCTGGGAGGTGCGCAACGGCATCGTCACCCACACAAAAGGCACTTGGGCCGCGACGCCCGAGGGCCGCATCGTGCGGATGGCCGACCAGATCGCCTACGTCAACCACGACATCGAGGACGCCGTCCGGGCCGGTGTGCTGGACCCGGCCACCCTGCCGAAGGACTGCACCGCCGTGCTGGGCCAGACGAAGTCCGCCCGCATCACCACCATGATAAACAGTATCCTCGCCCACAGCGACGGGGATGTGGCAGTCGGCGCGGAAGAGAATGAAGCCTTCCTCGCCCTGCGGGACTTCATGTATGCCACCGTGTATGTGGACAAGACCGCCAAGGCCGAGGAGCAGAAGGTGGACAAGGTCATCGGGGAGCTGTACGAGTATTATCTGGCCCATGTGGACCAGATGTCCAACTTCTACGTCCAGCTGGCCTATCAGGACGACCCCGAGCGGGCCGTCACCGACTATATCAGCGGCATGAGCGACGAATTTGCCATCCGGACCTTTGAGGACGTCTTTGTGCCTCGCAAGTGGCACGTTTTGTAAAAAGGAGCGCCGAACATCTTTATGATCCCACACGAATATATTGAAGAGCTGACCCGCCGCACCGACATCGTGGAGCTGGTGGGCGGCTATGTCCAGCTCAAGCGGAAGGGCCGGCTCTACGGCGGTCTGTGTCCCTTCCACAGCGAGAAGACCCCCTCGTTCTACGTCTATCCGGACACCCAGAGCTTCTATTGCTTTGGCTGCGGTGCAGGCGGCGATGCAGTGACCTTTACCAAAAAGATAAACAGCATCGACTACGTGGAGGCCGTCAAGCTGCTGGCCCAGCGGGCCGGTATGCCCGAGCCCACCGAGGACGACAAGACGGGCCGTCTGCGCAGCCGCATCCTCACAATGAACAAGGACGCGGCCCGCTTCTTCTACGCCTGCCTCAACTCCACCGTGGAGGAGGCCCGGCAGGCCCGTGCCTACTGGCGGCGGCGCGGCCTCGACGACAAGACCATCAACCGCTTCGGGCTGGGCTACGCCCCCGACGACGGGCAGGCGCTTTACCAGCATCTCCGGGACAAGGGCTACAACCAGCAGGAGCTGGACGCCAGCGGCCTGTTCAAGCGGAGCCAGTCGGGCCGTATCTACTGCCTGTTCTGGCGGCGGGTCATGACCCCCATCTTTGACCTGCGGGGCAATATCATCGCCTTCGGCGGCCGTGTGCTGGACGACTCCAAGCCCAAGTACGTCAACAGCCCCGAAACGCTGGTCTACCACAAGTCGGACACGGTGTTCGCGCTCCAGATCGCAAAGCGGAGCGCTTCCCATCGGTACGTCCTCTGCGAGGGCTACATGGATGTCATCTCCATGCATCAGGCGGGCATCGACACCGCTGTCTGCGCCTGCGGCACGGCCCTGACGCCCGACCAGATCAAGCTCATCAGCCAGTATGCCGATGAGGTCATCCTCAGCTACGACTCCGACGAGGCGGGCCAGAAGGCCACCCTCCGCTCGCTGGAACTGTTCCGCAACAGCCCGGTGCGGGTGGGCGTGCTGCAGATCCCGGGCGCGAAAGACCCGGACGAGTACATCAAGAAATACGGCGCCGACCGCTTCAAAGCCCTGCTGGACGGCGTGGGCAATGCGCTGGACTTCCGGCTGGGCCGTCTGCGCAGTCAGTACGACCTCAAACAGGATGCTCAGCGCCTCGAGTACGTCAAGGAAGCGGTGGAGATGCTGGCGCAGCGCTCCAACCCCACCGAGCAGGAGGTCTACGCCGGGCGTCTGGCCGAGGAGACGAACATCTCCAAGACCGCCATCATGGCCCAGCTGGCCGACGCCGTGAAGAAAGCGGGCAGCAAGCGCCGCCGGGAGCAGAACCGCGCCCGCCTGCAGGAGGGTGAGATGAACCAGATCAAAGTCCCCTACAGCGCAGGCCGGGGCGCACTGGGCATGGCCAGCGCAGAGCAGCGGCTTCTTGCCGCCATGCTGCGGGAGCCGGGCTATATCGATAAGGTGAGCGCCCAGCTCAGGCCGGAACAGTTCTTGCAGCCCCAGCAGAAGGAGCTGTACGAAGCCATGCTCCGCTGCAAGGAGCAGGGGGTGGAGGTGAGCCTCGCCACCCTGCGGGCCTTTGTCAGCGAGGAAGCTCTGAATGAATTGAGCCGTCTTGCGGCACAATACAGCGATGTGAACTGTACGCCGGAGGACATCAAGCTCTATCTGGAACGCATTGCCCGGGGGACTCCCGTGGCCAGCCGCGCCGCCAGTATGTCAACCAACGATATTGAACAGTATCTCCAGTCGATGCGGGAACAAAAGCAGGGAACTGCTGACGCAGAAGATTCGGTCTGATCTCTCCACCGGCTGGGGCCGGAAGGAGAAGCACAGATGCAGAAAATGTCACAGACGGAAGAAATGGCGAAGATGCTGGCGGGACGCGCCCGCCGCCATGTCCTGACGCCCGAGCAGGTGAGCCGTGCCATGGAAGAGCAGGACTTCGACCCGGCGGGGCTGGACGAGCTGTATGCCGCACTGGAGACGCGGGGCGTGCAGGTGGCCGAGGAAGAGACAGAGCTGCCGCTTCTGGACGAAGAGCAGATCGGAAAGCTCGAGCATGAGCTGTCTGCCGAAGGCGTGGCGCTGGACGACCCGGTGAAGACCTATCTGAAAGAGATCGGCCGGGTGCCGCTGCTCTCGGCGGAAGAGGAAGCCGCCCTTGCCCGTGCTGCGCAGGCAGGGGACGAGGACGCCCGCCGCCGTCTCAGCGAAGCGAACCTCCGCCTCGTCGTCTCGGTGGCAAAGCGGTATGCCGGGCGGGGCCTGCCCTTCCTCGATCTGATCCAGGAGGGCAACCTCGGCCTGATGAAGGCGGCGGAGAAGTTCGAGCCGGACCGGGGCTTCAAGTTCTCGACCTACGCCACCTGGTGGATACGCCAGTCCATCACCCGGGCCATCGCCGACCAGGGCCGCACCATCCGCATCCCGGTGCATCTGGTGGAGAGCATCAACCGGGTGAAGAAGACGGCAGGAGAGCTGCTGCGCCGCACAGGCCGGGAGCCTACCGCCGAGGAGATCGCCGCCCAGCTGGACATGGAGCCCGCCCGGGTGCGGGAGCTGATCCAGCTGGCTCAGGACCCCATCAGCCTCGAGACGCCGGTGGGGGAGGAAGAGGACGCCCACCTCGAGGACTTCATCCAGGATGATGAGGCAGGCGTCCCCGCCGACGAGGCCGGGCGGCAGCTGCTCCGCCGGGAGCTGATGAATGTGCTCAAGAGCCTGACGCCCCGGGAAGAGCGGGTCATCGCCCTCCGCTTCGGTCTGGAGGATGGCCGCGCCCGGACGCTGGAAGAGCTGGGCCGGGAGTTCAACGTCACCCGGGAGCGGGTGCGCCAGATCGAGGCCAAAGCTCTGAGAAAACTGCGCCGGGACCGGGCTTTCCGGCAATTCTGCCAGGAATACATAGAGGCCAAAGCCACCCAGGGCACAGGGCGAGGCAGCTGGGAGCATGGTGGCAGCGCCCCGGAGAGGATCACCGAACAACTGGAAGAAGAATACCACCGCCGGAACCGGGGCGGGTAAGCCACACCCACCTGTGGGGATGGGGGACAAATCGTTACCCTCCCCCCCGCCTCAAGAAGAAATAGCGGGGGCCGCGGCAAAACCGTGCAGCCTCCTTCGTGAGAAAAAAACCCCCTTTTATTGACCCCAGATGCGCATGCGCGCGCCCGCGCGAATGAGAGGAACAGAGAGGGAACAGAGAGAAAACCCCCCTTTGTTAAAAAATCCGGCAGAGTTGGAAAAGCCGCCCCTCACCGGTCCCCAGAGAAACGAAGCGGCCCTTTTTGCCTGGGGGGCCCAAACAAAACCCCCGCTATTGGCGATACACCAACGGCGGGGGATTTTCTATCCCCTAAAATCGGGGAATAGGTTTGGGGGCTCTAATTACTGGAAAATACGAGGTTCGCGCGCGAATGCCTATATTTACCTATATGCTCCAAATTTAGGCGGATACCCTGTACCAGATGGTACACACTTCGGGGCCCGTTTTCTAAAAAGATAGAAACCGGCAGGCGGCAAAGGCCTTTCGCTCATTTTTGAGCAATAGGGGAGAAGCCAAGAAAGAGGCCCCCAGAGCGGAACCCTCCGAAAATAAGCAAGTTGGACACCATGCACAACCACCAAGCCCCAAACGAGTGCGTAGCGGGCTAGATCGCGCCCGGATCAGCGGTGCAGCAGGATCTATTCCCGGTTGGATGTTATGCATATTAGACAAACAGCCCCAAAAACAACAACGCCGCCCGGAATTAACCCGGGCGGCTTATTTCTTTATTCTCTTAACCCCACCTGTGGGCTTGGTTAGGCCCGGCGCTTCATCAGCTGGACATCATAGGCATTTTGGGCGGTGACATCTTCCACAGCCTTAATGGTCCCCTCCAGGCGCTCCACCTTGCGGCCTACCGTCTCTACAGCGTCTACCAATTCCGATCGAGTGGATTTAAAACCCTCCTCAACCTTGCGGTCTAAGGCTTTAACATCCTGTTTAATGGTTGTAATGTCAGCTTGCATGGTTGTAATATCGGTCTGCATGGTTGTAATGCTGGATTGCATAGCCGACAGCATTTCTAGAATCTTTTCTTCATTGGTCATGTTTTTCATCCCCTTTCGGTTCCTGCCTTTATTATACCTGTGATTGGCCCACAGCACAAGCGAGTTTTTATTGGGGTGGGTGTTTTTTCCCTTCCGCCTGGTCCCTCTCCATAGCTTCATCAATGGCCCTGTTAATAAAAGCAGTGGCGCTTTCCCCCATCTCTTTGGCATGGGCCTGGATTTCGGCCCGCCGTTCAGGGGTCATCCGGACTTTAACTTCTACAAATTTTTCCATATAGTTCTGGTGGGCCCGCTTCTGGGCTTCTGTAATCTTTCGTGGCTTGCTTTCCATGGCTATACCTCCTCTTGTCTTAATACCAGTATAGCACAAAAACATATATACGACCATATGCAAACCCAATATAAATACGACCATATAATTGTGTATTTTGTCAATTGATATATACGACCATATATATTATAATATAGACAGAGGTTAAGGCAGAGGGCAGAAAGGAGCCGCCCATGAAATTCAAAGAATTCCAGCAGTTGACCAAAGAGCAGCAGCGACAATACTTTGAAGCCTACAAAAAAGAGTGGCTAGCTACTCGCAATAGCTAACCACCCATAGCAAAAGCCTAGACGATCAAGAAAAGCCCTCTGCCACCTCTATTTTACATGAATTACGATGGAGAATCAACCCCCAGGCCCACAGGCAAGGCGATAGGATGTAAGCAAAAGTCAGTATTCACGCGCGCGCCTGGGGGGCGATGATGGGGGAATTACTACCCTTTAATTTACCCTTTACAGAGAAATAAAGGGTATAAAATCCTGGTAGGATTTAACAGAGAATAGCATAAAAATGGCTTTAAATAAGGATTTTTGAGACATATTAAATCAGCATAAAATAGGCGTATACGGGTTCAAGTCCTGTTATCCGCACCAAAAATCCCGCCCTGGAGCCATTTTGCGCTCCGGGCGTTTTGCTTTGCCCAAGGTTTTCGCACGCGTCCAAAACAGGTCTAAACTGGCCACGAAGGCCAGCGGCGAGCCGCCCCAGACAAATTGCGCACCTCTTTTTGGGAGGTGCGTTTTGTTTTATACCACATTTAAAGCTGGCATCTTTTTATAAAAAGATAGGAAATGCTGCAAAAATTGGATCGTTTTATTGTACTGTAATAATAAATATCCGCACAAGTGCAGTAAAGATCTGTCAAAGGGGGGACCCGGCAGGAAGAAGTGAATGGTTCTTGCCAAAGGCCGGCGGTTCTATTGGAGAATAAGAACTTCTCCACCGGCAAAAGGGGGGGCGGAACCTTTTCAGGGAGAAAGATAAGGGGTGGTTTTATGAAACATATTTGCGATTTGTTGCTTTGCCTGGTTTTGTCGGCAAGCGTATGGGCCGGGGATGTTTTGCCTTGGGGGCAGGGCGATGGCCAAATGATTTCCAGCGTCCCCGAGGAGTTTGCCTCAGTCCTCTGGTGGCGGGCGGGGGGCTTTGCCGCCGCGGTCCAATACCTGGAAATGGATTGGCCGGGGGATGATGGCCGTGAGCAGAGGGTATCGGTCACCAGCTTGTCAGAAATCCAGGACGAGTTGGCCCAGGCAATTGAGGCGGGAGAACAGCCGCCCGCTTTTGACCTATCCGGTGTTCCGGAACAGGAGGGGGTTCCCCTCGCCGTCAAAAATCTTTACTATAGAATACTTTCCAATAATCCACGGTACAAATATGCTTATGATTTCAATGCAGAGGTTGACCCGGATGGCCTGCTGCGCTGCACAGTCTCCTATATGCCATACCGCACAGGGGACTACCCTGATGGGTTTTGCAGTGTGGAAGTAGACAGCTTAAGGAGTTTGATAAAGGTGGCCCGGGATGGGCTGGGGCAGGAGAATATCCCTATACGCATCACGAACCTTAGCCTGACGGTTGACGATATGAACAAGGCCCTTCAGCAGGTGGGCGGGGGGTATCTTTTCTGCCAGCTCAACCGGGATGGAACGGCTATAACAGTTGTCCCCCAGGGCGGGCTCACTTTGGGGGAAGCCCGGGCGCGGCTGGCAGAAATCGATGGGTTGGCGGAACAGGTTTTTCTGGAAACGGTAGCAGCGGGAATGAGCCAGGCAGAACAGGCAGAGGCTTTGTACACCTATCTCACACAGAATGTGGATTATGACTTCCGCTACTATTCCCACCCAGGGGAAATGCCCTATGAATCCACCACCGCCTACGGGGCTCTCCACAACAATCTAGCGATCTGCGGCGGGTATGCACAGGCCGTACAGCGCTTATTTGAAGCGGCAGATATCCCGTGCTATACCGTCACCGGCACGATGGGCGGTGAAAACCACATGTGGAATATCGCCTATCTGGACGGTGTATGGCGGTATTATGATGCGACCAGCGACCGCGGTCGTGCGGCCTATTGGTTTAATTATTTTGGAGTGCCCTCAGAACAGCTTGCGCGGTATGAGTGGGACACGGATTGGGTGCAGCGGCTGACACGGTCTGCTGTTTGAATAGAGCCGCCATTGTAAAAAGTCCAATGGTATGAAGTCAAGGAGATGATATATGAAAATTTTGAAGAAAAGTGAAGTGAAACGGCTATTTAGTCAGGAAAAAGGCAACATCGAACCAAGCCCTACCCCCTATGATTTTAGAAACAGGGCTTTGGCGTCAGAGCGGCAAGTAATAAGCCCAGCTCTCTAATGGGATATACAGGCGGTTGTCCTTCAGCAGTCGAAAGATCAACCGAATCAGTTTTCTGGCAGTTAAAGCGAGTGCGCGTTTGTGCTGGTATTTGTTGATTTGAGGTCATAGTAGCGCCAGAACGCGGAGTCGCATCTTCTCACAAAGTTGGCAGCTTCCAGCAGGTAGTAGCGGAGATAGCGGTTGCCGGATTTGATCATTCTGGAGTGTTCGGCCTCGAAGTTGCCAGACCGGTTCTTGTACCAGACAAGACCGGCATATTTGGCGACAGAGGCTTGAGAATCAAAACGGTGAATATCGCCGATTTCAGCGACGATACCGGCTGAGTAGACTTTGCCAATGCCTGGGATGGATGTCAGCGTGTTTCGAATGATCTCAAACTGGTGTTCAATGCCTTGTCCAAGATCTTGCCCCGCTTTTCCAAGGCCTACATCGAAGCGGTGGATACGGCAATGGCTTGGTTCACGGAGTTGTTTACGGTAACAGGCAAGCGGTAAGATAGACCTCCCTGTTGATTCTGCCGAAATGGAGATGGTCGGCAATCACAAAGGCATCCCCCAGTCGTTTTTCGGCAGGTCTGGATAGGCTTCCTTGAAATCATGCGCCTGCTTTGGGTTGAGAACATGGATCTTCCGTTGAAACCGGCTCAAGCTGCCACATCCTCATGCAGTGCGCAAACAAGGCTGTCACCATAGATGGAGGCAATCACTACATCGTTGAGCTACATGGAACCAAGCGCCGACACGATTCTCTCTGACAACCGTTTAGCACCACTCAGGTTATTCTGCATGGAAAAACTGGAGTGCAGGCTTTGAGATACCCATGATAACCGGAGCATCCGCAACCTCGTGTATCAGAATCATTCCAGAGAAGACCAATGCGATATCCCTCACGGCTGAAAGAGCGGCCTTTCCTCCGACGAACAGCCAATGAGTTTGCAGCTAACTTCCGGCTCAGGGGAACAGACTTCCTTTGAGCAGCCTTGTGGCTCAACTGGAGGAACCAAAACTTGACCCTGCTGTCCTACAGCTATTGTATCACGGGCATCTCAATGCCTGCCGGCCTTTTCGCTACGCTACTGGTTCCAAAGGAAAGATGTAGCGCCAAGATAGAAAGGAACTTCGATGCTTTTGGCTTTTGGGGCAATGGATGCTGGGCTAATGTTTCCAGCAGTGCTGGGTGGGGGTCCCATACGACATTAACGGCGGTACGAATATTACGCTCTACGCACTTCTAGGTAGTCGCGTAGTGTTTCGCTACTTCTGGATACAGCCATTTTGCCACCAGAGCAGCCGGTCTGGCTGCTGGGTCGCCAGATACACTGCATAAGAGGTGTGAAAGAAGCCAGTGTAATTTGCCGTAAGACCGAGTTGGTATAACAGTGTGAAAATTTCGGAAATATCGGGGGTGTTCTTAGGGGGACTCCTTTTACGGAATCCCTTCAGGAAGGCGTTTAGTTCATCAGCGTTCAACATGAGCAGAAGGAAAAGCCGAGCGATTGCAGAAAAGCGGTATTGCTCACGCTCTAAATCTCCGTATGCCCGGCTGGTAATGCGCAGCCGCTCCGCCATTTCCTCATGCGTCAGGTTTTAGAGCTTCTGAAGCGTATCTGTGTATTCCGCAAGAAATTCTTTTGCTAACATTTTGTACAGTTTCATGAGATAAGACCTCTATTTTCGACAGATTCTATGGAAATCTTATTCTGGACAGAAGCGTGCTTCCAGGTAGCACACTTCCTCCCTTGAAATGTTCTATTTCTGTTTTATTCGATTGTTATTGTTATTTTTTGTTATTATACGAGGAGGAAGGACCTATGAAGAAAAAGACGTTTGCCGGTGGGATCAGTCTGGTTTGCGCATTGCTGCTGATGGGCTGTAGCATTGCGGGGGCTGGGACCAGCAAAAAGTCGGATACCGAACAGGCAGAGGCTATACAATACACTATCGCGGATGCCGATGAGCTGATCGGTAAGGCAGATAGAGATATTGCGGATGTTTTCGGCGGTGGAGAGGAGAACTGGACGAGTGATAAATCGACATATATCGGCCGGATGTATCAGACCGAGCTGTATGGAGAGTCGGTAACGATCCATGCCGTGTGCGGTGGTGAGAAGACCGTGGACGCGGTTTCCATCTGGATCACCGACGGCGGACAGGAAGTTGCGGATGAACTTGTGCAGATTTGGCAGGATCGTGTCACAGCGTTCACAGGCACGGAAATGCAGGATCAGGGCATCGCAGAAGAGTCCGGTGCAAAATCATGGAAATGGCCTGCGAGCGACCGATTCTACACCCTGCGTTTAATGGGAAATATTTTGACGCTTGATATCAATCCTGCTGTTGGTGAAATAAAATAGAAAAACGGTGGCCGATTAGATAAGGGGTTGTCTATCATTTTATCGATCATATGTATCCGATCAAATTCTAATAGCATATTGATCGTTGATCGGGGAAAACAAGTTGCAGTGGCTGGCAAAGAGGCGCCAGATGCGCCGTGGTACATCTGGAACGGAACTGCATCCAGATCAAGCGCAAACAATTAGAAAAGGTGATACAGTCTGGACGTTATCTAACGAAAAAGAGCCTGGATACATATTAATTTATATCATAAAAAGTAAAATGAAAGGCTGTGATTTTATTGTAATTATGATATAATCAATATATCGCATCAAGGCTCTTTCCCTAACAGACGGAAAAGAACGATACCATGTTGGAACAGCGGACTGAGGAGAATCAGAGTAAAGCAAGATATTTTTATAAATATGTAGCTATAGACGGAAAGCAGAAGTCTGTATACTTGTAGAAGCTGCCAGCGATGAACAAAGTACCTGTCAGGAAGCGAGATTGTATCCCCCTGTGCAACAAGGAGCAGGAGATACAGAAAAATTTTGCGGACAGGCGTCTGCATAGTAGACGATGCGATAGGCGGGAAGCTGATCGCCAGACCGGCCGCTTTGATTATTCGTTGAATGCTTACAATCAGGAACAAGGACAAAACACGGATAATTCTGGCCGAGGAACATGAATAGGCATCGTTTTGCATCATTAAAAAGAACAAACGATATAGGAAGTTGTGAAAATCAAAGCGAGGAAATATGAAGTGTATTCTGAAAAAGTTCTATTGAACGCTCAAAATCAATGTTTTATAAATATTTAGCAGGTAAATAGTTAAACGCTCTATGAGTACACTCCCTCTTACAAAATCGACTATGCTTGCTATAATTTTTCACAATACTACTCTAATATGAGGCGGCTTTCATGAGTATTACCCTTGCTGATGTACTTCGGTTGCCATCGATGGCTGGTGCAGAAGTCTTATCTGGACACAATTCACTATTGCAGCCGGTAGAATCTATAAATGTTTTAGAATATGCCGAGATAAGCGATGAATTGGAACAGTTTTTCGGTTCCAACCATTACGAGGGCAGTGAACTGATTATCACCGCCTTTGCTAACATCCGGAATGATATAGAAACGCAGTGTGAAAATATTAGGCGGTATCATAGCATTGGTGCTGTGGGTTTCATCTTGTTTTATGTGGGATTTCTCCTGCCGGAAGTTGATCAACGACTGATCGACCTGTGTAATGAGTTGGAATTTCCTTTGATTTGCATGCCAAAAGGACGGCTAAATATACGATACAGCGAGATTATCGGTGAGATTATGTTCGAAGTATTCCGATCTCGTCAGAGGGAAAGCTACTTCGTTAGTGACCTACTGCAGCGTATATCCGATTTGCCTCCCCATCAGCGAAACATAAAGGCGCTTATGCGTATGTTAAGCGATCATCTTCATGCTTCTGTAATCTTGACCGATCCCTTTTCGCAAGACCATTTGTGCGTTTGCTGGCCGCGCGCCCTACTTGATACCATACAAGACAATTTAAGCAAGTGGCTTAGGAAAATGGAAGGGCTCAACTCGTTGCAAATTTCCCTTGGGGATAGCATCGGCCATCTCCAGCGTTGCCCTGTTCTCTTTAGCGATCCCGGCGAACGTTGCGTGTATTTGCTAAAATATAAGGACTCTTTATCGGAGGATGTTCTTTGGCAAACCAGTGAACTAATTCGACTATTTATCAATATCTGGAGCAAGAATCCGCAGAAAATGGTCACCACAGAAATCGTTCGGGCTATTATTAACGATGATGTTGGTCAAATGACCCGTTTATCACAACTTTTTAATATCGATGTCAGCAAGCTAAATCAAATGTGGCTTTTCCATCCTAAAGACAACAGCCAGCAGTATAGTGAAAGCATAGTACGGGAGATTACCGAGTATTTTTCATCTCATTATAGCTTGTTGTTAATCAGTTATTACGAAGAAAACCTGGTAGTATTCACTTGCGCCCCTGACCGGTACGACCAGAGGCAGGAGTTGCTTGATAATATCTGCCCTCTACTTGCTCAATCCTGCGCCAATTACGATATTGTTTGCTATGATTGCTTACAGACTACGAAAAGCGTGCGCAATGCCTACTTGGATAGCGTTGCATGTCTTGATGCAGCGCGAAAGATTTATCCAGAGAAATTGGTCATGCGTTCCTCAGATATTTTGTTTGCAAGGCAGTGTTGCGCGTTGTTGGGCGACCGTGAAAGACTGCAACAGTATCTGGATATATTGAATCAACTCCAAACAGCCAATCCCGTTCTGATTTCTACGCTTGAGACATATCTGCTGGATACTCCATCTAACATGGCACAGACAGCGAAGCTCCTTTTCGTCCATTTAAACACAATCAAATATCGGCTTCACATTGCTCAAGACCTGCTCGGATATGTTCCCAGCCAGATGCCTGACGCATATCCGCTTTATATGGCCGTATCCCTGAATCGCCTACTTAGAGAATAATGTTTGTTGACGGGCCTGCTTGTTCAAAACGAATAAGCAGGCCCGCTGTTTTTTTGTCCCAAAAGACAATTACAGATCAACAGTGTAGAGCTATAATTTTTATAGAACAATTTTTACACTTATACCACACAAAACATGTAATTTAGGAGGCGGCATGATATGAAGAAGTTCGATGTCTATGATTACGACAAACTGGTGGATGTCATTTATGGTGCTACTTTTTTTGGTGCAGGTGGCGGTGGATCGATCTCCAATGGCATGGACCTTTTGAACACCTTCCCTAAGGATGTAGAGTTAAAAGTCTATCCTCTCAGCGAAATGGAGGACGATGAGTATTCGGTTATGGCCGCCGGCTTGGGTTCTCCGTTAGCTATGAAAGAGAAAGGCTTTGGACCTGAAGCTATCAGTGTGGTTAAAGGTATGATGAAAGTAGCAGAGGATGCCGGAAAGAAAGTTGCCTACGTTTATTCCGGGGAACAGGGCGGGTTTAATACAATGGTTCCCATTTATGCTGCCCTTCACGCAGGACTTCCGTTGCTAGATCTGGACGGCAATGGCAGAGCAGTACCCGAGTTAAATACCGGCTTAGCTCCAATCAATAATATCCCGATAGATCCTTTAGTTTTGGCAAATTCCAATGGTGATCTTGTGGTAGGCCATCCTAAAAATCCGCTGGACAGTGTAGCCTGCGAGACAATTGCCCGCTCTATCTGTATGGCGTATGGTATGAGTGTAGGCTTCTCTACTTGGATGATGAGCAAGGCCGATCATGAAAAGGCATCCGCCATTGGGCAAATTAGTCGGGATCAGCAGGTGGGTGCTATCCTTCGGAATAATGCAACCACTAAGGATAACCTTTCCCAAAAGCTTGAAGAAATTGGTGTAAAACATAAGGTGTTTACTGCCGGAAAAATCAGTAAAATTGATGTCTCCGTGGAAAATGGATTTGACTTCGGTAAGACAATAATTACCGGTGACGATGGTAAATTGTATAAAATAGACTTTAAGAACGAAAATCTTATTATCCGAGACGCGCAAGATAGTGCTCTGCTGGTAGTCCCGGAACTCATTATCCTTCTCGATACTGACACAATGAAGCCTCTGACCAACGCTGACACAAAAGAAGGACAAAATGTAATGCTTCTGGGTGTCAGGGCTCCTCAGCGCTGGTGGGATCACGAGTCTGGATATAGTTGCTGGGCTCATATCTTGAAGTTAATCGGTTATTCTGTGGCAGACAAAGCTATCCCCTTGAACTGATTGATTATATATTTGCACCTCTTGGCGTGGGGGAGTCCCCCACGCCGTTTGTCAAATATTTGGACACTCCTGACGATTATGGAAATAAAAAAGTAATGGAGGAGAACATATGGCGAAAAATTCACAAGTGGAATCTGCCGGCCTAAACGCTAT
>OJRZ01001557.1_pt1 | contig 17513 bp, 19 predicted proteins | sample 1599291 | NCBI WGS metagenome assembly OJRZ01 (sample SAMN04168657, study PRJEB22393) | human gut metagenome | biome: human gut microbiome; feature: stool | host: Homo sapiens | collected 2014-03-20
AACTGTCCGAAATCCGGGCGAAACTGACTCTGCTGGAGCGGGCCGACGAGGACAACGCCGAGGCGGTGAACGACCTTTCTGAAGACATGCGCAAGGAACTGGACAATATCTACGAAGCAATCGCCGCCCTCTCGGTCAAGGTACCGCAGGCCCGCCGACCGGCCCGCCCCATCGGATTCAAACTCCCCGAAGAGGGAGAATAATCATTCATTCTCGACACAAACCGATGAAAGAATTGACGACAATACAGAGCAAGATCCACGAGATCCGTGGACAGCAGGTGATGCTGGATTTCGATTTAGCTGCACTCTATCAGGTAGAGACGAAAGTTTTAAAACAGGCTGTCCGCCGAAATATCGAGCGGTTTCCGGAAGATTTTATATTCGAGATTTCGAACGAAGAGTATAACTCCCTCAAAATCAGTTTAAGGTCACAAATTGTGACCTTAGAAATAGATGGTAGGGGCAAATACCCCAAATATCCGCCGTTCGCTTTTACCGAGATGGGCGTTGCCATGTTATCGAGTGTATTGCGCAGCGGGTCTGCGATACAAGTCAATATCGCCATCATGCGGGCATTCGTCGCCATGCGCAACTATCTCACGCAGGCATCGCAGCATTCGGCCGAGCTTGCGGAAATGCGCAGCCGTCTTCAGCTTATCGAACATGAAGTTCGGGAGAACCTGAAAGCCATGAACGACATGAGCGAAGACATCGGCAAGGACATCGACGCAATTTACGAGGCCATAGGGGCACTGTCCGTCAAGCTACCGCAAATTCGGCAGGAACCACAAAAAATCGGATTTAAGAAATAGCAGCATGAAACCTATCCAAATACTGTTCACAGGACTTTTGCTCGCGAGCCTTCTCCCCGGCTGCGAGATCCACGACGACATCGACGTCGATGTGAAGCGCAAGGCCATCGTATACCTGCGCTACAACTACAACGACGGGGAGCACGACACCATGGACGAGGTGCAGACCCTGCGCCTGTTCTTCTTCGACCTGAAGACCGGCAGGCAGTACCGCGACACGACGCTTACGCGGGACGAATTCCTGACCGATACCGGAGCCATGCAGACCTACATTTCCAATGGAGAATATGGAATTGTGACGCTTGCCAATGTAGGGCATGGCTCCTCGGTGTCGGCAGACAACATCCGGGACGCTGCGATCACCTTCCCGGATACGGGTGCCGACCCGCTTTTCTTCAACCGCATCCAGACGCCGATCCAAAAGGGCGACTCGCTGCGCTTCGACATCGACCTGTTCAAGTCCGTATACAAGGTCAACGTCCTGGTCGAAGGGATGCAGAACCTCGACGACCCCGAAGAGTTCTACTTCGGCCTGGACAATCGCGCCGGACTGACCTTCGGCAATGTCCCCTGCGGCGAAACGAAGACATACCGCCCGCATCTGGAGCGCGACCCGGCGGCCGGGAGGATGTACGGGTCGTTCTACACCCCCTATTTCCCGAACGACGCACCGATCGCCTTGGGGATCTACTGCGACGACCCTGCGTCCATATACGGACATACCCTGTTCAAGGCCACCATACAGCGCTACATGGAGATCAAGCCCGACACCGGCCACGACGTAGAGATCGACATACACATTATCCTGAACGGCTCGGGTGTAACGATCGTCATCTCAGACTGGGAAGGGACAATCGTCCAGGAAGAGCACTTCGGGGCTTAAAACTCAATAACAACTCTAAAAACCCTTTTTAATTTTTTAAACCATGAAACAGTTTATTATCAGACTGGCCGCTATGGCGGCAATGACGGCGGCCATCGTCGCCTGTGACAAAGAAAACCTCGATCCTGCGCCGGACAACGGCCGGAACGAAAGCATCGTCGAACTTACCCTGAAGAACGAGAGCGCAGCCGACAGAACCCGCGCCTTCGGGGCCGGGACGACCGAAGCGTGGGAGAAGTCGATCTCCTCGGCCGTGCTGATCGTCTACAACGCTTCGGGAACGCAGATCCTGCGCCGCGTACTGACCTCCTCCGAAGTGACCGCTTCGACATCGACGCCCATCAAACTCGTACTGCCCGGCGTAGACGCGGATACATCGTGCGATTTTTATGTCGTTATCAACCGCACCGTAGCGGACAACATCACCACCGAGACCGCCCTGCTCGCAGAGCTGGAAAGCGACATCGCCTCTTACAACGGCACCTACGCAAACGTAACCACCAAGGCCATGCGCTCCGGAGGATTCGTAATGACAGGAACCGCGACGGCAAAGATCGTATCCGGCACCACGGCCGTAGCCGTGACCGTAAAGCGCGTCGTGGCAAAAGTCGAGGTACAGTGCACCATGACCGACTCGTTCCGTGCCAAGTACGGCAACGGCTGCGTCGAGGTCAAGAAGCTAACCTTGAGCCGCGGTGCCGAGAAGTCCTACCTGATCGACCAGACCACGAGCAAGTACGCCACCGTAAGCTCGTCCTTCACCTCGGCCCAGGACGCCTTCTGCGACAAGACCGGAGCGTCGAAAACGAACGCATACAAGTACAACAACCTTTTCTACCTCAATGAAAAGGCCGCAGCAGCGGCAGGGTCGCGCGTAAAGGTGCTTATCGACGCCATCTACGATGCCGACGGAAACCTCTCGACCACGGCCGACCAGATGCCCGTCACCTACGAAACGGAACTCACGGGAGCGGCAGACGGCAAGATCGCACGAAACGGCTCCTACAAAGTCAATGCGAAGCTCGACGGACTCACAGGACAGGACGTGACACTGGCCGTGACCGTCGCAAACTGGGACGCCCTCGCCACGCAGGACGTGAACCTGGGACAGTAGCACCCCTTTCCCCGATCATCCCCGGCCGACGCCGGGGGTGATACAGGTCGCCGTAGCTCAATCGGAAGAGCGCATGATATATCGCTATCGTTCGGAGTGTAATGGAAATGGAATGGTAACAGACCGGTAGCTGTCAATGAGGTTGCGGGTTCGAGTCCCGCCGGCGACACGACTTCAAATATTTTGCGTCATGAAAACTTACAAGACAATTCTCATGCTGCTGCTGGCCGCAACGACGGCGTGCAGCAAAGAGACCGGAACCGGGGTTCCTCCCCGTTCCGAATCTTCGATCGACCTGGTACTCGACTACGAGAACCGGGAGTACGAGCTGGGCGATGTGATCGAGGCGACACTGACAATCACAGAAAAGAAGGCGGCAGCGGACTACTTCTGCCTAAATACCTCGTGCAACGGCGGTAAGGCCGTGGCGACCGTCGACGGAGTGCCCCTGCAATGGCAGGCCGAACAGCAGATTCCCTACGAGATCGTCAACGAGGAGTTCTCCTCGAAGGTGCTGCACCTTAAAATCACACCCCAGGCCGGAGAAACGGCTGAGCAGCCATTCAGCTTCGGGATCTATGTGGCTTCGGCAGACGGAGACGAGGTGAAGGACAGGATCTATGCAAACAGCATCAACTCCGCACCGATCGAAGTGCTGGCTGTGTATCAGAATGCCCCGATCGAACTGGAAGAGCAGGCCGCGATTACTTTGTCGGCAGGAAAGGAAAACTTTAACGGGGAATTCTCCGTGAAGCCCGAGATCACCGGCGGCGACGGCTATCTTATCATTGACGGCAGGAACTACCACACCGCAGACCGATTCTCGCTCCAGGCCGATACGCCCTGCCAGATCCTCTATCAACCTCTGACCAGCGGGTCGCACGAGATCCGCTTCATCCTGTCGGACGGCATATGTTCGGCCGAAGAGGCCGTAACGGTCGAAGTGTTCAACCAGGGCGGAGTCGTGAAGCCCCAAAACGGCATATACATATACACCACCGAGGGGCTCTACTTCAGCGCCGCGCGCTGGGAAAAACTCGCGGATAAAGACGCATTCTCCCCCGAAGGCGTCGCCATCATCACCGACGAGGCTAAATTCCTGCTCGCACCCGAGCGAGACGCCGGGTTCTGGGGAAACTCCTATATCGGCCCCCACGACCAATACATAAGCCTGCTCCCGGACATCCCCTGGATCAAGGATAGGGACGAGGCGGCAAAGGATTTCGACGGACGCAAAAACACCGAGGCCCTGATCCGCGCATACGAGGACGGACGCCTGAACCAGGCCAATGCCGCGCGCTTCTGCTACTACTACGAGCCGGACGAGCCGGGAAAATGGTATCTGCCGGCTGCAGGGCAGATGAACCTCGTGACGGAGCATGTCGCAGAGATCCAGAAATGCCTCGAACTGATCGGCGGGCAGAAATTCATATATGAGTACATGGATTACCACTACGCCAGCTCGACAGGCTGCGACAACCTCTCTATCTGGTGCATGTGTTTCTTTACGAGCACAGCTCCGGCATTTAACAATTATGCCAAAATAGCAAGCCCCGTGAAATATTATCCCGTCCGAGACTTGTAGATACACAGGTACCCAGAGTTATGGAAGCAAGCAAAACCGACTGGATTAATTTTTTTCAAAAACCAGAGTATAAAAGACTTCAATTTCTGTATCGCAACCTATTGCCATTATAGGAATTTCGTCCTCCTTATAAAGGAATTTATATCCGTTCTGCACTTCCCGAAGGATCACTTTTTCAACTTCGCTGGCACGCACATTTGTAATTTTTTTCATTACAGTTTATTTTTCCGAAAGGTATCCATAAAAAATTTAACATCAAAGGCTTTCAAGGGCAAATTATTTCCACGAATTAAGGACAACTCCCCACCCATCCGAGAAGAGATTTTGAAGCTGATGAACGAACCGCACCTGACATACCCGCTCGCCAAGCCTGCCGATGGATATGTAAAACTTATCCACGGCTCGGTCGACATAAAGGTTATCGACGCCGTATTTGACCCAACGCACAGCATTACGGCGCATCCCGAGCCGCTGGAGCATGCCGGTGGACAGGGGTATCGGGTCGATCCGGTCGGCGGGGATGTACGACACCTTGCCGGTGATCCGGTCGGTATGGGCGTTGATCCCCTTGGGGAATACGCTGGTCACGGCAATTACTTTCCCGGCGCACAGAACGTAATTGCCAATTCGCAAAGAGTTGGTTTTCATAGTCACAAACAAAACGAAATAAAACAGCAAAAATTATGACAGACCAAGTAACGAGCGTCGAGCAGTCGAAGCGGCTGATCGAGATGGGAGTGCCCGCGGAGAAGGCGAGCATGGTATGGGCTACATGTAGCGGTAAATACCATTTATCCGTCTTACCACACTATAAAGCCACACCAGAGTACATCAAAAGCGGGGAGAGTATTCCCGCCTTCACGGTCGCAGACCAGCAGGAATTACTACCCGTGTTCATTGACGCAAAAGGTACATTTTACCTCAATATCTCCAAATGTTACGAGGGATGGTATGTAATCTATGAAACTGAAAGCGGAGCAGAATTGATCTCCCACCGGGGGATAAAATTGGTCGATGTACTTATGGATGCTACCGAATGGCTTTTGTCTAACGGCTATAAACTGAACATATGAAAAGCGAAAAAGCAAGACAAGAACTGGAGGACGGTAGCTGGAAAGTAGAAGTCGGTTATGAGGGCGAAGACGTTGACCTGCCATATCATGCCGTGAGAGTAGATGTAGCCCAGTATGCGGTCGAGCTTGCCGAGCAGGAGGCCGAGGAGCGGATGCGCGAGAAGGCCAAGAGAGCGTTCGAATGTGTTTGGAACGCAACGCCAAAACAGGTGGCAGAGGAATGCGGGATAAGTATTCAGGAAATTAATAACGAAGCTGCCGCAATGAAATACTGCCACCAGTTATTCATCCAAAAACTGACCCAGAATGGAAACGATTGAGGAAAGAGCAAAAGCATTTTGCGAAAATAACATCTGTGTAGATTGCGGAGATCGAAAGAATTGCGACCGGGGGTGTGTGGGATGCTGTATTCCTACCTTCTCTGCCCTTGAATGGCTTATCCAGTTCGGAAAATCCGAGCGCGCGGAGCTGACGCGCTGGCACGACCCAAACATTACCCCGGATGACAATAAACCAGTGATAATATGCACTTCCCCGGGAATATATTACATAGCGGCTTACGACAAGCAATTTAACTACTGGTTCACGGGCAACGGCTCGTTTTACCGACACGAAATCCTCGGCTGGCGGGAGATTCATGAATAAGACGGAGATATGGAAACAGAGAAAACAGCGGCCGAAAGGCGAAAGGAATTGGCGACCCTCTTGTTTTGCCAAAGTTATCTATACTATCACGATATGCTGTCCTCGGCCGAATCTAAGAGGGTATGTAAAAGGATATCGGCCTTTCAGGATAAGCACCGAATCGCTATCACGCGGGAGCAGATCGACAGTGTGGAAATTAAATACCAAGATAAACTATGAAAAAACAAGAAAAAACAGGCACAACATGCGAGTATTGCAAACCTGGTATGTGGTGGATAGTTGACCAGGTATCCGAATGCGTTTTGCAAATTGACGGGCAAAGATTAAAGATCACGTACGACGCAGAATGTGACGATGATAGTTTTGCATCAGGAGTGCATATCAAATACTGCCCCATGTGCGGGAGGAAATTATGACACCGCAAGAACTGTACGACTGGGCGGTCGAGAACGGATACGAGGATTACAACATTAAGATTGAGTGGGATGATGAATATTCATACGGCTGGAGTGAGGTATCGAAAGTTGGCTTAATAGTCACCGAGCCGGACAAAACAATAACAATAAACATATGAAACGAGAACTTACACTGACCGACATGGACGGCCACACAGCCGTTCAGACCTGTAAAATATGCGGCTGCACCAAGGACGATCCCTGCGACCATGAAAAGCTGGGAATGTGCTGGTGGGTAAAGGCCGATCTGTGCTCACACTGCGCCATGATCCAGGCCGGGGAAATACCCGGAGACAGCGTTACCCATTGTGTGAATTCAAACCCTATTTTTCCATGAAAAAATATCGTGAAATAATCCTCCCTCTTTTACTCTTCGCGGCCGCAGGCTGTGAGAAATCCGAGTACCGGATCACCGAGCCTCGGCCGACGCTCGAAGTGACGGCCTTACAGGACTCTTACATCATCAACCAGCCGGCGTATCTCCAGCTCAAGGTCTCGCAGCAGGGGTACGACGGGGAATTTCAGCTCTCGGCCGTACTCAGCGAAGGAGCCTGCGAGCTCTCGATGCAGGGCAGCGACCTCGCTACCGACGGCACATGGACGTCGATGTCCAACACTACGGAGATCCTGACGCTCACGCCGACGCTGGCCGGGCCGCTGCGCATATCCTTCGAGGTCAAAACCAAAGAGGGCGAGCAGTCCGGCCGCAGCTTCGTCAATTTCAACGTTCAGAAGAGTCCCGCCCTCGCACTGGAGGTCGAATACCCCGAAACGGCGTCCATCACCGAGCGGATCGAGCTGACGATGCTCCTCACAAAATCCGGATGGACAGGGGCGATCCCTGTAACCTACACGCAACTCGCAGGCAGCGGCACGCTCCAGTACGGGGCCGTGGCCGTCACCCCCGCCGAAGCATTCTCCGTGCCGGCGAACATGGAACAGCCGCTTTATTACACCCCGGCCGAGCGGGGCATTCACCGTATCCAGCTCTCGGCGACGGACGGATACACGACCGAATTCAAGACCATCGAGATCATCGTAACAAACTGACAACATGAGAACGACTCTATTTTACGCATTGGCCTTATTCCTGCTGCCCGGCTGCTCCTCGTCGAAATACCAAATTGTCGAACCGCAGCCGCAGCTATCCCTGTCTACCGCCGCAGCGGTCTGTGAACTGGGAGAGAACGTGAGCATTACACTGGCTGTTGCCCAAGAAGGCGTAGACGGAAACTTCTCCCTCTCGGCGTTCATCCGCGAAGGGAAAGCCACGCTCACACTCGACGGGAGCGACATGGACACGTCGGGCCAATGGGTGCAGCTCTCGGCCAAGAATGCACGCCTTGTAATTACCCCAGCCCAAGCGGGAGATCTGCTCGTAAGTTTTCAGGCCAAGTCCCCTGAAGGCGAAGTCAGTGAACAGCAAGACCTGAAGGTGACGGTAACAGCGCCATCAGAAATCGCGGCCGAAGCTGTCTGCGAAGCGAAGATCGTAAACCCCGCAGCCGATGCCCGGATTCCGGTGCTGCTACACATTCAAGGTGTTCCGGGCGCAGACGGGAAATTCATCGTAACCCCGGCCGTCAGTCTGGGCAAAGGCAAGATATTCCTGAACGGAAACGCCGTGAACGGACAGGCTTGTCCCGTAGATGCCGACATGACGTTCGAGTATGCGCCCGAAGAGATCGGCGAGCAGATTCTCGAATTCGAGATCGCGGCAGGGAAGGCGTCGGCAAAAGCACGCGTATATATGGACGTCGTGAAGAATATCGTCGTGACAAGCGTCGTCGAGGGCTGTTTCACCATCGACGGGGTCGGGGAGCACAACGTCGAAGGCGAAACCGTAACGCTCGCACTCGTAAACGAAGATCTCTTCAACTTCGAGGTCGCGGGCTGGTACGACACCTCCGGGCAACTCCTGTCCGGCGAGGCGACCTATGCGCTCACACTCGCGCGCGACTGCATCACCGACATCGAGGTCAGACTCAAGCCCCGGACTGTGACCATAACCCGGCAGGGAATCGCCCGGATAGAATTTCAATATCTCGTCATGGAAGGCGGACGTCCCGTACCGAAGGTAGCCTACGATTACCGCACGCAGTATTCGGCCGACTACAAGGCTTCCGAGCCGGTGAAGTTCTACTACGAGGAGTACAGGCTCGACACATCGAAGATCCCGCCCGTAGGCCGGAAGTCCGCCGGGATGCCGACGATACCCAAAGGGGCGACGAAATCGACATTCCTCTGGCGCTGCGACGAAAAATTCTCCGTCTCGATACGCCCGGCCGACAACCCGGGCTTCAAGTTCAATTACAACGACAGATCCGTCGAGTCGCAAACGACGAAATACTACCTGCCCTCAGACATAACAATGACCAGATAACCTCAAATCGGCGTAGTTCAAAAACCAGAACGGCGCGTTCGCTCCAGGACAGGGACGCAACTATGGGATTGTGCGGAACGGATGCGCAATGCGGGTGAAAGGCCCGCCGCCGATAATTTTTAAATTTCAGAACCATGAAACATATTGCAAAAATCATTCTCACAGTGCTCCTGCTGCCCGGGCTCTCAGGATGCGAGCAGCCTTCGACATCCGACCCCAAGGAAGGGAACGAGGTATCCGTCATGCTCGAAGTGCTGTCCGAGCAACTACACACTACCAGGGCGATTGCCGAAAGCGACATCGACGACGTTAACATCTTCATATACTCCGCCACCGGAGGGCTGAAGCAGCACATATACGCCTCGGGAGCTTCGCACAAAATAGACATCGCACCGGGGCGATACAGCATATACGTAGCAGCGAACATACATCAGGATATGGGGGATTTATCCCTCACGAGGCTCCAGTCATATGCCATAACCGCCCCGACGGACGAAAGGACGCTGACAATGATCGGGTCGGACACCTTCACCATCGACGGATCGGGACAGGTATTGCCGATCTCCCTAAAGCGCCATGCCGCGAAGATCGCCTACAACATTACGGTAGACCCGGCCGCCGGAGACATCGAGATCTCGTCCATACAGTTATGCTCCATACCCGACCGGGAGTACCTGATAACGGATCTCACGGGCCCGACAGACCCCGCGACCGGATTCCACGACTCCGAAATCCGCAAATTCCCCAACGGGAGCAAGAACGCAAACGGGATATTCTATATGCTCTCGAACCGGCAGGGCGACGTATCCTCCATAGCCTCGCAGGATCAAAAGAACCCGGACAAAGCTCCGAAGTACGCATCCTACCTCTGCATCCGCGGCCGAAGCGGGGAGAACAAGGTCGTGGACTTCGTAGTTTACCTGGGGAGCAACATGACCACGAATTTCGACGTGCTGCCCAACGAGGCGCACACCTACAACATCACGATCCTCAGCGACAGCGAGACCGACACCCGCATCACAAGCTACCTCTTCGAGTTTTACAGCTCATGGCCACGGAGTCCCTATTGCATACCGGGTGACTACGGAGAATTCTCCGTGCGCAACGGCAACAGAAGCGACCACACCTTTACCGGGAAGCTCGAAGTGACACAAGGCGACGCGGCGAGTTTCCGCTACGGCGACGGCGGAGCCTGGCACGAGGGAGCCCTACACGACGTATACATCCCGGCAAAGAGCGACACCAGGGGCGACATGGAATACACCCCCGCACTGATAAAAAAAGGCGTAAACCAGACGCTCGCATACAGGCTGACGATTACAGACGAGCAGGGGGAAGCAATACGGTTCGAAGCCAGTCAGGAGTTCGCAAACATGGTGCGGGCAAACTTTCAGGCCGGAACGGGCTCGGTGACCGTAAACGGCGAGTTGGCCAAGGCCGCGGGAACGAACTACGTGCTTGCATACTGCTACGAAGACGGCTGTACATTCACGGCCATGGACGGCAACGGATACGCTTTCGACGGATGGTATGCAGACCAGGCGTACACACAGTTGCTATCCGCCTCCGCAACCTACAAGCACGCCCCGACAAAGGGGCAGGATGCCATATATGCCCGTTTCGCGCTCATAAAGCAGCCGAAGGTCGAGATCTCCTGCAACCAGCAGAACAAGAACTCGACCTACATGTACAACAAGAACACCGTAACAATGACCGTGACCGACTATTCCGGGCCCGTCACGATAAAGGCGACTTGCGCGGCCGGAGGGTTGTTCACATCGACGACTTCGTTCTCGAAGACCGTAGTCAGCGGACAGAGCTTCACACTCGACCCGATCGTATTCGTCCCCACGGCCGTAGGAGACGTTTCATACACCATCGACGTCGCAACATCGACGGGGATAAAGATCGGATCGAAGACCGTAACCAACAATATCGTGGCAACGAAACTCACCCCAAATATCAGTATATCCTATGACTCGAACACACGGCAAATGTCTTATAAACCGGCATACACTTCGACATATGTATACTGGTTCGGGTATAAGACTGTGATCGCACGGGTAGCATTTACTCCGGCGCTCGACTACCCTGCACCCATCGAGTCCGCACAGCTCCTCAAGATTCAGCTATACCCCACCTTTCGGGCATATGAAATAACCGGCGCCGAAGATCCAGGAAGCGGACAGTGGGCACCCGTCGAGCGGACGATTAACAGCCCCAGTATTTCCGGGCATGAGTTCGCTGCCATAAACACAACATATGCCGATGCACAAGGTATTTCATACACATTGACGAGCGTGAGCAATATGACCGGGCTCGATGCCGTCGATCCCCTGCTCGCTCCTTACACCGAAGGCGACACGATACTGGTGTTGCCATTTACCGAAAGCGAGGCTATTGCGGCGAAAATGATGGACAGGACGTTTATTAAATATTTCTTTAATAAACCGACACTATTACCCTCGCAAATATCTGTGTCAAATAGTTATCCAAAGAATGATTTACAAATAGTTACTGATATAAAACTCATCAACATAACAAATAACCTTTAGTAATCAGATCTCGTCAATTTAAACAATGAGCAAAGTCCCCAGAAACTGCAAAGTTACTGGGGACTTGTGTATTACAGGGGAACAATATATTACTTATTACGAGGCCACAAATAATAATCACTGGCTATGGATGAAATTACCTCCTCATTCGCATCAGTCTTAACCTCGACATCCCGGCAGCGATTATAATTGTCTCTAAAAATGAGTTTGAGTGTAATCTCCCCGGAAACACCTTCCCGTATTACCATGCCATCACCATCAATCCAATTTTGCCAACCATCATCCCACTTGCCACCACTAATTGAATAGAAGGTATCCTTTGCCATAACAGCATTATTCTTTCCTTGAGAAATCAGGATATTAAACGGCTCAGGATCGGTTTTGCCATTGAGGGAAACAAAAGCCACGTAAAAATCACAACCTCGTTTAAACTTTTCAAGTTCATTTCTAAAAGAAAAGTAATACCCCGCAGCTTCACCAACAACCTCCGGATAGAACCCGCCATTCGAGGCATCGGATACCTTCAGCACCTTGCGGTTCGTGCCGGTCTTGGCCGCACCGTTTTGCATATAGTTAACCGTGAAGGTAACGGCATGGTTGCCCGGTGTAAGGGGGATATACCAGAACGAAGCCGTAGCACGGCCGTTCACGAAGTCTGTCTCGATCGGCTCGCCGGCATAGACATAATCCGTGTCGAACTCGGGGTTCTCAACGGGGCTGACGACGCCCAGCGCATCGCCTTCGGTAGTGAACGTGACCGTGGGCGCTTTGTCGCAGTTCACACCCAGATCCACGCGGATCGGAGTAGTGCCTTTCACGAAAGTCGGAACATGGACATCGAAACCGCCCGCTGAACCGCCATCGTCGTCCTTATCGCAAGAGGGGAACAACATCACCGTCATGGCAGAGGCAGCCATAAACAGAAATTTTACAAAGGATTTCATAATGTGAGAATTAATATTTATGCAAGTTTTTTGGTTAACAATTTTTACAAGATAAATTTACTGTTTTTCTGCCATTATACAAAATTACAGGGCAGGTTTCCGCGCCGGGAGGTACTTATCGAGCTTTGCTATGCACGACTTGTGATAGACCCACCCGGCCACTCGTTCACCGTTCCAAGTAAGCCATCCGTTGTAACGGGCTCCGAGCTACTTGAGCAACCTCCGATCCAGTCGGTTGTCGGTGAAAACGACAACGGCACGCGCCGAATAATCGACAAGACATGCTTCATCGGACAGGCGCTCGGGAAGTGCCGGCACTCGGGCCGAGCCAAGCTCGCCGGCGATGCGCGTCTGCTCAAGTTCCAGCAGGCGGCGGTCTATCGACTCAAGACGAGCGGCAAGAGTTTCGGATGTCGTAGTCGTGAGGTAAGTACGCATCGCAACAAATGCTTTCACAACAGAGATGCAAACCTGTATTGCGATAGGGGTTCTGAGTACTGATGAAAGCATGACCACCCCTTGTTCGGTAAAAGCGTAAGGAAAAGACGTTTTTGGTCGTTTGGTTCTGGATGTCGTCACAAATTGTGATGACATATTTTCCCATTCTGTTTTGGAAATGCGGAACATAAATTCTTCCGGAAAACGTTGAGCATTACGCTTTACAGACTGATTAAGGGCACTTGTTGTTACCCCGTACATTTCTGCCAGATCGCGATCCAGCATGACCCGCTGGCTGCGGATCTAGTAGATCTTGTTCTGGATTACCTGGAGATCGGCCATGATTTACGACTCTTCGATCGGTGTGGCAATCTGGCCGGAATTCTCCAAGCTCCTCACTGCTTGGTAAAGGTTCTGAATCGTACATAAGTGTTCTCGCAATTCGGAAGCACTCAGCGACAGGTCGGCAGGCGCAATGGCAAGCTGCTGCGTAAACTCGAAATAAAGAATCAGCAGCGTTTCCGCAATATCACCTGGAGTAAATTCATGGAGCAACAGTCTTACGACCGTAGACCAATCGTAACTCTTTCGCTGGAACTCCTCGGCCAAAGCGGCCGGCAATTCGATAGTCACAGGCACGTAGCCCGGACGGATAGATTTGTTGGACATAGAGGTTTAGACATTAAACCGTTAAACAATAAAAAGGTTTCGCCTGACCCGCTGTCTAACACCTCTAAGGCCTACCGGGGCATTAACCACTCGGCACGGGGGTACGAAACCTAAAATTACGCGCATAATAAATGCCCGCTATTGGCGGACATCTGCCGCCTTAGAGAAAGTTAGACATTGCAAATATAAATGTTATAAATAACATTTCAAAATACTGGGCCTGTTTTTAGCACTACCTCCTGCTTCACCCGCGAATTCGCAACATGGTGCGGACAAACTTTCAGGCTGGAACGGGCTCGGTGACCGACTATTCCGGGCCCGTCACGATAAAGGCGACTTGTGCGGCCGGAGGATTGTTCACATCGACGACTTCGTTCTCGAAGACCGTAGCAGAGGTATTTAAGAACAAAAAGGATATACAATGTCATGGCTGTTGAATGATATTAAATTATTGACTATTTATAGCATACAGACCAAATAAAAACAATATATTTGTATTAAGTTCAATATAATGATTTTTATGGATGATATAAATCTCCTTAAATTAGTCTTGGTCGAAAAGAGAAAAACAGGTAAATGGTTGGCGGAACATCCATCAACCGTTTCTAAATGGTGCTCTAATGTAACTCAACCTGATTTGGCAACTCTTGTTAAAGTTGCCAATTTGCTGGATGTTGATATACAATATTTGATAAATAAGACAAGGTAATAACATGGAGAAGAAAACAGTTCAATCAATCGAACCCAATATCGCCGACCTCGCCAATGGTTGGCTCAAGACCTACAAACTCAATTATAAATTAGAGCAAGAGTCGCTCAATTCAGAAATTGACAAAGCACTTGCCGACTACTTTACCAAAAATGGCGGCGTGGGTGCTAATCGCCCCGATGTAAAACTTTTGCTGCAAGACAAAAACTTAAATTTTTATCCCGTCCTTATAGAGTACAAAGGCTATAAAGATAAACTCGTAAAATTAGATGCCACCGGGCAGGTGGAAAACAAAACGGCTAAAAACGAGCCGAATCTTAAAAACATCAACTCGTTTGCAGTAAATGGTGCCGTGCATTATGCCAACGCTCTGCTCCATCACACGGGCTATACCGATATTATTGCCATTGGAATGACCGGCTACAAAGACGATAACGGCAAAATTCACCACCAAATCGGCGTCTATTATGTTTCCAAAAGCAACTTTGGCGTAGGGCAAAAAGTGGGCGAATTTACAGACCTGTCCTTTTTGGCTCCTAAAAATTTTGATGCATTCATCGAAACGGTAAAAAAGTTGAATCTCTCGCCCGAAGAACTCGACAAGCTTCGGGAACAGCGTGAACAAGAAATAAATGCAAGCTTGGTAAGGCTTAACAATGATATTTATCAAACAGAAAAGGGCCTCGGCGAAAACGACCGGGTTTATCTTGTTGCTGCCTCCATTATAGCCACGCTCGGCGTTGCTAACAAAGTTTCGCCACTCGAAAAATCCGACCTCAAATCTTCAACCGAGAAGGGCAATACCGACGGCGACATAATGATTCGTAAAATCGAAGCATTTTTGGACGAAAAGCAGTTGCCCGACGAGAAAAAGAGCCTCATTGTCCGCACGTTACAAAACACACTCACCACCGATAACATCAACAAAGTGGAAAACGGCGAAAGCCAGCTTAAACGTGTCTTTACAAAGATTGTTGATGACTTGGGCATTTACTACAAAATCGGGCTTACAACCGACTTCACGGGTAAACTTTTCAACGAAATGTACTCGTGGCTCGGTTTTACGCAAGACAAACTCAACGATGTGGTACTCACACCCTCTTATGTAGGTTCGCTTTTGGTGAAACTCGCCCGTGTGAACAAGGATTCATACGTGTGGGACTTTGCCACCGGCTCGGCAGGCTTGCTCGTGGCAGCAATGAACGAAATGCTCAACGATGCCAAAAGCACCATCAAATCGCCAGAAGAGCTTTACCAAAAAGAACTGAAAATCAAAGCTGAACAACTGCTCGGTTTGGAACTGCTCTCAAGCGTATATATGCTCGCCATTCTCAATATGATTTTGATGGGTGACGGCAGTTCCAACATCTTGAACAAAGACTCGCTCAAAGATTTTGACGGAAAATACGGTTTTGGCAAAACGGATGAAGATTTCCCCGCCGATGCCTTCGTACTCAATCCGCCCTATTCTGCGGCCGGCAACGGAATGAACTTCGTAGAACGCGCCCTTTCGATGATGAAAAAAGGCTACGCCGCTATCATCATTCAAAACTCCGCAGGTTCGGGCAAAGCAAAAGATTATTGCTGCCGCATCTTGGAGAAGCACACCCTGCTGGCGAGCATCAAAATGCCCATTGATTTGTTCATAGGCAAGTCCAGCGTCCAAACCAACGTGTATGTATTCAGAGTAAATGAGGCTCACAAGAGAGATGATGTGGTTAAATTTATAGATTTCTCTAATGACGGCTACACCCGTACCAACCGCAAGAAAGCGAGCAACAACCTCAAAGACACCGATCACGCCAAAGAACGCTATCAGGAAGTGGTGGATTTGGTGCGTTTTGGCAAGAACAAACTCCATTATTTAACTGAAAAAGAATACTACGAAGGAACCATCGACCCACAAAATGGTTCCGACTGGAATCAAGCCGCACCCATAGACACAAAACCCACTCTGGCGGATTTCAAGAAGACTGTAAGTGATTACTTGGCTTGGGAAGTCTCGAATATATTGAAAAAACAATCATCTGACGAGGAGGACGGCTTGGGAAAATAGATGCCCCACTTGACAAAAAGCTGCAAGGTGTTAAGTGGGGCGAGTTTAAGATTGGAGATTTATTCGAGATAAATCCGACAAAATACTATCGTTTACAAAATGATGAGATTATATCTCAAACAGGAACGATTCCATTAGTTTCAAACTCATCAACCGACAATGGCGTGATGGGCTTTTCTGAACTAAAAGCACTCAATAAGGGTAATACAATTACATGCTCTGACACAACATTAGGGGCAGATACAATGTATTATCAAGCTATTGATTTTATAGGATATTCACACATTCAGCATCTTGTGCCGAAATTTAGCCCATTCAATAAAGCTATTGCAAGTATCATAATTTCTGCTTGTCGGGTCTCGACTTCAAAGAAATATGATTATGGCAATAAGTTTAACCGAGAGGCAATGAAAAATACTACTATCCACCTTCCCATCACCACATCCGGTGAAATAGATTTTGAATTTATGGAGAGTTTTATAGCGGAGCTGGAAGCGGAGCGTATAGCGGAGCTGGAAGCGTATTTATTGGCTACGGGGTTGACTGACTATATCTTAACTGCCGAAGAAAAAGCTGTGCTGCAGGCATTCCGCGACGGTAAAAATGGGGGGGGGAATTTAGCTGATTATCAGCTATTTAACACCATGGAGCTATTTGGAAAATCAACGCGAGGCAAACGCCTAAAAAGTGCTGATCGCATTGAGGGAACATTACCATTTGTAACTGCCGGCGAAGCCGACGAGGGAGTTTCGGCATTTATTGGGAATGATGTCGAAGTTTTTTCAAAAAATACCATTACAATCGATATGTTCGGCTCTGCTAAATATCGCAATTATGACTATGGCGGAGATGACCATATTGCGGTTGTGCACACGGAAAATTTACCAAAACTGGCTTCGGTTTTCGTAACGGCTGCAATTCATAAGTCCTCACATACAGGTAAATTTGATTACGGACATAATTTTTACGCAAAGGATGCCGATGAATTAAACATTTTTCTTCCCGCTCTCGACGGCAAGCCCGATTACGCCCTGATGGAGACCTTGATTTCAGCCGTGCAGAAATTGGTGATAAAAGATGTGGTGCAATACGCCGACCGCAAAATTGCCGCAATAAAAGAAGTAGCATTAAAATTATAATACCTCAAATCCGCAACTAAGCTCTTCAGCGTCCTTCTTGCGTCTAAACGT
>OJRZ01001598.1_pt1 | contig 17119 bp, 10 predicted proteins | sample 1599291 | NCBI WGS metagenome assembly OJRZ01 (sample SAMN04168657, study PRJEB22393) | human gut metagenome | biome: human gut microbiome; feature: stool | host: Homo sapiens | collected 2014-03-20
CAGAAGCTGCGGCCCTACCACATCGAAGCCCTGTACGACACCCTGAGCAAGACCCCCTGCGGGCAGTATGTGGGCGGCAAACGGCGAGACCTCTCGCCCAAGCAGCAGAAGCGCACCCTTTCCGGCACCACCCTCCACGAAGTCCACCAACTGCTGCACAATTCGTTCCTGCTGGCGGTGGAGTGGGGCATCCTCATCAAAAGCCCCGTCCCGGTGGAAGCGCCCAAAAAGACCACCCAAGAGCGCAGCATCTGGGAGGTGGAGGAGATGCGGGCAGCACTGGACAGCATGGAGGACCCCATCCTGCATCTGGCGGTGCACCTGACGCTGGTGGGTGCGCTGCGGGAAGGGGAGGTGGCAGGTCTGACCCCGGAAGACATCGACTTTGATGCCGCCAACGGCATGGGCACCTTCACCGTCAACCGTTCCATGCAGCGGGTGCAGAAGGACACGCTGGCGCAGGTGGACAAGGGCTGCATCCTCCGCATCTTCCCGGACAAGCTGGAGGGCAGCAAGACCTCTCTTATCCTGAAGGACACCAAGACTGAAGCCTCCTGCCGTACCATCTTTATGACCGCCGCCTTGCGGGAGGAACTAAAGCAGTGGCTGGAACGGCTGAAAAGGGAAGAAGCCCTCGACCCGGAGCGCTACCGCAACAGTGGGATACTACTGCGGCTGCCCAACGGTCTGGCGGTGGAGCCGGTGCTCATCCGCAAAAAGTTCCTGAAATGGCAGGACGCGCACCCGGAGTTTCCACACATCGTCTTTCACGGTCTGCGGCATTCCAGTGCCACCTACCAACTGATGATCTCCGGCGGCGACATCAAGGCGGTGCAGGGAACCACAGGACACGCCAGTGCGGATATGCTGGTGAACACCTACGCGCACATCCAGCAGTCCTCCCGTGTGGAGCTGGGCAAAAAGTTTGAAAGCGGCTTCTATGCCAAGCCCGACACCCCCAGCCCGCAGGCTGTACCCGCCGCAGGCGACCCCACCATCTCCATGACGGCTCTTTTGGAATTGCTCAAGGATGCCGACCCGGAAATGAAGGCAAAACTCCGCTTAGCCCTGCTCACCTGATGCAAAAAAGGGCACTGATTGCAATGCAATACAGCGCCCTACATAATCGGACATGGATAACACCGACCGTGCAAAAACCGTGCAGAAACCGTGCAGCCGTGGCTTACAAAACAAAAAAGCCATGAAATCTTTCGATTTCACGGCATTTTCTGGTGCGATGGAAGGGACTCGAACCCCCGGCCTACTGATTCGTAGTCAGTCACTCTATCCAGCTGAGCTACCAACGCATACGTTCCGTTCGGAACATGATGTATTTTATCACTGAACCGGGGTTTTGTCAACACTTTTTCGGAAATATTTTTGAGATTTCCGAAAAAGAACGTCTTTTCATCCACTTTTCTTTTATTTTCTATGCATCAGCCCTGCTCTGCGAGGGTCTGGGCGATGCGGACGCCGGTAGGCGTGGCGGCGAGACCGCCCTGACCGGTCTCCCGGAGGTCGGGGGAGAGGAGGCTGCCCACGCGGCCCATGGCGTCGATGACCTCATCACAGGGGATGGCGTAGTCCACCCCGGCAAGGGCCATATTCGCACAGGAGACGGCATTCACGGCGCCGACGACGTTCCGCTTGACGCAGGGAACTTCCACGAGGCCGGCCACGGGGTCGCAGACGAGGCCCAGCAGGTTGCCCAGAGCCATTGCGGCGGCAGCGGCGCACTGCTCGGGCGCGCCGCCCTTGAGGTGGCAGAGAGCGGCGGCGGCCATCGCGCTGGCAGCGCCCACCTCGGCCTGACAGCCGCCCTCCGCGCCCGCGAGAGTGGCGCGGGCCGCGATGACCTGACCGAACCCGGCGGCGACATAGAGGGCGTCGCAGATGGACTCTTCGTCGGCCTCGCCGCTGCGGGCCAGCGGCAGCAGAACAGCGGGCAGGACGCCGCAGCTGCCCGCCGTGGGGGCAGCGACGATGCGCTTCATGCAGGCGTTGCACTCGGCGGTCTTGAGAGCTTCGGCAGTCACTGCGGCGAGGTAATCGCCGCCAAGGCTCTTTCCTTCTTGATGGGCCTGCTCCACCTTGGCCGCGTCGCCGCCCGAAAGGCCGCTTCGGCTGCGCTGGGCCGGGTCATAGTCCCGGCTGGTGGCCTGCATCACCTGCCAGAGGTGGTGCATCATCTCCCGGCTGTGGGCCTCGGTGAGGCGGCTCTCGGCCAAATCGCTGCGGAGGATGGCCTCCGAAAGGGAAATATTCTGGCTGCGGGCAGCGGCCAGCATCTCTTCACAGGATAAAAACGACACGTCTCAGTCCTCCTCGCATTCTTCCGGCTCGTCGATGTTCAGGCAGGTGACTTTGCGGATGCCCGGCATCACGGCCATCTGCTGTTCCAGCACGTGGGGGATATGGGAGTCGCATTCCAGCACCATAACGGCGCAGCCGCCCGTCGCGGCGCGGAACACCTGCATGGACGCGATGTTGATGCGGCGCTGGGCCAGCGACATCGTGACCTCGGCGATGCAGCCGGGGGTGTCCTCGTTATGGATGATAAGGGTGTTGCTGTCCCCGCCAAAGTCGGCAGGCACACCATCGATCTCCGTCACGCGGATGCGTCCGCCGCCCACAGAGGCCGCCTTCAGGACGAGGGTCCGGCCCGCCTTACTCTTTAAGGTAAGCACCGTCGTATTCGGGTGGGCGGCACGGAGCTCCACCGGATGGATGGTGAACTTCATGCCGGCCTCCTCGGCCAGCGCGAAGCTGTCGGGCAGGCGAGGGTCATCCGGGCGGAGGCCCAGCAGACCCGCCACCAGCGCACGGTCGGTGCCGTGGCCCCGGCCTGTGGTGGCAAAGCTGCCGTAGAGCCCAATGTCCGCCTCGGCGGGGACGTCGCCCAGCAGCTTCTGGGCCGTATATCCAATGCGGGCGGCACCCGCCGTATGGCTGGAGGAGGGGCCGATCATCACCGGCCCGAGAACGTCGAACAGACGCATGAGATGTACACTTCCTTCCGTTTTGCAGCGCCCGGGATCCCATTCGCTGACAAAAGAACAGATTTTCTTTCTTTTTATTATACCGCTTTTGAGCTTATTGTGCTATAATAACTTTATAATGCTTTGAATCTTGCCCTTTCAGGGGGCAGCACGGAGGGTAGAACCTATGAAACTGGTAAGCGTGGAAACTCCCGAAAAGAGTGTCTGCAAAATGACTTTCAGCGCTTCGGCTGAGGAGCTGGAAGCTGCGTCCAACGCCGTGTACGAGCGCACCCGCGCAACGTACACCATCAAGGGCTTTGCCAAGGGCGAGGCTGACCGCGCCCAGATCGAGGCCGACCGCGGCGAGCACACCTTCTGGTACGACGCCATCAACGATTTGATGGACAAGGACGTCCCGGCCCTGTACGATGCAGCGATGGCAGAACACGGCTTCCACGCTGTGGACGAGCCGGTCTACGACCTGGTCAGCGTGAAGAAGGACGAGGGCTTTGTGGCCACTGCCACCACCGCCCTGCAGCCTGAGCTGAGCCTGACCCAGACCACCGGCTTCAAGACCGAGTGCGTCACCCCGGAAGTCACCGACAAGGAGATCGACGCTGTGCTGGAGCGCCGCCGCGCCATGGCCGCTGAGCTGGTGCCTCACAAGGGTCCGGCCGTCAAGGGCAACATCGTCCACATCGACTACGAGGGCCTGCTGGAGGGCAAGCCCTTCAACGGCGGCACCGCCCAGAACCAGACCCTGCAGCTGGGCAGCGGCCGGATGATCCCCGGCTTCGAGGAAGGCATCCTCGGCCACAAGGGCGGCGAGGAGTTCGACATCTTCGTCACCTTCCCGGCCCGCTACCACGTCAAGGACCTGGCCGGCAAGCCCGTGGTCTTCAAGATCAAGCTGCACGACGTCTGTGTCCGCCAGCTGCCCGCTCTGAACAGCGATTTTGCCAAGAAGGCTGCCAATGTGGACACCATGGACGAGTTCCGCGCCCAGATCCGTCAGCAGCTCCACGACAGCAAACACGCCGCCGCGCTCAACCGCGCCAAGGACGCCATCCTCACCCAGCTGGCCGCAGCCGCTGAGGGCGAGCTGCCCAGCGTTCTCGTCGAGAGCGCCTATCAGCAGGAGATGGAGCGGGTCCAGCAGCAGCTGCAGATGCAGCGCCTGAGCCTCGACCGCTACCTGAGCCAGATCCATCAGACCCGCGAGAGCTTCACTGCCGCCGTCCGCACTGCTGCGGAGAAGAACACCCGCGCCCGGATGGCCCTGCTGCAGATCGCTCAGAACGAGGACCTCATCCCCACTGAGGAGGACATCGACAAGACCCTGTCCGAGCGCGCTGAGCGCACCAAGAAGACCCTCGAGGAAATCAAGGCTGCGTCCAACGTGGAGGCCATCCGCCGTAACGAGGGCATCCGCCGCGCTGCCGACTATGTCATCGAGCACTCCACCATCGAAGAGAAATAATTTATCCTGCTTTTGCGCCTGCACCACTGTGCAGGCGTTTTTTATTGTTCATTTTTTCTCTCTTGACTTTTTTTCTCTGCTGCGGTATTTTTAGGGTGAGAGATTCTATCCGGGCCGCAGCTGCGGCCCGGACGGATAAAGTAAAATCTTCTGCGGGACATTCCGCTCATCTATTTTATTGCGACAGGAGGTTTTCCTTATGAAAAAGTTTCTTCTCGCTCTTCTGACAGCTGTCACGGCGGCTGCGCTCTTCTGCGGCGCGGCGGCATCTGTGGCCACTTACAGCGCCAGCTATGACGCACCGGCCGGCATCAACACCATCGTGGTGCAGGACAGCAGCGCTGCGGTCATTCTGCAGGCCGCCGACATCGACCACATCCGCGCCGATTACACCTACACCTCGAGCTACGCCTTTGAAAGCTCCAAGCTCTACGACTTCACGGTGGCGGGCAGCACCCTCACCGTGACCAAGACCCAGGAGCCCAACGCTTCCCTCCTCATCCAGAGCCAGGACACCCGCAGCTGCACCCTGACGCTGCAGATCCCCCGCCAGACGCTGGCAAACATCACCGTCAGCACCACCAACGACAGCATCACGCTGGACGGCGTTTCGGCACAGACCGCCAGCCTCACCACCGACAATGGCCGCATCGAGGTGTCGAACTTCAACGGCTCCACCCTGAGCGGCACCACCCGCAACGGCAAGATCACCATGAGCGGCGTCACCTCCCAGAATGTGGCTGCCACCATCCAGAACAGCGGCACCCTCAAGCTGGAAAACATCTCTGCCAACGTCTGCAACGCCAAGGTGCAGAACGGCAGCATCACCGGCTCCGTGATCGGCAGCGGCAGCTCTTACGGCTTTGATCTGGCCGCAGGCGGCGGCAAAATCCGCGTCTCCGACGCCAACGACAAGAACTTCGTCTTCTTCGGCAAGGACACCCTGCAGCAGAATGCAGATGCCCCCAACAAGCTGAACCTCGCCACCAAGAACGGCGACGTTGAGGTCGAGTTCGTCCGTTAAAAGAACATTAAAAATGCCTGTGCAGCATCTGCCGCACAGGCATTTCTTTTTGTCCGGATACGGTCAGCTGAGCCAGTTGAAGCCCATGACCACCACGCCGAGGATAAAATGTTCATGCTTCTCCTTCCAGAATGGCGTCCAGATTCTCATTTATAATGTCCATCGTCTCGAAGAACGCCTTTCGCTGTGCTTCATTGGTGTGTTCCAGCAGACGTGCGCCAAATTCCTCCTGCAAGGCCCGGCCCTGCTCGATGATGGGGCAGGCTTTTTCGGTGCAGCGCAGCAGGGTGCGGCGGCGGTCGCCGGGGTCAGCCTCGCGGACGAGGTAGCCCTCCTGCACCAGACGGTCTACGTTCACCGAGACGAGGTTTGCTTTCAGTTTGCGCACCTCCACCACGTCGCTGGCGGTCTGGTAGCCGGGGTTGTTGGCGAGGAACATCAGGATGTCAAAAGCCGTCTGGGGCAGATGGAGCTTCTGGCACAGGGGCTTGCAGAGGGCGGCGTAAGCCGCCGAGGTCTTCCGCCCGAATTCGATGCCCGGGGTATTCATGGGACGCCTCCTTGTGATTCAAAATTGTATCATTCAAATTTGAAGTGATGATAGCACAAAAACGCAGCGATTGTCAAGAGAAAAGGAGCGGCCCGCATCTTGCGGGCCGCTCCCTGTTTCCGTTTTCTTTACAGCATCATGATGAGCCGCGTGCCGAAGGCCGCCAGCCATGCTACGATGCACTGATTTGACACCATGATAAACGCCCACTTGCCGCCCAGCTCCCGCTTGACCGAGGCCACCGCCGCGATGCAGGGCGTATAGAGCAGGCAGAACACCAGCAGGGGTGCAGCCGCCGCCGGGGACAGCGCGGCGGCAAAGGCCGCAGAGGAGCCATAGAGGATGGTGAGGGTCGAAACGACGCTCTCCTTGGCCATAAAGCCGGTGATCAGGGCCGTAGACACCCGCCAGTCGGCAAAGCCCAGTGGCGCAAACAGCGGCGCGATACCGCTGGCCAGCCATGCAAGGATGCTCTGCTGCGGGTCAGCGGTGAGGCTGAGCCGCAGGTCGAAGCTCTGCAGGAACCAGATGATGATGGTCGCCACAAAGATGACCGTAAAGGCGCGCTGGAGGAAATCGCGGGCCTTTTCCCAGAGCAGCTGGACCACATTCTTGAGGCCGGGCAGGCGGTAGTTGGGCAGCTCCATCACAAAGGGGACGGCCTCGCCCTTAAAGACACTGCTCTTCAGCAGGATGGCCATCAGAATGCCCACCGCAATGCCGAGGAAATAGAGGCTGACCATCACCAGAGCCGCGTGCTCCGGGAAGAAGGCCGCCGCAAACAGGCTGTAGATGGGCAGCTTGGCCGAGCAGCTCATAAAGGGGGTGAGCAGGATGGTCATTTTGCGGTCGCGCTCCGAGGGCAGGGTGCGGCTGGCCATGACGCCGGGGACGGTGCAGCCGAAGCCGATGAGCATTGGCACGATGCTGCGCCCCGAGAGGCCGATGCGGCGGAGAAGCTTATCCATCACGAATGCCACGCGGGCCATGTATCCGGTATCCTCCAGCAGAGAGAGGAAGAAGAACAGGGTCACGATGATGGGCAGGAAGCTCAACACACTGCCCACACCGGTGAAGATGCCGTCGATGACCAGCGAGTGGACGGCTGCGTTGACGTTCCACGCCGTGAGGGTGGAGTCCACCGCGGCGGTCAGGGCATCAATGCCCACTTCCAGCAGGTTCTGGAGCGCCAGACCGATGACGCCGAAGGTGAGGTAGAACACCAGCGCCATGATGCCCACAAAGGCCGGGATGGCGGTATAGCGGCCCGTGAGGAACCGGTCGATCCGGGCCGAGCGGAGCTGCTCCTTGCTCTGGCGGGGCTTCACGACGGTCTGCTCCACCAGCTGGTGGATGAAGTGGAACCGCATATCCGCAATGGCCGCGGCGCGGTCCAGCCCCCGCTCCTGCTCCATCTGGACGATGATGTGCTCGATCATCTCTTTTTCGTTCTGGTCGAGCTTCAGGGCCGCCTCGATGCGCTGGTCGCCCTCCACGAGCTTTGTGGCCGCAAAGCGCACCGGGATGCCTGCGGCCCTGGCATGATCCTCGATCAGGTGGATGATGCCGTGGATACAGCGGTGGACTGCGCCGCCGTGATCCTCCTCGCCGCAGAAATCCATCCGGCCCGGCCGCTCCTGATACTTTGCAACATGGAGCGCATGATCCACCAGCTCGTCCACGCCCTCGTTCTTTGCCGCAGAGATCGGCACGACCGGGATGCCCAGCATGGCCTCCATCTTATTGATGCGGACAGTGCCGCCGTTGCCGCGCATCTCGTCCATCATGTTCAGCGCCAGCACCATCGGCGTATCCAGCTCCATGAGCTGCATGGTGAGGTACAGATTCCTCTCGATGTTGGTGGCGTCCACGATATTGATGATGCCCGTGGGCTTCTCGCCGATGATGAACTGCCGGGTCACGATCTCCTCGCTGGTATAGGGCGACATGGAGTAGATGCCGGGCAGGTCTGTGACCTCCGTATTCGGGTTATTCCGGATCGCACCGCTCTTGCGGTCCACCGTCACACCCGGGAAATTGCCGACGTGCTGGTTGGAGCCGGTGAGCTGGTTGAAGAGGGTCGTCTTGCCGCAGTTCTGGTTGCCCGCCAGCGCAAAGGTAAGGGTCGTGCCGTCGGGCAGAGGGTTCTCGCCCTTTTTGGTGTGGTAGCGTCCGCCTTCGCCGAGGCCCGGGTGCTCCACCGGCTTTTCACTTTCTGCCGCCGCCTTTTTCGCCGCCGGGGCTTTGGCCAGAGTGACCCCGATGCGGGCGGCATCGTCCAGCCGGAGGGTCAGCTCGTAGCCGTGGATGCTCAGCTCCATCGGGTCGCCCATGGGGGCAAATTTGACCAGCGTGACCTCCTCACCGGGGATCAGCCCCATATCCAGAAAATGCTGCCGCAGAGCGCCTTCGCCGCCCACGGTCCCGACCACGGCAGTCTCGCCGATGTTCAAATCTTTCAACGTCATATGGAATGTTCCTCTCGAGCGCGTTTGTTAGTTTGCGTTAACAACAGTAATATAGGCTAACTTTCCGGCGTTGTCAAGAGAAACGGGGCTGTTCTGAACTGTTCTCTGAAAAAAATCATGCCGCCTTCCTCGAATATCCGAAAAAGTGCAAAAAATAAGAGCCTGTACCCGGGAAGCCCCCGCCGTACAGGCTCTTATCGTTTTTTATTCAGTTCGCGGTGTGGTAGCCGTCAGGGTTCTTCTTCTGCCAGTTCCAGCTGTCGGCGCACATTTCCTCGATGCCGTACTCAGCCACCCAGCCAAGCTCGTTCCTGGCCTTGGTGGGGTCGGCATAGCACTCGGCGATGTCGCCGGGGCGGCGGGCATCGATGACGTAGGGGATGGGCTTGCCGCAGGCCTTCTCGAAGGCATGGATGACATCCAGCACGCTGTAACCCTTGCCGGTGCCGAGGTTGCAGATGAAGAGGCCGCAGTTCGTTTCCAGCTTCTTGATGGCGCAGACATGGCCGCGGGCCAGGTCCACGACATGGATGTAGTCGCGGACGCCGGTGCCGTCGGGGGTGGGGTAGTCATTGCCGAAGACATGGACCTTTTCCAGCTTGCCCACAGCCACCTTGGCGATGTAGGGCATGAGGTTGTTGGGGATGCCGTTGGGGTCCTCGCCGATGAGGCCGGACTTGTGGGCGCCGATGGGGTTGAAGTAGCGCAGCAGAGCCACGTTCAGGGTGGGGTCAGCCTTGCAGACATCGGTGAGGATGCGCTCGGTCATGGCCTTGGTGGTGCCGTAGGGGTTGGTGGTGGCACCCACGGGGAAGTCCTCGGTGATCGGCACACTGGCGGGGTCGCCGTAGACGGTGGCGGAGGAGCTGAACACGAAGTTGTGGCAGTTGTGCCTGCGCATCACATCCAGGATGACCAGCGTGCAGTTGAGGTTATTGTAGTAGTATTCGATGGGCTTGGACACGCTCTCGCCGACGGCCTTATAGGCTGCGAACTGGATGACCGCCGTGATGTCGGGACACTCGGCGAAGATCTTCTCCACATCCTCGTGTTTGGTCATGTCGGCCTGATAGAAGCGGAAGTCCTTGCCGGTGATCTGCTTGACGCGGTCGAGGACCACAGGGGATGCATTATAGTAATTGTCCGCCACGACGACGTCGTAGCCGGCATTCAGGAGCTCGATGCAGGTGTGGCTGCCGATGTAGCCTGCGCCGCCGGAAACCAAAATAGCCATGTCCAGTACCTCTCTTGTTCCAAATGTTGCTTCGCACAAAACCCTTGTGCTCTGTCTGCCTAAAGGATACCGCTTTTTGCACAGAGAATCAAGTACCGGCTTTTTTATGAAAATGTATTTTTGTTGCATCTTTTCAGCCAGTCTGATGAATTGCAAAGATTTTTAGTCTGCAAGGCATGGAGAGGACACGCAAAAAACAGCAAAGGGCAGCTCCTGCAAGAGAGCTGCCCTTTGCTGCGGCTGATATTTGCTTAGAAAACGGATTCTCTTTTATAATCGGCCGCACTGACGGCCGGTGAAGAAGCGGAGCGTAGTGTTGGCGCGGAAGACTTTGCCTGCCCGCAGCACCGTCGTCGGGAACTCCGGGTGAGAGGGGCTGCAGGGGAAGTGCTGGGTCTCAAGGGCAAAGCCGCCGTACTTTTCCAGCGGGACGCCGCCCTTGCCGGGAGAAGGGCAGTTCTGCAGGAAGTTGCCGGTGTAGAGCTGGATGCCCGGCTGGGTGGTGTACATCTTCATGCTGATGCCGGTCTTGTCGCTGGACGCCCAGGCGCAGAGGCTCTGGCTGGCACCCCGGGGCCGGTCGAGGACATAGCAGTGGTCGAAGCCGCCGCCCGCCATGGTGGTCTGGTAGAAGCCGGTGTCGAGGTCGCGTCCCAGAGGCTTTCCGGTGCGGAAGTCCATCGGCGTACCGTCCACAGGCAGGATCTTACCCGTGGGGCAGGTCTCGTTGTTGCCCTCGAGGTAGTTGGAAGCGTAAATGCGGAGCTTCTGGCCCAGCACATTGCCGCCGCCGTCGAGGTTGAAGTAGGTGTGGTTGGTCAGGTTGATGATGGTGTCCTCGTCGGTGGACACACGGTAGTCCATCCGCAGGGTGTTGTCCGGCGTGAGGATATACCGCACACTGACCTTCAGATTTCCGGGGAAACCGTCTTCGCCCGCCGGGCTTTCGGTCTCCATCAAAAGGGTGTCGCCGAACATCTTCACATCGTAAATTTTGCGGGGGAAGGTGCCGTGCAGGTGATTTTTGCCATTGTTGGCTTCCAGCTTGTAGGTCTTGCCGCTGAGAGAAAATTCCGCATTTTCAATGCGGTTGGCGTACCGGCCCACGAACGCACCGCAGCAGGTGCTGCCGGATGAGTTGAAATCCGCCTCATAGTCGGCGAGGGTGTCGTGTCCGACGACCACATCCACCAGACCCGTTTTTGTAGGGACGAAGAGATTTTTGATCACACAGCCATAGTTCAGCACGCTGATCTCAAGTCCACCGGGATTGGAGATGATGTATTCATCCACCTTATCGCCGTTTTTGGTCACACCAAAGGGCTTGGAGCGGAACTGTGCCATAAGGCTCGCCTCCTTCTTCATTATTTTCGGTCAGGGCAGCGCAGCCCCGGCCTCGTCCATAATTATGATTATAGCACAGTTTTCCAGACTTGTGTGAGAATGCTTTTAGATTTATCTTCCAAAATTTCGAGAGATTTTTTGGACATATTGCCTCCCTCTCAGGCGCTGACGCGCCAGCTCTCCCAAAGGGAGAGCCATTGGCATGACGGTCAGGTCTGAGCTGCCCGCTTGGGGACCACTGTGGCGCAAAAGGGCGGGCCCTGCTATCCCCGATAGGCGGTGCTTGTCCGGCGCGCCCCGGACGCTGCTGCTATCGGGGGAACAAAAGAAACCGCCGCACATCAGACCGTGCAGCGGTTTCGGGGCAGATGCTTATTCTATGGGGGCTCAGAAAGCCCGGACCACGGTGGGCGGCTTATTCTTCGCAGATGACGATCATGTAGCAGTAGGTGTCATCGCCGTCCTGCACACGGTGGACGGCGAGCTTCACGCTCGTCCAATCCTTGCCATAGATGGTGTGAACATTCACGCCGTCATTGGAGTGATTGATCACATAGGCAGCCTGGGTGATGGCATTGCCCGCTGACTCGGGCATTTTTGCCGCATAAAACTGCACGCTGACGCTGTTTTTGTACTCCTCCAGCGCCTTTTTCAGCATGGTAAAGCCAGCACCGACGGGACTGCCGCCGACTCTGTAGTTGCAGAAATAGCCGCCGCTATAGTTGTTGGCCAGATAACCGGTAGATTCGTTGAACCATTTCGCCTTGTTTGCCCGGAAATCCGCATCGATCTTCTCAAAGACAGCCGGGGAGACATCGTAGGTCACCTTCATGTCAGGTTTTCCCATCTGGCCCCGGAGATAATCTCCGCAAGCCTTTTCTATGGCATGCTCGGTCACCTTGCCGCCGCCGCAGCCGGTAAGCAGGGTCAGTGCCATCATGGCCGCAAGAGCCAGAGACAGGACACGGTTGAGTCGTTTCATAGTATGATTCCTCCCTATAATATAGCGGTGTTCAAACGAAACATCGACACCTTTTTCCTATTATCCCCCCCCCCTACCTTGTCAATAGGTTATCGCTGAATGTTCCCGCCACTGACATGATTCTACCCAGAACGGCGCCGGGCTGGGCCTTCCGGGCGCCCCCCGGCAGGCCCAGCCCAAAAAAGAAACCGCCGCACGGTGACCGTGCAGCGGTTTCGGGGCAGATACTTATTCTATATAGATAGGAGATAGCCTCAGGCCTCCGGCTGGGCGGGCTGAGCCTCGGCAGCGTTCGACTGCGCGATATACTCGGCGGCATCATCGGGGATGTCGTCCATTCCGTCGTCACCCACATCGACCACCAGCGGCGGCTTCTTGAAGAGGATGTCGTAGAGGATGGGGACGATGTACAGGGTCATCAGGGTGGCATAGCTCAGGCCGCAGATGATGACGATGGCCATGCCGCTCATGAGCTGGCTCGCCATATCGTTGCTGAACACCATCTGCAGCATGGCCAGAACGGTGGTCAGGGTGGTCATGAGGATAGGACGCATACGGGTCTTGCCGGTGGCGACAAGGGCCGCACGGCGCTCCAGACCGCCCAGACGCAGCTGGTTGGCGTAGTCCACGAAGACGATGCCGTTGTTGACGACGGTACCCATCAGGACGATGAAGCCCATCAGGGAGATCATAGTCAGCTGCTGGCCGGTGACCAGCATACCCAGCAGGCCACCGGTGAAGGCCAGCGGCACCGTGAACAGGACGATGAAGGGGGACAGCAGGCTCTGGAACTGAGCCACCATGACCAGATAGACGAAGGGCAGGGCCAGAGCCATCCACTGCACCATCTCGTCGACCATCAGGTTGACGGTGGAGGACTCGCCGCCCAGCGAGAAGGAGCAGCCCTCGGGCATCTCATCGGTGAGGGCGAAGGCGTCCAGCGTCTTCTGCAGCACGCGGGACTGGACCGTGGTGTTGTAGCCGTCCAGCGTGTCTGCCGTCACCGTGATGTAGCGGGTCTGGTTCTCGCTGGTGATGGAGTCGGGGGCAGTACCCGTCGTCCAGGAAGCAATATCGCCCAGCGTGCAGGTGCCGGTGGTGGTGGTGCCGGTGGCGTCCATGACACTGGTGGTGAAGGTCATGTCCATCATGTTTTCCTTGGTCACAGGGTCAAGATTATCGCTGATCTGGACTTTCATGGTGGAGCCGTCCACCGTGACAGGCGTCTCCGCCGTCGTGGTGGTGGTGAGCTTGGCGGCGATCTGCTGGTAGACCTGCGCAACCGTCAGGCCATAGGCGCGGACCTTGTCGCGGTCGATGTCCAGATTGATGGTCGCATCGCCCTGACCGAGGCCGGTGGCGGCATTGGCGAAGCCCTCGGTGTCGTTGACCATCTGGACGACCTTATCGCCCAGTGCGGTAATGGTATCGGCGTCGGGGCCGTAGATCTTGACAGAAAGGCCGCTGCTCAGCTGGCTGGTCAGGTCCTGCATACCGCTGATCTCGACGGTGCCGGTGCAATTCTCGACGCTGGCCACCGCATCGTTCAGGGCCTGCTCCACGGCGGCGATCCGGGTAGAGGACAGTGACTCGTCCAGCATGACGTTGAACTGGTAGCTGCCGTAGCTGTTGGCGGCACTCAGCAGGTCGGTGATGGCGCTGGGCAGGCCCAGCTGGCCGATGTCGATGCCGGCCACGGTGGTGTCGGTGGTGACGCCCACCTCTTCCACGCCGTCCACGGCCATGACGGCCTCCACGACCTGTCCGGCCACACCGTAGGATTCCTCTTTGGTCAGGCCGTCGTCGGTGGAGAGGGCGATGGTGGCCTCATTGCTGGAAATTTCGGGCAGAAGGACGACGCCCATGGAGAAGACCTTCCAGCCGCAGAAGGCCAGCAGGACGACAGCGGCCAGCAGCGGCAGAGCGCGGTGCTTCAGGCACCACTCGAGGCTGTGGGCATACTTATCCTGGATCTTTTCAAACCAGACCAGACGCTTCGGCTCAGCCTTTTTCAGGACAGTGGAAGCAGCGGCAGGCACGACGGTGATGGCTACGATGAGAGAGGCCATCAGGCAGTAGCCGATGCACATGGACATGGGCTGCAGCAGGCTGCGCACCGTGCCGGAGGCGAACACCACCGGCAGGAAGACGCAGACCGAGGTGAGGGTAGAGGCCACCACCGACATACCCACCTGACGAGCGCCCTGCACGGCGGCGCGGGCCGCCGGTACGCCCCGGCCCCGCAGACGGTAGATGTTCTCGATGACGACCACCGAGTTATCCACCAGCATACCGACACCCAGCGACAGGCCCGCCAGCGTCATGATGTTCATGTCGAGGCCGGTGAAGTACATCAGAACGACGGCGAACAGGACGGACAGCGGGATGCTGACGCCGACCACGAGGGTGGGCTTGATGTCCTTCAGGAAGATGGCCAGCACGATGATGGCCAGCGCAGCGCCCACCAGCATACTGCTGATGATGCTGTTGACGATGATGGTGATGTAGTTGCCCTGATTGGACAGGACGACGACGTGAAGGTCAGAATACTGGGCCTGCAGCTCCTTGAAGGCATTCAGGCAGCCGTCCGAGACGCTGCTGGCGCTGGAATTGGCGTTGCGGAAAATTTTCAGCACCACGGCCCGCTCCCCATTCAGACGGGTATAGCTGGCCTCGGCGTTGTCGATGACGGCCACGTCGGCCACATCGGAGAGGCGGACATCGCCGAAGCCATCGACGTGGAGCAGAAGTGCGCCCTCGATGTCCGAAACGCTGTCGTACTCTTCGCCGACCTTCAGCAGCCAGGACTCGCCGCTCTTATCGGCGACGTAGCCGGCAGGCATCGAGAAGTTCTGAGCGTAGATGAGCTGGGCGAGGGTCTTGATGTCCAGCTGCTTGGCCACATCGGCGCTGGCAAGGGCCTTTTCCTTGGTCTCCTCGTAGAGCTGCTTGGCGTCTTCCAGCTGGTTTTCGTAGTCCTTCAGCTTCTCCCGGGCCTCGGTGAACTGCATATAGGCGCTGAGCTGCTGGCTGGAATAGTTGCCCAGAGCGACGGAGAACTGGTTCATCAGGCCGGGGACATTGTCCATGGCTTTGATGACCTCGTCCAGAGTCTTATAAATGGTGCTCAAGCTGTTGGAGACTTCCAGCTCGTCGGCAAGGTCGGAGACGGTGCCGTCGCTGGTTCCCAGACGGCCCTGCAGCTCCTGCAGAGCGGCGGTGAGCTTATCGGTGATGTCGCGCAGCTCGCCGACGATCTCGATGAGGGAGTCGATGTCCCGCATACCGGTCTGGTTGAACTGGTCCACGACACGCTGCAGGCCGTCGCGGACGTCGATGAGGGCCTGCTGGATCTCCGGCTCATTGACCACGCCGATGAGCTGGTTGATGCTGCTCAGCAAAGCCTGCGCCTGGTCGCGCACGACGGTGACGGCGTCGGCCACCTCCGTACCCATCTGGGCCATGACGGTGTCAGAGACCGTGTCACCAAAGTTTTTCAGCTGTTTTTCGTACTCGGCACGGCCTGCGGCGATCTGGGCCTCGGCGTCATCGAGCTGGGCGCGGGCGTCGGCCAGCTGGGTGTCGATGAGCTCCAGCAGGCGGGCGTTCACCTCGTCTATCTTATCCTGATTCAGCTGCACCTGCACCATCTTTTCGATGAGGCCGTTGGCCGACACGCTGGAAACGCCGCTGGTGCGGCCCACATAAGGCACGAGGGTGTTATCCACGAAGTCCGACAGATCGTAGACATCGCTGCCCTCCCGGCTGACAGCCACCGTCATAAAGGCGTTCATGTTCAGGCTGTACTCGATGATGGAGGGGGTCAGACAGGTGCTGGGCAGACTGGACGCGGTCTGGTCCACCTTGTTGGAGGTCTTGACCATCGCGCTGTTCATGTCGGTGCCTTCGGCGAATTTCATGAGCAGAAGGCTGTAGTTTTCTGCCGAGGTCGCCGTGATGCTCTCGACGCCGGACACTGTACCCAGCGCGTTCTCCATCACATCGGAGACTTCTGACTCCACACGCTCCGGGCTGGCACCGGGGTAGACGGTGACCACCATGAGGTATGGCGTGCTGATGTCGGGCAGAAGGTTCGTCTGCAGGTTCGTGATGGACACGAAGCCCAGCAGCAGGACCATGATGACCGCAACAAGGATGGTGAACGGCTTTTTGACACTGAATTTTTCCATGATTTCCTATCCATTTCTTTTTTATGCCGCCGCGCGGCAAAAGGTACGCCGCAGCCACGGCAGCACCCTCTGAACGCTTCTTATCATTCCTATTATACACGAGGGAATCTCCCTTGCAATAGTCCTGAAGTTAATATTTAACAAAACTTTCCTTAAGCCACCTTCGTTTAGGAAGTCAATGGGAAGATCCCGGCTACTTTCTTGCCATATTTCGTGGAAATACGGGCCGGATTATGCTATACTAGAATGCAGAATGGAATTTTATCGCAATTTCAGGCACAGCGCCTATCCAGACTGCATAAGGCCCATGTTCCGGGCTTATATACGTTCGATACGACCCCAAAGAGGAATGCTATGAAGAAAGTTATATCCGTCCGTTTCAAGGACAACGGCAAGACCTATTATTTTGACCCCGCAGACACCCCCATCAAGACCGGCGACTATGTTATCGTCGAAACGGCCCGGGGCGTGGAGTGCGGCGAAGTGGTGCAGGGCGTGAAGGAGATCGCCGACTCCGCTGTCCCCAAGGCCCTCAAGCCCATCACCCGGATGGCCGACAGCGTGGATGTGCGCCGGATGCGCCAGAACCGCGAGGATGAGAAGCGCGCCTACCACACCTGCCAGGAGTGCATCGCCCGCCACGGGCTGGAAATGAAGCTGGTGGAGGCCGAATACACCCTCGACCGCTCCAAGATCATGTTCTATTTCACCGCCGATGGCCGTGTGGACTTCCGTGAGCTGGTCAAGGACCTGGCCGGCATCTTCCACACCCGCATCGAGCTGCGCCAGATCGGCGTGCGCGACGAGAGCAAGATGATCGGCGGTCTGGGCATCTGCGGCCAGCCCTTCTGCTGCAGCCGCTTCCT
>OJRZ01001676.1_pt1 | contig 16281 bp, 10 predicted proteins | sample 1599291 | NCBI WGS metagenome assembly OJRZ01 (sample SAMN04168657, study PRJEB22393) | human gut metagenome | biome: human gut microbiome; feature: stool | host: Homo sapiens | collected 2014-03-20
CGGCTATGCGACGCTGGATGAAGCCGGTCTGCGGGAGCTGATGGAGGAGATGAAGCGGGACGGCATCCCCATCAACGGCTTTCTGGACCGGTGCCGGATCACCATCACCGGCCAGAACATCACGGTGGGGGTCTGCCACGGCACCAAGTTTTTGCAGGAGATGGAGTTTGAGCGCCTGCTGGCGGACCGCGTTGCCGCCCACACCGGTGTCAGGCCCAAAGTCACCCTGACAAGCGCGGTGGGCGAGGCCGAACAGCGCCAGATGGAGGAAAAGCTGGAGCGCAAGATCGCCCCGCCGGTGGTCAAGTTCGAGAAAAAGAACACCGCCCCCTCCATCAAGGTGGAGGGCCTTGACCTGACCGACAAGCCCGTGACCATTTTCCACGGCAAGATGTTCACCCCCAAGAACCTCACCCCCCTCAAGGACCTGGGCGGCGAGGGCGGCAAGTGCGTGATCTGGGGCGACGTGTTCTTTACCGAGGTCAAGGGCAACTACCGCAAGATCTACACGGTGTCCATCACCGATTACACCGGCTCCATCAACCTGAAGATCCGCGCGCAGGAAGGGGAGGACTGCTCCAAGTGGGAGAACATCCCCAAGGGCACCACCCTGCTGGTGCGCGGCGACTGCACCTACGACAAGTACGAGCACGACTATATCGTCTACCCCTACGATGTCCTGTTCGTGGAGCGGAAAAAGCGGGAGGACAACGCCCCGGAAAAGCGGGTGGAGCTTCACCTGCATACCAAGCTGTCCAGCATGGATGCCTTCTGCGACCCGGGCGGCATCGTCAAGCTGGCCCACCGGATGGGCCACCCTGCCATTGCCATCACCGACCACGGTGTCTGTCAGGGCTACCCGGAGGCCATGCTGGCCACCGACGAGATCCACAAGAGCGACCCGGATTTTAAGCTGATCTACGGATGTGAGGCCTACTTTGTGGATGATATGGTGCCCTGCGTCTACGGTGTGAAGGACCAGCCGCTGGACGGCGAGTTCTGCGTGTTCGACACCGAGACCACCGGCCTGGACCCCGGCGTGGAGTACCTGACCGAGATCGGCGCGGTGATCGTGCGGAACGGGGAAGTGGTGGAGGAGTTCGACACCTTTGTCAAGCCGGGCAAGCCCATCACCCCCAAGATCACCGAGCTGACCGGCATCACCAACGAGATGGTGGCCGATGCCCCCGGGGAGAAGGAAGCGCTGGAAGCCTTTCTCCGGTTCGCGGATGGCCGCATCCTGGTGGCCCACAATGCCCATGCGTTCGATATCCGCTTCCTGAAAGCCGCCGCCAAGCGCAGCGGCATTTCCTTTGAGCCGACCTATATCGACACCCTGACCATGGCGCAGGCCATGTACCCGGGCCTGCACAACTACAAGCAGGAGACCATCAACAAGCATCTGGAGCTGCCCAGCTACGAGGCCCACCGCGCCTGCGAGGACTCCGCCGCGCTGGGCCGCATCTTCTGCGTCATGCTCAGTGACCTTGCCGAGAAAGAGGTCACCACCGTGGAGGGCATCAACACCGGTCTGGGCGGCAACCGGGAGGTGCTGAAAAAGAAGTACTTCCACCTCATCATTCTGGTCAAGAACCAGATGGGCCTGAAGAACCTGTACAAGATCGTGAGCGAGGCCCACGTCAACTACTTCTTCAAGAAGCCCCGTGTGCCCCGCAGCCTGCTGAACAAGTACCGCGACGGCCTGATCCTGACCAGCGCCTGCGAGGCGGGCGAGCTTTACCGTGCCGTTGTGGAGGGGCGCTCCTACGAGGAACTGAAGAAGATCGCCTCCTACTACGACGTGTTGGAGATCCAGCCCCTGGGCAACAACGAGTATATGGTGCGGGACGGCAAGGTGGAGAGCGAGGAAGTCATCAAGGACTTTAACCGCACCATCATCCGGCTGGGCGAGGACCTGCACAAACCGGTCATCGCCACCGGCGACGTGCACTTTACCGAGCCGGAGGATGCCATCTACCGCACGGTGCTGCAGGCGGGCAACGGCTTCAAGGATGCGGACACCCAGCCCCCGCTGTTCTACCGCACCACTGAGGATATGCTGAAGCAGTTCAGCTACCTGCCCAAGGAAAAGGCCTACGAGATCGTGGTGACCAACCCCCGCAAGATCGCGGCCACCATCGACAATAACGTGCGGGCCATCCCGCGCGGCACCTATCCGCCCAGCATCGAGGGTGCGGAGCAGCAGCTGCGCGATGCCACCTGGGAACACGCCAAACGGGATTACGGCGACCCCCTGCCCAAGATCGTGGAGGACCGCCTGAAAAAGGAGCTGGACTCCATCTGCGGCCACGGCTACGCTGTTCTGTACGTCATTGCCGTCAAGCTGGTGGCCTACTCCAACGCGGGCGGCTATCAGGTGGGCAGCCGTGGCTCGGTGGGCTCCTCTGCCGTGGCCCACTTCTCCGGTATTTCGGAGGTCAACAGCCTGCCGCCCCACTATCGCTGCCCCAAGTGCAAGTACAGTGAGTTCATCACCGACGGCAGTGTGGACGACGGCTTTGACCTGCCTGACAAGGACTGCCCCCACTGCGGCACCCGGATGCTGGTGGACGGCCACGACATCCCCTTTGAGACCTTCCTGGGCTTCTACGGCGACAAGGAGCCTGATATCGACCTGAACTTCTCGGGCGAGTATCAGTCCAACGTCCACCGCTACACCGAGGAGCTCTTCGGCAAGGCCAATGTGTTCAAGGCGGGCACGGTGTCCGGCATTCAGGACAAGACCGCCTACGGCTACGTCAAAAAGTATCTGGAAGCCCGCGGCAAAACCGTCAACCATGCCGAGGAGAACCGCCTGACCCTGGGCTGCACCGGTGTCAAGCGCACCACCGGCCAGCACCCCGGCGGCATGGTGGTTGTGCCCGATACCTACGAGATCTACGATTTCTGCCCCATCCAGCACCCGGCGGATGATGTGGCAGGCGGCCTGCTCACGACGCATTTCGAGTTCAAGTACCTCCACGACACCCTGCTCAAGCTGGACGAGCTGGGCCACGATATGCCCACCTTCTACAAGTATTTTGAGGAGTACACCGGCATCCCCGTGGACAGCATCCCCATGAACGACCCTCGGGTGTACAGCCTGCTCACCAGCCCGGAGGAGCTGGGCGTGACCCCGGAGCAGATCGACAGCCAGACCGGCACCTTCGGCATCCCGGAAATGGGCACCAACTTCGTGCGCGGAATGCTGGTGGAGGCCCGGCCCCGGAACTTCTCGGAACTGATCCAGATCTCGGGCCTGTCCCACGGCACCGATGTCTGGACCGGCAACGCCGACGAGCTGATCCGCAGCGGCACCTGCACCATCGCGGAGGTCATCGGCTGCCGTGACAGCATCATGCTCTACCTGCTGCGCAAGGGGCTGGAGCCCAAGATGGCCTTTGATATCATGGAGGCGGTCCGTAAGGGCAAGGTGGCCAAGGGCGGCTTCAAGCCCGGTTGGGAGGAAGCCATGCGGGAGCACGAGGTGCCGGACTGGTACATCGAGTCCTGCCGCAAGATCAAGTATATGTTCCCCAAGGCCCACGCTGTGGCCTACCTGATGAGCGCCATCCGGCTGATGTGGTTCAAGCTCTACCGCCCGGCAGAGTTCTACGCCGTTTACTTCACCGTGCGCGGCGATGATATCGACTATGAGGCCGCTGTGGGTGGTGCGGCTGTGGCCCGCGCCCACATGGAGGCGGTGAAGCGCCGCCTGAAAGAGGAGAAGAACGCCAAGGACGAGGACGTGCTGGTCAGCCTGCAGCTGGTCAACGAGATGCTGTCCCGCGGGTATGCGTTCCTGCCCATCGAGCTGGGCAAGAGCCGCGGCAACAAGTATATCGTGGAGGATGGCAAGGTGCGCCTGCCCTTCTGTGCCCTGAAGGGCGTGGGCGGCACTGCCGCCGCCTCGCTGGAGCGTGCCACCATCGACGGGCAGGAGTATATCTCCGTGGAGGAGCTCCAGCAGGCCACCGGCGTGACCAGCGCCGTGCTGGAAAGCCTGCGCACCGCCGGTGTGCTGGCAGACCTGCCCGAAAGCAGCCAGGTGAGCTTCTTCTGACCCCTTGACTTTTGGGGGAAGGCGGCATATAATAAAGGTGTGAATGAGAATGTGAACTCTTCACGGGTTCACCAAATGCAACAAGAAGCCCCTCCGGTATCCCTCAATACCGAAGGGGCTTCTTTTATAGTTAAGCTTCGTCTTTGGATAATCTCTCACCCACTGGCGGTTAAACCTCTCCGTCATCATCGCTTCGCTCGATGCCACCTCCCCTAGTAGGGGAGGCCTTGGCATAGGGTTCATTTTTCGCAATGATCGCCTGTCGGCTCCAAAACCGGCATCTGCCGCAAGGGTAAGACTTTGCGCCAGCAGGGCAAACAGGAGCGAAGCGTCAGACCACGAAAACGCGACGGCCTGCCAAGGGCTCCCCTACTAGGGGAGCTGGCGCGGAGCGCCTGAGAGGTTTAGCCGCAAGCAGCCCGCTTTCCTTGCAGATGCATTGGCCCCTTTACGCTTCCTTTTCCATAGCGGCCAGCGGGGTCAGGTACTCCTTGCAGCACTCCTCGTACATGAGGGAATATTCCTTGCTGGGGTTGTGGTGCATCAGGCTCTTGAGGGTGTGGGAATCGTAGTCATCGCCCTCGCTGGTGCCCACCAGACGGGCTGCCACGTTGGAGCAGTGGTCGGAGATGCGCTCCACATTGTTCAGCACATCCAGGAACACCACGCCGGTATCAATGGAGCAGATGCCATCCTTCAGGCGCTTGATGTGGCCGTCGCGGAGCTTCTCCACCAGAATGTCGATGACCTCTTCCAGCGGCTCCACCTGACGGGCCAGCGCGATGTCATCGTTCTCAAAGGCATCATTGGTGCGGGTCAGGATCTGCTCCAGCGCGGAATCCAGCAGCTTCAGCTCGTTCTTGGCAATGTCGCTGAAGGAGGCCTCTTTCTCGTAGAGCTCCACGGCCTTTTCCTGAATGTTCACGGCGTAGTCGCCGATGCGCTCGAACTCGGTGACAAAGTTCAGCAGCTCGGTCACGGCGTGGCTCTCGTCATCGCCCAGCTCCTGGTCAGTCATCTTGATGAGGTAGTTGGAGATCTCCACCTCCATCCGGTCGATAAGGTTCTCCCGCACATTGATGGCGCTCACCACGTCCTCATCCATCTTGAGCAGCAGGGGAGTGGAGAGGCTGACGTTGCGGGCGGCACGGCGGGACATCTTGACCACGGCGCTCTTGGCCTGCTGCAGGGCCACGGCCGGGCTCTTGAACAGACGCTCATCCAGCACGGGCATACTCATCTCCTGTGCTTCCTCGGCGCTGTTGGGCACGGTGAGCATGGCCAGCTTGGAGAGCACACTGCTGAAAGGCAGGAACAGCAGCATGGCCGCCACACTGGAAAGGGTGTGGATGTTTGCAATGGTGCTCTTGTTCATCACGTCGCCCCACACCGGGATGCCGATGGTGTACCGCACGGCGTAAATGGCACCCAGCAGCACAAAGCTGCCGATGATGTTGAAATACAGGTGGATCAGGGCGGCGCGCTTGCCGTCCTTGGAGGAGCCGCCGATGGTCAGCAGCGGGGTAAAGGCGGTGCCGATGTGGGCACCCAGAATGATGGGGATGGCGCTGCCAAAGGTGACAAGGCCGGTGCTGGACAAAGCCTGCAGGATACCCACCGAGGCCGAGGAGGACTGGATGATGACGGTGACGACCATGCCCACCAGCACGCCCAGCACGGGGTTGGTCATGCTGACGAACAGTTCCTGAAAGGCTGCGCTCTCCCGCAGGGGGGACACGCCGGTGTCCATCAGGCTCATGCCCGTGAACAGGATGCCGAAGCCCAGCATGATCTGGCCGATGTTCTTCTTTTTGGCGTTGCGCAGGAACACATAAAAAATGCAGCCGACAAATGCCACCACCGGCGCAAACGTCTTGGGCTGGATGAGGGTCAGCAGAAGGCTGTCACCCGAGATATCCGCCATGCGGATGAGCTGACCGGTGACCGTGGTACCAATGTTTGCACCCATGATGACACCCACCGACTGCGTCAAGGTCATAATGCCAGAGTTGACAAGGCCGACACAGATGACGACTGTGCCTGCGGAGGACTGGATCACGCCGGTGATGAGGGTGCCGAAAATGACACCCTTGATGGTGGAGGAGGTCAGCTTTTGCAGCACGCCCTGCATCTTGCCGCCCGCCAGCTTTTCCAGGCCGGCACCCATGATCGACATACCATAGAGGAACAGCGCAATACCGCCCAACAATGAGGTGATGTGTGTGATATCCATCTCGATACTCCTAAAAACTTCCTTTTGCTCTTAAAACAAACCAAGGACGGCCGCCCGGGGCTTCCTGCCCTGAACGCCGTCCTTTTTATTATAGCATTGAACTCCCCCGGACAACAAGCGTTATTTTACATGTTTTTTGCATTTTTACTGCATTTCCGCGCCGCTTTGTCCTTTTGTCAACTGTTCTTTTCTTATATTTTACAGGTATTTTACATTTGAGCTTTCCACGCGCGCTCCTGACATGTTTCCGGGAACTGCCGGGAATATGTCATGCGGCCTCGTCCAGCTCCTCCATGGCCTCCCGCACCGTGTCCGCCGAGAAGAGGAACACCCCGCCCCGGGTATAAACCTCCACATGGCCGCCTACAGATCGGATCTCGTACTCACTCATGGTGTTCCCTCCTGTTCCTGCGGCCCGCCTCCGGGCCGCTCCTGTTTTGTTCGACAAGAGGAGTATACCAGATGCAGGGTACGATAAGGGGGACTTTCAAGCGGCCCGCTTGACTTTTTTCATAAGCCGGCATATAATGAATATGACACCACATACGACACCGCAAAGACGAGGGAATAAATGATGTCTCAATGGGATAAGCTGCTGGCACGCATTTGTGCGCTTTCCAAAGACCTACGGTTTGATGAGCTGCGCAAGGTGTTGGAAAGCTACGGCTATCAGATGACTGCCCCCCGGAGCGGGAGCAGCCACTATACCTTCCGCAAAGCGGGCTGTATGCCCATTACGATACCCAAGCACGAACCGATCAAAAAAGTATATGTGGAAATGGTGCGTCAGATCGTAGAGAGTGAGGCGAAAAACGATGAAAACGCTGAATGAATATTTGGCTCTTCCGTATCGGATGGAGATTGTAGAGGACAGGGAAGAGGGCGGCTATGTTGTCTCCTATCCCGATCTGCCGGGGTGCCTGACCTGCGGCGAGACCATTGAAAGCGCTGTGGAGAATGCCCGGGATGCTAAGAGGGTCTGGCTGGAGGCCGCACTGGAAGAGGGCGTATCCATTCCGATGCCGGACAGTCTGGAGGATTACTCCGGGCAGTTCAAGCTCCGCCTGCCCCGCAGCCTGCACCGCGCTCTGGCGGAGCACTCCCAGCGGGAAGGCATCAGCATGAATCAGTACTGCGTTTACCTGCTGGCAAAAAATGATGCCCTGCACGCAGGGTAAAAGGAAAACTTTCCGGCCCTTCGCTCTGGTGAGCGGGGGCTTTTCTTATTTTCTCCCTCTTTTTTCGCATTTTTCGCGCGAAAAATCGCCGGAACATACTCGTTGACGACACAACCAAAAGGTGTTACACTTTGGGCAACAAAACAACGCTGTGTAATGCAAAAGAAAGAGGTGTTTCCATGAACGAAATGAAGGAAGCAGTGGGGAACTGGCGGGAGGCAAAGCAGTTCAGCCCGGCGGACGAGAACGATTTCCTGCGGTGGCTGGACAAGGCCGACACTGAGGAGAAGCTCTTTTCCCGGCTGACCTTCTGGTTTACCTTCCGGGGCCTGCCTGCGGACCAGAACCAGCGGTATCATCTGGTGCAGGAGCGGGCCCGGGAGCTGCGGCTCTGGAACGGGCTGGAGCTCAAGCTCCGGCGCTGGCAGGACCGTGTGGCCGACGAGTACGAGCAGATCGGAAAGGAGGCGTTCGCGGCTCGCATCGGCGAAGACTACGCCGATTACATCAACAGCCTGACCGACCCGGAGGCCGCCCCGCAGCAGGCTGCCCCGGAGCCGGAGACCGCAAAGCCTGCCGGGGTGCAGGCGTGGTCGGCCCGGGAGCTGTCTGAGATGGTGCTGCCGCCCATCCGCCATGTGGTGGAGGGCCTGCTGCCCATGGGCATGGGGGTGCTGGTGGCAAAGCCCAAGCTGGGCAAGAGCTGGATGGTGCTGGACCTCTGCCTTGCCGTGGCACAGGGGGAGCCGTTTCTGGGGTTCCCCACCCGGCAGCACGGCACGCTCTACCTCGCCCTGGAGGACGGCAAGAGCCGGATGCAGACCCGCCTGCGCCGCTTGCTGGAGGGCAGGCCTGCCCCGGCCAACATGCACGTGATGTTTCAGGCCCAGCGGCTGGGCGAGGGCCTGCTGGAAACGCTGGGGGAGTATCTGGATGCCAACCCGGACATCCATCTGGTCTGCATCGATACCTTATCCAAGATCAAGCCCAAGGCAAAGCCCTTTGAAAATGCCTACGATGCCGATTACGACTACATGGGCAGGCTGAAGGCCTTTGCCGACAGCCGGGGCATCTGCGTGCTGCTGGTGCACCACACCCGCAAGAGCAAGAACCCCGAGGACAGCTTCGACAACATCAACGGCTCCACCGGCATCCTGGGCGCGGCGGATTTCACCATCGTGCTGGACAAGCAGAGCCGGATGGACGATGAAGCAGGCTTTCTGCTCACCGGCCGCGACATCGAGCAGTGCGAGCGGGTCATCCGCTTCGATAAGGCCCGCTGCCGCTGGGTCATGCAGGGCACGGCGGCCCAGCTGGCCGCGCAGCGCCGGGTGGCCGAATATGAGGCAGAGCCTATCGTCAAGACCCTGCGGGTGCTCCTGCAGCAGGGGGATGGAACGTGGAGCGGCAATGCGCAAGCATTGATGCAGATGGGAGCGCGTTATACAAACGAAGAGCTTGCTTCCAGCACACGAGCATTGGCAGGACGAATCAAAGAGCTGCAACCAATGCTCTGGGAAAGAGATGCAATCAAGTGCTGGGATAAACAGAATGGAACAGGCGGAAAACGATACTGCTTTAAGATGAATCGGATTGATAATACTGTGCCTGTTATGGATTCTACACAACTGTCGTTAAGACATAATTATCGTTGATATCGTTGCTATCGTTGATAAAACCGCATTCTCTGCAACGATTGCAACGAATGCAACGATAGAAATGAGTATAACGAGAACCCCCTCCGGTATGGTGTGTACCGAAGGGGGTTCGTTGGGGTTTGATGGCGTGCCCTCTCAGTCTCGCTGCGCTCGACAGCTCTCCCGAAGGGAGAGCCAACGCATCTGCAAGGGGAGAGGGTGCTGAAGGCTAAACCTCTCCGTCATCATCGCTTCGCTCGATGCCACCTCCCCTAGTAGGGGAGGCCTTGGCATAGGGTTCATTTTTCGCAATGATCGCCTATTGGCTCCAAAATGCACTCCTGCCGCAAGGGTAAGACTTTGCGCCAGCAGGGCAAATAGGAGCGAAGCGTCAGACCACGAAAACGCAACGGCCTGCCAAGGGCTCCCCTACTAGGGGAGCTGCCGAGCGTCAGCGACGGCTGAGAGGTTTAATGCTTATAATAATTAATCAAACACCCGTCTGCCAAAATCTCCCGCTCATCGGAGGTCAGCGGTGCCATATAGAGGGCAAAGGGCTTCACTTCCTCACCCAGCACATAGGCAGGGATGTTCTGCAGATCGCCCTTGAGGGCTTCCCGGACATGGGGGATGAGGATGTAGTCTCCCAGGCCGAAGGGAGCCGCACCGTTGAGCTGGAAGGGCAGCATGCCCCAGTTGATGAGGTTGGAGCGGTAACGCTTGGTGGCGTACTCGTTGACGATGTTGGCCCCGGCCCCCAGCACGCGCTGGCAGCTGGCGGCCTGCTCACGGGCAGAGCCGTCGCCGGGCTTGACGGCAAAAATGGTGGAGGCCAGCTGCACATCGTCCCAGGTCAGGGCCTCGCAGCCGGGCACGGCACGGATCTTTGTCAGCAGGGCGGCATCCCCCTGCCCGGCCCGGCGGGCGGCTTCCTCGGCCTGCACGGCCTTGGCGCGCCCCACATAGGCGGGGTCCTTGCGGCTGAGGGTGAACTCAGCCAGACCCAGGGGGTTGGAGCGGTAGGAAGAGGTCTCACCCGAGGGGATGAGCTCGTCCGTGGTGGTGACGGGGTCGGTGATGTAGGAGGCCACCTTCAGCAGCAGGTTGTCGCCCAGCGGGGCGATCTCGGGCCAGTCCTTGATGTTGGGGCCCAGCTTGAGCAGGGCATCATAATCGCTGTGGCCAAAGCCCTGATACACCCGGGCCTCGTAGCTGGAGGGATCGTAGTGATATTCGGGCACGGTGGGGTCGTAATCCACCTCCGTTGCGGGGGTCAGGATGCCGCCGTTGGCTGTGGTGGCGGCAATGCTGCGGGCATCCATCAGGGCCACGCCTGCCAGCTGGCCGCTGCCGGGCTTGGAGCCCTCGCGGCTGGGGAAGTTGCGGGTGGTGTGGCGGATGGACAGCGCCCCGTTGGCGGGCACATCGCCCGCGCCGAAGCAGGGGCCGCAGAAGGCCGTGCGGATGGTGGCACCGCTGGCCATCAGGTCGGTGAGCACGCCGGTGCGGTTCAGCTCCATCATAATGGGCTGGCTGCCGGGGTAAACGCTGAGGGCGTAGTCCCCGCAGCCGCCGGTATGGCCCTTGAGGATGGAAGCGGCCTCGTAGATGCTGTCGAACAGGCCGCCCGCGCAGCCCGCGATGACTCCCTGATCCACCCGGAGCCTGCCGTTTTCGATCTTGCTGCACAGATCCAGCTTCACGTCAGAACGGCCCACCAGCTTCTGGACGTTCTCCTCGCATTCGTGGAGGATGTCCTTGAGGTTGGCGTTCAGCTCCTCGATGGGAAAGGCGTTGGAGGGGTGCATGGGCAGGGCGATCATGGGCCGGATCCTGGAAAGGTCCACGCTCACCACGCCGTCGTAATAGGCCAGCTCTGCCGGGTGCAGGGGCTTGTAGTCCCCTGCCCTGCCATGGACCGTGAGGAACTGCCGGGTCTTTTCATCGGTCTCCCAGATGGAGGAAAGGCAGGTGGTCTCGGTGGTCATGGCATCAATGGCGTTGCGGGTATCCTGCCGCAGGGAGGCGATGCCGGGGCCCACAAACTCCATGACCTTGTTCTTGACATAGCCGCTCTTGAACAGCTCACCCACCAGTGCAATGGCCACATCGTGGGGGCCGCAGCCTGCGGGCAGAGCGCCGGTCAGGCAGATGGCCACCACGCCGGGGCGGGCCACATCGTAAGTGCGGCCCAGCAGCTGCTTTGCCAGCTCGCCGCCGCCCTCGCCGATGGCCATGGTGCCCAGTGCGCCGTAGCGGGTGTGGGAATCGGAACCAAGGATCATTTTGCCGCAGCCCGCAAAGCGCTCGCGCATGTACTGGTGGATGACCGCCATGTGGGGCGGCACAAAGATGCCGCCGTACTTTTTGGCAGCAGACAGGCCGAAGCGGTGGTCATCCTCGTTGATGGTGCCGCCCACGGCGCACAGGCTGTTGTGGCAGTTGGTCAGCACATAGGGGATGGGGAACTTTTCCAGCCCCGAGGCGCGGGCCGTCTGGATGATGCCCACAAAGGTGATGTCGTGGCTTGCCATGGCATCGAACTTGATCCGGAGATCCCGGTCGTTGCCGCTGGTGTTGTGGGCGGTGAGGATGCCGTAGGCCATGGTGCCCTTGTAGGCCTGGCCGGCCTGCTCCGCAGTCACGCCCGCGGCTGCCAGTGCCGCAGGAGCCTGCGCGTCGGCGGGCACCCACTGCCCCCGCAGGTAGTATGCACCCGAGGTGCTGCATTTGATCGATCCCAACATAATACTTTCCCCTCGCTTTTGCAAAAAAGGGGCGGGCCCTCTCAGTCTCGCTTTGCTCGACAGCTCTCCCAAAGGGAGAGCCAACGCATCTGACAGGCAGACGACTGCAAATTTGCAGTGCCCTGTCCCGAAGCCGCCATTGCCTCTCCCTTTGGGAGAGGTGGCAATGCGTCAGCATTGACGGAGAGGGCGAACCGCCCCAAAGTGTTTCAATCAGTCAAACAGCATATCGTGGATGGCGCTGACCGCCTTGTCAGCATCGTCACGGGCAATGATGCAGGAGATCTTGATCTCACTGGTGGAGATCATCTTGATGTTGATGTTGTTGTTGGACAGAGCCTCGAACATCTTGGAGGCAACGCCGCTGTGGCTCTGCATACCGGCACCCACGATGGAGACCTTTGCGCAGGTCTCGTCGCAGGTGGCATCCTTGAACTTGCCGCTCTCCTTGAGCACGCGCATGGCGGTCTCAGCCTCGCCCTCGGCGCAGGTGAAGGAGATATCCTTCTTGCCGTCGCGGCCGGTGGACTGCAGGATGATATCCACGTTGATGTTCTTCTGGGCCAGCAGGCCAAAGATCTTGAAGCTGGTGCCCGGCTCATCGGGAACGTTCAGGATCGTGATAACGGCAACATCGGTGTCCTTTGCAACACCCTTGATCAGCATACCTTCCATGTCTTTTGTAACCTCCTTGACCACCGTACCGGGCACGGGATTCAGGCTGGACAGCACTTCCAGCTCCACATTATACTTCTTTGCCAGCTCCACGCTGCGGTTGTTCAGCACCTGCGCACCCAGAGAGGCCAGCTCCAGCATCTCGTCAAAGGTGATCTCTTCCAGCTTGCGGGTGTTGCGCACCTTGCGGGGGTCTGCGGTGTAAACGCCTTCCACATCGGTGTAGATCTGGCAGCGGTCTGCGTGCAGGGCCGCTGCAATGGCCACGGCGCTGGTATCAGAGCCGCCGCGGCCCAGGGTGGTGATATCATCCAGCTTGTTCAGGCCCTGGAAGCCTGCCACGACCACCACGCGGTTGCGCTCCAGCTCGGAGGAAATGCGCCCGGTCTCCATGCGGGTGATGCGTGCCTTGGTGTAGGCACGGTCGGTGCGGAAGCCCGCCTGCCAGCCTGTCAGGCTGGTGGCGTGGCAGCCCAGCTCGTTCAGAGCCATGGCCAGCAGCGCGATGCTGATCTCCTCACCGGCGGCCAGCAGCATATCCATCTCACGGGCCGAAGGGTTGTGGGTGATCTCAGCAGCCTTTGCGATCAGGTCGTCGGTGGTGTCGCCCTGTGCGGACACCACCACCACCACGTCATTGCCCGCCTTGTGGGTGTTGGCCACGATGCGGGCCACGTTGAAGATACGGTTCCGGTCCTTCACCGAAGAACCGCCGAACTTCTGTACGATCAACGCCATAGTTTGTCACTCTCCTCTAGTTTCTCCCAATTTATATCATTCCACAGTTGCGCCGGTATTATCTGCATCCAGCTCTAACAGTGTAAATGCTTCACATCCGTCCAGGCCTTCCAGCGTTTCCAGCCCGGCACGCAGCCCGGCATAAAAGCGCTCAGCCTCCGCGCGCTCGGCCACCGCCATCACGGTGGAACCGGCACCCGATACATACACGGCCTTTGCCCCGCACTGCTTTGCCAGCGCGAACACCTCCCGGGAACCGGGCATCAGGGGCATCCGGTAGGGCTGGTGGAGCTTATCCTCGGTGGCAATGCCCAGCAGGTCATGCCGGCCCTCACAGAAGGCGGCAGGCACCAGCGCGGCCCGGGAAAGGTTATACACGGCATCCTTGTGGGCCACCTGCTTGGGCAGGGCCGCGCGGGCGGCCTCCGTCAGCAGCTTGTAGTCCGGCACGATGGCCGCAAAGCAGAGGCTCTGGTCCACATCCCGCTTGACGGAGTAGACCACGCCGTCCTCAAAGACGCTGCTGGTCAAACCGCCCAGCAGGGCCGGGGCCACGTTGTCTGGGTGGCCCTCAATGGCCGTGGCAAGGGTGAGCAGCTCCTGGGTGTTGAGCACATCGCCCAGCATCCGGTTCGCGCCCAGCAGGCCCGCGATGATGCAGGCCGAGGAGGAACCAAGGCCCCGGGCCATGGGGATGGGGTTGGTCTGCACGATCTTCAGGGGCGGGATCTTCTTGCCCACCTTGTCGAACAGGCCCTTGGCCGAGCGGTACACCAGATTGCTCTCGCTGCGGGGGATGCGGGTGCCGTCCGCCGCCGAGATGTCCAGCTTATCGCTCTCCTCAAAGGTCACGGTGTTGTACAGGGTCACGGCCAGACCCAGCGCGTCGAAGCCGGAGCCTACGTTGGCGCTGGTGGCCGGAACAGAAACTTTGATCTTCATCGTCCGTCCCCTTTTCTCATGCATCCTCGGGCAGCTTTTTCAGCACCAGCTTCACGCTGCCGCCCACGGTCTCCACCTTGCGGGCTGCCTCGGCCATGGCCTTTGCGTCGGCCTGCTCCACCAGATAGGAGCAGCCGTCACAGTGCTCATCTACCACACGGCCCCTGCCGTAGATGGCTTCCACCACGGCGGGAGCAACGCCCGCTGCACGCACATAATATGCGGCGGGAGCCGGGTCGGTGAGCATCCCCTCCACCGGCTCCGCAGGCTGCCAGAACAGGCTGTCGTGGACCTTGGAGCCGTTCTTGAGGGCATCCACCACATCGGCCACCACGGCGCTGGCGGTGGGCAGCTTGCCCGCGCCCTTGCCGTAGAACACCACGTCGCCCAGCATATCGCCCTTGACCAGCACGGCGTTGAACACATCGTCCACACCGGCCAGCTGGTGGCTCTTGGGCACCAGGCAGGGCTCCACACCGGCGGCCACGCTGCCGTCGTCGCCCCGCTTCATCCACGCGATGAGCTTGATGACGCAGTTCAGCCGCTCCGCCGCAGCCACATCGGCCACGGTGATGTCCCGGATGCCCCGGGTGGGGATGTTCTGGGGGTAGATCTGGTGGCCGCAGACCAGCGAGGACAGGATGGCGATCTTGCGGCAGGCATCCCGGCCGTCCACATCGTCGCCGGGGTCTTTGGTCTCGGCATAGCCCAGCTCCTGCGCGATCTTCAGGGCCTCGTCAAAGCCCAGGTTCTCCCGCACCATCTTGGTCAGCATGAAGTTGGTGGTGCCGTTCACGATGCCCTCCACCTCGGTGATGACGTTGGCGGCCAGGCACTGATGCATGGGGGTGATGATGGGGGTGCCGCCGCCCACGGAGGCCTCGAACAGGAAGGCACAATTGTGTGCCTTGGCCAGCGCCAGCAGCTCCGCGCCGTAGGTGGCCACCATCTCCTTGTTGGAGGTGCACACGCTGCGGCCGCTCTCGAGGCAGGCCTTGACATAGGGGTATGCAAAGCGGGTGCCGCCGATGGTCTCCACCACCACCCGGATCTCCGGGTCTTCCAGAATGGTATCGAAGTTCTTGATGAAGAGGTTTGCCGCCGGATGGGCGGAGAAATCCTTGGGGTCAAGGATGTACTTGACCTCCACCGGCTCACCGGCCCGGCGGGAAACACCGGCGGCGTTGCGACACAGCACCTCGTACACGCCGCTGCCCACCGTGCCAAAGCCTAAAATCGCGATCTTTGCCATAGTTCAGCCCTCGTTCCTATTTCCTAACTGTTCTTGGTGCCCTTACAGGTTATACCCGCAGTGCACCCCCACCACCATGCGCTGGCGGCTCAACCGCTCCGTCAGCTCCTCAGGGGTCATCTGCATGGTATCGGTGCGGATGGTAACGGCAACCAGCGCTGCGCCGTTTTCCGGCGTGGACTGGTTGATGGTAACAATGCTTGCCCCGGCGGCGCTGATGCCCGCCAGCAGGCTTTGCAGCGCGCCTGTTTCATCCCGGAGCGTTGCCATTACGGTCACGACCTCGCGGCCATTTTCGGAATCAAAGATGCAGTCCTTATATTTATAAAAAGCACTGCGCGAAAGGTCCACGCTGCGGGTGGCAGCCGAGATGCTGCGCACTTCCCCGCTTGCCAGAAGCTCCTTGGCCTTGACCACTTTCAGGAAGACCTCAGGCAGGACCTCCGCGTCCACCAGATAAAAACGGCGTTCCAACTTGTTCACCTCACAAACACAAGTGTTCTTACAGGGAATATAATAGCATCCGGCCCCCTGCATTGCAAGAGACCGGATGTTTTTTTGTCAGATTATCCAGTTTTGAAGCGTGAAGTGGCAAGCTGTCGCAACGGAATTGAAAAAGTGTGACTTTTAACAGGAGTTGGCCTTGCACCCTCTCCGTCATCCCTGCGGGATGCCACCTCTCCCAAAGGGAGAGGCTATTGTGGCCCGGCCTTTAGGGGGTGCTGACGGTATTAAACCTCTCCGTCAAAACCTGTCGGTTTTGCCACCTCCCCTAGTAGGGGAGGCCTTGGCATAAGGTTCATTTTTCGCAATGAT
>OJRZ01001694.1_pt1 | contig 16043 bp, 15 predicted proteins | sample 1599291 | NCBI WGS metagenome assembly OJRZ01 (sample SAMN04168657, study PRJEB22393) | human gut metagenome | biome: human gut microbiome; feature: stool | host: Homo sapiens | collected 2014-03-20
GGCGTTACGGTCAGCACCTCCGGATACCGCTCCTCCACAAAACGGCGGCGCACCGGATCCGGCTCGCAGACGATCACCCTGCCCGGGCCGCGCAGCCGCGCGCAGAGCAGCGTGCAGATACCCGTCGGGCCGGCGCCCAGAATCAGCACGGTATCTTCGGGCTTGATCTCCGCGATGCGCGCCGCCCAGAAGCCGGTCGCCAACACATCCCCCACAAACAGCGCCTCACGGTCGGAAACGCCGTCCGGAATCACATTCAGCCCCTGGTCGGCATACGGCACGCGGACGTATTCCGCCTGTCCCCCATCGATACGGCAGCCAAGCGCCCAGCCGCCGTTCGGGTCGATACAGTTATTGACATAGCCGTGCTCGCAGAAAAAGCACCGGCCGCAGAACGTTTCGACATTGACCGTCACCCGATCGCCGGGTCTGACCGCCGTGACCGCCGCGCCCACCTGCTCGACCACGCCGACCATTTCATGCCCGACGGTCACGCCCGGCACCGCGCGCGGCACAGAGCCGTGCTTGATATGCAGGTCGCTCGTGCAGATGCTCGCCAGCGTCACGCGCACGACCGCGTCGTGCGGGTCCTGAACGACCGGCACGGGCTTGTTTCTGAGCGCGAATTTCCCGCGCTCCATATAGGTATACGCCAGCATAAACGCCGTCCTCCTTGCGTACTGGTTTTTACTCGGCCGCCCCGCGCAGGCGGGTGAGAATCGCCTCGTCCGCAGGGCAGAATTCATATTCCGGTATTTCCGCCGGTGTGATCCAGCGCAGCGCCTCATGCTCCAGAAGCTGCGGTTCCCCTGCGGTGATGCGGGCGTTGAGCAGCGTCAGGTGGATGGACATATCTGGATACACATGCGTGACCTCCATAAACGACGCACCCGGCGCAACGGTGATCGCAAGCTCCTCCCTGCACTCACGGATCAGCGCTTCGGACTGGCTCTCGCCCGGCTCGACCTTACCGCCCACAAATTCCCAGAGCGAGCCGCGCTCCTTATGCGCCGGCCGCTTGCAGATCATAAACCTGTCTCCGTCCCAAATCAGGGCGGCTACGACTTCTTTCATCCGTTCATCCGCTCTTTTCCCTGTACTTAATGCACCTATTATAGCGCCACGGGGCGCGGGCTGTCAAATCCGGCGGGCGTCATTTCGACCCCGCCGCAGGTACAGAGGAGCTGGCGCACATGGAGATGATCTCCGCTATTGTGTACCAGCTCACCCGCAACCTGACGCCCGAACAGATCAAAGAGGGCGGCTTCGACACCTATTTTGTCGATCATACGACCGGTATCTATCCGCAGTTCGCCTCCGGCACGCCGTGGAGCGCCATGACGTTCCAGTCCAAGGGGGATCCGATCACCGACCTGTTCGAGGATATGGCAGCAGATGGTGCAATCATATAAGAACAACTTTAAATTAAAAGTTCCAGTGAATCTCAATCGGAACGTCCCTTGTTCCCTGAATACGCTTGCCGACAGATATGTAATCAATCAGTATTTCCACGATTTCACGATTAAGGTGTTCCAAGCTGGAATATTGTTCGATAATTTGACGGCGGTTATCGCCCACCGTGATTTTTTCCTCGATTTCGCCTAACTGTTTTTGTCCGTCAACAATCCCACGTTCCAATCGGGCTCGCTCCGTAGTAAAGTCCTTTGACATTTCCACATAATCATTTTCGGATATTAACCCCTTTACCTTATCCATATAAAGTTCACGGATACCTTTGGAAAGCTCGGCAACCTTTTTCTCATAAACAGCTATGTCAGAGAGCAAGCATTTTTTCTGTCCCTGCAAGTTATCACAAAATTCTATGTTCTGTTCTAACTCGTCTTTATCAAGATACTCGACCGCCAGTTTATTGATCTCGTCGATAACCATTCTTTCCAGTTTATCAACAGAGATAAAGGAACCAATACAAGCGTCCTTTGTTACATGATGGTTAGAGCATTTTAGATAATGCTTTCCGCCGCGCCGAGGGGCTGATTTAGAAGAACGCATAGTGTAGCCGCAATTTGCACAACGGGCTTTTCTTGCAAATAAACCGACTGTGCCTACGTCAAAGGGCTTTGCTCGCTGTACAAGCAATGCCTGCACCCTATCCCACAACTCCCTGTCAATAATAGGCTCATGTGTTCCCTCAACACGATACCAATCCCTTTTCGGACGCGGCTTATTTTGTTTGGTTTTATAAGACACGCTTCCATATTTTCCCTGCACCATATTGCCAATGTAGATTTCGTTTAGCAGCATATCGGAAATAGAATAGTATTTCCAAAGGGTACTGTTTTTTGTTTTCGGCGATTTATAACGCAAGCCATGCAGACGTTTATATTCTGTTGGATTAGGTATACCCCTGTCATTGAGTATACGGGCGATTGCAGTTTTTCCGTATCCTTGTGAAAACAGGGTGAAAACTTCACGGACAACGGCTGCCGCTTCTTCATCGATTATCAAATGCCCTTTCTGGTCGGGATCTTTCTTGTATCCATAAAGAGCAAATGCACCGATATGAAAACCGTTTTTCCGTCTGTTCGTCAAGACGCTGCGGATATTATCAGACATATCCTCTAAATACCACTCATTGACAAGCCCGTTAATTTGTCGTGATTTTTTGTTGCCCTTGTTTGCGGTATCTGCATTGTCAACTATACTGATAAAACGTATGCCCCATATCGGGAATAAACCGTGAATGTATTTTTCCACCAACTCAAGTTCACGAGTAAAGCGTGATTGCGTCTTACAAAGAATAATATCAAACCTGTGTTGCTCCGCGTCTTTTAGTAGACGGTTAAATTCCGGTCGTCGCCTATCAGCACCGGTATAGTCGTCGTCGCTGTAAATGTTGTAAAGTTCCCACCCCTGTTCCATAGCATATTGCAGCAGCATCGCCTTTTGGTTCTGAATACTGTTGCTGTCATCCGTTTCAAATTGCTTGTTTCTATCTTCTTCAGATAAGCGGCAATAAATAGCTACTTTCATATTCATATCTCCTTAGAGATAGGAACAAGCTGCTTCTTGCATATTATACCATGCAGAAAACAGCTTGTCATTGCTATTTTGTAAGGCGCACCGTCTTGTTTTTCTCTATTCTATTTATCATCTCAGCCCACTTTTTTGTGAATTGAGCCTTTGAAGTCGTGCTTTCGCCGCTTTTGAAAACACTTCTGCAAAGTATCTGGTTTTTATCATCATTTGCCATGATTAGCCTCCTTTCCACGATTGGCTAATACATTATATGAATAGCGGTAAGCCCTCTATTCCAATGCAATAGGGTACAGCGGATCATCTCATCTCGCATGACTGTCAATTGCGTTTTTCAATCAGGCTCATCATACGTCTGTGGCACATACCGCCCATATTTCGGTTTCTAATCTTTGTTCATAATTAAACTGCAATTACCATGTTAGGTCCGCAGGTATTCAGCCGCCGATGGTCGCTGTTGATCTGCTCATTTAACCCAGCGGATTGCAACTTTCCGGCGCTTACTTCATAGGAACGCATCCATGCTCTTTACTTGTCAAGGCTCATACTGCAGCCGCCTTTCATCGGCTTCCCCATAATCATTTTATAAATCCCCATGGGGAAGCCGATGAAAAAAGCGATTATTTGTTCCAGTACTTCTGGTAATCCCAATTCGCCCTTAAAAGCCCGTTTTCAATATGCCCCTTGACAAACCGGTCAACGTAAAATGTATAGTTACCCTGTTCATCAATATACGGGCGTAAGGCGTTCGAATGGATTATCGGTTGAAAGAAATGTACAACCTGCAGCATTGCCTGTTCGTCTCCATGTACAGCTTTTTGGACCGTATCATAGCTTAGAATCCGTTTCTCTTTGGCTTTACTCTTCACCCGTTTCCCCCACAAACCATTCCCGGAGTTGTTTCATCGCTTTCCGTTTCTGGTAGCTTACTTTTTCTCTGGTCAGCTTCATACTTGAAGCTATCTCCTGATCTGTTTGCTGTAGAAAATAGGAACGCAAGATAATCTCTCGCTGTGTTATCGAAAGCTGTTTTAGTGCGTCAGCAAGATCACTGTCATAAACAGGCACGCAAATATCCCCAATTACAAATTCTGCGCCTGTCAGATGTATCACATTTACCGGTTGTGGAATGGCCTCAAAGAACAGCGCACCCGGAATATGGCATAGTGCATCTTTTCGCAAAAATCTGTATACTTCACTTGTCTGATTTTCAATTGCTTTCCAGCAATAGCTGATAAAGCGTTTCACTATGACATCTTGTGGCGTAAGCGACGTAAGCATTACACTCACCACCTTACTGCCACTGACTGTGGAATTTACATTGTTATAGGCTGTTGAACCATCAGTTTTTGGTTAATTTTTTTGCACAAATTTTTATTGATTTTTTGTGCACGTTTTACAGATTTATATAAAATCAATAATGATATCCCTTTGATTCATAAAATGATTCCGGCGATCTCTTATTAAAAGCAGAAATTTTTTGGTGTATTCTATCGCAATCCACCCTATTGCTAATGTTCAAAAATTTGAATAAAAACAGCGCCCGCAGAACCATCCTTCGTTCTGCGGGCGCTGCCTTTATGAAATGTCTATCAATCATCACTTTTCCATCATAACTTTATTTATTCAGGGCAATCTTCTTGGCAAGCTCTTCTTTTAGCTCGATGTTGGACTGGCGCGCGATTATGGTGTGCTGCGCCCGCAACGAGCCTGTAGCCGTTCCGTCATCAGTGCCAGCAGCTCCGCTGTAACCCGACCGCCATCACAATGGCATCCTTCCCAAATTCCCGTGTCTCTGCACCCTGATGGGTGAGATCAATCTCCTCCACCTGCTCCACGATATGCTGCGCCGTTCAATTTATAATTAGCTATACACCCTTTCATGCACACGAGTATTTTACGTCTTACTCTAAAACTACTATTTTCATATTACTACTTTCCCTCTCTTCTCACTGTAGAATCTTATCCCTGTCATCGGTGGATCGCTTTTTTAGGTCTCTTGCTCCGTTCCGCATAGGAAATGGACAAAAGAGGTGCGAGCTCCCAGAATTTGCACAAAAGCATGGTATCCAAAAGCGATGCGGATCAGGCTGATACTCAGAGGCAAATACCAACACAGGAAGGACTACGCTGACAGAAAACCCGATGGTTCATCCGCAAGCCATCCCAACGCCCCAGAGTGTTTCATGCCTCTGCTTTCTCTACTTTGTCTTATGGAGTACCGGATAGGCGATGGCTCTGACAGAGCATGGAGGTATTCGTACTCACCGCAGTCTTTCCGATAATAAGTGCGCGACCGGACACCTCCCTAAAGATCAACGGTTCATGAAAGAAGAGCTGGCAAAAAATCTACCAATTTCTCCTCTGTAGGTACTTCCGTTTTCAAGACTCCGCAATTTAACCCAGTATTATGTGAAAGCTGGTTATGTGCCCCCAGCTTTCCAAATGCATCTCTGCCGAGACACACAGGCGTTGCTCCGCACAGCATCTGGCCGGCGATTATTGCTTCGATTCAGCTGAGCTGGCTTGTCAATTGACAGATATCCTGCACGCTAGGAATGTCACGAAGTGCCGCCAGTATTCTATCTGCCTGTTCCAAAGGATATTTTGACAAAATGCAATCTTTCCATTTGTTCTCAATCTCCACAGAACTCATTGGACACATCGGATCTCCAGAAGCTGCGCAACAGCGCATGGAATAGGATTGTGCGCCAGTTGTCATGATTTCCACTTCTGCCCCGAAGCGTGCATCATCAAAACCGCAATCCAATAGTACCTCGACCCGATCCATAAAGTCCACCGCCTGCGCATCAAGGGGTTTATCTCCCACAAAATCCTCTATAAGCAACTTTTTTGCATATAGTATCTTGCCTATACAGTACCGAATGCTGAACTTCGCCTGTTCCCTAGTTGTAGGATAGGGATATTTATCCGTATCCAGCACTGTTTGCTGAACCTTACAGATAACCTTTTGAATCATATCTGGGGTTATTCTATTGCCATTCACGAGCCTAGTAAAGCAATCCAACACTGTATGGTTGCCGCGGCATGTGGGATACGGCTTTAGGATCATCCCCGGCATAAGAAAATCTGATTTGTGCTCTCTTATGATCCGGTCTATATCTCCCTGCGTACCCAGCACACCGGTCGCCGCATAGACACCATTGTTCCCCTCGAATATTTTGGAATTAGACACAATGCCGCAGTTCGCCATCTCAGAGCAAAAAATCGCCATAAATGCTGTTATTCCAACACTGATATCCTTTGCCGATGTGCCATAGTTTTCTTTTACGCATCCCACTGAACTCACTGCCAGCCCAAAGGCATTCGTATAGTCTTCCTGCGAGGCTCCCATCAACTTGCAGGCAGTGGCTGTCGCCCCCGCTATTCCGATGGTACAACTGGTGTTCCACGCCTTATGATAAGGACTGTTTATCAACATCTTCCCCAGCAATGCATCAATTTCAACACCCAGTATGTATGCCTCGATGACTCCTCTGCCCGAGATATGGTGCCGCTCTCCCATGGCTAATGCAACCGGAACCAAAACAGCACTGGCATGGCCATTTAGAGACACGCTCATGTCATCAAAGTCCCTACAGTGCGCCGAAGCAGCATTTACCATTGCGGCAAATGCCGCCTTGCAATGGGCGCCTCCAAAACCTAAAATTGTAGATTCTGGATGGCCTCCATTATTATTAACTGCATAGGACTCAATTTTTGCAACAGTATCTGAGCTAGCACCGGCAGTCATACATGCAATCGTATCGGCAAAATGCCTACTCGCTTCTGCCACAGCCTCCGGCGATACACTGTCTATTGTGAAATCCGCTGCATACTTTGATAGCTTTTCAGAAATCGTCATCGTGTACTCCGTATCTCATTCCCAGTCCTTAAAGTTCAGCTCATCTTCAATTCCCAGAAGTTCAGTATATTCCTTCATGGGCATCATCTGTTCGTAATAGGCGGCTGTGCTGCCAGTATCCCGAAAAGAGAACATGATATCCCGCAGCAGTGTAGCGGTACAGAGGGTTGTAGTCAGGCAATTAACGATCAGTTTTACGCCAGCAGCCTCTAAGTCCTTGATCTGATGCACCTGGTCAGGGGCGCATTCATATATGTTGAACAGCACAGGGCAGCTTATGCTCTGTACTACTTGCTCAATCTGTTCCAAATTTTCCAGGCCCTCTACCATCACCATATCTGCGCCGATGGCGTCATAAGCCCGAGCCCTTCGAAGCGCCTCCTCAAAGGAAACTGCATCCTTTGCATCCGTACGGGCGATGATAGTAAAATCCGAACTATGCCGTGCTTTCATGGCGGCGCGGATCCGGTCTACCGACTCTTCGAGCGGCACCAACTGTACGCCGCCCAGCGCGCCACAGCGTTTTGGCATTACTTGGTCTTCGATATGAATCGCAGCCACTCCAGCCGCCTCAAATTCCTCTACGGTGCGGCGAATGTTCCCTAAGCCTCCATATCCAGTATCTGCATCGCAAATCAACGGAATGTCTACGCAGGAAGCGATCTGATGCGCCCGCCCCACCATCTCAGACATGGTCGCAAGCCCCAGATCCGGCTTACCCAAAAGACTGGCCATCGAACCGTTGCCCGTCATATACACCGCTTGGAAGCCTGCGCTTTGCGCTGCTCTTGCCCCCATAGCGTCAAATACTCCGGGGGCCACGATACTCCCTGCCGCATTAAGCATACTGCGAAATCGACTTGCTTGATCCATTGAGACACTCTCCTTTAATACAATATGTTAGGTAAAAACATACTAAGCCCCGGCCACAATGAAACAAGGAGTAATACCCCCATCGCAACCACCAAAAACGGTAATACGGGTTTAACGATCCTTGCTACTGGCAATCCGGAAACCTGAGATCCAACAAAGAGGTTTAGCGCCATCGGAGGCGTGATCAGACCGACCGCCAGATTGTAAGTCATAATCACACCAAAATGAACCGGGTCAATCCCAATCGCCATGGCAATGGGATATAAAATCGGGGTGACAAGAAGAATTGCCGCGCCGGTTTCCATCAACATACCTAAAATAAGCAGCACAATGTTGATTAAAACCAGCAGAACATATCGGTTATCGGAAAAACTCGTAATGGATTGCGCGATAATCTGCGGTAGACTGAGCAGCGTCATGATACGGCCAAAAAATGTAGCTGTAGCCATAATGAGCAAAATCTTTGCTGCAGTAAGGGCCGACTCCTTTGCGATCGGGATGATATCACGCAAAGATATTTCCTTATACAAGAACAGACTGACGAAAAGGCCGTATACAATCGCAACTGCAGAAGCCTCCGTAGCCGTAAACTTTCCGCTGTAAATTCCGCCCAAAATGATAATAGGCATTAAGAATGCCGGCAAGGCTTCCAGCAGCGCCCGCAAAAAAGGTTTTTCAAGCGATTCATCATTCGGCTCTTCCGACTCTGCGGCCAGGAAGTCGTAATTTTTTTTTATCATAATCTTATTGAGAATGATAAATGCCACTGTGGTGAGCAAACCCGGTCCAATGATTGCGAGAAACAGTTTACCGACCGAAGCACCCGCCGCACAGGCATAGATGACCGCCGGAACGCTGGGAGGGATCAAAATCCCCAAAAAACCAGCAGCACTGATCAGTCCGGCCGCATAGTCGCTTTTATAATGATTTCGCTTCATCTCCGGTCCCATGATACCGCCAATCGCAGACACCGTCGCTGCTGATGAGCCCGAGACCGCGCCAAACAAGGCACAGGCAAGCACCGTAATATTACCGAGCGCAGCGATTGAACTGCGGAAGCATCGCTTTGCAAAGCCAACCAGTCGCTTGGAGACACCCCCATAGCGCATGATATCACCGGCAAACATAAAAAACGGAAGAGATAAGATGGTAAAAGAATCAATTCCACCAAAGCTGGCCTGCGCCATCATAATACCCGAATTGGAACCCGTCAGGGTAAGGTATACGATACCGCCCAAAGCAAATGCCATGCCAATAGGCACGCCCAATCCGATAAAACCCAGCAATAACGCAATCGACAGCATTAGTCATCTCCTCCTTTCAGCGCAAAGGCACTCTCGGTCACACTGTGAAAAATCGTCAGAATAGATCCCGCAATCATGGAAAGATACATTGTCCATTTGGGGATCTTCAGTCCCGGTGTCAACTGGCCGGAGGCCATAGCATCGCCTGTCAGTTCGCAGGCGTAGAAAAGGAAAAAGCAGCAAAACGCCACTATCAGGGCATTGACAACAATATCATAGTGCTTAAAATGCAATTTGTTTTTGATGAAATCTGGGACCATGTCAATACAGATGTGCGCGTGCTTGCGAACCGCCAGCGCCATACCGATGAAACACAGCCAAATCATGCAGTACCGCGTTGCCTCTTCCATCCAGATAATCGTGATGGACATAGCGCGTGTTACAACCTGCAAAACTGCAAACAAAGTCATCACCAGCAATAAAACTGCAATCAACAGGCTCTCTGCCTCTTCCAGCGCACGGCATACTTTTCTCAGCAATATAATCACCCTCTGCAAAATAGTGTTAGAAATGCGCGCCCGCGGCAAACAGTTATTCCTCAGCAGGCGCGCATCATGATACTGTGAATATTAGGCCATCAATTCGTCAACCTTCGCGACGATATCATTCAGCAGATCCTCATCAAGTCCATCTACCTTGTCGTACACCGCACGGCCGCTTTCAACCCATGCCGCGAGCTGATCATCCGTCAGCATCGTGACCTCTACCCCAGAATCCGCAATTTGTTGAATATAGCCATCCACTTGTTCCGCAATCATAGCCCGAGCGCTATCTCGCATATTATAGCACTCTTCTTGGATGATCGTCTGGTACTCAGCGGGCAGAGACTCCCAGTAGCTGTTATTCATAAGAACCAGAGATGAACCATAAAGGTGGTTGGTATTTGAAAAATACTTCAGCGTTTCATAATAATTATCTGAAAAAGTAAGCATAGCGCCGTTATCCTGACCGTCTACCACACCGGTCTGGAGGGATGTATACAGCTCAGTGGCAGACATCATGGTGGGCACCGCCCCGATCATTTCCAGCCAAATCGCCAGTGCAGGCGTTTCCGGAATACGCATTTTAATCCCGTTCAGATCCTCCGGCGCAATCAAGGGGCGCGTGTTATTGGAGAAACAGCGGTAGTCGTTGTCCGTCCAGCACATCGACTTATAGCCTGCCGCATTCACATACTCCATGAGTCGATCGCCCAGTTCTCCATCCAGGATTTCTTCCGCGATTGCGGTCGTAGGCAGCAGGTATGGCAGGTCCAGCATCTGGATCTGCGGCACAATAGAAGACATTTGCATCGTTGCGACAATGCACATCTCCACAGCGCCATTTTGCGTAGATTCTAGTAATTCCGGACCGTTACCTAATGTGCTGGCAGGGTATACCTCAACCGACACCTTTCCTTCGGTGCGCTCCTGTACTTTCTCAGCAAACTCATTGGCTGCCGTTGTCCAGGGATGCGTATTGGGGGACATAAACCCAATTTTGATATTATAGCTTCCATCAGAGGCCGCATCTGCCGTTCCGCCTTCGGCGGGACTGCCACCACAGGCGGTCAAGGATGCCAAGCCAATCATTAGCGTCAGCATACACGCCAACAAACGCTTCATCTTTTTCATCACTGTTTCTCCTTCTGTTTTCTACGCCCCGCAGCTTTTCTGTCCAGGGCTTAGTTTTTGCTGCCATTTTTACTCTGCAAAGGCCTGTGATCGCCTCACTTCGAAATCGCCTTGAAGGCTGCAGCTTGGGCTGTCATGCCCCGCTCGGATGCCAGACGCTCGATAGAGGATGCGCCAAAGAAACCGTCAATTTCAGGTACGTTTTTGATAATGTAAGCTGCATCCTCCGGATCGGCGATTGGACCGCCATGGCAGATAACCATGATATCGGGATTGACCTTGCGGCCCGCCGCAATAATCTCCTTGATCAGCGGGATGCAGTCATCCAGCGTCTTGGCCGTTTCCGCACCGATAGAGCCCTTTGTAGTCAGGCCCATATGTGCAACTAGGCAGTCGGCACCCGCCTCCGCCATAGCAGTAGCTTGAGCAGCATCAAAGACATAGGGGCACGTGACCATATCCAGCTCATGGGCTTTGCGGATCATGTCCACTTCCAGACCATACCCCATGCCGGTTTCTTCAAGGTTCTGACGGAATACGCCATCAATCAGGCCTACCGTGGGGAAATTCTGAACCCCGTTAAAGCCCTGCGCTTTCAGCTCCTTTAAATAAATGTCCATGACACGGAACGGATCTGTTCCGCAAACGCCGGCCAGTACCGGTGTCTTCTTGACTACCGGCAACACCTCGTAGCCCATTTCCACCACAATTTTATTGGCATCGCCATAGGCCAAAAGTCCGGACAGGGATCCGCGACCAGCCATACGGAAACGACCGGAATTGTAAATGATCAGCATATCAACATCAGCTTTTTCCGAACACTTCGCGGTAATACCGGTGCCTGCTCCCACGCCCACCAGGATTTTGCCCTGAGAAATCTGGTTGCGAAAGTCCTTCAGAATTTCAGATCTCGATTTGGTTACCATTATTTTTTCCTCCTAAATTCATTTTTTATTATCAACCGACTGCGCTCATTAGATCAACAAGCTTTTGTGCGGCTGCTTTTGCAAATGCAGGGTCATTGATATGCTGGTCCACCTCAACGATCTCCACCTTAGATTTATCCACGTCGTTACGCAGAGTATCAAACAAGGCCTTATCCTCTTCAGGTCCATAGAAAGGCTGTCCTTCGGCATCAATACCGGATACTCCTTTGAGCGGTAGCATCAACACCGTGGCACCGTTGGCCATATTCAACTTCTGGCTGATTATTTTTCCTAGGCCCACATTTTCCTCGGCTGTCGTACGCATCAGCGTCACAGTGGGATTATGTTTGTAGAGGTTTCTATCTTTGAATTCCTTCGGCACAGTATCCCACGGGCCAAAGTTGACCATATCCAGCGCACCGACCGAAACCACCTGTGGGATCCCCATCTTTCCTGCTGCTTCCAATCGGTTCGGCCCAGCATTCAGCACCCCGCTATACAATTCATCACACCACTCTGTGGTCGTCAGATCCAGCACGCCTTTGACAAATCCGGCCTCTATCAGCGCCTCCATGCTCCGGCCTCCAGTGCCGGTGGCATGAAAGACCAGCACCTCATAGCCCCGTTCCTCTAAATAAGCCTTTGCTTCTTTGATGCAGGGTGTTGTCACGCCAAACATGGTCGCTGCAATCAGGGGCTTATCCCCATCCGGGATATCTTTGTAATCCCGAACCATTCCTGTCACCGCATTGACTGCATTGGAAAAGACGCGCATGGAGATTACATTAAGCCCCTCCACATCCACCACCGAAGGCATCATAATGATGTCGCTCGTTCCTACATACTGCGCGACATTTCCCGACGCCATTGTCGATACCATCACCTTTGGCACGCCAATCGGCAGGGCACGCATCGCCGGCGTGGAAAGCGCGGTTCCACCTGAACCACCTGTGGAGATAATTCCATCAAAGCGGCCCTCCGCATACAGGCGAGGCACCAGCTTTTCCAGCCCTCTCGACAGCATTTCCGTGGCGGTAGCCCTGTCCCCGGCGTTAGCAAGTTCCTCGATGTTTGCCCCTGCCTCCGCCGCTACCTCCCGATTAGAGATATCGGTTTGGAACTGCGGCTCAAACACTCCCGTATTGATGCAGAGCGCCTGCATCCCCTTCTCCTCAATTAACGCCTTAATGTATTGCAGTTCCCGCGCCTTGGTATCAAAGGTTCCTACAATTGCTACTGTTTTCACTGTCATGCCCCTTTCTCTTGTGTTTTTTCTCCTATTCATCTTTAATCGGGAAACAAGCTGTTTTCTGCACAAAAAAAATAAAAAAATCCGGCCTCCTCTATACTTTATGCATAAAGTTTACCAGATTTTTAAATTCTGTTCTATGTATGTTCTTTTTATATTCTTGTGTTTTCTTCCGAAGTAGAATATAAAACCAAACGCTATTTTTGTATTTTCTTTCGTTTTAATGAATCCTCTCTCGGTGAAATTCCCATGTGCTTTTTGTACATTTTGCTGAATTGAGCGTAATCCTGATATCCTACATTTTGTGCCACCTGTACCAGCGGATAGGTGCAGTTCCTAATCATATCCCGTGCCTTTTCCATTCTGACCTGAATCAGGTAATCCTGAAAGTTCGTCCCCACTTTCTGACTAAAAAGAGTCGACAGATATGACATGGAGCAATGTAACACCTGCGCCAGCTCATTCAACCTTACTTCTGTCATATAACTCTCGTCAATATATTGCTTTATAAATTCAACATAGTCATAGCGACCTGGTGTGTCAAATATAATCTTCTCCAACTTGGAAGATGGGCTCAGCGGCTGCTCTTTTTTGAAGCTGCGAGTCGTATGCAACACCGCGCTCTCGATCGGGATTCTCTCAAAACAAGAGCCTCCAATAAATCCCTGGCATTTGCTCCCGCGGTACATATACTGCGCGTCAATCGGTGTTTTTATAGGCCCTCCATATACAACGCGAATGATATTGGTATTCACCTGCTCGGCTGCTTCAAAAATCTCTTGAGCAGCACAGCGAACCCGCTCCAGCGTTAAAACCTTTTGCGCGCCCAAATAGCCGCCTGACGTTAGACCAAAATGCGCGCATATAATATCGGCTCCAGCCTGAGCCATTTCTCTGGTTTGCTCAGCATTGAATACAAACGCTAGGGTAATCAGTCCGCAATAATGTGCAAAACGAATTGCTTCTACTTCTTGCTGAAAGTCTATCCCCTCGATAGCCAGTGCCTCCCGAAACTTTCCATCAATCATCCCAACGGTTGGATAGTTGTTAATGCCTGCAAATCCCAACATCTTAATTTTTTTGATATAATCATACATTGATTTTGTCGGATCAGTCGCATTTAAACCAAAAAAAACAGGAACATCTTTGGCAGTACGAAGGATCTCCTTGCAAGCATAATCCATAACCAGATCATTGCTATTGGAGTAACTCAAAAAACCGGCCATAGAACTGACTCCCATCGATCGGTATTTTCCCGAATTGAGCGCCAGCAAAAAGTCACAACCACCCATAATAGCATATTTTGCCGTCATCCCACTCCCAGCTGCAACACCGACCAAATGTTTTTTCTTGGCAAGAGTCTGTCGGAATCCATCCAGATGATTAACTGATAACTTGTCTAATCCGCCGTTCATTTACTGCCTCGCTTTCTTCTGAAAAACAGGAGATCGTTCCTATCATTCGCTGGTTAGCCATAATTATACCTGTCGTTTTCATCTTATCTGAGCTTTGCTATCAGACGCTCCTGTGCATGGATATCATCTATTGGATATTCCTTGATGTTTTCCAGTAGCTACATCATCGAGTTCCTGCGCGTAATTGACAGTCACCCTATCCGACGCCCATTTCTCGCATGCGACCACTGCTGCGCGGATTGTATCATAATCAACCATGCGCCACTCCTTTTCAGGCCTGATCTCGTACCGCTGCGAAATCAGAATTTCATCGATCTGCTTTCCAGCCGATCCACAAGCATATCCGCCGCAAAAAGAACACACCTCATGCTCATCTCTGCCCAACAGTGCGCCGCACTGAACGCAAAACCGTTCATCCATCCTCTATCTGTCTGCCCCCTACGATATGACTTTATTATAACATCATTGCATATACTGTACAATCCCGCATTGACACAATTTGGCCGGTGCAAATTCTGGCATAAACGGTAGAAAAAGGAAACATAACACCATAGAAAGTTTGATTAACTTGAAAAGCTAAACGGCCAAGGAGTCTCGTAAAATACCACCATAAAAGGAAGATGAAACAGGAATGGAAAACGTATTGGTAAGGATCTTGTTTGGATGAATTCTGGTTCTCCTCCTTGTCTGTATAAAAATAGCGTAGCAGTCATTTAAGGCTGCTACGCTTAAAAAGTCTAACTTTTTAGGAGTATTTTAGATTTGCTTAGCACGGAATTTCTTTCAGTGAATACCATTAGAGAGCCGTTTCTCAACATTTTCGTTCATTCGAATACGCGTTCCAGTTCCACAAAACAGCCTTGGAGTACATGTACTTTTATAACATCCCCGATGGTGCCAAAGGCAGCAGCAGTATAATGCCCATCCTGCAGGACGAACGCCTGCGCCGTTTTGGCAAGCGGATCCACCAGCCAATATTCCCGCACCCCCGCCTGCTGGTACAGGTTGAATTTTGTCAAGCGGTCATGCCGCTGTGAGCTGGGAGAAACCACTTCAACAATCAGATCCGGCGCGCCTTTACATCCTTTATCGTCCAGCTTGTCAGAATCACATATAACGGTAATATCCGGTTCTACCACAGTGTCAATGCCTGCTGTGTCATCGTCCTGCTTTTCGAACAGCCGGACGGCAAACGGCGCAGGGTACGCCTCACATTTTTTTCCGTCCAGATAATTTGCAATCTGGCGGAACAGCTCCCCGCATGCCTTTTGGTGCGCCCGTGATGGAGGCGCCATCATATTCGGCTGCCCCTGTATCAACTCGATGCGTTCCTGTTCATCCCAGGACAGATAATCTGCATAGGTATAGTGCTTCTCCTGTGCTAACGGCATTTCATGCTTCCTCCTTTTTTATCATTATAGCACAAAATATCTCCTGTGTATGCATCCATATGGATTCCCTTTCAAATATCCAGCACCGCCGCTTCTATCCTGCTCTCTGCTATCTGGCCTGTCCGGTATACCCTTTCACAGAATTTATCCAGGCTGAACGTCAGCTCTGGGTTATCTGCATCCAGCAGCAGCCCAACCACAGAGCATCGCGTGTCCTGTATTGCATCCTGCAGCTGTTCCGCCAGTTCATCGGATATGGAGCGCTTCCCGTCCGTGATGAACAGGATATCCGCGTCCTCAAACTCTTCCTCGTTTATCAGCCGCAGGGCCTCGCGGACCGGCGCTTCAAAATCCGTGCCGCCGTCAAAGAAATGCTCCGCTGCGGATAACAAGTCGGCGGCCGTGTACTGCCC
>OJRZ01001697.1_pt1 | contig 16028 bp, 9 predicted proteins | sample 1599291 | NCBI WGS metagenome assembly OJRZ01 (sample SAMN04168657, study PRJEB22393) | human gut metagenome | biome: human gut microbiome; feature: stool | host: Homo sapiens | collected 2014-03-20
ATTCCATGTTCCGTAATAGCCGCTGAGGCTTATTCGTCGGGCGGTTTGTTCGACAGCCGTTTCCCCTGTGGCCGGTTCGGCAGGGCGTGCGGCGCTTGCCGGCGCAGGAACAGGCCGAAATAAGAGCGGACAGGCCCGACGACCTGTCCGCTTCCGAATGTGCCTGTTCGAAGATGCGTTCTCTTGCCTGCTTCGAGGATGCGCCCGTCCGCTTCCGTGCACGGCGTTGCGCCCGAAGGACTCGCGGAACCGTTCCGGCGACAAACCCCGATGGCTATCTATATCTTGTTTTTGATATCCTGATATTCCACTTCGAGCCCTTTCTCGTAGAGCTTCATTGCCCGCCGGCTCATGCCCATGCTCGAGAAACCGCCGTCGTGGAACAGGTTCTGCATCGTTACCTTACGCGTCAGGTCCGAAAAGAGCGTCAGCACGTAGCCGGCGCAGTCATCGGCCGAAGCGTTGCCCAGCGGGGAAACGCGCTCCGCGTAGTCGAGCAGGTCTTCCATGCCCAGTACGCCCTTGCCGGCCGTGGTCGGGGTGGGCGACTGCGAGACGGTATTGATGCGTACGCACTTTTCACGGCCGTAGATGTAGCCGAAACTGCGTGCGATCGATTCGAGCAGAGCTTTCGCGTCAGCCATGTCGTTGTAGCCGTAAAGCGTACGCTGCGCGGCGATATAGCTCAGCGCCACGATCGAACCCCAGTCGTTGATGGCGTCCTTCTTGCGGGCCACCTGGATCGCCTTGTGGAACGAGATCGCCGAAATGTCGAGCGTCTTGGAGAGGTAATCGTAATCCAGGTCGTCGTAGGTGCGCCCCTTGCGGACGTTGGGCGACATGCCGATCGAGTGGAGCATGAAGTCGAACTTGCCCCCGAAATGTTCCATCGTCTTGTCGATTAGGTTTTCCAGGTCTTCGACGCTCGTAGCGTCGGCCGGGACGACGATCGTATTGCATTTTTCAGCCAGCCGGCCGATTGTACCCATGCGAATAGATACGGCAGTATTCGTAAGGACGATTTCGGCCCCTTCTTCAACGGCGCGTTCCGCCACTTTCCATGCGATCGACTGCTCGTTGAGTGCTCCGAAAATAAGGCCCTTCTTGCCTTTCAATAAATTGTATGCCATCCTATTTAGATTAAAAATTCGGGCAAATATAACAAAAATATTTGAAACGGGCGAACCGCCGTCCCTGCAAACCGCGGCAAACGGCATGTCCCCGAACCAAAACACGGGTTGTAAATCACGGTTTTTTCACGTTTTACACATTTTTCGGCTTTTTATCGTACCTTTGTGCCGAATAAAACATGCACATGACCATTACAGACGATTTCAGCGCCCTGGGGCTTTCCGAGCAGATGCTCGCCGCAGTCCGCGCCAAGGGATTCGAGACGCCCACCGCAATCCAGAAGCTCACCATCCCCCACCTGCTCACAAAACCCAACGACATCATCGCGCAATCGCAGACCGGCACGGGCAAAACCGCGGCCTACGGACTGCCGATACTCCAGACCCTCGAACCCGCCCGCGGGCCGATACAGGCCATCATCCTCGTACCGACACGCGAACTCGCACTCCAGGCGGCCGAAGAACTGCTCTCCTACAACCGCGAAAAACGGCTCTCGATCACGGCCATCTACGGCGGTGCGGCGATGAGCGAACAGCTGCGGCGCCTTGCCAAAGGCATCGACATCGTCGTCGGGACACCGGGGCGCGTGCTCGACCACATCCGCCGCGGCACGATGAAACTGGAAAACGTCCGTTACCTCGTGCTCGACGAAGCCGACGAGATGCTCAACATGGGCTTCGTCGAGGACGTCGAAGAGATCATGAGCCACACCAGCGACGAGCGGCGCGTGCTGCTCTTCTCGGCCACGATGCCCGAGCGCATCATCCGGCTTTCGAAAACCTACATGCGCGACACGGAGATCGTGCGCGTGGAACACAAGCAAATCACGGCCGACCTCACGGAACAAATCTATTTCGAGGTACGCGAGGCCGACAAGTTCGACGCCCTGACCCGCATCATCGACGTCGAACCCGAATTCTACGGCATCATCTTCGCCCGCACCAAGATCGGCGCCGACGAAACCGCCTCGCGCCTGACGGCGCGCGGCTACGCAGCCGAGGTGCTGCACGGCGACGTGTCGCAGGCGCAGCGCGAGAAGATACTCCGCAAATTCCGCGACCGCACGATCAATATCCTGGTGGCTACCGACGTGGCCGCCCGGGGCATCGACGTGGGCAACCTGACCCACGTCATCAACTACTCGCTGCCGCAGGACTCGGAGAGCTACGTGCACCGCATTGGCCGCACGGGCCGCGCCGGCAAGCAGGGAACGGCCATCACGTTCGTCTCGCCCTCGGAGTTCCGCGGCCTGAACAACCTGATGCGCGACATCAAGGTCGAGATCAAACGCGAAACCCTCCCCTCGCCGCAGGACATCGTAGAGATGAAACGGCTGAAGATCAAGGAGGAGATGCAGGAGATCGTCGAAAACGAAAGCTACGACGGTTACAAGGAATTCGCCGAAGAGCTGCTCGCCGAATATACCCCCGACGTAGCCCTGGGTGCGCTGCTGCGCCTGGCGTTCCGCAGCGAGCTCGACCAGAACAACTACCCCGAAATACGCTCCTTCTCGGTCGACCGCAAGGGGACGGCACGGCTGTTCCTGGCCGTGGGCAAACGCGACGGCTACACGGCACGCAAGCTGGTCGACATGCTCAAATTCAAATGCGGCCTGCGCGACAAATATATCAACGACGTCCAGATTTCGGACAACTTCTCGTTCGTGAGCGTCCCGTTCCGCGATGCCGAGGAGGTCGTCCGCAAACTCAACCGGCTGAACCGCGGCCGCCGGCCGATGGCCGAGATCGCCCGCGACGGGGAAAACGGGGCGCAGGAAGCCCCGGTTCGCAAGCCCCGCCGCACAAAAACCGAGGATTACCAGGCCGCCGGGCAGACATACGCCCCGGCACCGAAAAAGCCGACGCGGAACGTGAAGCCGGCAACGCCCGTCCCGGCAACCCCGACGGCGTACGCCCCGGCGCCCGCCCACGACGAAACGGTACACGCAGAACCCTCACACGACCAAACGGCATATGACCCAACGTCATCGCCGCGCCGGAAGCTGAAAACCAAGCCCCAACCCCACCCAGACATCCCCGATTTCAGCAAGATGTCGAACGAAGGTTTCGACTGGTCGGCATTTATGAAATTCGACGAAGGCACGGCATGGGGACGCGACGAGAATGGCAAAGGCAAGGGCAAAGCGACCAAAAGCGTACGCAAGCCCCCGAAAAAAACGGTCACAGCCGCCCAACGGGTCGCTGCCAAAGGCAAGAAACGGAAATAGGAAACAATAGAATTGAAATAATCGCAATAAAAAAGACCCGGTTTTGGGTCTTTTTTATTCTCAATCTCTCTTAGCCTGTTTAATAGCCTATTACAACGGGGCAAATTTCGCTCTATCCCTTTTGATTTAGATAAGAAAGTAGGTCTTAACATGCTGGATGATAAAGTATAATACCTGTTTGCGATGCATGTTGTCTTTTAAGATAGATTAACTGCTTTAAGTCTATCCTATTCTCTATTACCATAATTATATCTTGATAATCCATCAGGATTATATTTGAGTTTTCTCTTCTTATACATTCGTCTGCAAACCCTGAAATAGATATAAACAAGCCAAGTGTTGTTGTTAATTTATCTTTAACTTTACCACTAAACGCATGCAATGCTGATTTTGGCATGGCTTTAGCCTCCCATTTTGCCTCAATTAGATAATCTTGGTTATCATGAGTAAACGCACCGTCAATTTGCTCTCCACTAATTTTATAGGAACATTTCGGGTCTAAATCAAATAAATTAAATAAGGAGTTCAGGAATTGTTCAAATTCATATCCGCGTTTTTGTGGACTTGCCGATGACGCAGACATTCGATTAAAGTCTATTTTTAATTTTTCTAATTCTGATTGAAAAAATTGAGCTTTCTGTATTTTATTTTGGTATGTTATCTTCCGGGTTTCTGCTTCCTTTTGTTCTTCAATAATAGCAAAATAACCTTTTGTATGTAGTCTTAGCGCTTCAACACTTTCCTGGGCTTTTTTTATCTTTTTATCTGCGTCTTCCCATTTCTTTAAATGCGAAAAATCAGACATATCGGATACTGCTTTAAGTAATAATAACAAATCTTCTTCATATATGTCCAATCGATTTGACATTCTATTTACAATGTCATTTGCTATTTCTCGTTTATATTTGGTCATGTCTAAAGTAGATACAAACGATTTATTATTGATTGTATGATTAACAAACATTTTAAGATCGTTTTTTATCCAATAAATATTAGTTAATGCCTCTTTGAGGGCTATTAATGCAGAACCGGATATTTTATGAGAATTAGCCATTAGAAAATCTTTTGACAAAAATATATAAAATCTAATATTCCATCAATCTAAAATGCAAGAAGTTATTTACATTTTACGATTTATCATTTTTTTTATATCTTTGCTCCTGCGAACATTATTTTCAAAAAACCTTTTCACTGGATTCTCAATACGGGAAACCACGAAAAAAGTATGCGCAGAGCCGTTGGGGAGCAATCCCGCGAACGGCACCTGTATTGAGCCCGTAAAAAGGTGAAGATAGTGTTCGCAGCTGCGCACACTTTTTTTTGTATTATGCGAACACTATCTTCCGTCCGTACCCCGGTACAGACACGCCGCAAGGCCAGCCGCAAGCGGTTTCCGCCGTGCAACCTCCCGATCCGTCTCCATTTCCACCCGCCCGATTAGCAAACGACTGCTAACCAAACCTTTATTCTCTTTGTTGTGCCCCGTTGCACGATAAGGACAGCCCTTTTTATGCCCATCGTATCCGCTGCCACAGGCAGCGGCAGGCCGAAGCCTCCCCCGGCGGAGGTCTGCAAACACGCTGCGCATGTTTTCAAACCCCGCAGGCTTCGTCTGCAATCTTAAAATCAAACAAAATGGAACCGAATCAAAACCCCGCGCAGGAACAGCCTGTGCAACCCATAGTCCCCCAAACCACGCGGGCCGCGCAACAGCCGGACATCGAACAGATCGTCGCTCCCGCCATGGAACCGGCACAGCCCGCCGCGCAATCTGCCGCGCAACCCGCACCGCAACCGCAACCGCAACCCGGGCGCCCCGACGAACTGCTCTACGACCCCAACGAAGCGGCGCAGATGATCCGCCACCTGACGGACGGCTATTTCGACCCGGAATACGTCCTGCTTTTCGGAAAGCTGGCCGGCGGCACGCCCCACAGCGATGCCGTGGCCTACGACCTGCTGATGGTCGTGCGCGAAACGCCGGAATACGACTGGATTCGGGCAAAACGCATCCTGCGGTACAGGATGCCGTACCGCTACCGGAAGGTCTCCTACATCAATCCCTATATCCTGCCTTTGAACTATGTCGAATCGCATCGGACGCCGTTCCTCTACTTTGCCCATGCCGAGGGTGAACTATTGCATTGCAGCGACCACTATCGGTTTCGCCGCCCGAAGCACCCGATTGACTTTGCCAAAGCCTATGCCGACGCCAAATTCCATTTCGACACGTTCCGCACGCTCGGCAACGACCTGCTCGAACAGGCGCAGGATGCGTTTGCCGGTGGCCGCAACGTGCGTCTGGCGGCACAGTTCTCGGCGCAGGCGATCGTCTATTTCTACCACACGCTCTACTATGTCTATCACGGTATGGAGTTCGACATCCATGATCCGGTCGTGATGCACGACCGGATGCGGACGCTTTCGACAAAGCTGATGCTGGTATTCGACGACAACCATATCGAAAACATTTTCACGCTGCCATGGCTGAAACAAATTTTGATGAAAACGCCGTATAGCGCCGAATTCTACATGGCTCCGCAGGAATTGGAAATGCACATGGGGCGTGTTCAAAAGGCTGCCGAAATAATCGAAAACTACTGCGGCCTGCGGCTGGAACTCTATAAAGAACTGGGCACACAATAGGCCACCCCGACACCTGAATAAGACAAGAGGGGCTGTGATAGCCCCTCTTGCTGTCGATTCTTCATACATTCGGCGGAAAGAGAGGGATTCGAACCCCCGGAGCCTTGCAGCTCAACGGTTTTCAAGACCGCCGCAATCGACCACTCTGCCATCTTTCCGGGGACAAAAGTAGCACGGTTTTTCCATTCTGCCAAATCTTTACCCCGATTATTTCCGGGGCGGCCGGAGCGGGACTTCAAATCAAGGACATTATTTTTGACTTTTAGGAAAATTCCATATCTTTGTCAACAAGTTAGGTAAGGTCGCAACTTTTCACACATTATAGAACATGAACAAAGCGCAGCTGGTCGAGGCGGTAGCCCTCGACGCTAACATCTCGAAAGTCGACGCGCGCAAGGCGGTCGATGCCATCATCCGCGTGACCGTACACAGTCTCCGGCAGGGTGAGCGCCTTACCCTCACCGGGCTCGGGACATTCAGCGTGCAGCAGAAATCCGCACGCATGGGCCGCAATCCGCGCACGGGCGCCCCGGTGAAGATCCCGCCGCGCAAGGCCATCAAGTTCCGCCCCACGGCCGAGGTCGAGTAATTTCCACTGCGTTTTTTAACTTTTTTCACACATGCCAGAAATCTCACAACGCGCCGAGCTGATGCCGGCTTCACCCATACGCAAGCTCGTCCCGTTGGCCGAAGCCGCCCGGGCACGCGGCACCAAGATCTACCACCTGAACATCGGCCAGCCCGACCTGCCGTCGCCGCAGACCGGGCTCGACGCCCTGAAAAAGATCGACCGTACGGTGCTCGAATACAGCCCCAGCGACGGGTACCGCTCGCTGCGCGAGAAACTGGTAGGTTACTACGAACAGTTCCAGATCAAGCTCTCGCCCGACGACATCATCGTCACGACGGGCGGTTCCGAGGCCGTGCTGTTCGCTTTCATGTCGTGCCTCAACCCCGGCGACGAGATCATCGTCCCCGAGCCGGCTTATGCCAATTACATGGCCTTCGCCATCTCCGCGGGGGCCGTGATACGTCCCGTGGTTTCGTCGATCGAGCAGGGATTCGCACTGCCCGACGTCGCGGAATTCGAAAAGCTCATCAACGACCGCACGCGCGGTATCCTGATCTGCAATCCCAACAACCCCACGGGGTACCTGTACACACGCAAGGAGATGAACCGCATCCGCGACCTGGTCAAAAAATACGACCTGTTCCTCTTCTCCGACGAAGTCTACCGCGAATTCATCTACACCGGGTCGCCCTACATATCGGCCTGCCACCTCGAAGGCATCGAGCAAAACGTGGTGCTGATCGACTCGGTGTCGAAACGCTACTCGGAGTGCGGAATCCGTATCGGGGCGCTCATCACCAAGAACCGGACGCTGCGTAACGCCGTGATGAAATTCTGCCAGGCGCGCCTCTCGCCCCCGCTGATCGGACAGATCGTCGCCGAGGCTTCGATCGACGCGCCGCGATCGTACAGCACCGAAGTCTACGAGGAGTATATCGAACGGCGCAAATGCCTGATCGACGGGCTGAACCGCCTACCAGGCGTATACTCGCCGATCCCGATGGGCGCCTTCTATACCGTGGCACGGCTGCCGGTAGAGGACAGCGACGATTTCTGCGCATGGTGTCTCTCCGACTTCGACTACGAAGGCGAAACCGTAATGCTCGCCCCCGCATCGGGCTTCTACTCCGATCCGGCGTGCGGCCGCAACGAAGTCCGCATCGCCTACGTACTCAAGAAGGAAGACCTCGAACGGGCGTTGGTCGTACTGGGCAAGGCGCTCGAGGCATATAACAACCGGAAATAGCCCGACCGGCAATCTCGGACACGCAGTGCGGCACGGATAATGCCGCACTTTTTTTTGGAAGCCGGAGAGTCCGGCCCCACCCGGCGTTTCGGCCAATCCTATACCATATAGGTCAATTTTCAGGAATTTTAGACCAAAAAATTTGGGCGGCAGAGATAGTTTTCATACTTTTGCCCTCGATTTTTACACGCCGCAACGGGCGTATAGTACAAACCAAACCAATACGTTATGAAAAAACTTTTCCTTCTTCTGGCCACCGCTGCCGTCACCTCGGGAGCATACGCCGAAGGATATCAAGTGAACAACCTCTCTTCGAAGCAGAACGGTATGGGACACGTGGGTACGGCCATGAAGCTCAACTCCGAGTCGATCTGGTTCAACCCCGCCGCCGCCTCGTTTCAGGACACCCGATTCGACATCTCGGTCGGCATCACCGGCATCGCTTCGAAGGCCACCTATACGTCGCTCCCCGACTATACGGGCAAGACCAAGCCGCTGCACTACACCTCGGACAACAGCATTGCGACCCCGCTTTACGCCTATTTCAACTACAAACCCCTCGACTGGATGTCGGTCGGCCTGGCTTTCAATACGCCGTTCGGCTCCTCGATGGACTGGGGCGACAACTGGCCGGGGGCGCAACTCGTCCAGTCGATCAACCTCCAGGCCTACAATCTCCAGCCGACCGTCTCGTTCAAACTCTGCGAGCACCTCTCCATCGGCGGCGGTCTGATGATGACCTGGGGCAAGTTCGACCTTTCGCGCTCGCTGCTGCCTATCGGCGCCGACAATCCGCAGAACAAAGCGCTCATGGGCGCATTGCAAATGCTCAACCCGCAAATGCCCGACCTCTTCGAAATGGCCGGGGACAAAAACCTGATATCGCTGGGGCTCGAAGGCAAAGCCAAAATGGCCGTCGGAGTAAACCTCGGTGTGATGTGGGACATCAACGAACAGTGGTCACTGGGCTTTACCTACCGTTCGAAACTCAAAATGAAGGTGGATTCGGGTTCGATCGACCTGCGTATGATCGACAACACGCAAATCGCCCAGGTCATCGGACAGCTCCTGCCCCAGTTGGGTCTCGACCCCGCCAAGCTCACGTCGGCCGTCGTGAAGACCGAGCTGCCCCTGCCGGCATCGCTGACGTGGGGTGTCAGCTTCCGTCCCGTTCCGAAATGGGAGTTCGCCGTCGACCTGCAATATGTGCTCTGGAGTGCCTACGACAAACTCGACGTCAAGATTCTCGAACCGAGCAGCAACACCCCCGTGCTGAACATCCCGGTCAGCGATAAAAAATACTCCAACACGCTGGCGTTCCGTTTCGGCGGCCAGTACCACGCACTCGACTGGCTGACCGCCCGTATGGGTATGTACGTGGATGAAAGCCCCGTGCGCAGCGACTACCTCAATCCCGAGACCCCGTCGATGACCAAGCTCGCCTATACGGCCGGCGTCACCTTCCGCCCGGTCAAATGGATGAATATCGACATCGCATACGGCTACGTCAATTCGGCCGATCCCGAACGTACGGGTTCCTATCCCTACACCAACTCGGTGTTGGGCATCGTGAACGAAAAACTGGCGGCAGCAGGCATTCCCGAAAGCCAGCTCACCAATCCGGTCACCGATTTTTCGGGTAATTACACCGCCCGGGCCCACACATTTTCGATCGGCGTAGGGTTCAGTTTCTAAAACCGGGAAAAATTATTATATTTGCGGTGCGCTTTGCAGAAAAGTGCGCCGCAATTTTTATCCGGCCTCATAGTTCAAGGGATAGAACGAGGGTTTCCTAAACCCTAAATTCGCGTTCGAGTCGCGGTGAGGCTACGAAAAGGGAAAGGTTCCGGCCTTTTCCTTTTTTCGTTCCGCCCGGGCGGGAGCGGTTTAAATCTCCTGCCGGAAAAGGGAACATCCGACAATTTACATTATCTTTGCCGCACATATAAAGCCAGTTTATGGAGTCACTCAAAGAATTATATAAGATCGGCAACGGCCCGTCGAGCAGCCACACGATGGGGCCCAAAAAGGCTGCCGAACGTTTTGCCGAACGTAGTCGCGACGTCGATTCATACCGTGTGACACTCTACGGATCGCTCGCCGCCACGGGCAAGGGACACCTCACCGACGTGGCGATCCTTTCGGTGCTGGAGCCCATCGCCCCGACCCAGATCGTCTGGGAACCGAAGGTCGTGCTGCCCTTCCATCCCAACGGCATGTTGTTCGAGGGGCTGAAAGCCGGCAAGGTCGTCGACAGTTGGACGATATACAGCATCGGCGGGGGTGCCCTGGCGAACGAGAGTTCGCGCCTGGAGATACCCGCCAGCATCTATCCGCTGACGACGATCTCGGAGATCAAGGACTGGTGCTACCACGAAGGCAAAACCTATTGGGAGTATGTCAACGACTGCGAAGGCCCCGAAATATGGGATTACCTCGACCGGATATGGACGGTGATGTGCGAAACGATCCAGCGCGGCCTGAACAACGACGGCGTACTGCCGGGAGGGCTCAAGGTCGCCCGCAAGGCGAGCACCTACTGGGTCAAGTCGAAGAGCTACACCGACTCGCTGAAATCCCGCGCCCAGATCTACGCCTACGCCCTGGCGACCTCCGAAGAGAATGCCTCCGGCGGCATCGTCGTAACCGCCCCGACATGCGGGTCTTGCGGCGTGGTTCCGGCAGTGCTCTACCACCTGGCCAATTCGCGCAACTTCCTGCGCATCCGCATCCTGCGCGCCCTGGCTACGGCGGGACTATTCGGCAACGTGGCCAAAACCAACGCTTCGATCTCCGGCGCCGAGGTCGGCTGCCAGGGCGAGGTCGGTGTGGCATGTGCCATGGCCGCCGCCGCGGCATGCCAGCTTTTCGGCGGCACCCCTTCGCAGATCGAATACGCCGCGGAGATGGGGCTCGAACACCACCTGGGGCTCACCTGCGACCCCGTATGCGGATTGGTACAGGTGCCCTGCATCGAACGCAATGCGATCGCGGCAGCCCGGGCTTTCGATGCCAATGCCTACGCCACGCTCTCCGACGGCTCGCACATGGTGAGCTTCGACCGGGTCGTGGAGGTGATGAACGAGACCGGGCATAACCTTCCGAGCCTCTACCGCGAAACCTCCGAAGGAGGCCTCGCCAAGCGTTATAACGGCAAGAAATAATCCGGACAGGATTCTTACGGCGGGGAACCGTGTTTTTTTGTGCTCCGGGATTTTTCGCAATTCGGAACAGGGAATCTTCCAAAACTCAGACCGATAAGCATCCGGATAGCGAATGACCTCCGACTGCTCGTGTTCATGCCCTTTGAACGGCTGCACGGCTGTCTTTCGCACAGTCGCCCTGCGCTCCGTCCAGTCGCCGCGTGCGCCGGAATCCGCATATTCATAGCTTTAGCTCCGCTCCGTAGCACCATCGTAATTGTGGGCTTCCTCCCGGCGTGCCACAAGCCGTCCCCCGGAATCGTAGACACAGGCGGCTTCTACTCCGGGTTCCCGTAGAACCGCATCGGTTCGAGCCAACCGTCCGGCGGCATCGTCTAAAAATTCGGTCGACCGCCCCACCTGCCGCATCACCCTCGTATTCGAGTTCCTGCGCGGCGATCCGGGCTACGGCACCATAAGTCAGCGATGCCGGCCTCCCTGCCTGCGCATCCCCTCCATACAGAAACACCGTATCCGTCCGAAAAAAGTACGGTTGGCAATGCCGCCGGGAGTGCGAACTATTTCGACTCCAGCTAACCATCGGGACAATGACGGTTGAAGATAATCGAGAATCCGGTCAAAATAAAAAGAAGCCGTTCCCTGGGGAACGGCTTCTTTCGAATCGTATATGCAGCCTCGGATTTACTGCGCCTGCTGGAGCGATTCCAGCTCGGCTTTCGAACCGACCACAAGGTTGTCGTAATCGCGCAGGCCCGTACCGCCGGGAATCAGGTGACCGCAGATAACATTTTCCTTGAGGTTTTCCAGCGGATCGACCTTGGCCTGGATCGCAGCCTCGTTGAGCACCTTGGTGGTCTCCTGGAACGAAGCCGCCGAGATGAAGCTCGAAGTCTGCAACGCGGCGCGGGTAATACCCTGCAACACCTGCGTCGAAGTAGCGGGCACAATGTCGCGCACCTGCACGGGTTTCTGGTCACGGCGCTTGAGGCTCGAATTCTCGTCGCGCAGCTTACGCAGCGAAACGATCTGCCCGGGCTGGAGCGACGTCGAATCGCCCGCATCGGTGACGACCACCTTGTCGTAAAGTTCGTCGTTCACATCCATGAACTCCCACTTGTCGACGACCTGGTCTTCGAAGAACCGGGTATCGCCCGGATCCTCGATCTTCACCTTGTTCATCATCTGGCGGACGATGACCTCGAAATGCTTGTCGTTGATCTTCACACCCTGCATGCGGTATACCTCCTGCACCTCGTTGACGATGTACTCCTGCACCTTCGTCGGGCCGAGGATATTGAGGATGTCGCTCGGGGTGATCGCACCGTCGGACAGCGGGCTGCCGGCCTTCACGTAGTCGTTCTCCTGCACGATGATCTGACGCGACAGGGGCACGAGGTAACGCTTCACGTCACCCTGCTTCGAGGTGATGATGATCTCGCGGTTACCGCGCTTGATCTTGCCGAACGATACCTCGCCGTCGATTTCCGACACGATTGCCGGGTTCGACGGGTTACGGGCTTCGAACAGCTCGGTCACACGCGGCAGACCACCGGTGATGTCGCCGCCCGACTTACCGACGGCACGCGGAATCTTGATCAGGATATCGCCGGCCTTGATCTTGGCGTTGTCCTTCACGACGACGTGCGCCGAAACGGGCAGGTTGTATTGCTTGACCTCCTCGCCCTCCTTGTTTACGATCTTGATGACGGGGTTCTTGGTCTTGTCCTTCGACTCGATGACCACCTTCTCCGAAAGGCCGGTCTGTTCGTCACGCTCCTCACGGTAGGTAATACCCTCGACGACGCTGTCGTAAACGGCCTTACCTTCGTATTCGGAGATGATAACGGCATTGTACGGATCCCATTCGCAGATCAGGTCGCCCTTCTTGACCTCGGCACCGTCCGCCATGAAAAGCGTCGCGCCGTAGGGCAGGTTGTGCGTATAGAGTACGATCTCGGTCTTCGGGTCAACGATGCGGAATTCCGACTGGCGCGAAATGACGATGTTGATCGCCTCGCCGGAGGCATTCTTGCCCTTGACGGTGCGCAGCTCGTCGATCTCCAGACGGCCTTCGTATTTCGAAACGACATTGGTCTCGACCGCCGAGCCTCCGGCCACACCACCGACGTGGAACGTACGGAGGGTAAGCTGCGTACCCGGCTCGCCGATCGACTGCGCCGCGATGACACCCACGACTTCGCCCTTCTGCACCATGCGTGCGGTAGCCAGGTTGCGGCCGTAGCACTTCGCGCATACGCCCCGGCGTGCCTCGCAGGTCAGCACCGAGCGGATCTCCACCGATTCGAGCGGCGATTTCTCGATCGCCTCGGCAATCGCCTCGGTGATCTCCTCGCCTGCCTTGCAGATGACCTCACCCGTCAGCGGATGGATCACGTCGTTCAGGGCGACACGGCCCAGAATACGATCGTAGAGGGTCTGCACGACGTCGTCGTTGCGCTTGATGGCCGTAGCAGTCAAGCCGCGGAGCGTACCACAGTCCTCCTCGTTGATGATCACGTCCTGTGCGACGTCAACCAGACGGCGTGTCAGATAACCGGCGTCAGCCGTCTTCAGTGCGGTATCGGCAAGACCCTTACGAGCACCGTGCGTCGAGATGAAATACTCGAGCACCGAAAGCCCCTCCTTGAAGTTCGAGAGGATCGGGTTCTCGATGACCTGCTGGCCACCCTCGACACCCGACTTCTGCGGCTTGGCCATAAGGCCACGCATACCGCTCAGCTGACGGATCTGCTCCTTCGAACCGCGGGCGCCCGAGTCAAGCATCATGTATACCGGGTTGAAACCGTCGTCGTCCTTGATCAGCGTGTCGATCACGACCTTCGTCAGCTTGGTATTGATGTTCGTCCAAACGTCGATGATCTGGTTGTAACGCTCGTTGTTGGTGATAAGACCCATGTTGTAGTCCTCCATGATGGCGTCCGAACGCTCGTAACCTTCCTGTACGAGTTTCTCCTTGGCGTCGGGGATAATCACGGCGTCGAGGTTGAACGACAGGCCGCCGCGGAATGCCATGCGGTAACCCATGTCCTTGATATCGTCGAGGAACGCTGCCACCTTGTCGGCACCGGCCTTCTTCATCACCACCGCGATGATGTCGCGCAGCGAACGCTTCGTGAGGATCTCGTTGATGTAACCCACCTCCTTGGGTACCACCTGGTTGAAGAGGATTCGGCCGATGGTCGTCTCCTTCAGCTCGCGTACCGGGTTGCCGTCCGCGTCGATATCGTCCACCATACACTTCACAATGGCGTGCAGGTCGGCCTGGCCTTCGTTGTAGGCGATGATCGCCTCCTCGGGGCCATAGAATGCGCGGCCCTCGCCCTTGACACCCTTGCGGGGTTTGGTGATGTAGTAGAGGCCGAGTACCATGTCCTGCGACGGCACGGTGATGGGTGCGCCGTTGGCGGGGTTAAGAACGTTGTGCGAACCGAGCATCAGCAGCTGCGCCTCCAGGATGGCGGCATTGCCCAGGGGCAGGTGCACGGCCATCTGGTCGCCGTCGAAGTCGGCGTTGAACGCCGTACATGCCAGCGGGTGGAGCTGCATTGCCTTGCCCTCGATCAGCTTGGGCTGGAAGGCCTGGATACCGAGGCGGTGCAGCGTCGGGGCACGGTTCATCAGCACGGGGTGTCCCTTTATGACATTCTCCAGAATACCCCAGATCACGGGGTCTTTCCGGTCGATGATCTTCTTTGCGGATTTCACCGTCTTCACGATTCCGCGCTCGATGAGCTTGCGGATCACGAACGGCTTGTAAAGTTCGGCCGCCATGTCCTTCGGAATACCCATCTCGTGCATCTTCAGCTCGGGGCCGACGACGATTACCGAGCGAGCCGAGTAGTCGACACGCTTACCGAGCAAATTCTGGCGGAAACGTCCCTGCTTACCCTTCAGGCTGTCTGACAACGACTTGAGCGGTCGGTTCGACTCGGTTTTGACGGCATTGCTCTTGCGCGAGTTGTCGAACAGCGAGTCGACGGCCTCTTGCAGCATACGCTTCTCGTTACGCAGGATCACCTCCGGCGCCTTGATTTCGATCAGGCGCTTCAGACGGTTGTTGCGGATAATCACGCGTCGATACAGGTCGTTCAGGTCCGAAGTGGCGAAACGACCGCCGTCCAGCGGCACGAGCGGACGCAGCTCGGGCGGGATGACCGGAATCACTTTCAGAATCATCCACTCGGGCTTGTTGATCTCGCGCGACTCGCGGAACGCCTCGACGACGTGCAACCGCTTCAGCGCCTCGGCCTTACGCTGTTGGGAAGTCTCCGTTCCGGCCTTGTGGCGAAGCGAATAGGACAACTCGTCCAGATCCACGCGCTGCAACAGCGTATAGATCGCCTCGGCGCCCATCTGCGCGATGAACTTGTTCGGATCGCTGTCGTCGAGCTGCTGATTGCCTTTCGGAAGCGCGTTCAGGATGTCGAGATACTCCTTCTCGGCCAGCAGGTCCAGATCGTTGATGCCGTTGGCTGCGGCCGCTCCGGCCTGAATCACCACGTAGCGCTCGTAATAGATGATCGTCTCCAGCTTTTTGGACGGAATGCCGAGCAGATAGCCGATTTTCGAGGGCAACGAACGGAAATACCAGATATGAGCTACCGGAACGACCAGCGAGATATGTCCCATCCGCTCGCGGCGCACTTTCTTTTCGGTCACTTCGACGCCGCAACGGTCGCAGACGATGCCCTTGTAACGGATCCGTTTGTATTTGCCGCAATGGCACTCGTAGTCTTTGACCGGACCGAAAATCCGCTCGCAGAAAAGACCGTCGCGCTCGGGTTTGTACGTACGATAGTTTATTGTCTCGGGCTTCAGCACTTCTCCGCTCGAGTTTTCCAGAATCTCTTCGGGCGAGGCCAAACCGATCGAAATCTTGGAGAAGCCGCTCTGTGCCTTGTTGTCTTTCTTGAATGACATATTTTTAAACTTTTATTTATTCTTCAACAAGTAAACCTTCGAGCCGCGGCGAACTCGGGATCTTCCGCCGTTCGTCAGCAACACCGCTCTCCGGCCGACGCA
>OJRZ01001707.1_pt1 | contig 15989 bp, 9 predicted proteins | sample 1599291 | NCBI WGS metagenome assembly OJRZ01 (sample SAMN04168657, study PRJEB22393) | human gut metagenome | biome: human gut microbiome; feature: stool | host: Homo sapiens | collected 2014-03-20
CCTCATCCCGGCTTTTGAGGATTTTGGCGAGCGTGGCGGCCAGCGTCTTGGAATCGCCGTATTGCAGGCCCAGCGTTGCGGAGGTGCCCGCCGTATCGCTGGCTTCCACCTGTTCGAGGAAGGCCATGGCCTTGGCGACGTTGGGGGCCGGGGCCGTCAGCGCGAGGGTGTTCGACGGGGTATAGGCGGAAATGGCGTAATCCTTCCCGAGCAGGGAGGGAAGGATCTTGGCGAGCTCGGCGGCCACGCCGACTTTCAGGGGTACGATCTGCGTGACCACGGTTTCCAGCTCGGAACCCATCTTGCGGCCCACGGCGGCGTCTTCGCCCTGCCCGAGGCCTTCTTTCAGCGGGACGATCTTGTAGGCCGTGCCGCTCTTCTGCACCGCGTACCCCTGCACGCGCAGGATGGAAACGAAGGTTTCGAAGGCTTCATCCGGGGAAATCTTGACAGGGGAATAGACGGTCACCTTCCCCTTGACCGTGGGATCGGTGATGAAGTTCCGGCCTGTGGCTTCGCTGATGTACTTGATGAGGGCATGAATGTCCGCATCCTTGAAATCCAGCGTCAGGCCGCTTTCTGGCTCGGCCCACGCCGGAGCGGCGGACGGGAAACCCTGCGCGCAGAGCAGGGCGAGGAACAGGACGGATACACGAAGGGCCGTTGCCGCTTTGCTGAACGAATCGAACATGGCATCAACTTTGTACATCATACCGGATGATGGTTTTTTTCCCGTTGCGCAAGACTTCGAGCGTGATGGCGCTCTTGTCGGCCAAATCTCCGAGCCCGCCCAGATCGCCGAATCCTCTCAGGGGCTTGCCGTTGGCCCCCAGCAGAAGGTCGTCTTTCCTGAGTCCGAGCTCCTCTATGTAGCTTCCCGACTGCATGTCGAGGATGCGTAACCCCTGATAGCCGCCCACGGTCTGCGGAGAGACGGAGACGGCGCGCATCAGGGACCCGACATCGCCGAGCTCCTCCCGCAGCCGGGCGCGGCTCACGGTTTTTTGTTCGTCGGGTTTGGTGTCTTCCTTTTGAAGGATGGGGTCCTCGCTCATGAGCAGCCGCTCTTTTGATCCGCCTTTGGCGACGACCACGGTGCGGCGCTGCACGAGGGCGATTTTCCACCCTTGTATCGTGTCCCCTTCCCTGTAGGGCTGTTCCGCTCCGTTCACCTGAATGACGGCGCGGCTGGCCTTGCCCGGCCCCGTGTTCACGATGGTCCCGAGCAGTTTCCAGCCTTGCTTGCTGATGGGCAGCGCGTCGATGCCGTCGGCGGAAAGGCGCCCGTTTTCTTCGCCGGAATCCGCATCCGTACCGCTTTTTAGGGAGCGGCGGGCCTCGGGTGGGAAGACGGAGACCCCGAGGAGGTTGCGCGTGGTGATGCCGTCGAAGGCGGCGAGCGGCTCGGGCGCGGCAGCGGCGTTTTCCGCAAGCCGGGAGGCGGAGCCGGATGTTTCGAGCGCTGTCTCGCGCAGGGCGAAGGTCGCCCGGGCAAGGAACCACGCGATCAGCGCGATGCAGAAGAGGGAGAAGAGTGTGGTTAAGCGTCTGGACATGGTCAGCCTGCGAGGGTGCTCATTTCAAAGATGGGCAGGATGATGGCGATGACCACAAAGCCGACGATGCCGCCCAGCAGGAGGATCATAACCGGTTCCATGAGGGACGTGACGACCTGAAGGCGCGAGGCGACCCGGTTTTCGCTGTCGTTGGCGACCCAGAGCAGCATTTCGCCGAGCTGTCCGCTCCGTTCTCCGGCGGCGACCATCTGGCGGGACAACGGCGGAAAAACAAGCGGATCGTTCATGAATTCAGAAAGATCCCGGCCCGCCTGCACGCCGTCGATCATGTTCTGTACGGCTTGGGCCATGAGTTTGTTGTCCGCTACGGATTTGACGATATGCAGGGCCTTGAGCAGGGTGACGCCGTTTTTGAGGAGCATACCGAGGGTGCGGGTCATATGCCCGACGATCAGCGGGCGGTAGATGCCCGCAATGCCGGGCAGGCGCAGCAGCAGGCGGTGGGCATACCGCTTGCCTCCTTCGGTCCTGCGCATCCGCCAAACGCCGATCATGATGCAGAGGACGAGGAGCAGGATGATCCACCAGCCGGATCGGATGCCGTCGCTGACGGCCAACAGGATCTGCGTGGGCACGGGAAGCGCGCGGCCCATGTCCGAGAAAATCTGCGTGACCTTGGGGATCACGAACGTCAGCAGGAAGATGACGACGCCGATGCCCACGAACAGCATGAGGATGGGGTAGGCCAGCGTAGCCTGCACCTTGCGCACCAGAGCCACCTGCTGTTCGATGTGCTCGGCGAAGCGTTCAATCACGAGTTCCAGCGTGCCGGAGGCCTCGCCCGCCCGCACCATGGTTACGAATGTCGACGAGAAAACATTGGGGAATTCCGCCAGCCCGTCGGCGAGATCCCCACCCGCCATGATCCGGTCGCGCAGACGGGAAACGATGCCCTGCATCCGGGAGGCGTCGTCGTGTGCGCAGATGCTCGCAAGGGCCTCGTCGAGCGGAAGGCCCGCGTGCAGCAATGTGGCAAGCTGGCGGGCCATGGCGGCGACGGCCGTCTTGGGGACGGGGTGGAGCGATTCAAGGATTTTTTTGAAGGAGCTCTTGGAAGAAGGCATTCCCGGATTGGCAACGGATGCAGACGCGGATTCGACGGAGAGCGGCACAAGCCCCTTTTCGCGTACGGACGCGATGGCCTGCCGTTCGGTGTCAGCCTCCACCAAGCCGCGCACGGTTTTACCCTTCGCGGAAATGGCCTTGTAGCAAAAATTCGCCATGAAACCTTGAGCGGGAAAGGAGCCCCCACACGGGGTGGAGGCCCCTTTTCAGCAGATGTTATTGTTCGTTGCGGCGGCGCAGGACGCGGATAGCGGCTACGGCCGACATGCCGAGGAGCAGGACCAGAAGATCATACGAAGGCGTGGAGCCGACGGTACAGCCGCTGCTGCTTCCGCCATCGTCGTTTGAAGAACCGGAATTGCCGTTATTGGGCAGAGGGCCCGTCGTGGCGAGAGATACCGGATCCTTGATCACGCCGTCAGCGGGCTCGATGTCAAACGTGGCATCGTTATCAGCGATGATAAAGAAAGCCATATAGGTATGATCCATTTCCAGAACGTCTGCCGGAGCGAGAGCCTTCGTCGGTGCCTTGATGTCGGCGACCCACCACATGCCGGAAGCGGTAGGCAGCTCATCGGCGGACGGCTTACCGTAGGCATACGGGGCGGTCTTATTGGCGTACAACTTGTGCAGGCTCAGCTCACCTACCGTTGCCCCGTTGCCGAGGAAGTTCATCTGGAAAACGGCGCTCTTGCCGGCGGTCGTTTCAGCCGTGAACGCAAACGTACCAAGGCGCTTGCTCCCCTTCGGCAACGGAGCGTAATCCTTATCGGCCGTGGCATTGTCGATGCTCGTACCGTTGAAGGAGAGTACGCTTGTTCCGTTAGGTTGGTCATAGCTCGGCGCAATCTGCATGGCGAAGGTTTCGGAGTCGGGCAGAACACCGTATACCGGCTTGTCGCCTACGATGGTGGTCGTCACGCGCATGGAAGCGATGGTGGCCGGATCGATTTTGAAAGGATCCTGATCCAGGATGGTAAAGTCGGCGAACTTCTCGGGAGCGATGGAGCCGATTTTATCTTCCATATGGTTCTGGTATGCGGGGACGATGGTGATCGCGTGGAGGGCCTGCAACACATTGACCCGCTGGTCATAATTCCAGAAAGCCCTCTGGGTGCCGTCCTTGGTTTCGGGATACATGGCAACGGCGTCGAGATCCTTGCCTTCACCACTGATCAGCGTACCGCCCTTGCCCAGAGGCGTGGGGGAAGAAATGCGGGTGATCGCATCCTGCATACTGCGGAGCGGAGAGGTAGGGGTGACCGTCGTGTCGTTGTGTACGGAGAACGGCAGATCATACGCAGCACTCCAGCCGCAGGGATTCATATTCTTGGCGCGGCCGGGACCCATGAATATTTCCATGTGGCGGTCGCCCCAGTAGAATGCGTGGTTGACGAAGTAGGAGTTGACGAGATTCTGTTTCTTCATCAGTTCCCCGTCCTGAAGGGCGGCGCGGAGAGCCGGATCCACGGCGGTGCCACTCAGCTCCGTATACATATCCTTCGTGGCATCAAGCTTTGAGTAGTCGCCGACAAGACGTTCGATGTGCTGACGTTCCATCATCTGTCCGTGAATGGCGCAATCCCGGGTATCCGTTATTTCGGGGTGAGCCGCAACGGCCTTTTCGAGAGCGGTCACGTAATCTTCGGCGGCCCAGCTTCCGTTGGTGTGCACTTCGACGGACTGGTTGGCGGCATGGTATATGTCGATGGTCTTCTCAAGGACTTCCTTGGAGAAAGTCGTGGCGTTGGGCATACCGTTGTAACCCTTTTCATACCCGCCATATTCGGGGTCATAATAACCGGGGGTTTTGAAGTACCCCGTATACCCCTGGTTGGAACCGTCGTAGATGATCTTCCACGCACCCATGAAAAAACGGTTGGCAGGCAGCCCTTCAGGCGCTTTGCCGCCCATCTGGGCAGAAACGCCTTTGAGGCTGAGGCTCGTTATGTCGGAACCCTTGGCGGGTGAGTCGCCGGGATCAGAATAATCGTCACCCTTCCAGCCGAGAGCCATTCGGTTTATTTTGCCGATTTCGGCTGGGCCATAGGCCATATACGCGAAGGGGTGGACGACGACACGGGGTTCAAGCACGCCACGCTGGAGGGCCACTTGAATTTGATTCAAGGCGAAGCCGACGGTACCGTATTCGGTAGGCATAGCGAGCACGGCCCCGCCCAGATCGGCGGTCGTCACGCCCGCGGCGGTATATACCTGTGAAGCGCGGGCAACGCTACGGACGGATTTGTCTGTGATGTCCGGGCTGTTATTCTGTGTTGCCGCGTTCAGAAGGCCCATCGCTTCGGTTTCGGCGCAGACACCGGTAAAATCCCATCCATCGGCTTTTTTTACCGTACGGACGCCGATGTAGGGCTTGCCGTCACGCACGTAAACGCCGTCTTCACCGATATCGCTGCGTTTGAAACCGGCCAGCTTGAAGGCCAACGAGTTCCCCGCATTGATATGGTCCGATGTGTGAACGATGACAATCGGATGCTTTGTGCTGGCTTCGTCAAGATCTTCCTTGGTAGGGTAACTCTTTTCCGTCACCAACGTATCGTCGAATCCCTTACCCGTAACCGCTTTGCCTTCTTCCGTTTGGGCGGCCAGTGCGGCGAGGACGGGGATATAATCCTTAATGCTTGTCATGGTGCCGATGGGCGGACTGTTCAAATTCGCTTGGAACAGGTCGAGTTCACCTTGTCCGGGAAAGTGCCCATGACCGTCGACAAAGCCGGGCAACATTGTTTTACCCTTGAGATCCACAATCTTGTTCACGTTGCTGGCGTTGAGGAAACCTTGGGCTTTGGCTTCCGACTCACTGCCTACGAAAACAATCTTTCCATTCAACGTAGCGACAACTTCAACCGTGTTGGGGGTGTTCAGCTGCGACGGTTTACGGAAATCTTCCGTTACAGTGTAGATAGTACCGTTATGGTAAACGGTATCGGCCTTTTTATCAGCCGCGCGCAACTGCATACCTCCGCCGAGAACCAATGCTATAGCTGCTGCAAAACAGAAAGCATATTTCGAGGTTCGGTTTTTCATAGTCGCTCCTCCTGTAACAAACCATTGCTGGGTATACTGGAGAGAGGAGCCCCCACACGGAGTGGAGGCCCCTTTTCAGCAGATGTTATTGTTCGTTGCGACGGCGCAGCACGCGGATAGCGGCTACGGCCGACATGCCGAGGAGCAGGACCAGAAGATCATACGAAGGCGTGGAGCCGACGGTACAGCCGCTGCTGCTTCCGCCATCGTCGTCAACCTTGGTGTTGCCATTGGGAGGCAAACTACCGGAGGTCATAAGGGTTACCGGATCAGCAATCTTTCCGACGTCAGTATTTGAGTCGAATTCACCGTTATCGGTGATGACGAAGAAGGCCAAATACGTTTCGTCAGCAGTCAGAGTAGCTGTCGGGGCAAGAGGATGAGTTGGATCGGAGAGGGGAGCGATCCACCACGAGCCGGCGGACTTTTCACCCTGTTCAGAGTAGTTGTACGCCTTGGATTCAGTGGAGCTGATCAACTTGAAGAGGTTCATGCTGTCAACAGTGGCACCGTTCCCGAGGAAACTCATCTGGAACACCGCGGTATCACCGTTTTCAACAGTGGCGTTGAAACTATAGGTGCCGAGGCGCTTAGCGTCCTTCATAGGAACGACAAAATCCTTTTCAGCTTGCTGGTGGCCAATGCGCGCATAATCGGTCACCGTAACTACAACCTGATCGTTGGGTTGCACGTAGCCAGCCAGAGGCTTGTTCAGGAAGTAGTCCGTATCAGGGAGGAAGCCGTGAATCGGCTTGTCACCCACGACTGTAGTGGTTACACGAATGCCCGAAATCTTTTCCGGGGAGGTTTCAGCCACTACAAACGGATCTTCGTCAAGGATGGTGAAGTCGGCAAAAAGGCCTTCCTTGATGGACCCCAGTCTGTCATCAACCTTGTTTTGCCAAGCGGGCATGGCAGTAACGGCATGGATAGCCTGAAGGACATTAAGACGCTGATCATAGTCCCAATAGGTCTGTGTAACGCCGGAATCCTTACGGGCTTCCAGAGTAACGGTATCTCTCGAATCCTTGCTGCTGCCAGAAATGACGGTTCCACCTTCCCACATCTTCGACTTGGCCGTTACGCGGGTAACGCCGGAAGCTATACTCTGGAGCGGAGAGATCGGGGTGACCATGGTATCATTGTGAAAACTGAACTTCTGCCCGTAATCAGCACTGTACTTTGCAGGACTGATCTGATTGGCGCGACCAGGGCCAAAGAAGATATTCTTGTGACGGTCGCCATAGAAGTAGGTATGGGTCGTGAAATAAGAGTTGAAGATGTTCTGCTTCTTCATCCGGTCCGCAAGGACATTGATGTCTTGCGTATAACCAGGCTCACCGTTGAGGAAGTCCATGGTCGGTACGCCCGACTTCATGGTGCCATCCAACTCCACGTACATTTTGTCGTTTTCGGCCTTATTGCTGAGCTGATCATACAGTCCCATCTGGCGCTGGATCTGCTGGCGTTCCAAGAACTGAGCGTGGATGACAGTATGGCGGGTATCCTTGATATTCGCGTACTTGTCTTTGGCGATGATTTTTTCCAAACCAGAGATCCAGGCTTCGCCCGAAGCGTTGCCGTTCAGATGCATCTCTGTACTCTGTCCATATGAATGATAGATTTCAATGGCCTTGGGAATATCTTCGGGCCTGGTATTCAGAAGATCATTGCCGCCTACAAAGCGCCCGTTATAGTAGTTGGTCGGGCTGAATGCTCCCCCACGCGCCTCTTCCGCCTTTTCAAAGTCGGTAAGCGTGTAGTAGCCGGGATACTTCATCCATCCAGTGTAACCCTGCGGGGAACCATCGCACATGAGCTTCCACGCGCCCAAGAAAACTTTGCCCTCACCCTTCAGTGAAGCTACTTGTTTGGCGATATCGGAATACTTGCTGTTAAGCTGGTTTTCCATCGTTTCAAGGGGATATCCCATTACAGAAAGGTGGAGATCCGAAATATCCGTACCGATTTTGACGGCATTAGTCCCGTCGAGGAAATCGGTACCTGCCCAACCCAATGAGGAGCGGTTCATCGAACCTGATTCCGGGCGAGCGCTCAAATAGCCAATGGGGTGGAAAACAACGCGAACATCAAGTTCATCGCGAAGCATACCACGCTGGAAGAGCGGAAGGTCTGCATACAACATGCTCGTGCCACCGTCAGAGGTCGTTACGCCAGCGGCGGCATAGACTTGGTTGGCGCGGCTGACGGCCTTTTGCGAGTCGGTTTTGGTTGTTGCATTGATGAGGCCCATGGCAGCGGTTTCTCGAAGGAGACCGGAAGGCGTATTATCAGATCCCATCACAACGCCAGGTGTACTCCACAACGCCTGAGTTTCAATAATATCACCCTTGGTTCCAAGCTCTTTAAGAGCCCGTGTGTTGGCCACAAGCATGTGGCCAGAAATATGTTTAATGACAACAGGGTTAGGAATGACATCAAGGTCCTGACGCGTGGGATGCTTCATCTCCGTGATCAGCGTATCATCATAACCATAACCTATGATCAGGGTATCGTTATCACCAATAAGCTGGGATTGCTTTTGGAGAGCTGCAACATAGTCGGGTATGCAGGTCATTTCGCCGAGAGGATAGCTATTCAGATTTACCTGATAGAGATCGCAGTTTCCCTGCTGGGGGAAATGCCCGTGCCCGTCGACGAAGCCGGGCAGCATGGTTTTGCCGCGCAGATCGACAATTTTGTTGACCTTGGCCTCATCAAGATAGCCCTGTGCCTTGGCGTCGGCTTTGGAACCCACAAAAACGATCTTGCCGTTCAATGTGGCAACGACTTCGGCTTTCTTGGCGTTATTGACGTCCTTGGCCTCTTGCATCGTTTCCGCAATGGTATAGATTTTACCATTGTGGTATACGGTATCGGCAATTTTGTCCGCAGCATACAATTGCATACCGCCGCCGAGAATCATCGCCATGGCCGCCGCGAAAGACAGAGCTTGCTTCTTTACACGGTTTTTCATGAATGTTCCTCCTGTAAAAAGTTGACATTGCCGGGCGCATTCCTGCTGGTTCCTTTCCCCGATTCGGATAGCAGAAAAGCGTATTTCCCGGATTTCGGGTAATAAAAAGACCAGCGATGCGCCTCACGCACACTGGTCTTTTGACACGAATGGATAGAGTGCTTGACTCTAGGAGGGAGAGCGAAAAAACGGCATCCCTTAAACAAAGGAATGCCGTACAAAGAGGCTGACGGATTGCAGAGGGAAGTTACGCTAGACCAGAGAGAGAGAGAGAGAGAGAGAGAGAGAGAGAGAGAGACCGCGCGCCAGCAAAGATGGGCATTCTTAAACCCTTAGGGGGAAAAATGTGCTGACGGGATGGCTGCATTCAGTCTCCATAGGAATTGTTGAAGCGTTACAAAGGTACGCTTGTTCAAAAAAGAATATGCAAAGGGTATACCTGAGAATTATCATGTTATATTTCTATAGATTGAAAAAGAATAGCACATAAAGATGATGGAATAAAGGTTATTTTAATGCATAAATAAATTATATATTTATATTATGCTATGTATATTACATGGTTATAAAATGAGTCGTTTATGCATTATGATTTGTTTATGCATCATTGCATAGTTCGCTTTTTTTGAGCGGAAGAAGTCATGCTCTCCTTGTATGATAATGATAATCTATCTATTAAGGAATAGCTATTTATTGGTTGCACATTATGTGATAGTTCTCTAATAATTATAACAAATTATGTATTATTTATAGACTTAGGCCGGATAAAGCGAGATGGAGCGTGAAATGTCACGCAATTGAGTATATTTTATTCGAGATAAAACGTGAAAGGAAAGTATGATGCGGCCAGTGTGTGATTTTGATCACATACTTGTACTGGAAGGGTATACAGCCTGCCCGCTAATAAGCCTGTCGGCTTGTATCGTATTGCCGCCGTGTGGGATTCAGTAGAGAAAGGTTTAAAAAAGACAACATTCCGCTGGTGCATAAAAGCCTTCCCCATCACAGGGAAGGCTTTTATGTCATCGCCAGCAGAGGCGGACGTCTTCTTTGTAGGTATCCAGAATGTCGATGACCGGGTCGGGGGTCAGGTAGCGGATGCTTTCGCCAAGAAGCCATTTGGCGCGGAGCAGCGAGGCACTGATGTCCAGATGCGGCAGCGGAAGATAGAGGCAGGATGTTTCGTCCGTGATCGCCGCCGAGAGGAGGTTGTTTTCATCAGGCTCGGTGATGACGGCCTTGGGCCAGTGACGGCCTATCGTTGCCCGGAACGTCTCCTCATCCGCCTGGCAGCGGGGCACTACGACAAAGTTGGTGATGTTGGGAAGCTCCAAACCCCTGTGCCATGTGTCCAAGTGCATGAAATCCTCACCCCCGAGGATGAACATGGGGCTTTCAGAGGTATGCCTCTTTCGCCATTCCGTGATCAGGTTCCATGTGTAGGAAGGGTGCGGAAGTTCGCCCTCAAGGGTGCTGACCTGGAGCCGGGCATCGGAAGGGGCGGCGTTTGGGGGCGTTTCCAGAGCGCCCTGCAAGAGCGAGACACGCATCTCGAACGAAAGCAGACCGGAATCGGCCTTGTGCGGCGGGACGGCGCAAGGCATGAGATCCACATGCTTGAGCCGCAAGGCTTCTGCCACAGCCGTAGCCAGCCGGAGATGCCCGATATGCACGGGATTGAATGTCCCGCCGAGGATGCCGATGGTTTGAGCCGGAGTCATGTTTATTCCCTGATCTGACCCGTCCCGAGGGCCACAAATTTGGTCGTCGTCAACTCGCGCACGCCCATGGCACCGTAGGAATGCAGCTTGGAGGTGCAGATCCCGATTTCAGCGCCAAGGCCGAGCTGCCCGCCGTCGTTGAAACGGGTGGACGCGTTGACGGCGGTGAGGGAGGCGTCGGCCTCGCGCAGAAAGCGCGTGGCGTTGGCGTGGTTGTTGGTGCAAATGACTTCAGTGTGGTTCGAGCCGTAACTGGCGATGTGATCCAGCGCGTCATCCAGCGAATCCACGACGCGGACCGCAAGGATCAGGTCATGGAACTCCTGCCCGAAGTCGCCGGGCCGCGCGGGAACGGCCTTCGCTCCGGACAGCAGGGGCAGGGAGCGGGCGTCGGCCCGGAATTCCACGCCGTCGGCGCCGAGTTTTCCGGCGAGCATCGGCAGGAACGCGGCGGCTTCTTTCTCATGCACCAGCAGGCACTCAAGCGCGTTGCAGACGCCGGGGCGCTGGACTTTGCCGTTGTGGGCGAGGCGCAGGGCCATGCCGAGATCCGCCCCTTCATCTATATAAAGGTGGCACACGCCCATGTAGTGCTTGAGCACGGGCATGGTGGCGGCTTCGCACACGGCGCGCACCAGCGATTCCCCGCCCCGGGGGATCATGACATCCACATATTTGTCAAGTTTGCAGAGCGCGGCGACGGCGGCGCGATCCGTGGTTTCCACGACCTGCGCCGCATCCTCGGGCAACCCGGCGCTGCGCAGCGCTTCGTGGAGGAGCCCGGCCAGCGCGAGGTTGGAATGGATGGCCTCCGAGCCGCCGCGCAGGATCACGGCGTCTCCGGCCTTCAGGCAAAGGATGGCGGCGTCGATGGTGACGTTGGGGCGCGACTCGAAAATCATGGCGATGACCCCGAGCGGGATGCGCATCTTGCCGATCATAAGCCCGTTGGGGCGCTGCCACTGTTGCTCGATGACGCCGACTTCATCAGCCATCTCGGCGACATGCAGACAGGCATCGGCCATATCCGCCATGATGCGCGGCGTGAGGGTGAGCCGGTCGAGGCGCGGAGCGTCCATGTTTGCGGCCTTGGCGGCGTCCACGTCGAGGGCGTTGGCCTTGAGGATGTCAGGCTGGCGTTCGATGAGCAGTGCGGCGAGCGCGCGCAGGGCCTGCGTTTTGGCCGCGGGAGCGGCGGCCGAGAGCACGCGGGCGGCCTTCTTGGCGCGCTGCCCCATCTGTTCCATCTGAAGTTCGATCGAAACTGTCATGGCGTTTCCTTTTTCGTGGCGCGGGAGGTTGAGGCGTTCTCTGTAGCACGTATGTATAAGGTTCCACGCGGCTTCCCGCAACCCCGGGCCGGGACATTTCTTTTGACATTCCTGTCGATCCAACCTATGTTTTGCTGTCTTTGGTCTTGCTCCGGCAAGCCCGTTTCTGCGTGCATCGGACCTCGTCCGACATAAAAAGAGTGTGGAAGAGTCAAGGAGTACAGACATCATGGCAGATCCTCTCCGTCCGTCCGGGCCTCAGATCCCCGGCAGTCTGATGGGCGAAATCCAGTCCGAAGTGGCCGTCGAAGCCACGCCGCTGTTGAGCTTCGTGCTCCGGAACAGCCGCATCATCGTGACCTGCATCGTTTTACTGGTGCTCGTCATCGCCGGTGTCGGCGGCTGGCAGTGGCATCAGACCCGTGTGGAACGCGAAGCCCATCTTGAGCTTGGCCGCATCCTTGTCAGCACGCAGGGCCCGGAACGCATCGCCGCGCTGGAAACATTCCTGCCCGCTGCTCCCAGCGCCATGAAGTCCGGCGTCCAGCTTGAAATCGCCACCACCGCCCTTGGCCTTGAACAGTACGGGAAGGCCGCCGAGGCGTATGCCGCCGTCGCCGCCGCCGATCCCAAGGGCTCCATCGGTATGATGGCCGCCATCAACCAGGCCGACCTCCTCCAGCGCCAGGGCAAATACGCCGAAGCGCTCGCCGTTTTCGACTCTCTGGAAAAGAGTGCCCCCGAAAGCCTGCGCCCCGCCATTCTGGAAGGGCAGGCCATGTCCGCCGAACTCGCGGGCAAGCTCGACCGCGCACTCGCCGCCTACGAAAGCATCGCCACCTCTTTGGGGGATGCCGCGAACAACGGCTATTTCCAGGCCAAGATCGCCGAACTGAAGGCGCGCATGGCCTCCTAACGCCTATCAAGGGGAACGGCCTCCGTCGTAAACCCTGTCGGTTCCCGGTTCGCCGGGAAGAAAACGGGCTGTTGCCGCAAGGCCTCAGCCCGTTTGCGCAGGGGTCGTTTCTTTCGGAAAACCGTGCGGCTCGGATCCGTTCCCGCCGCGCTTCAAACACGAGGGAAGGTTTTCATGAGTCATCCGTTACTGGCTGCTGAAGCGGGCGTGCGACACCTGCTTCTTGGCAACGAGGCCATCGTCCGGGGGGCGTTGGAAGCAGGGATCAATGTGGTAACCTGTTATCCGGGCACCCCTTCATCCGAGATCCCGGACACGTTCCACTATCTCGCTTCGTGCGGCAGGTACCGCATGGAGTATTCCGTCAACGAGAAAGTGGCTGTGGAAGTGGGCGCTGGCGCGGCTCTTGCCGGGGCTATGAGCATGACCACGATGAAACACGTGGGCGTCAACGTGGCCGCCGATCCGCTGTTCACCGCAGCGTATGTGGGGCTTCCCGGCGGCTTCGTGCTGGTGAGCGCCGACGATCCTTTGTGCCATTCCAGCCAGGATGAACAGGACAACCGTACGTACGCCCGGTTTATGGGGATGCCCTGCTTCGAGCCCGCCACGGCGCAGGAAGCCAAGGACATGACCCGCGAAGCCTTGTTGCTGGCCCGAGAACTCCAGCAGCCGGTCATGCTGCGTACGACCACCCGCGTCAACCACCTGCGCGGCCCGGTCACTTTCGGAGCGCTCGGCGAACCGGCCCCCATCGTGCCCTTTGAACGCAACCCCATGCGTTTCGTGCCCGTGCCCGCCGTGGCGCAGGGCCGCCATAAGGTTCTCGTCGAACACCTTGAGAACGCCCGCGCCAAGGCCGAAGCCTCCCCGTGGAACAAGGTTTCCGGGGAAGGGCGCATCGGCGTCATAGCCAGCGGGATCAGCCGTGCCTACCTTGCCGACGCACTCGCCGAAAACGGCTGGGAAAAGGACGTCAAGGTGCTTGAGCTCGGGTTCACGTGGCCCCTGCCGGAAAACCTGCTGGCGGACTTTATGTCCGGCTGCGATACGGTGCTGGTGCTCGAAGAACTCCAGCCGCTGGTTGAGCAGGATCTCCGCGCGCTCGCTCAGGAACGCAAGATCGACGTTTCCATCGTGGGCAAGGGCCCGGACCTGACGATTTTCGGCGAATACTCCACGGGTGCCGTGGCCCGCGCGCTGGCCGCCGTGCTCGGCAAGGAACTCCCGTCCGCCGACGGTGCCGCCATCGACGTCTCCCGCCTGCCCGGTCGTCCTCCGAATCTCTGCGCCGGCTGCTCGCACCGCGCCATGTACTATGCCGTCCGCAAGGTTTTCGGTGACGAAGCCGTCTATTCCAGCGACATCGGCTGTTATACGCTCGGCATGGTCCCGCCCTTGCGCGCCGCTGACTTCCTGTTCTGCATGGGATCTTCCGTATCCGCCGGCAGCGGGTTCGCCATGGTTTCCGATCGTCCTGTGGTCGGGTTCATCGGCGACTCCACGTTTTTCCACTCCGGCATGACCGGCCTTGCCAACGCCGTGTTCAACAAGCACGACGTGCTGCTGGTGATCCTCGACAACGGCACGACCGCCATGACCGGCCATCAGCCCAATCCCGGCGTGTGCACCTCCGTCCTCGGCGAGGGCTGCAACCATCTGGACATCGAGAGCGTGGTCCGCGGCATCGGCGTTACGGACGTCGCCAAGGTCAAGCCCTTCAACATGCGCGGCACGCTGAAGACGATTGAGGAAATGAAGGCCCGTTCCGGGGTCCGCGTCATCATTGCGGAAGAGCCCTGTATGCTGTTCGCCCGCCGCACGCTGAAGCAGAACCGCCCGCAGGTGGCCGAAGTCGCCACGCAGGGCGAGGAAGCCTTGAAGTGTCTGGCCGAGCTTGCTTGCCCCGCGTTCCGTCGCGGCGGCACCGCCGAAGCTCCGGTCGTCAGCGTGGATGAATCGCAGTGTTCCGGCTGCATGGTGTGTCTCCAGGTAACGCCCGCTATCCGGGCCCGCAAGCGGAGCTGAAAATGAGCAATCGTATTCGTATTTATATGACGGGTGTGGGTGGCCAGGGAACGCTTACCGCCACCACGCTGCTGGCCCGCGTGGCCGTGGCGCAGGGCGTCGAGGTGGTCGCCGGCGAAATCCACGGTATGGCGCAGCGCGGCGGCGTTGTGGAATCCACCATTTTGCTCGGCGGCTGGAAAAGCCCCAAGCTCGGATTCGGCGAAGCCGACATCGTGCTTGGTTTCGAACCGTTGGAAACGTTGCGCGGCCTGCGCTACCTGAAGCAGGGCGGCGTGGTGTTTTCCAGTACGGACGTCATCCCGCCGTTGTCCGTCTCCGCCGGGCGCGAAGTCGCTCCGGGGCTGGACGCCGTGGAACAGGCCGTGCGTGATCGCGCTTCCTCCGCGTGGTTCCTCCCCTGCCGCAGCATGGGCATCGAACTCGGTTCCGCCCAGTGCGGCAACAACATCCTGCTCGGCGCGCTGTGCGCTTCCGGCCTCCTGCCCTTCGGGTTCGAAGCGCTGGAGGAAGGCATTCGTACGTTCATGCCCGCCAAGCTGGTTGACGTAAACCTCAAGGCCGCCGAGCGCGGGCGCGAAATCCTCGCCTCGTCGCGGCTGTTTTAGCCGTTTGTTGAAAGGGGCCGGAGGCGTGCTTCCGGTACAAGGGGGCCAGCGCCCCCTTGCCCCTTTCCGAGGCATGAGCCATAAGCGCGAACGCGCCTCGGATCCTCCGGATGCCTTTTTTATGGATGAGGAGGGCCGACTGTTCCGTTTTTCTCTTCGCATTGATGCACCCTATAGCGCACAAGGGACTTGAAACGGGCCTCTCGGCCGGTCCCTTTTTTGATTCGTATGTCTGAACAGTCGTCTGCCGGTTTGATGAATCCCGTCCCGTACATGGAAACCCTGCAACGCATCGCCGCAGGAATGGGGCCGCAGCGTGGGTTCCAGTCTTCGCTTAACTCCTTGCTTTCGCTTCTCACCGAGCGGCATGGGTTTCTGCGCCCGCATCTGGTCATTTTCGATCCGGAAACACGGACGTTGCGCCTGTGCGTGGCCGATGGCGCGCCCCGCAGCGCCCAGGTCGTGTATGAGCCCGGCATGGGCGTTACCGGCCAGGTTTTCGTCACGGGCAAGCCGGTCATCGTCGAATGCCTCAAGGGGCATCCCGTTTTTCTCAGCAAATTTTTTATGCGCACCGATGAGGAACTGTCTTCGCTGGCCTTCCTCAGCGTCCCGGTGCTCGCCCCGCAGATGATACGCGCCCGGTTCGCGGAACGTTTTGCTTTTGGCCGGAACGTAATGCTTGAGGTATCCGTCCTGCACCTCGCCCGCGGTCTCGGTGCCGTAGGGGGTGGCAAGCTGCTCGGGCGTGAACGCGTCCGGGTGGGCAAGCTGGCAG
>OJRZ01001772.1_pt1 | contig 15529 bp, 7 predicted proteins | sample 1599291 | NCBI WGS metagenome assembly OJRZ01 (sample SAMN04168657, study PRJEB22393) | human gut metagenome | biome: human gut microbiome; feature: stool | host: Homo sapiens | collected 2014-03-20
GTCCGCAATGAGAAGCGGATGCTCCAGGAGGCTGTGGACGCCCTGATCGACAACGGCCGCCGGGGCCGCGCCGTCACCGGCGCCAACAACCGGGCGCTGAAGTCCCTCAGCGATCTGTTAAAGGGCAAGCAGGGGCGGTTCCGCCAGAACCTGCTGGGCAAGCGCGTGGACTACTCCGGCCGTTCCGTTATCGTCGTCGGCCCCGAGCTGAAAATCTACCAGTGCGGCGTGCCCAAGGAGATGGCCGTGGAGCTGTTCCGCCCCTTCATCATGAAGAAGCTGGTGGAGGACGGCACCGCCAACAACATCAAGTCCGCCAAGAAGATGGTGGACAAGGGCGTCACCGAGGTGTGGGACGCTCTGGATGTCATCATCAAGGACCACCCCGTCATGCTGAACCGCGCTCCGACGCTGCACCGTCTGGGCATCCAGGCCTTCGAGCCGGTGCTGGTGGACGGCCGGGCCTTGAAGCTGCACCCCCTGAACTGCACCGCCTTCAACGCGGACTTCGACGGCGACCAGATGGCCATTCACGTGCCCCTGTCGGCCGAGGCCCAGGCGGAGGCCCGCATCCTGATGCTCTCCGCCAACAACCTGCTGCGTCCCCAGGACGGCGGCCCCGTCACCGTGCCCACCCAGGACATGGTGCTGGGCTCCTACTACCTGACCATGGACCGCATGGGCAAGGCGGAGAAGGGCGCCGAGACCATCTGGTGCGAGGATGCCGGCGACACCAACCTCACCGCTCACTCCATCGTGGACGCAGATGACTTTGTGGCCGCCAACGACGCCCTGGAGAAGGGGCAGAAGAAGGCCGCCTACCGCCCTCTCCACTTCTACGCCAGCGAGGAAGAGGCCCTCATGGCCTACAACGACCATGTGATTGGGCCCCACTGCCCCATCGGCGTGCGCCGCACCATGACCGTGGACGGCGTCAGCCACACCGCTGTGGTAGAGTCCACCCCCGGCCGTATCATCTTCAACCAGAACATCCCTCAGGACCTGGGCTTTGTGGACCGGACCGATCCCGCCCATGTCTGCGACTATGAGGTGACCTTCACCTGCGGCAAGAAGCAGCTGGGCCAGATCGTAGACCGCACCATCAACAAGCACGGCTTCACCGTGGCCGCTGAGGTGCTGGACGCCATCAAGGCCACCGGCTACAAGCACTCCACCCTGGCGGCCATCACGGTCTCCATCGCGGATATGACCGTGCCCCCCAAGAAGTACGAGCTGGTGGCGGCCTCCGAGCAGAAGGTGCTGGACATTGAGAACCAGTACAAGATGGGCTTCATGACCGAGCACGAGCGCTACAAGCAGGTGGTGCAGGTGTGGGAGAAGACCACCAACGATGTCTCTGACGCCCTGCAGAAGAACCTGGACCGCTATAACCCCATTTTCATGATGGCGGACTCCGGCGCCCGCGGTTCTATGAAGCAGATCCGCCAGCTGGCTGGTATGCGTGGCCTGATCGCCAACACCGCCGGCCGCACCATCGAGATCCCCATCAAGGCGAACTACCGCGAGGGCCTGACCGCCCTGGAGTACTTCATCTCCTCCAGAGGCGCCCGGAAGGGCCTGGCCGACACGGCTCTGCGTACCGCAGACTCCGGTTACCTGACCCGCCGCATGGTGGACGTCTCCCAGGATGTCATCATCCGGGAGGAGGACTGCCACGTGACCCACGGCATCAAGGTCTCCGAGATCAGCGAGAACGGCCAGGTGATCGAGAAGTTCTCCGACCGGCTCCGGGGCCGTTTCCTGGTGGGCGATGTGGTGGACGCCGATACCGGCGAGGTGCTGCTGTCCAGCACCAAGATGATGGACGAGAACGACGCCAAGATCCTGGAGACCCACAAGTGGGTCCAGGCCAACTACCGCGACGGCGACCGCTGCACCTTCGACCCGGCGGTTGACGAGCACCCCACCGTCATGATCCGCACCGTGCTGACCTGCAAGGCCCACAGCGGCGTGTGCGCCAAGTGCTACGGCATGAACCTGGCCACCCAGCAGCCTGTGGGTCCGGGCGAGGCGGTCGGCATCATTGCCGCCCAGTCCATCGGCGAACCCGGCACCCAGCTGACCATGCGTACCTTCCACACCGGCGGTCTGGCCGGCGGCGACATCACCCAGGGTCTTCCCCGTGTCGAGGAACTGTTTGAGGCCCGTAAGCCCAAGCGGATGGCTACTCTGGCAGAGATCGGCGGCACGGTCAAGTTCGAAGAGACCAGCAAGGGCAGCCTGGTGAACATCGTCATCACCGCACCTGACGGGGACACCCGCACCTACGCGGTGCCTCACACCGGCCTGCTGGTGAAGGATGGCGACGTGATCGAGGCCGGCCACCAGCTGACCTACGGTGCGTTGAATCCCCACGAGGTGCTGCGCATTCGCGGCGCTGACGCCGTGTACAACTACCTGATCCAAGAGGTCCTGCGGGTGTACCGCCAGCAGGGCGTGGATATCAACGATAAGCATATCGAGATCATCGTCCGCCAGATGATGCGCAAGGTCCGTCTGGAGGACGCCGGCGACACCAAGCTGCTGGACGGCTCTATGGTGGACGTCCTGGAGCTGGACGACGCCAACGAGGAGATCGACCGCCGCAACGCCGCCGGTGAGCGGCAGGAGAACGGCGAGCCTCTGCGCCACGCCGTAGGCACCCAGCTGCTGATGGGCATCACGAAGGCATCTCTCGCCACGGACTCCTTCCTGTCCGCCGCCTCCTTCCAGGAGACCACCAAGGTCCTGACGGAGGCCGCCATCAAGGGCAAGGCCGACCATCTGGTGGGCCTGAAGGAGAATGTCATCATCGGCAAGCTGATCCCTGCCGGCACGGGCCTGACGGCCTACCACACCTTTGCTGAGGAGTTGGTTCCCGGCCCGGCGCCTGTTGAGGCCGCCCCGGAGCCCATTCCCGCAGAGCTGTGATTCGCCGGACATCCCGCAGACACAAGACCGGGAGAGAGCCTGACCGCTTGCGGTCAGGCTCTCTTTTCAGATGCCGGGCATCGAGAGGCGGGGTGAAGGAGACGCCCCGCAGCCCGGGGCTGAAACGGTTCTGCTGAGAAGCGGATGACCAACGCCCCCCTTTATTTAAAATATCAAAGCTCCCTTGTTCCCAGGCGCACTGCGCCGTATCCGGACGGCGGCCAGAAACGGCCCGGAAACAGGGAGAAGTTCTCCTAAGATGTCTCCAGGTATCCGGCACGCCCGGGAGATGGGGAAAACGTCCAAAAGTCTGCGGATCATGGAAAATTTTTACCGAAAAATGTCTTGACGGATATGTTTCCCCATGGTATAATCCAAAAATGCGCGGATATTAGGATTCTGCGGATTTTGCCATGCGTTTCAGGAGGAATTTCCCGTGATCTCGGAGCTTGCTTCCCAGGAGAAGGTCATCGGCGTGAAGCAGTCCCGCAAGGCGATCCGGGAAGGCCGGGCCAAGCGGGTCTATCTCGCCTGTGACGCCGATCCCGCCATCACCGAGCCGGTGGCCGCCAGCTGTGCGGAGGCCGGCATCCCCGTAGAGACGGACTACACACTGTCCCAGCTGGGCCAGGCGTGCCGGATCAGCGTGGGCGCGTCCGTGGTGGCCGTCCTCTCCGCATAAAGAAATGGTTTTTTTCGGAATAGCTTCACCGCGTTCCGTAAAAAATAAGGGCTGTCGTGGTTACACGGCAGCAAAATTATGAAAGAAAGGAGAAATACACCGAATGCCTACTTTTAACCAGCTGGTCCGTAAAGGAAGAGAACAGGCTACCTACAAGTCCACTTCTCCCGCTCTGCAGTTTGGTCTGAACACCCTGAAGAACAAGACCACCGATCTGCCTTCTCCCCAGAAGAGAGGCGTGTGCACCGCCGTGAGAACCGCGACCCCCAAGAAGCCCAACTCCGCCCTGCGTAAGATCGCCCGTGTGCGTCTGACCAACGGCTACGAAGTCACCGCTTACATTCCCGGCGTGGGCCACTCCCTGCAGGAGCACTCCGTCGTGATGATCCGCGGTGGCCGTGTCAAGGATCTCCCCGGTGTCCGTTACCACATCATCCGCGGTACGCTGGATACCCAGGGCGTCTCCGGCCGTATGCAGGCTCGTTCCAAATACGGTGCCAAGCGGCCCAAGCAGAAGTAAGTCTGCGAACTGAGAGCTTTGCCGAATAGGTTTATATAGATGGCGGCCTCCGGGCCGCCGGGACGACCTCTTTGGCAGGCATCCACGGAAGGCTGCAATACGCCTTTTGAGTACCTATGAGATCATAGAATTATTATGAAGGAGGGAAGCATAGTGCCCAGAAGAGGTAATGTTCCCAAGAGAGAGATCCTGCCGGATCCCGTTTACGGCTCCGTCCTGGTCACCCGGCTGATCAATAGTGTCATGCTGGATGGCAAGAAGGGCGTGGCCCAGAAGGTGGTCTACGGTGCCTTCGACCAGATCAAGGAGAAGACCGAGAAAGACCCCATCGAAGTGTTCAACCAGGCCATGGAGAATATCATGCCCAGCCTGGAAGTCAAGGCCCGCCGTGTGGGCGGCGCCACCTATCAGGTCCCCATGGAGGTCCGTCCCGCCCGCCGCACGACCCTGGGTCTGCGCTGGCTGACGGCCTACGCCCGTTCCCGCAGCGAGCGCACCATGGCTGAGCGCCTGGCCGGCGAACTCATGGACGCCGCCAACAACACCGGCAGCGCCGTGAAGAAGCGCGAGGAAGTCCACAAGGCAGCCGAGGCCAACAAGGCGTTCGCCCATTTCCGCTGGTAAGTTAGGAGAAACAGTATGCCGAGAAAAACACCTCTTGAAAATACCCGTAATATCGGCATTATGGCTCACATCGATGCAGGCAAGACGACGACTACCGAGCGTATCCTGTTCTACACCGGCGTGAACTATAAGATCGGTGAGACCCATGATGGCACCGCCACCATGGACTGGATGGCCCAGGAGCAGGAGCGCGGCATCACCATCACGTCCGCCGCCACCACCTGCTACTGGTCCGGTTCCAAGAACCAGTTCAAGCCCACCCGGATTAACATCATCGACACTCCGGGCCACGTGGACTTCACCGTGGAGGTGGAGCGCTCCCTGCGCGTGCTGGACGGCTCTGTCACCGTGCTGTGCGCCAAGGGCGGCGTGGAGCCCCAGTCTGAGACTGTGTGGCGCCAGGCCGATAACTACAAGGTCCCCCGGATGATCTATGTCAACAAGATGGACATCATGGGCGCCGACTTCTACAACGTGCTCCGCATGATTGAGGAGCGCCTGAAGTGCAATGCCGTGCCCATCCAGCTCCCCATCGGCAGCGAGGATACCTTTAAAGGCATCATCGACCTGATCGAGATGGACGCGGACATCTACTATGACGATCTGGGCAAGGATATGCGCGTGGAGCCCATCCCCGCGGACATGGTGGACCTGGCAAACGAGTACCGGGAGAAGCTGATGGACGCCGTGTCCATGGTGGACGAGTCTATCATGGAGGCATATCTGGCTGGCGAGGAAGTTCCCACGGCCAAGATCCGTGCGGCCATCCGCAAGGCCACGATCGCCAATGAGATGGTGCCCGTCACCTGCGGCACGTCTTACCGCAACAAGGGCGTGCAGAAGCTGCTGGATGCCATCGTGGACTATATGCCCTCTCCCCTGGACATTCCGCCCATCAAGGGCGTGAACCCCAAGACTGATGAGGAGGACGAGCGTCCTGCGGACGACAACGCCCCCTTCTCCGCCCTGGCGTTCAAGATCATGACCGACCCCTATGTGGGCCGCCTGAGCTTCTTCCGCGTCTATTCCGGCCATCTGACCACCGGTTCCTCCGTGCTGAACAGCACCAAGAACGTCAAGGAGCGTATCGGCCGGATCCTGCAGATGCACGCCAACCACCGGGAGGATATCGAGGAGGTCTTCTCCGGCGATATCGAGGCTGCCGTGGGTCTGAAGAACACCACCACCGGCGACACCCTGTGCGATGAAAAGGCACCCATCATCCTGGAGTCCATGGAGTTCCCCGAGCCCGTCATCCGCGTGGCCATCGAGCCCAAGACCAAGGCCGGCCAGGAGAAGATGACCATGGGCCTCATCAAGCTGGCCGAGGAGGATCCCACCTTCAAGACCTACACGGATGAGGAGACCGGCCAGACCATCATCGCCGGCATGGGCGAGCTCCACCTGGAAATCATCGTGGACCGTCTGCTCCGCGAATTTAAGGTCGAAGCTAACGTTGGCGCACCTCAGGTTGCCTACCGTGAAACCATCCGCAAGGATGCTAACCAGGAAACCAAGTACGCACGTCAGTCCGGTGGTAAGGGCCAGTATGGTCACGTTAAGATCAAGATTGAGCCCAACCCGGGTAAGGGTTATGAGTTCGTCAACGGTATTGTTGGCGGCGCTATCCCGAAGGAATACATCCCCGCTGTTGACAACGGTATCCAGGGCGCGATGAAGTCCGGCATTCTGGCTGGCTATCCCGTCGTGGATGTCAAGGTCACTCTGTGGGATGGCTCCTATCATGAAGTTGACTCCTCTGAAATGGCGTTCTCCATCGCCGGCTCCATGGCATTCAAGGATGCTATGAAGAAGGCTGATCCCGTCATTATGGAGCCCATCATGAAAGTTGACGTTGTTGTTCCTGACGAGTATATGGGCAACGTCATTGGCGACTTGAACAGCCGCCGCGGCGCGATCCAGAACCAGGAATCTACCGATGGCACTGCCCGTGTCACCGCTATGGTTCCTCTGTCCGAGATGTTCGGTTACGCTACTGACCTGCGTTCCAAGACCCAGGGCCGTGGCCAGTACTCCATGGAGCCGGCTGATTACCAGCAGGTTCCCAAGAGTGTTGCAGATAAGATCATGACCGAGCGCAATAAGGGCTGATTCTGCACAAATTCGCGCAAAATACTTGATTTTTCTTGAAAAATCTAGTATGATAGCCTTACAACAGGCTATTTTATCTGTTTGAATTAAAGGAGGATACTTCCAATGGCTGAAAAGGAAAAATTTGACCGCTCTTTGGAGCATGTCAACATCGGTACCATCGGTCACGTTGACCACGGCAAGACCACTCTGACTGCCGCTATCACCAAGGTTCTGGCTCTGAAGGGCGATGCCGATTTCATGGATTACTCCAGCATCGATAAGGCTCCTGAAGAGAAGGCTCGTGGTATCACGATCAACACCGCTCACGTTGAGTACCACACCGCGAAGCGTCACTATGCCCACGTTGACTGCCCGGGCCATGCTGACTACATCAAGAACATGATCACCGGTGCTGCTCAGATGGACGGCGCTATCCTGGTTGTTGCTGCAACCGATGGCCCGATGCCGCAGACCCGTGAGCACATCCTGCTGGCTCGTCAGGTTGGCGTGCCCAAGATCGTTGTGTTCCTGAACAAGTGCGATATGGTTGACGACGAAGAGCTGCTCGACCTGGTCGAAATGGAAGTTCGCGAACTGCTGGACAGCCAGGATTTCGATGGCGACAACACCCCGATCATCCGTGGTTCCGCTCTGAAGGCTCTGGAGAGCACTTCCAAGGATCCCGATGCTCCGGAATACAAGTGCATTTGGGAGCTGATGGACGCTGTTGACAGCTACATCCCGACCCCGGACCGTGCTGCTGATAAGCCGTTCCTGATGCCCGTTGAGGACGTTATGACCATCTCCGGCCGTGGCACCGTTGCTACCGGTCGTGTTGAGCGTGGTACTGCTCATGTCGGCGATCAGATGGAAATCGTTGGTCTGAAGGAAGAGAAGCTGACCACCACCATCACTGGTCTGGAAATGTTCCGCAAGAGCCTCGAGTTCGCTCAGGCTGGCGACAACATCGGCGCTCTGCTGCGTGGTATTGACCGTGACCAGATCGAGCGTGGCCAGGTTCTGGCTGTTCCCGGCTCTGTTCATCCCCACACCACTTTCGATGGCCATGTTTACGTCCTGAAGAAGGAAGAAGGCGGCCGTCATACCCCGTTCTTCAACAACTATCGTCCTCAGTTCTACTTCCGTACCACCGACGTTACCGGCATCATCACCCTGCCCGAAGGCACTGAGATGTGCATGCCCGGCGACAACGTTGATATGCACGTTGAGCTGATCACCCCGGTTGCCATGGAAGAAGGCATGCGTTTCGCTATCCGCGAAGGCGGCCACACTGTTGGTTCCGGCGTTGTTTCCAAGATCGAGAAGTAATTTTCGGCTTGTGATATAGCTTTCAAGGCTCCTGCTGTTAAGGCAGGGGCCTTTTTGTTGTGTATGACTTATGGGACGGGGAGGGGGCAAAGGCCGGGTGTGGAAGACCAAGGAAGGCATCATGAAAACATCAGGAATTGTAGATAGGGGAGAGGACACCATTCGGAACGTTGAAAAAGTGGAGCAGGAGGGGGTACTCACACCGCCCTACCTTGGAAAGGTGTATTTCAGGTCGCGGTTAAGGGGCAAGGGTTGATCTATCCCTAAGGCAATACCGCATAATTCCCGCCTTGCGGCTTAAGCACCGCTCCGGCAGCTACGGCACGGCATCTGCGTTGCCAAAATGCTCGATAATGTCGGGTTGCGGTACCCGCATCGTGCTTCGGGGGCAAAAGCCCCTCGCACTCTGCGACCGCTGCCCCTGCTTCGGTTCGCTGTTTCCGCCACTGGCGGCGCTCACCTTTGCAGCATCCAGTATTATCTGCGCTTTTGGCTTAGCATCTGCCGCACCTCGCTCGCCGTATCGGCACTTAGAATTATGCGGTGTTGCCCTAAGTTTTCGGAACGGTCAGGAACGCTCTCTACAGTACAATTTATAATGGGCAATTCTCAACCTCCAATTTTCCCTTCAAGTTTCCTCCAATCTCTGCCAAATCTCTCAACAACAAGCCAAACCGAAATGGCAAAAAATGCGCGATCACAATACCGGGTGATTGGATTAAGAGATTGCAAAGAACATTATCGGGGTAAATGTTCAATCATTTGATAAAAGCAGGAATAAACCATTCAAAAATGTTAATAAATACCGCCAAAGAGTCACCGCACCGCAACGCAAATAATGTGCGAAAAACAGGTTTCAGTTGATTCAAGGACAAAAATTCACATAGAAATCGCGCTAATTAACTATGCAAATTCTGGCAACTGTGATATAATGTATATACCTAGATGTGTCGGAAAGGTTATCATTTGCGGGATCAAGGCATGCAGCCGGTACAACGTTTTGTCAGCCGCTGTGCCGGGGCCAAAAGCCCCAAAAGCAGGCCGCAGCCCGGCAGGGGATCGCCAGACCGAGGGAGCACAACCAGGTGTTTTGTAATCAACACCTGCAAAGTGCCGCACATCTGCCGTACCACTTTTCACACAAAAGGGGAAAGTAGTAACACTTAAGGGAGGATAAAACTATGAAGAAAACCCTTCAGCGTTTTGGTGCATCCGTGCTGGCTGCAGCCATGGTTGCCCAAAGCGTGGCGCTTCCCGCAGCAGCAGAAACTACCAAGATTGATTCTTCGGTAGCGCAGTCTGTTGCAGCTAGCGCAGCAAGCGCGGCCAGCGCTGTGCAGTCCCTGCCCAAGTTCACCAGCACCGCAGACCTGATCAAGCAGACAGCCCAAACGCTGGCTGCCCAGGGCGAAGTGCATGAACTGGAGCAGGACGATGCCAAGCTGGAAGCGACTGCACAGAGCAAGGCAGGCATGAGCCTTGCGGCGTTGGAAAATGCACTGGCCGATGCCATGTACGCCAACGCCGCAGCCGGCAAGATCAACACCGAAGCCTATGGCCTGAACAAGGACGAGATGGCATCGGTGATGGCTGCCACCATCAAAACGTATCATCTGTCCAGCGCCGTTACCGACCTGGGCTATGAGACGAACGCCGCAGGCGTTGTGACCGCCGTTACCTTTACCGGCAGCTCCGGCATGACCTCTGCGATGGAGTCCATGACCAACAGCGATGATGAAGTGATTGCGCAGCAGGCTGACAGCTACGCACAGGCTTACGTTGCTGAAAACTCTGATACCTTTGCTGCCAGCGCCGCTGCAGACGGCCATACCTATGGCGAGCCGAAATGGTACTGGAATGACACCAACCCGGCGGATGGCCACACCCATACCTGGAAGGAAACCCCCGATGGTTACTGGACCAAGACCGATGACGGCTGGGCTTACACCGCTGTGTATACCTGTGAAAAGGACGATGCCTACCAGAAGGTAGAAGGCACCGTAACCAAGGATACCACCGAGGCAAAGCCCGGCGTTGCCGGCAAGACCGTTTACTCTGCCAGCGTGCCCGCTGACAAGAGCCCGGTTAAGAAGGAATACAAGGAACCCACCACCCGCACCGACGACATTGCCGCCCTGCCAGAGCCATGTCGTGTCCAAGGATGCAGATGGCAACTTTGTTGCTACCTTCAACTGGGAAATGAAGAAGGTCGAGGGCGAGCTGGCCGCTGACTACAGCAACGCCCAGCTGTTCTATGACAGCGAAACCGGCAAAATTTCTGCTGGCGCTCCCGTTACCATTGACTGGGAATGCGAAAGCATCACCTTCAAGTGCGCTGTCTGCGGCGAAGAAATCAAAACCAAGCCGATGCAGACCATGCCGGTCAGCGTTGTGGTAGACCAGAATAACAATTCCGTCTACATCAATGTGGGCGGCACCCCGACCCTGGATACCACCTCCGGCGGCACCGGCGTTACCCTGGTGTCCGCAATGGATGGCGGCAACTGGTACGATATGCAGAACAACCCGGTTGACGCAAGCAAGGTGAACTTCACCTATCAGAGCGGCGACAACAAGGGCAAGAACAGCCTGCTGCTGTACGACAGCCAGAAGACTGCCGTGTATGTGGACGACCAGGGCAACCAGGTCACCAATACTTACGATGTCTCGACTGCGCAGATGAACTACTACTACTTCCAGCTGTCGCAGTTCAACCAGGACGAAGCAGAGTACTTCGGCGTGGTTGCCCCGTTCTGGACCTCCAAGGGTGTTCAGAAGCAGGGCGAGGATGGCAGCATCACCGGCACCATGGGCGCAATCAAGGTATTGTGCAGCATTGATCCGAACGATGATGTCCCGCCGACCACCATGGCATTCATGCTGAACATGCTGCCGCAGGCGTTCATGTCTTACGTCATGAACTATGGCGAAGCTCTGAAAGCCATCCGTGATGCAGGCCTGGCACAGGTTGCCAAGCTGGGGGACAGCGCTGACTATGTCACCAAGCTGCTGATCCTGCACGACTGGATCTCCCAGGTTGCAGAATTCGATATGGGCTCCATGGGCGATATCACCGGCGGCGGCAACAACGACCCCATCCAGATGACTGCTTTCGGCGCCCTGCTGGGCGGCGGGATCGGCGCTAAGGGCGTTGAGTATGGCTGCATCTGCCTGGGCTATGCATCTGCATTTAACTACATGGTCCAGAATTTGCCTGACAACAAGGAAATCTATAAAAAGACCGTTGACGGCAAAGAAGTTTGGAAGACCGCTGATGAAGTAGGCGATAACGCTGTTGTTGACTTTGCCCAGATCCTGTATTACTGCGATACTTCTGATACCAGTGTTGCCGGTAATGCGTTCGGCGGCGGCATGTTCAACAACGTCCACTACTTCAACGCAGTCAAGGTCAACAAGCTGCAGGGTGACAGCAATTCTGCTACGATGACCACCGGCGAAGCCAACAAGAACTGGTACTATGTTGACGTCTGCTATGACGACGTGAACACCGAGTGCATGGCCCAGACCCGCGTTGAGAACGCAGGCGACCTGCGCCATGTCAACTTCCTGGTTTCTCCCTCCGGTCTGGAAGGCCGTTACAGCAAGTACTATGATTACATTGACTCGCTGTACGATGGCTACACCTACACCAAAAACAAGAATCCCGATGTGGATGATGCCGGCAATGTTGTGTTGAACAACGGCAAGCCGCATTACTCTTACACCAAGGCGGAGAACAAGAACGAGACCCGTTACACCGATACCTGCTACGAGGATACCTGGTTCACCTCTATCTGCAGCCCCATCTACTTCGACAATAATTACTTCTATTACGTTGATACCACGACCAACCAGAACCTGTACAACAACATGCGCCGCCAGCAGTCCGAGAACGGCAACAACGGCAACTCTGGTTCCGGCAGCTCTGGTAACAACTCCCAGATGCAGCAGTTCATGAAGAAGATGCAGAACCAGGGCCCCGATACTCTGGAAGCACGTCCGCGTAATGCGAACTACTATATCCGCAAAGAGGATTCCAGCAGCAGACCCGGCGGCTTCAGCATGAGCAGCTTTACCAAGACGGATGACCCGTTTGATATCATCCTGATGTACTACAACGATCTGAAGGAAACCAGCAGCAACTTCAATGATGACGACAGCAATGCCAAGGTCCTGGCCGAAGCTGGCACCATCTATAAGATCGATACCAGTGCAAAAGATAAGCATACCAAGGTTGAAAACAACCTGAACACCGAGTGCCTGGCAGACGCTGCTGCAAAGCGGATCTACCCCGCACTGGTACACTCTACCGCACTGTATGATGGCAAGCTGTACTTCAACGTCAACAACGCCATCTACCGTATGGACCCGACCACCGGCGCAGTGGAAGAAGTGAAGGAATACAACACCGTCTATGGCGGCATTAAGCTGACCAAGGATAAGGACGGCAACATGGTTCCCGATACCCACTTTCCCGGCATGAGCATGGTTATCATGGATAGCGCCAATGATACCAGCAGTGTGAAGTATCTGGGCACCTTCATGAACCATCCTCTGGCTGGCCTGACCCTGCGTGACAGCTACAGCTTTGCTACCACCACCCAGCAGGGCCAGACTGTGATCACCGGCATCAACACCACCAAGGATCAGCTGGTCGTTTCTGTCGGCACCAACCTGTCCAACACCTATAAGGAACTGGTGGACGGCAAGGCAGAAGTCAAGACCGATGCCTCCGGCACTTCTTATGCAAACCGTAAGAGCTACAAGACCGAGTCCTGGAACTACAACCCGAGTTACAACCAGAACATGGGCAGCTCTGACGAGAAGAACAAGAACGAAGAGTTCATGTGGTGCGCTAACCTGGTTGAAACCATGCCGATGTCCGACATGGTCAGCGACCTGAGCAGCGGCGCAACCACCAATGTTTCCGTTGAAGCATGGTGCGATACCCCCGCTTACACCCAGGACCGCACCAACAAGTACGGCCTGACCAAGGGTGAAAAGAAGTACGCTGACGGCGCACTGCCCAAGGGCCATACCTGGGCTCTGGACGAGCTGGAAACCAAGTCCGTTGGCAACAATGTGTACCTGTGCTCTGATTGCCATACCGCAACCGAAAGCACCCCCCACACCGTTACCCTGCCCGATCCAGTTGAAGGCGTTACCCTGACCCTGGGCACCACCAGCAACACCTACATCAAGGACGATACCGTTACCCTGACCGTAGAAAAGGAAGGCACCGATATCGTTACCGTTACCGCAAAGAACGGCGATACCGATGTTGCCCTGACTGAAGTTCAGGAAGCAGCGCAGGACGAAGCCGCAGCCCAGGCTACCACCGAAAAGGCTAAGACGGTTTACACCTTCACCATGCCGGACGGCGATGTGACCATCAACGTTGAAAAGAACGCTAAGACCTATGAGGTCAATGTTGCTCCCCTGACCAATGGTGAGATCACTGCTTCCGCTAAAGAAGCAGCTGAGAAGGAAACCGTAATCCTGACTGCTAAGCCCGTGACCGGCTATGCCCTGAAGGCTGGCAGCGTGAAGGTTACCTACAAAGACGCTGACAACACCGATAAGACCGTTGAAGTGAAGGCTGATACCGAAAAAGCCAACACCTACACCTTTGCAATGCCTGCTTACCCCGTCAACGTCAGCGCAGAGTTTGTTAAGGAATACAAGGTTACCGCAGCTCCTGCTGATAACGGCACTGTTACCGTAGACCCGACCGCAGCTGTTGAAGGCACCGACGTTACCGTTACCGTTAAGGCAGCTGATAACTACCAGCTCAAGGCTGACAGCCTGACCTATAGCTATCAGATCGGCGAAGATAAAAAGACCGAAAAGCTGACCGTGACCGATGGCAAGGCTACCTTCAAGATGCCTGCCGCTGATGTTACCGTTAGCGCTGCGTTTGAAGCACTGACTGCAACTCCGACTGCAACTCCGACCGCAACTCCGACTGCAACTCCGACTGCAACTCCGACTGCAACTCCGACCGCAACTCCGACCGCAACTCCGACCGCAAAGCCGGCAGAGCCGACTGCTGTGCCGGAGCCGACTGCTGTGCCGGAACCGACTGCTGTGCCGGAGCCGACTGCTGTGCCGGAGCCGACTGAGGTACCGTCTACTGAACCCGAAACGCGCACCGCTCATGGCGCTGCTGAAAAGACCACCATTACCGCAATGGCTGTCTTTACCTGCACCGATAAGAACTGCGCAAGTGCACAGTTCGTGGATGCAACTGTAAAGCAGACCAGCGGCGTTACCACCGCTGCTGTCAACTTCAACGGCAAGGACTACACCGCCAAGTACGGCGAGAAGAACGGCTGGGTTGAAGAAAACGGCAAGAAGTACTGGTACGAAAAGGGCGTGAAGCAGGGTACCACCGGCCGCGGCAAAGAGATCTATGATCGCAATTCCGACGCTTGGTACTGGCTGGATGCTGTCCAGGGCGGCGCAATGACCGTCAACAAGGACGTTTACCAGGAATCCAAAGCTGGCAAGTGGGCTGATAGGCCCGATGGCACCGGCAAGTGGGTCCGTTACGATGAGAACGGCCACATGGTCAAGGGCTGGCAGACGACCGAGAAGGGCACTTACTACTTTGACCCGACCTATGGCACCATGGCCAAGGGTGTTACCGAAATTGACGGCGTACCGTGCGCGTTCGATCAGAACACCGGCATTGGCCTTGATAAAAAGTGGGTAACCATCAATGGCGCCGATTACTGGTACGAAAATGGCGTTCGCCAGGGCTTGGAAGGCCGCGGCAAGGAAATCTATGATCCGGCTTCCGATGCTTGGTACTGGCTGGACTCTGTTGACCAGGGCAAGAAAGCCACCAGCAAGGATGTCTATCAGGAATCCGAAGCTGGCCAGTGGGCTGATAGGCCCGATGGCACCGGCAAGTGGGTCCGTTACGATGCACAGGGCCACATGATCAAGGGCTGGAGCGCTGACAAGCGTTACTATTTCGACCCGATCTATGGCACCATGGCTAAGGGCGATGCAGTCATCGATGGCCGCACTTATCATTTCGATAAGAAAACCGGCATTCGGCAGTAATCCCACAGCCTGAACAATGAGCTGTAACCAGCCCATTAACCTCTAAATAAAAATGCCGCAGCAGATGTAACAGTCTGCTGCGGCATTTTTGTATTTTGGGGCATAGGTTCAGTGAAATATTTGCCGGGCCAGTAGGGCGGGGGACCCCATGATTGTGGTGGCTCCCCTGGAGGGGAGCTGGACGCGAAACGGCCTGAGGGGTGGTTCCTTGCCGCAAACCTAAGGCAATACCGCACAATTCCCGCCTGACGGCTTAAGCACCGCTCCGGCGGCTGCGG
>OJRZ01001803.1_pt1 | contig 15276 bp, 10 predicted proteins | sample 1599291 | NCBI WGS metagenome assembly OJRZ01 (sample SAMN04168657, study PRJEB22393) | human gut metagenome | biome: human gut microbiome; feature: stool | host: Homo sapiens | collected 2014-03-20
GTCAAGGAAGCCGGCGGCAGCGTGATTGGCATGGAGGGTGACGACACGGGCGAATGGGTGCTGGTGGACTGCGGTCAGGTTGTTTGTCACGTGCTGCAGCCTAATGTTCGCGACTATTACAACCTTGAAGAAATCTGGGGCGGCAAGGAGCTTTTCCTCAAGGCTCAGACGGAATGCGCTCCGCATCTGATGCCGCATCGTGCGCATAAGCCCGAGCAGAGCGCCGAATAATGCGAGTGCGCATTCTTGCCGTTGGTCAGCACATTGCCGATTGGGCGCAGGAAGCCGTGCGGGGGTACCTTGCTCGTTTTCCTCGCAGCTGGAGTGTGGATCTGAAGGAAATTCGCACGGAGCATCGCGCCGGACAAACGCCAGCGAAGCTGATGCAGCTTGAGGCTGAGCGCCTTCTTGCTGCGATCGAACCAGGTGATTTTGTAGTGGTGCTCGATGAGCACGGCAAAGATCTGACAACGGTCGATCTTGCGCGGCAAATGCATGCGTGGGGCGGCGAAGGCGATCGTGTGGTTTTCGTCATCGGCGGACCGGATGGCCTTGCACCCGAGGTGAAGGCTGCTGCGCGAGCGACAGTTCGTCTCTCGGCAATGACGCTGCCCCATGCACTAGCACGCGTGCTTCTTGCCGAGCAGCTCTACCGCGTCTGGTCAATTGAAGCCGGGCACCCTTACCACCGCGCCTGAGGAAGAGAGATGGATACGCTTATCTATTTGGCCAGCAAAAGTCCGCGCCGCCGCGAGATTCTCTCCAATCTCGGCTGGGAACCCGTTGTGCTCGCTGACCCGAAGGCGCCTCGTGGTTGGTTTGCCGGCGATGAAGAGGAAAAGCCGGGCGAAACGCCTGAGGACTATGTACTGCGCACTGCCGTTGTGAAGCTTATGGATGGGCTTTGCGCACGCAATGAACTGCCCGATGCCAGAGAGGACCGTCCGGTTTTGGCGGCTGATACAGTAGTGAGCCTTGACGGTCGGGTTCTCGGAAAGCCTCGCGATCGTGCGGAGGCGGAAGCTTTTTTGCGAAGCATGTCGGGACGCACGCACGAAGTGCGTACCGCAGTGGCGGTGGGGGTTAGCCGCACCGAATGGGATTCGGTGGTGGTGACGTCAACCGTTGAAATGCGTGAGCTTTCTGATGCTGAAATTGCGGCCTATGCGGCTACGGCTGAACCGTATGACAAAGCAGGCGGCTACGGCATTCAAGGCGCAGCAGGACTTTTCATTTGCCGCATTTCAGGCAGTTATTCCGCAATCATGGGTCTGCCCGTGTGCGAATCAGGGGAATTGCTGGCTCGATTCGGGGCCAAGGCGCCGATTCTGGGACTCTGAAAACCGCTTCAGCCTTCAAAGCAATATCCAACCCAAACAAAGGCCGTCGAAGTTTCGGCGGCCTTAGGATCAGCGTGAGCACTCAGATCACTTGATGCCGACAAGCTCCACATCAAAGTAGAGATCAGCCTTGGGCGGAATGGCGCCTGGATAGCCGGCCTCGCCGTAGGCCAGAGCATAGGGGATCGAAAGGCGGCGTTTGCCGCCCTTCTTGAGGCCGATGAGGCCCTGATCCCAGCCCGGGATAACCATGCCGACGCCGCAGGTGAAATCGATGGGTTCACCGCGTTCCACGCTGGAATCGAAAACGGTGCCGTCCTCGAATTTACCCGTATAGTGCACGGAGATGCGGTCACCGGCTGCAACGCCGGGGCCAGTGCCTTCGACAATATCTTCAATAATGAGTTTTTCGAGTGCCATGATGGTATTCCTTGCAAAATTAGGGTTGGAGAGGATTGCCGAACTGTCTTCGAATGGTCTTCAGCTGGCATTTCATACGGATGAAATCATAACGGCTGAAGACGAAGCGCATATAAGCTCTTGCAAGCTCTTGCGCACGCGGCCGCCGCCATTAAAATGAGGAACGCGGTATTGAAGCCGCAAAGAACAGCCGCACTCCATCCGCATCGAGTTCGCTCGGCTGTTGGACATTCCAAATTGAGGCGGACTTCTGAGTCCGTCAGCCGCGACGATTTCCGAGTCTGCGGTCATCTGTTTAGACATTGAAATCAGGTCGCTTGCTCCTTAAGGCTGCATGTGACGAGAACGGATGATCTGCTCGCGCTCTTGCGCCGCGGCGCCATCAAAAAGACTCAAACACTATATGTGAAGCCGCGAGCGGTCTCCGCCAGCGTTTTTGCAAGCTGCCCGTTCAGAGCACTTCGGAGCCTCCTTTCTGTTCGCAAGAGGTTCAGCGCGTTGAGCCGCGCCTCCTGAAGTCCAGTTGCCAAGAAGGCAACGCTCGGTGTGGACAGTTTCCTATGCTCAAAATACGTCTATGACTTTAGACAATCTCCCCGAACAACTGCAAAAGAATCTTGAGGCCGCCGGCCTTGCTGATCTTACGGTCGATCAATGCGAAATTATTCGGCGCTTCCTTGCCGGTGAGCGAACGCTCGTTTCCGGGCATGACGGTGCGGGCAAACTCACTGCGCTGGTCATTGGTTTTGCTGCGAAAGCGCTTGCTTCTCGTCGTTCGTTGGAGACAGGCCGCCTGCCCGAAGGACTTCTCATAACGAATCATCCGGAAGATGCGATTGTTGCTGCAGCACTTTTTGAGCGGCTCACGCATGGTTCGGGGCTTAAGGCGGCGGGTGTCAGCATTGGGCGAAATGTTCCGCGCATGCGAGAAATTGAAACTGGCATCGATTTTGCAGCCGGCCCGTTGGACTATTTGGAAGCTGAATTCGAACGCAGCGGCCTGAAGCTCTCAGCGCTGAAAACGACGGCTGTTTATCGGGTGGATGAATTTGCAGCGAAGCCTGCGTTATGGCGCCGGTTGGTAGATGCCGCAACGGAAATGAGCAAGACCGCACGCTGCGGCATCATTTTCACCATGGGAAGCCGCAGCACGGATACCGAGCGTCTCGTACGTGCGCTCTTCCCATCCACCAATGTTGTGCGGCTTCTCGGACGATGGCGCGAACCGGATATTCTTGAAGCGTTCCGTCTGGTGAAACGACGCGGACGTCTGGCAGAAGTTATGAGGCTGATCAAGGCGGTGCCTGACGGTGAACGCATTCTCGTCATTGCCGGCCGAAAGCGAGCGGCGGAGTTTGCGGAGGTTTTTCTAGAAGAAAAATGGATGGCGCCCGGCGTTTTTGAAATTTATACGCCCGCGGATGCCGAACAGTATTGGACGAATGGGAACCCTAAAGTCATCGCGGCCACTGAGGTTCTGGCCAAGCTTTTCCCGGACGGTTTTTTTGATCATGTAATCTTCGGTGATCTGCCGACCAGTGCTGCTAGATATGAAGAATGTGCAGCCAAAGCCGCATTTCCACCCTCTCCGGAACGACCGCGTTTTGGTCGCGTGTCGACCATTTTTCTCGCTTCGCAGATTGCAGATTTTGTGCAGCTGCGCAACGACGTAGGCAGCGAAAACTGGGGACTTCTCAATGAAACCGGTGCCAAGCTCGCGGACGAAGATGTGCAGTACCTTGACAACGGTGAAAACCAACAGCTTCGCGAACGCGCCTGCTGGACTGCATTGAGGGATCGACTGCCGACAACGGAGATCCCGGGCTATCCTGAAGCGATTCAATGCGGCACGCCCTCGGCGGCCGTCACTCAGGAGCTGCCGCAAGCAGTGCCGGTTTCTGTATCGGCAGAGTCTAGCCGCGCTGATACGGAAGAACTCATTGAAAAGAAACCTCAAAAGAAGCCAGTCCGCCGGAAAACGAGAAAGTCGACGCCTGTTGAAACACAGACAGAGGCTCAGAAAACGGCAGAGCCGGTCATTGAAGAAACGCCCGTAGAGACGGCTTTGGCGCCTCAAGCGCTGCCAGCATCCTCTATTGTTGTGACGGGAGATCTGCCGGCCGACGTGCCGGAAATGCTTTCTGCAGCCGAGAAAGCGGAAGATGCTTTTGAAAAAGAAACGGCGCAAGAGGTGGGCGAAGAGGATGACCTCTTCGCGCAGGAAGATCATGAAGAAGTCGAGCCTGTTTCGAAGGCTGATAACACAGATGAGGACTTTTCATGGATTGAAGAGGCCTACGGAGCAGAAGACGGTACGGACGAAGCCGAAGATCTCGGCGATGAGACGGATGAGGACGAATCTTTCGATGATGAGGAAGATGACGGCGGCTACGAGGCGCATTTCGATGACGATAGTGAAGCTCCGCATCGCCGTACTCTCACAATCCGTGCGGGTTATGTACCGCATGCTGTTGAAGGCCCGGCAGTAACCATTACTGAGCCGCTTTCCTCCAATACAGTAGAGCTTCGTGCTGCGCAGGCCCGCATGCGGCGTGAAATGAAATCCGGCGGCCGCATGACCCATCAGATGGTCGGCAAGCGCGGCACCATTCGCCGTCAAAAACAACGTGCCGATCAACCCTTGAATGAGATTGAAGGCATTCTCTCCGTCGCTCAGCCAGGGAAGAAAAAGAAGGCGGGTGCTTACTCAAAGAAAAACACGCAAAACGGTCTGGCACGTACTAAAGAAGGCAGCAAATTTAAGAAATCTAAAAAGCAGGGACTGCAAAAAACTTTCAAGAAAAGAAAGCAGATGGGAGGTGAACAACCGCCCGTTTTGCCTGCAGAAGAAAACCGTGATTTGCTGCTGCTCCCAATGACAACGCCTCCGGTTGCCGATGGCATAACGGAGCCTGTAAATCCTGAGAGGATGCCCAAAGAGGAGGTTGCTCTGTCATCAGCCGTTCTGCAGGGTGATGATCGCCCGAATGAACAAAAGCAGCAAAAGCCTCGGAAGGAATTCCGCAAGGGCCGCGGCCTGCGTTCAGCAATGATGAAGCGTCGCGAAGCACGTGAGGCTCGTGAAGCTCGCGAAGCTGAGTCGCGTGAGGGGCAGATTCCGGCAATGGGTGAGCGCAGTGAGAGTGATGCGTCGACCAACATTCCGCCCGAGAAGATCGACGGTGAGGCCGAAGAGTTCTTTACTCAGCGTTCTGGGGATGCTGCAGAAGGGGTCGGCGGCTTTCAAGCTGATGCTCCGCGTCAGGAAAAGCGCAAGAAGTCTTGGCCGAATAAGAAGTTCAAGAAGCCTTTCAAGAAAAAGACGCAGAAATTCCGCGAAGCTGGAGATGCGGGTGCTGGAGAGACGGATCGCTTTAATCGAGCCGATAACGAAGGCCCGCGGATGCCGCGCAAAACTCAAGCGTCTCGTGTGCCGCGTGAGGATATCGATGACGACAACTTCGGCAATTCCATCCACTATCGGATGAAAAGTGAGCGGAAGACGCAGGCCATGCCATGGCAGACGACTTCAACCTACGGCGCAGAAGATCGTCCCACAACGCTTTCATTTGCGCAGATGATGCCTGAATCGGCTGATCGTACGGGGCTGCATACTGTTTTCGGCAGTGAAGACGGCAGTCAGCGAAACCGAAAGGGGAAATTCAATAACCGCAAGGGGGGCTTCGCTGGCGGCCCCAAAAATTACGGTCAGAAGAAATTCGGGAAATATCAAAAATTCCGCAAAAAGAGCGGCGGCCGCAAGCCTGAGGGCAACGATGGCGGTGAATCGCCCGGCTCAGACGAGTAAGCATGTTTAACTAAAGCATGAGCGCAGTCCGCTGCGAAGCTAGAATCGAGAGACCATTTCTATCATCAAGAAGCAGTCTCTCGATGTATTTCACAGTTCCCTCTTGCAAGCGTCGACTGGCGCTTGCCGCGGTTCTTTTGTCCGCACTGGTGCTTGCGGGCTGTGCTGTTGCTCCGAATACGTGCAGCGGCAGCCGCTCCGGCCATTCCGGGTCATCTTCGACACAAACAAGAGACCCGCTGCTTGACGCGCCTCACCATTCCGAAACTACTTGTACAACCGATCGTCCGGTGACAGTGCTCTCACGCATGAGTGAGACGCCCCTCGTCTGCGATGATCTGGGTGTTACAACGACGCTCAGTGAAATGCGTGATGCAGGTTGGCGAGTGGTCACACTCAGCATTGGGGCTGACACTGAGAGCGAAAAGCACGTGGGGTTCCCTGTGACGGTGATCGTTCGAAAGCTCTTTTAAAGGATGCTATTCATGCAGGCACTTGATCGTTTGGCAAAGCTTCGGGCTGCCATGGAAAATCTGGGCATTGACGCAGTGATTATTCCCACTGCTGATCCGCATCTGAGTGAATATGTTCCGGCCCATTGGTCGCTGCGTGCCGCACTCTCTGGCTTCACCGGAAGTGCCGGCATGCTGCTCGTATCGGCCGAGGATGCTGCACTGATTGCTGACAGCCGTTATTGGGAGCAGGCTGAAAAGCAGTTGCCGGCGGAAATTGCCTTGATTCGGCTGACTGGGTCTTTTCTCGATCACGTTACGGCATGGTGCGAAGAAAACCTGCCGCAAGGTTCGATCGTGGGTTATGACCCGGAGCTCGTGAGTTTGAATTTGGCGGAAAAGCTCAGATCGCTTTTGGAGGATTTAGGCTTTGAGGCGGATGCGCTTGCAGGTGAGCGCTCGCTTCCGTTGGCCGATATCTGGCCCGATCGTCCTCCGCTTAGCATGAGTCCCATCCGACTCATGAAGCGTCCCGGCAGAAGTATTGTCGAGAAGCTTGAAGCTGTTCGCAGCATGATGGCGGACAAGGGTGCGCAAAGCGTGTTTTTTTCTGCGCTTGATGATGTTGCCTGGATGACAAATCTGCGCGGCAGTGACGTACCGTGCAATCCGGTGTTTCTGGCTTATTTGCTAGTCGAACGGGACAGCGCAGAGCTCTTCGTTGACGCCGAAAGACTTTCAGCAGAAGCCGCGCGGGCGATCGCCGATGCGGGTATTGCGACCGTATCGCCCTCTACGCTCCACGAAGCGCTGGCGGCGGCTGCGCTCCGTGGGCAGGTGATGCTCGATCCTGACCACACCAACAGTTTGCTTGCAGCGCTTGTGCCGCCCGAGTCGCAGGTGCGCTCCGCGTCGCCCGCCATGATGCTCAAATGCGTGAAGTCGGCCGAAGAGATTCGGGCCATCGAGGAGGCACATCTCAAGGATGCTGTTGCACTGGCGGAGTTTTATGCCGAACTTGACGAACGTCTTGCGGCAGGCGATGTTTTGACCGAATCTGATGCTGCGCAGATGCTGCATGCTTGGCGCGCGAAAGATCCCGAATTTTTTGAAGAGAGTTTCACAACCATAGCGGCTTATGGCCCCAATGCAGCGTTGCCTCACTACACGCCCCCTATTCACGGAGGTGCGGTGCTCGAGCCCGATGGGCTGCTGCTCATCGATTCCGGCGGACAGTATGAATGCGGCACGACCGACATTACCCGTATGACGCCGATTGGCAATCCGTCGCCTGCGATGCGCCGCGATGCAGCAATTGTTACGCGCGCGATGCTGCGCTTGCTCCATTTAAAGTTCCCTGCTGGGGCTACTGGGGCGCAAATCGATGCTGCTGCACGCATTGATCTTTGGGCGCACGGTCTGGACTTCGGGCATGGAACTGGTCACGGTGTCGGTTACGTTCTCAATGTTCATGAAGGGCCGGTGGCAATTTCGCCGCGCGCTCAGCCTGTAGCCATCCAACCAGGGAATGTCCTCTCGGATGAACCTGGCGTGTATCGACCGGGGCGATGGGGCATCCGTGTTGAAAACCTGATGGTTTGCGAACAGGAACAGACCACGGAATTTGGAGAATTTCTTAAGTTCCGTGCGTTGACGATGCTGCCTATTGATGTGCGAATGTTCAAAGAGCCTTTTGGCGAAGGCGTAGAGCTGCTCAATGCATTTAATGCAGAGCGGCGGAATAAGCTGATGCCGCTTGTGTCTCCCCGTGCTAAAAAGTGGCTCTCTGCAGCGGCAGCGGAACTTCCGGGTTAAGGCATTTCCGGCTGCTGGCTTTGACGGGCTCAGTCACCTTGCCGACGGCTAAATAAGATCCATGCCGCAAGGCCGCATTCTTTTTCTGGAATGCGGCCTTGCTTAATCTCGAAATCTGCTGTCGGAAGTTGTTTTCAGCAGGCGCAGCGCATATCGGCCGAATGCTTATCGTTTTGCTTGAGTTTCGTGCCGCTCGAGCGTGCCAAGATGCCGCAGTAGTTGAAGTGCTCAGTTGTATGGAACTTATGCGCCGGAACTATTCGTCATTCATGGGTTTTCAAAGACTGCGCTCGCTTGAAGAACGTTGACTTCGACGCTGCCGGAAGCACAAAAGGAAAGCTCCCGCAGTTCATGAACTGCAGGAGCTTTTTACATCGCCGCCACCCGAAGCAGAACTTCGGGGGAAGGAGAACGACGTTAGGTGTTACTTCGCGGGAGCGTACCAGTTGGCTTCAGCAGGAACGACATAACGTTCTGCTTCGGCGTTCTTGGCAACTTGGTCTGCGCCGATGGAGTAGTTCGTCCACATCGTGATGGAATCGCCGACGATCATCAGCAGGGCAACGACGAGCATGCCCTTGCGAAGACCTGTGCGGTCCGTGGCGGCGCGTTGGTCCATGATCTTGCTGTCGGGGTTCTTTGCGAAGATGTCCCACTTAACGGCAAGGCGATAGAGGCCAATCATGCCGTGGAGTTCCGTGCACACGAGGAAGATGAACGTGTAGAGGAGACCGTTGTGGTAGGTATGGACACCGATGAGGTTCGGGTCAAAGCCATGCGGGTTCGTGAGCATCGTCATCAGATGCGGGAACACGAGGAAGAAGAGTGCGAAGGCCGTGATCAGCTGAACGTACCAGAGGGTCGTGTCTTCATGGTGGACAAGCTTGACGTGCGAGTGCAGATCGTGGAGCTTCTTGTAGGAAGTCGGGAAGCGGCGAAGTGCGCAGAACATATGAATGATTACGCACAAGAAGATGAAGCCCACAAAGAGGACGTGCATCCAGGCGTGGTCTGCACCGTCAAGCCAGACGCCGCCGGAGGTGGCGATCAGGTTGGCGAAGAGGTCCTTGCCGAAATTCACGGAGCCAGTAAAGCCCATGTGGCAGAAAAGGAAGATGCCGAGGATCAGACCGGTGACGGACTGTGCCACGTCGAGACGGGCGGTGCACTTGCTCTGACGCTTGGCGTCTTTGAGGCCGACACCCCAGACATTGTCTGTGGCCGAAGGCGTATGCGCATACTTGATGGAATCAGGGGTCGTCATGATTGACTGTCCTAAGATCGAGAAATGGAGGCGGCGAAGCTGACGCTTCGGAAACACCTGATAAATATTTTTTGCTTCGTGCGAATGATGAATCCATTGTGACGATCATTACTTGACTTATATCAATATAAAAAATCGAGTAAATCGGCTACAACCCCTTTGTACCATCATTATTACGCATATATACCTATATTAATCTTGCTGTTAGACATGAATATTTCTCGATTAAAGGGATTACCCCTATTTTTCATGTTCAAAAAATTCTGTTTTCATATTGCAATACTCAGTCCCCTTTCGAGACGCATTGAAGATACTTTAATGACAAACAGTTTTATGTAAACAGAAGAAAGATAAAGCAGTAAGTGCTTCGTCTTCGGATATAAAAAGAGCCCTCGAACATTGTCGGAGGGCTCTTTGCTGAGTAACGGCGCTGCGAGAGTTTGCTGCCGAATTACTTCGTGCCGAAAATGCGGTCGCCGGCGTCACCAAGTCCTGGAACGATATAAGCATTTTCGTTCAGGTGGTCGTCAAGAGAGGCTACGTAGAGATCAACATCGGGATGAAGTTTCGAGAAAACTTCAACGCCTTCGGGGGCAGCTACGAGTGCCATGAAGCGAATAGAGTCACCGGGGACACCGCGTTTCTTAAGTACATCAACGGCGTGCGCGCCCGAATAGCCCGTGGCTACCATCGGATCGACGACGATGAAGGTGCGGCCGTCAAGATCCGGAAGCTTCACCATGTACTCGACCGGACGGTGATTCTCATCACGATAAAGACCGATGTGACCGACACGGGCCGAAGGCATCAGTGTGAGAAGACCGTCAGACATGCCTAAACCCGCGCGAAGTACCGGAACAATCACGCACTTTTTGCCTGAAAGCATGGGCGACTTGCATTTGGCTACCGGCGTTTCAATGTCTTCAAGGGCAACCGGGAAATCGCGAGTGAGCTCATAACCCATCAAAATAGCCAGTTCAGTAAGAAGTTCGCGGAAGTCGCGAGTGCTCGTGCGCTTGTCACGCATCAGGGAGAGTTTGTGCTGGACCAAGGGGTGGTCGACGATGTGCAGACGCGGGAAGCGAGGATCGAACTTCATGACTACTAACTCAAAGAATGAAAGCTTTTTGGGGAGTCTTCGGCGGCATCTTCTTAAAGGATGACACGTTGCTCCAAAGCGGCCGTCGGCGGCCACGCGGTATTATAAGAAGGTTGATTTCCTTCCCCATAGTGGAGAAATAAAGTGAAGCTCCGCACGCTCTGCATGCTCCTTGTCCTCGTTTTGCTGGCCGTGTTCCTCGTGATCAATTGGTCTGCACTCTCGCAAGACATGACGGTCAATCTGGTCTACCAAGAAATTCAAGCGCCTCTGGGTGTGATTGTTGCGGCAGCATTCGGAATCGTTGTCGTGCTTCAGGCTTTCTACAATCTTTGGCAGCAGGCAAGCGTCGTGGTTGAACTTCGACAGGCTCACAAAGAAGCCCGCAATGCACGAGCTGAAGCGGCAGAAGCCGATAAAAACCGTGTCAATGAGCTTGCTCGAGAAGTCCGTGAAGGGTTTGCCCGCATGGAGGCACTCGTCACGCAGCAGCAAGAAGCAACGGCAAAGCTGATTCGAGAAAAAAGCGATCAGCATGATCGTGCTGCAGCAGTGCTGCGCGATCAAATCAAGGCCGAGCAGGATGCCGCTCAGTCCGCCGTGAGTAAGCGCCTTTTGGAAATCGAAAAAAAGGTCTCAAACGTACTTCCTGCCGCGCCTGGCGAAGTGAAGGATGAAAAAAAGACAAAGGAGCTTTTTGGGCAGCTCTTCTAAGCGCTGGAAACGCTTTCAAAACAAAAAAGCTCCGAACGGTGTAGACCTTCGGAGCTTTTTTGATAATGCCTGCGCTCAGAAAAAAACTGCAGATCAATCCTCGTGGTATGCGGTAGCGCGTTCAACTTCCTCAGCGGCGCCGAGGAAAACCGCAACACGTTCATGGATAGAGGTCGGCTTAATTGTACGGATGGCCACATGCCCATTCGTAGCGGCGGCTCCGGCTTGCTCCATGATCATCGACATGGGGTTGGCTTCATAAAGCAGGCGAAGTTTGCCCGCGCGTTCGGGATTGCGGGAATCTCGCGGGTACATGAAGATGCCGCCGCGCATCAGAATGCGGTGCACTTCAGCCACCATCGCGGCAATCCAACGCATGTTGAAGTTCTTGCCGCGGGGGCCGTCCTTGCCAGCCAGAAGTTCGCTGATGTAGCGCTGTACGGGCTTCTCCCAGAAGCGCTGATTTGACATGTTGATGGCAAATTCGGCAGCTTCGCGAGGGACTGTTACATCGGCTGCAGTCTGACGGAATATACCCGTCTCATCGTCAAGGGTAAACATCACGACGCCGCGTCCGATGGTGAGGACGAGGATCGTCTGCGGACCGTACATGCAGTAGCCGGCAGCAACAAGCGCTGTGCCCGGCTGCAGAAAATCAGCCGTTTCAGGCGTACGCTTGATTTCACGTGCCGGAAGAATTGCGAAAATCGAGCCAATGGAGACGTTGATGTCGATATTGCTTGAACCGTCAAGCGGGTCAAAGCAGGCAAGATAAGGACCGAGCGGAAGATCATCACGAACAGCGATGGGTTCTGGTACTTCCTCGCTTACCATGCCGCAGACGCTTCCGGTACGGGAGACAGCCTCCACAAAAATGTCGTTGGAGATGATGTCGAGTTTCTTTTGGTCTTCGCCCTGAACATTTTCACTGCCGGCAAGACCCAGTACGCCGGCGAGAGCGCCTTCGCGAACTTTGGCGCTGATTTCCTTGCAGGCCTCGGAGATGCCGGTGATCAGACGAGCGAGTGCCGGATCGGGCGTACCGTCCATGCGTTCGGCGTCATAACCGATTTCACGGGAGAGATATTCTTGAAGAGAAAGCGGAGTCACTTTGGGGGGATCCTTTTATATCAGAGGGGATTCTTCAGCGCCTTTTCGATAATCTCGGCCACATTAGGCGAGAGCTCAGACTTCTTGGCGTAGACGGCTTCAAGAGCATCGTGCATCTTCTCGGCAAGGGCCGGCGTATAGCGCCGCCAGTTGTCGAGCGAGCGAGCGACGCGGGCAGCGACCTGAGCGTTGATCGGATCGAGCTTGAGAACCATGTCTTTCCAAAATTCATAACCCGAGCCGTCAGCCAGATGGAATTCAGCCGGATTCTGTTGGAAAAAGGCGCACAGGAGTGCATAGACGTTATTGGGATTCTTGATCGAGAAGAACTCGCAGTTCGTCAGCTCCTTCACGCGCTCCAGAACGAGCGGCTCGCCCGGGAACGAGGTAGCGGTGGCCTGAATGGTGAGCCACTTGTTGATGAGCAACGGCTCGTTATACCAGCGCTTGAGCGCATCAACCTCCATGTCGGACTTGGCCGGCGTCTGGGAATTCACCATAGTTTGGAGAGCAGCCAGCTTATCGGTCAGGTTGTTGGCGGTTTGGTACTGGTCCTTGAGCATGATCGCGGCCCGCGGATTCCCGGCGGCATGGGCGTAGGCGAGACAGAGATTCCTCAGTGAGCGCATGCCGGCCTTCTCAGGCGTAGGTTCATAGGGGCCGGTTACTTCATTGTCGTGAGCGGCCTCAAGAAATGCGGAAACGTTCTTTTCGCCGATGGCTTGCTGGACGGCAACCCAGCCGGCATGAATGGCTTGCGGATCAATGAGCGGATCCTCTTCGGCGACAAGCTTTTCCGAAGGCAGTGAGAGCGCAGCGGCTTTAAAGGCGGGCGAAAGGTCCGGATTCTTCAAAACCTCAAGGGCGGCCGTAATAACGAGCGGCGACACTTCTTCGGGTGTGCGCAGTAGTTTGGCGCGGGTTTGGGTGTGCACGGCGTTGATGAGCAGCCGATTCATCGCATCCCAGCGATTAAAGGGATCCGTTTCATGACGCGCAAGGAAAGCAAGCTCTTCGTCAGAAAGTCCCTGATCAAGGATTACCGGCGCCGCGAAGCCTCGGTTGAGGGATACGGCCGGTTTGACCGCAAGGCCGCCGAATACGAGCTCGGTATGTTCCTGCGTCAGTTCAAACATGCGAGTGCCGGGGAGCGGCGCTTCATCCTCGGAAGCAAGCTGCACAGGCATCTCTTCGCCAGAGGGCGACAAGAAGGCTACAGGGAACGGAATTAAGAGCGGGAGCTTGGTCGGCTGACCGGGTGTGGCCGGCGTGGATTGATCCACGAGGAGCGTGAGGCGATGATTTTCTTCATCCCAGCGGCTGCGCACAACGACGCGGGGCGTACCGGCCTGTGAATACCAACGGCGGAACTGTGACAGATCACGGCCCGAGGCTTTGCTCATGGCTTCCAAAAAGGCTTCGCAGGTGACGGCATGACCGTCGTTCGTGCGAATGTACTCGTCAAAGCCCTGACGGAATACCTCACGGCCGAGGAGTGTTTGAAGCATGCGGATAACTTCTGCACCCTTTTCGTAAACGGTCGTGGTGTAAAAGTTATTGATGCTTTGGTAGCTTTCCGGACGAATTGGATGCGCCATCGGACCGGCATCTTCCTGGAACTGCGCTGCACGCAGGAAGGCTACGTCATGGATGCGCTGTACGGCACGCGCAGACGGCGAGCCGAGCATATCGGCGGAAAACTCCTGATCACGAAATACCGTCAGCCCTTCTTTCAAAGTGAGCTGGAACCAATCGCGCAGAGTTACACGGTCGCCCGTCCAGTTGTGGAAGTATTCGTGACCGACGACACCTTCAATGCGCAGATAATCCGCATCGGTTGCCACGGTTGGGTTGGCAAGCGCGCAGCGAGAGTTGAAGATGTTCAGGCCCTTATTTTCCATGGCCCCGAAATTGAAATCGTTGGTAGCAACGATCTTGAAGTCGTTCAGGTCGAGCTCCAGCCCCCAGCGCTCTTCATCCCAGCGGATGGCGCGTTTCAGGCTTTCGAGCGTGTGCTCAGTCTTGTCAAGATCCTGCGACTCAACCCAAACAGAGAGGTCAACGACTCGGCCGTCCTTCAATTGGAATTTGTCGGCACGGGAGACGAGATGGCCCGCTACCAATGCGAAAAGATAGGAGGGCTTGAGAAATGGATCAACATAGACCACTTCGCGGCGACCGTCTTCGAGTATGCGGTCTTCGGTCAGATTGCCGTTTGACAGCATAACGGGGAAATCTTCCGTCGAACCGCGGATGATTGTCGTGTAGCGGGCAAGCACGTCCGGTCGATCGAGGAAATAGGTGATGCGGCGAAAGCCCTGAGATTCGCACTGGCTCATCAGGCAGCGGCCGGAAGCATAGATGCCGGAAAGTTCGGTATTCGCTTTCGGGCTCATCGTGTTGATGATTTTCACGGTTTTCTTGCCGTTGATGCCCGGAATGATGAGACCGTGGGCGTCCACTTTGAACTGTTCGTCACCAAGAAGCTGACCGTCGACTTCAACGGATTTGAGCGTCAAGGATTCGCCGTTCAAATGCAGTTCGCCAGAAGAGTCTTTGCTTTCAGGGTTAGGACGAGCGGTAAAGGTGCTCGTAACGAGTGTTTCTTCAGCATTAAGATCAAATTCAAGCTGAATGTCTTCGAGCAAATGTGTAGGAGCGCGGTAGTCGCTGCGATGAATGGTCTGAGACATGAAGTTCCTTCAAGTCAAAGCGCCGGCCGGTCAAACTGCCCGGCGGGCTGCAGTGGATTCAAACATTTCGAAGAATTCTAAAGAAACCGCAGGCGCTCGGACGGTTAGGCATGCAACGAGAAATGATCGGATGAAGGCAACAAAAAATCCCGGCCTCATGGAGAACCGGGATTTTTGCGCTTTGGAGCTGCGTCAGATTAGTTGGCGGCAGCCTTGAACGGGATCACGTAGCCGTAGTTGTGGCCAGCGGTCGGGTGGCAGGCGAGGCAGTCAACCTTCTTTTCAGCATTGGGACCCATGCCCTTGTGGATGGCGCCGATGAGCGGCTTCTTGGGGTCATACATGCGTTCGACGTCATGGCAGCCGCGGCAGGCGGAGAAGTTGCGGTCAATCATCTGCTGATGAACGGCAGTAGCCATTTCAGGACGCTTTTCGATCTGCTTTTCCGGGGTGCTCATCGTGCCGCGGATTTCACCGAAGAGCGACTTTGAGCCAGCGATGGCCTTGTCGATCAGGAGGGCGGTGTAGTCGATCGGACCGACAAAATGATTAGATTCATTC
>OJRZ01001816.1_pt1 | contig 15176 bp, 9 predicted proteins | sample 1599291 | NCBI WGS metagenome assembly OJRZ01 (sample SAMN04168657, study PRJEB22393) | human gut metagenome | biome: human gut microbiome; feature: stool | host: Homo sapiens | collected 2014-03-20
AGATATCTGACGCAGGATTTCACACTCTGATGGGCTGGATTAAGATGCATTATTTACTAGGACTGCTATAATATCTCTTAGCGTCCGAAACCGCACACAAAATAAATATTATCCGGCGCGTCCCCTTCACTAACAATTGCATTTCCCCCTCCCTTTTATTATAATAACAACTAAAGCAGGCAAATCAACTTGCAGACACACTATAACATTCTATAAACTCAGGAAAGGACACTATAATATATGAAGAAACCCAGCATGATCAGCATCCTTCTGTTTCTGACAGGACTCCTGTGCATCATAGCCCTGATCTTCTTTAACAGGACCACACTGCACCAGATCCTCACCACTGAAAAAGAAGTCGATACAATCTCCGAACAGATCACTGCAAAACACGACGAAGTCAAACAGGCAGTAGACAAGTACACTACCGCCATAGACACAGTCCAGTCAAATATCAATCGCATGAAACAAAAACAACAGACAGCCACACAGAAGAAAACCAAAGAAAAAGCTGAAATCCCGGAAGAAGCTTCATCAAAGCCTTCTGTATTCAGCCAGAACAGCACCAGTGCCTCTTCTGATTCCAGTGCCAGCGTTTTCTCCTCCGATGCCGAAACAGACGGACATATAATAGGAATCGATCCAGGGCATCAGAGTGAGTCCGTAGATATGAGTGCCCCGGAGCCCAACGGTCCCGGTTCTTCTGAAATGAAAGCAAAATGTACCAGCGGAACTCAGGGAACCTACAGCGGTGTTCCCGAATACCAGCTCAATCTGGAGGTCTCTCTTCAACTAAAGGATGAACTGGAACAGAGAGGCTATCAGGTAGTCATGACACGAACAGACAATGAAACAGCCATCAGCAACATGGAACGCGCACAATATGCTGCTTCACAGGGCGCAGAAATCTATGTCCGCATCCATGCAAACGGCGATGATTCCCATACTGCATCAGGGGCACTGACCATGTCACCCTCCCAGAATAACCCTTATATCCCACAACTGTTTGAACAGTCTGATCGATTATCCCGATGCATCATCGATTCCTACTGTGCTGCAACAGGTTTTCAGAACCTTGGAATCCAGTACACTGACACGATGACAGGAATTAACTGGAGCACTGTTCCTGTTACGATCCTCGAAATGGGATTTATGACAAGCCAGAATGACGATCTGAAAATGAATGACGCAGAATTCCAGAAAACAATGGTACAGGGAATCGCAAATGGCATTGACAGCTACTTTGCATCATGATGATGTAAGTGTCAAAAAGCATTTTGCCCCTGACTTGATATCTGCAGATTGCTACGCAGCTTCGCAGTTCCCGCAATCCTGATTACAATAATAATAATTACGAAAGGAAAACCGCAATGAATAAAAAGCCAAATGAAAAACCTATTTTTCTCTATATAGTGATCGGCATACTGACTGTTGCAGTGATTGCACTGGCAGCTGTTTCATTTTTATCACTGAACCATCTCGTCACACTACAGCAAAAAGTACAGACACTCTCCAAAACCGTAGAGGAGATTTCCACTGATGCAAATACCCTTATCAGTCAGGCAGATCAGTTAGATGAATTAAGAGAACAGGAAAGTTCTGTCAAGGCAGCCACCGGAGAAACATCTCCTGCACAGTCAGAATCCGCTGAACCCTCTTCAGAATCCGAACAGCAGAACGGAACACTTTCCCCTTCCTCCAACAACACATTTACCGACAACACTGATTCCAGCATGGACAATCTCCTGAAACAGGTACAGTCCCTGCTGCCGGCTGATAACGGAACCTGGTCCGTCTATGTCTGCAACCTGCCGAAAGATTCTGAAGGCATGATCAACGATACTCCCATGCAGGCAGCAAGCCTGATCAAACTGTATATTATGGGAGCTGTATACGAAAACTACGATACCCTCTCCCAGTCTCACAACGGAGACGAAATTGACAGTAATATTTCAGCCATGATCACTGTCAGTGATAATGATGCTGCCAACACTCTGGTAAACTGGCTTGGAAACGGCAACGACTCTGCAGGCATGGCAAAAGTAAATGGCTTCTGCCAGGAACATGGTTTCACCAGCACCCAGATGAACCGCCTGCTTCTCGCAGGTAAAGAAAACGGCGACAACTATACATCCGTCAAAGACTGTGGAACCTTTTTAAAGCAGATATACCAGACTGTCAACGGAACCCTTCCCGCTTCTACTCTTCCAAACGCAGATGCAATGTATTATCACTTAAAAATGCAGCAGCGTAAAAACAAGATCCCTGCACAACTTCCAGAAGGCGTCGGTACTGCCAATAAGACCGGCGAACTTGACACTGTAGAAAATGATGCAGCGATCATCTATGATACAGCCAAAGGAATTGATCTTGTAGTATGCTTTATGTCACAGGATCTTACTGATACCGGTGCTGCCCAAAGCACCATTGCTGCAGATGCACGTGCTATCTACGGATACTATAATGAATAAACACACTCTTCTGAATCTACAGTCTATCCAGATAATTGTCATAAATCAGACAGATATTCGCAATCTCCGCAGGGGACTTACTTGATTCGGTTAAAAGAAGGAGGCACATCCCTTAACGGATTGTGCCTCCTTCTGCAAATTCAACAGGAAGAATCGTCAATGTCTCAATCTCTTCCCCTTTTATTTTCTTTAATAAAAGTTCCACAGCCTTTCGTGCCATATCCGGCACCGGCTGTACAATTGTTGATACCATTATGCCTCTTCAGCTTCCCCCTCTTCATAGGACTTCTCCCATATCTCCGAAAATACTGCCAGCGGACAGTCTGTGAGAAGGCACATGAGAAGGAAACATTCGTATGGATTTACTATGTATATCTCTCCCATTCCACATCGAAGCAGAATATCCTGAATCTCATCCAGAAAATGCTTGTATCTGTTAAAAGGATCATCATCCTCCATTTCCTGGGAGACGATAAAGAATTCCAGTGTGATCAGGTCAAAGCGCTCCACCGGGAGTTTGTGGCTTAAAATATTTGTAATCCTCTGCCTGCTGAAACGCTTCTGGCTGAAATGCTTTGCCAGAATGGAGGCAGACATTTTCTTCAGATTGCCCATTTTGTTGATGGGGATTCCGCTGCAGATTACTTTTTCCACATCAGAAGGTGTAATTCTTTCTGCTGTCCACACCTTATCCCCACCTTTTTCCTCTTCATCATGCTGATACAGTCCGGCAATAATCTGCTTCGCATGATATAAAAGCTTTGTAAACTCCTGAAATGCCTGACTTTTCTCAGATATGGGATCTACTCTTTTTGATTTCAGTCGGGCAAGATAATCGATCAGTTTCTCCTCCGTATCAAGGCACAGGTTGCTTCCGTATAAAACCTGAGTATTTTCCACTTCCACAGGGGCGAGTATCTCATATTTTTTTTTCAATTCCTCTGCTTTATGATAACCCTGCTGCGTACTGTAACAATACCAGTAGATCACCTCGTCCGGATTGTAAAAATCAAAATCCTGTTCTTTCAGTACTCTTGTCAGGAAATCCGACACATCCTCTGTGGTCATTTTCAACCCAAACCCCAGAAGAAAAACAGTTTCTCTTTTTACAGATGCCTGATTCAGCCAGTTATTCACCAGTGCCGACAACTTGGTAGAGGTAGGATTCATGGATTTGGGCGTATAGGTTTCCTTAAAGGAATCTACTACGATCTCCTTATACACTTCCTGTGGAACCTCCGAGAAAGGTTCTTCCAGCTCTGCCCTTTCATAAATATATCTCTTCAGATGGTCGCCAAAGGACACCAGTTCCATCTCTTTATATAAATAGTGGAAAATAACATCCGCATCTTCGTCTTCAAAACTGTCCAGGCTTACCACCTGCCTAAATCTCTGTGCCGCCCTTCTGGTAAATTCATACTCCTGTACTTTATCAAACGCAACATTCTGTTCAAAATCCAGATCCTGCATACGGTTCTTCATGCTGCCCCACCTCTCATTTTTTATCTTTCAGATTTTTCATCCATTCTTTCATTCTGCGGACTGTATCCAGCTTCTGTACTTCACAGAGCACGATCGTCACATTATCTCTCCCACCTTTTTGGAGAGCATTTTTAAGAAGATCATTTACGATCTCCGGGATTTCCATATCCTGTGACAGAATCGCCTCTATCTCACTGTCCGAAAGCATATCTGTTACTCCATCTGAACACAGAAGATATCTGTATCCCTCCTTATGCTCGATTTCTGTCACAGAAGGTTCCAGTCTCTGCAGCTCTTCAGGAAGTCCAAGATACTGGGTTAACGGGGCTTTCCCAACTGCCGTACCACCAAAAACATGGTCTGTGGAAATCTGCTGAAGCTTACCGCCATCCATAAAATAAATCCTGCTGTCCCCAAGATTGCAGGCAAACATAGACTCTGGTGTAAAGAGGAGCATCGCCATTGTGCTTCCCATGCTCCAAATATGATGATCTGTTCCATATCTGCATACTGCCTGATTCATCCTCTCACATACATCGTCTATAAAATCTTCCGGCATATCCCTCAGCATTCTTTTATTCGCATTATAAAATTTTCCAAATTCTTCTGATGCAAGAAAGGCTGCAATCTCGCCGCAGCTTTCTCCTCCCATACCGTCAAATACCGCCATTGCCGGTGCTCTGTTACCCGAAATAATCTTTGAGCAGATACCCTTTGTTCCTTCATTGTTCACCGGAAGGGATTCCCCAAAACACCAGAAATTATCTTCATTATTTGCCCGGATATTTCCTGTATGGCAGGTATATGCACATTCAATCTGATACATTGCCATTATCTGTCTTTGTTCCTTCTCCCTTCAATGCTTTCAATGAATTGTTCCAGTATTTCTCGCCACGTTTCACGAATTCCTCATTATCTTTTTCGTTATCGTGACATTTTCCATTGGAATCGATCCATCTTATCAGTTCGCCGTCGTTATAATAATAATATTCTGAAGTTTCATCATACCAGATATATGCAAAGAATAACTTCTCTCCCCAGTAGAAATATTCTTCATAAACTCCATCTCCGGATTCTGCCGGATAGACCAGAGCTTTCATGCATTCACTCTCAATATCCAGATTTCCATCTGCCTGCTGAGTGGTCTTTACCCTTCTCAGATATCGCAGAACAGTTCCTTCTGTTCCAACCCAGTCGTAACTGTTCAGATTATCTGTGATAGTTGTTGCCTGCTCCTTGATCGTATCCAGAGCCTTGGAGAAATCTTTGGATCCGGATTTTGTGGAGCTGTATTTCTCATCATCCAGAATTGCGATCGGATTATCCTCCTGTCCTTCCTGAGCATGATCTGTACTTACTCTGTAATAGACGGCGGCCATCATAAGTATCGCTGTACCTGCCACAATTGCAAGCAATGCCCTGCGCAGCAGCTGTTTCTTCCTGCGTCTTCGCTTTCTGGCTTCCACAGCACGCGCAGATCTTATCGCAACTGTTTCTGATGGCGTTTCCTGTGGCTGTATTTTCTGTTCTGCTACAACTGACATTGTTTCTTTATCTGTAAAGCTGCTCTCCGAAACATTGTTTACAGCACGTTTTCTTTTTGCAGCATTCTGAAAATCTGATGTTTTTTTATTTCCCCGGGTATTCTGTACTGACGTATTCTGCACTGTACTTTTTCGTACATTTTCGGCATCTGATATAACATTCTGTGTTGCTCTGCCGTTCTGTGCAATTGCACTATATGATTCTGTTTTATCCGTTCCTGCTTTCTGAACACCGTTTTGTAACTGCCGGATTCTGCCAGATCTTCCATTTTTCAGATCATCCAGCGCACTATAAAGCTCCTCCGGTGTCTGATATCTCTGTGCAGGATCATAAGCACAGGCCTTCATGATAATACGGACAAACTGTGTTCCTGCATCCACAGGTGCACTCATCTGCTCTCCTGCAACACGCTTATTTAATGCATTTTCCTTATCCCTGTAAGTGATAAACTGTTTTTCCAGACTCATAAATGGCAGTCTGTTATGATTCATCAGCCTGTACAGCACAATCCCAAGAGAATAAATATCTACCCTGCTGTCATATTTCTCACCTTTATACATCTCAGGCGCCATATAAGAGTAAGTACCTTTCTTGGAAAATCCGCTCATGGTTCGCTCAAGTTCACGTGCAATTCCGAAATCTCCAAGCTTAAAATCGCCAAATCTGGATACAAAAATATTCTCCGGCTTGATATCCCTGTGAATGATCTTAAGTTTCCGGCAATATTCCAGTGCCTTACTCAAATCCATTCCCAGCTTTATTACCTCTTTCTCAGTAAGCTGCTTTTCCGCACAGTAATCCATAAAACTTGTCAGATATTCCATCCTTATGGAAATCTCCCATCCAATGACATCCAGATATTCCATAACCTTAAAATCTTCTACAGAGACAATGTAAGAGTTTCCTCGAAAGTATTCCATGGTACTGATTTCCTGAATACATTCCTCAACCAGATTCTGAAAATACTGTCTTGTGGACTGCTCATCCCCTGTTTCAGAACGTACGCTGTTCAACTCGCTCTGGCTTCCGGGTATATTGATGATCTTGATAGCAGAATAGAAAGATTTTCCACGTTCTGTTCTCTGTGCCTTATACACCTTTCCAAAAGAGCCTTCGCCGATTTTCTCTATGATTTTCCATTCCGGCCATGCTGAAACCGGAAGTTCTTTATCCATATTGCACCTCCATTTCTGTTCAATTTCTATTTCCTTCCCTGTCCCGGTCAATGCTTTTTACAAGCTGTTACCGAAAACAAAAATGTATATTTATCATAACTGTAAAAATACTTCACAGTTCATTACCTGCTCATAATGTACTGGTATTATAACACAAAAAGCAGTTTCTTTGTATTTTTCTCTTTTTTCGGCAATGGAATGTTCCGGAAAATAAAAGAGAACTACCTCGCCGGCAAAATCTGTCGGCACAGATAGTTCTCTTGTGAATTCATATCAAATCAGTCCGGATAAGTTATCTACTCCGTTGGATCATTCGTTGTCTTCTGCATCGTCTGAAGCCTGATCATCAGCTTCGTCTTCAGCAGCCTCTTCTTCATCAGATTCTTCAACATCGAATTCTTCGTCTTCCGGAAGTTCTTCATCCATTGTGATCATCTCATCATCTTTGATTTCTTCATCTTCCGTAAGTTCTTCGGCTATATCTTCAACCTTTACTTCCGGTTCAGGCATTGTGCTGTTGAGTCTTACATCTCTGTAGCGTTTCATACCGGTACCTGCAGGAATCAGTTTACCGATGATTACGTTCTCTTTCAGACCGATCAGCGGGTCAATTTTACCCTTGATAGCGGCTTCAGTCAGAACTTTAGTTGTTTCCTGGAAGGAAGCGGCTGACAGGAAGGAGTTTGTAGCAAGAGATGCCTTGGTAATACCAAGCATAACCTGTTTTCCATCTGCAGGCTGTTTGCCTTCTTTTTCCATCTGCTCGTTAACGTCCTCGTATTCAAGGAAGTCAACCAGCGTTCCAGGAAGGAATTCTGTATCTCCGTTATCTTCGATACGGATTTTCTTCAACATCTGACGAACGATAACTTCGATATGCTTATCGCTGATCTCAACACCCTGGAGACGATATACACGCTGTACTTCACGGATCATATAATCCTGAACTGCACGTACACCCTTAATTCTCAGGATATCATGCGGATTTACGCTACCTTCTGTAAGTTCATCACCTGCTTCAAGGATCTGTCCGTCTGTGATCTTGATACGGGATCCGTATGGAATAAGGTAAGTCTTGGATTCACCTGTTTCCTGATCTGTAACGATAACTTCACGTTTCTTCTTAGTGTCATTGATAACAGCAACACCAGGAATCTCTGTGATGATGGCAAGACCTTTCGGCTTTCTTGCCTCAAAAAGCTCCTCGACACGAGGAAGACCCTGTGTGATATCTCCACCGGCAACACCACCACTGTGGAAAGTACGCATGGTAAGCTGTGTACCTGGCTCACCGATAGACTGAGCAGCGATGATACCGACAGATTCACCAACCTGTACCGGCTCGCCGGTTGCAAGGTTCGCACCGTAACATTTCGCACAGATACCAACTTTACATTTACATGTAAGGATTGTACGGATCTTAACTTTCTCGATAGATCCGCCTGTCTGGTTGTCCACGCCTTCTTTCATGATGCGGGCAGCACGTTTCGGTGTGATCATATGGTTGGCTTTTACGATAACTTCGCCATCTTTATTCTTAATTGTCTCACAGGAGAAACGACCTGTGATACGCTCCTGAAGTCCTTCGATCTCTTCTTTACCATCTACAAAAGATTCTACATACATACCTGAGATCTCATCTCTGTTTTCACAGCAGTCTGTCTCACGTACGATCAGATCCTGAGAAACGTCAACCATACGTCTTGTCAGGTAACCTGAATCGGCTGTACGAAGAGCTGTATCGGACATACCTTTACGTGCTCCATGTGCAGACATGAAGTATTCCAGTACGTCAAGACCTTCACGGAAGTTTGACTTGATAGGCAGCTCGATGGTGTGACCGGTTGTATCGGCCATCAGCCCTCGCATACCTGCAAGCTGTTTGATCTGTTTATCGGAACCACGGGCACCGGAGTCAGCCATCATGAAGATGTTGTTGTATTTATCAAGACCTGTCAGCAGAGCATGTGTAAGCTCATCGTCAGTCTTCTTCCATGTATCAACAACTTCTTTGTAACGCTCTTCCTCGGTGATAAGACCACGTTTATAGTTCTTTGTGATAAGGTCTACAGTATCCTGAGCCTGTTTGATCATTTCCGGTTTCTGAGGCGGAACTGTCATATCGGCAATGGCAACAGTCATGGCTGCACGTGTGGAATATTTGTAACCTGTAGCTTTGATCGCATCAAGAACCTCAGCAGTCTTTGTAGCACCGTGAGTATTGATAACTTTTTCAAGAATCTGTTTCAGCTGTTTCTTGGCTACCAGGAAGTCAACCTCAAGAAGAAGTTCATTTCCCGGAACACTTCTGTCTACGAAACCAAGATCCTGTGGAAGGATTTCGTTAAACAGGAAACGTCCAAGTGTAGATTCTACTGTACCGGTCAGAACGGATCCGTCCGGCATTGTCTTGCTGCAGCGAACATGGATTCTGGACTGCAGTGTGATTACTTTATTCTCATAAGCAAGGATTGCTTCGTTTACGCTCTTGAAGAACTTGCCTTCACCCTTGTTTCCAGGTCTTTCCTGAGTCAGATAGTAGATACCAAGTACCATATCCTGTGAAGGAACGGCTACAGGACCACCATCAGAAGGTTTCAGCAGGTTGTTCGGTGATAACAGAAGGAAACGGCACTCTGCCTGTGCTTCCTGTGAAAGCGGAAGATGTACGGCCATCTGGTCACCATCGAAGTCAGCGTTGAATGCGGTACAAACCAGCGGATGCAGTTTGATCGCTTTACCTTCTACAAGGATCGGTTCGAATGCCTGGATACCAAGACGATGCAGTGTAGGTGCTCGGTTCAGCATAACCGGATGTTCTTTGATAACATCCTCCAGCACATCCCATACCTCCGGCTGCAGTCTCTCTACCATCTTCTTGGCATTCTTTATATTGTGGGCGGTTCCGTTGGAAACCAGCTCCTTCATAACAAAGGGCTTAAACAGCTCAATGGCCATTTCCTTAGGAAGACCGCACTGATATATCTTAAGTTCAGGTCCAACCACGATAACGGAACGTCCGGAATAGTCCACACGCTTTCCAAGCAGGTTCTGACGGAAACGTCCCTGCTTACCCTTTAACATATCGGAAAGGGACTTAAGGGCTCTGTTGCCCGGGCCGGTCACAGGCCTGCCGCGGCGTCCGTTGTCAATCAGGGCATCCACTGCCTCCTGAAGCATACGCTTTTCGTTGCGTACAATGATGTCAGGAGCGCCCAGCTCCAGCAGTCTTGCCAGACGGTTGTTCCTGTTGATGATTCTTCTGTATAAGTCATTTAAATCAGAGGTGGCGAAACGTCCGCCGTCCAGCTGTACCATGGGACGGATATCCGGCGGGATTACAGGAATCACATCCATGATCATCCACTCAGGACGGTTGCCGGAGGTCAGGAACGCCTCCACTACCTCTAATCTCTTGATGATCCTTGCACGCTTCTGTCCCGTGGAGTCGGCCAGTGCCTTGCGCAGGTCCTGGGAATCCTTCTCCAGGTCGATGGAGCGGAGCAGTTCCTGGACTGCCTCAGCGCCCATTCCCACACGGAAACCGCCGGTGCCGCCGTACTTCTCCACTTCCTCCCTGTACTCCTTCTCAGACAGGACCTGCTTATACTGCAGGCTGGTGGAACCCGGATCCAGAACAATATAGGATGCAAAGTACAGCACCTTCTCCAGCGTCCTGGGGGAGATGTCCAGAATCAGACCCATACGGCTGGGAATTCCCTTAAAATACCATATATGGGATACGGGAGCAGCCAGCTTGATGTGGCCCATACGCTCTCTACGGACACTTGCCTTTGTCACTTCTACGCCGCAGCGGTCGCAGATCACCCCTTTATAACGAATCTTTTTATATTTACCGCAATGACACTCCCAGTCCTTACTAGGCCCGAAGATTCTCTCACAGAACAGACCGTCCTTCTCGGGCTTAAGTGTCCTGTAGTTGATGGTCTCCGGCTTCTTCACCTCGCCATGGGACCACTCCAGAATCTTATCAGGGGAGGCCAGACCAATCTTAATGGCATCAAATGTCATTGGATGATAAGTTTCATTAGTTTCTGGCATGAGCATTAACTCCCTTCTTATTCTTCGTCTTCACCGTCAGCAGCTTCATCCAGGAACAAATCATCCTCGTCATCAGCCTCTTCGGTGTAATCATCGGCGCTTACTTCTTCTTCCTCCTCCACAGCTACCAGCTCGCTATCCTTGAATTCTTGTTCCTGATAGCCAAACTGTGCATAGGATTCCTTCTCCTCGAAGCGGCGCTCGCCCTCTAACATGGCGCGCAGCTCTGTATCGCCGTAATCAATATTCTCATTCATCTCGACCTCGGTGCCGTCATCCCTCAGTACCTGTACATCCAGGCCCAGGGACTGCATCTCCTTAAGGAGCACCTTAAAGGACTCCGGTACGCCAGGCTCAGGGATATTCTCTCCCTTGATGATGGCTTCGTAGGTCTTTACACGGCCCACAACGTCGTCCGACTTAACGGTCATGATTTCCTGCAGGGTATAGGAAGCGCCGTATGCCTCCAGTGCCCAAACCTCCATCTCTCCGAAACGCTGTCCGCCGAACTGGGCCTTACCGCCCAGAGGCTGCTGTGTAACCAGGGAGTAAGGGCCGGTTGAACGCGCATGGATCTTATCGTCAACCAGATGGTGCAGCTTCAGGTAGTGCATGTGTCCGATGGTAACAGCGCCGTCAAAGTACTCGCCGGTACGTCCGTCTCTCAGGCGGACCTTACCGTCACGGCTGATGGGCACACCCTTCCAAAGCTCCCTGTGCTCCAAATGGGCGCCCAGGTAGTCGATAACAGAAGGCTTCAGCAGGTCTTCGTATTTAGCTTTAAATTCATCCCAGGACAGGTTCACATAATCGTTGGCCACTTCCAGGGTATCCATAATGTCGTTCTCGTTTGCGCCGTCGAAAATCGGGGTGGATACGTTGAAGCCCAGGGCCTTGGCTGCAAGGCTTAAGTGGATCTCCAGCACCTGTCCGATATTCATACGGGAAGGCACGCCCAGAGGGTTAAGCACGATATCAAGAGGGCGTCCGTTGGGCAGGAAAGGCATATCCTCAACAGGAAGCACGCGGGAAACAACACCCTTGTTACCGTGACGTCCGGCCATCTTATCGCCCACAGAAATCTTACGCTTCTGGGCAATGTAGATGCGGACTGTCTGGTTTACGCCCGGTGACAGCTCGTCTCCGTTCTCCCTGGTAAATACCTTGGCATCCACGATGATGCCGTATGCGCCGTGAGGCACCTTAAGGGAGGTGTCGCGGACTTCCCTGGCCTTCTCGCCGAAGATGGCGCGCAGCAGGCGCTCCTCGGCGGTCAGCTCGGTCTCGCCCTTAGGCGTTACCTTTCCTACCAGGATATCTCCCGCGCGGACCTCCGCGCCGATGCGGATGATACCGCGCTCATCCAGGTCTTTCAGGGCATCCTCGCCCACGCCCGGCACATCGCGGGTAATCTCTTCCGGTCCCAGCTTGGTATCGCGGGCTTCTGCCTCATACTCCTCAATGTGGACAGAGGTATATACATCTTCCTGAACCAGGCGCTCGGATAACAGGACCGCATCCTCGTAATTGTAGCCTTCCCATGTCATGAATCCGATAAGGGGGTTCTTTCCAAGGGCAATCTCACCGTTGGAGGTGGATGGGCCGTCTGCGATTACCTCGCCGGCTTCCACATGGTCATTCTTATATACGATTGGCTTCTGGTTGTAACAGTTGCTCTGGTTGCTTCTCTTAAATTTGGTCAGATGGTACACATCGCGGTTGCCGTCGCTGTCCCTGCGGATAATGATTTCATTGGAAGCAGAGCGCTCTACCACGCCCGCGTTCTTAGCCACCACACATACGCCGGAGTCAACAGCTGCCTTGGCCTCAATACCCGTACCCACGGCAGGGGCTTCTGTGGTCAGAAGGGGCACTGCCTGACGCTGCATGTTGGAACCCATCAGGGCGCGGTTGGCATCATCGTTCTCCAGGAATGGAATCATGGCCGTAGCAACGGAGAATACCATCTTAGGAGAAACGTCCATTAAGTCGATGGTGCTCTTTCTGAACTCGGAAGTTTCTGTACGGAAACGTCCGGATACGTTATTGTGTATGAAGTGGCCCTCCTCATCCAGGGCCTCATTTGCCTGTGCCACAACGAAGTTATCTTCCTCGTCAGCGGTCAGGTACACCACCTCATCCGTTACCCTTGGGCTGGACGGATCCGTGGTCTTATCCACCACGCGGTAGGGAGCCTCGATGAAACCGTACTGGTTTACCCTTGCATAGGTTGCCAGAGAGTTGATCAGACCGATGTTGGGACCTTCAGGCGTCTCGATAGGGCACATACGTCCGTAGTGGGTGTAGTGTACATCTCGCACCTCGAATCCGGCACGGTCCCTGGACAGACCGCCAGGGCCCAGGGCGGAGAGACGGCGCTTATGGGTCAGCTCTGCCAGCGGGTTATTCTGGTCCATGAACTGGGACAGCTGGGAACTTCCGAAGAACTCCTTCACAGCCGCAGTCACGGGCTTGATATTAATTAAGGACTGGGGAGTAATGCCATCCATATCCTGGGTGGTCATACGCTCCCTTACCACACGCTCCATACGTGACAGACCGATGCGGTACTGGTTCTGAAGGAGTTCGCCTACGGCACGGATACGGCGGTTGCCCAGATGGTCGATGTCATCTGCGTTGCCCACCTGCTCCTCCAGATGCATATTATAGTTAATGGAAGCAAGAATATCTTCCTTTGTAATGTGTTTTGGAATCAGGTCGTGGATATTCCTGCGCACAGCCTCCTTAAGAGACTCCTCATCGGTGCCAGCTTCTTCCAGGATAGAAGCCAGGGCCGGGTAATATACTAACTCCGTAACACCCACTTCCTCCGGGTCAAAGGGCACATAAGCGGAAAGCTCCACCATCATGTTGGAGAGAACCTTCTGCTTCCTGTCAGGACCGTCCACCCATACATAGGGAACTGCCGCGTTCTGAATCCTCATGGCAGATTCCTTGTCAAGCTTGGTGCCTGCCTCTGCCAGAATCTCGCCTGTGGCGGTATCCACCACATCCTCTGCCAGTACCTGTCCGTTCAGACGGTACTTAAAGGACAGTTTCTTATTAAATTTGTATCTGCCGACTTTTGCAAGGTCATATCTTCTGGGGTCAAAAAACATGCTGTTCAGCAGACTTTCTGCACTGTCAACAGATAACGGCTCGCCGGGACGAATCTTCTTATATAATTCCAGAAGGCCATCCTGGTAATTATCGGAGGTGTCCTTTCCGAAGCTGGCTAAGAGCTTTGGCTCCTCGCCGAAGAGTTCCAGGATTTCCGCATTGGTTCCGAAGCCCAGGGCACGAATCAATACAGTCACAGGCACCTTGCGGGTCCTGTCTACACGTACATAAAATACGTCATTGGAGTCTGTCTCGTACTCCAGCCATGCACCACGGTTGGGGATAACAGTACAGGTATACAGTTCCTTACCCACTTTATCATGGCCAATACCGTAGTAGATACCAGGGGAACGTACCAGCTGGCTGACAATAACACGCTCAGCACCGTTAATCACAAAGGAACCGGTATCTGTCATCAGGGGCAGATCGCCCATGAAAATCTCGTGTTCATTCATTTCATCTTTATCTTTATTGTACAGTCTTACCTTTACCTTAAGTGGTGCGGCGTAAGTTGCATCCCGTTCTTTACACTCTTCGATGGTATACTTTATATCATCCTTACACAATGTAAAGTCAACGAATTCCAGACTCAAATGGCCTGCAAAGTCCGCTATGGGAGAGATATCATCAAATGCCTCCTTCAGTCCTTCTTTTAAGAACCACTGGTAGGAGTCTTTTTGAATCTCAATCAAGTTAGGCATTTCAAGAACTTCTTTCTGTCTTGAATAGCTCATTCTTACGCTTTTCCCGGCCGGTACCGGACGTATTCTGCTTTTCTCCATTGACGTTTCACCCCTGTTTTCTAATTTGGTTCGCAATATTTCCATCTCAATCTGCCGCCGAACCGGACGCCAGATGCAGCAAAATATCACTGTCGTTCTCTGTAATTGGGCGTCATACCACGTAAAACCGTACGTGAGGGCGCAAAAAGCCCACGCCGCCACAATAGTGCACACTCCATAATAACACAGACCTGTCAAGGTGTCAAGGATTTTTGCTTGCAATTTATCCTCTAAAATGATATACTATTATAGAATGTCCCCTGGGGTTGTGGATTATTTAACGGGGGGAATGGTACTATAATTACATAGGTTGGAGGTAAACCCCATGGCTCAGATTATTTTAAATGTACTGATTGTCATTCTAATCATTGCTCTGGTTGCCCTGGTTGTTCTCTACTTTCTGGGAAACAAGCTCCAGAAGCGCCAGGTGGAACAGCAGCAGCTGTTAGATGCAGCTGCACAGACCGCATCCATCCTTGTCATTGACAAGAAGAAGATGAAGATTACCCAGGCCGGGCTTCCCAAGGCAGTGACTGACC
>OJRZ01001822.1_pt1 | contig 15146 bp, 17 predicted proteins | sample 1599291 | NCBI WGS metagenome assembly OJRZ01 (sample SAMN04168657, study PRJEB22393) | human gut metagenome | biome: human gut microbiome; feature: stool | host: Homo sapiens | collected 2014-03-20
AAGAAAGGGAAAGGCAGTCGTTTCACAGTTGAAATTTCTATGCAGGAAGCTGAAGTAAGCGACTATACCTTCTTCATGTATAGAATCTATAAGATCTTTGGATAACTTAAACACGGAACTTTGCAGGTGAGCCCGAATATCCTTATATTACAAAGAAATTAACTTATATACCGAACGGAGCCGCTTATGGTGACATTATGGAGGAGAAAACGCTAAGGTCAGAGGAGGAAAAAACTTCTACTATGCTCCGTATCAAGCAGTCTCTCAATCTCTCAAAGAGAACATATGACTATATTTCAGCATATGTAACAAACGCAAATGGTAAAGATGAGGATTTCTCTATCTTGGGTAATACATTCAACATCTCGAAGATTAAATCGTACGACCTTGATATGATGTTCCGTTCAATTCTCTCTTGTATAGAGTTGAATGAAAACACAATTAAGTTTACATTCAACAATAATGGCAGAGAGTCTGTATATAATGACCCAATCACTGTTGATGGTAACAAGGTTACTGTTGATATGAGCACTGAAAACCCTGCTTGCCGCAAAGTTGAAATGTATATGTTTCAAGATGCAGATGATAGTCAGTTACATATCTATATGCCAACTAAATCTTTCATCAACTACTTCGCCAACTTACAGATTCCTACTTTAAAAGCAGAGGGCAAACTTGACACAAATGACGCTGTTGCTGTTGAGAAGGTGTTCGCCGATATGGAAGCACGCATTGAGAGCATCAATGTAAGCTTAATATTGAAGGCACGCGAGTAATCTCGCAGATTAAATAACGACACAATCAGGGGATGTACCTTTTCGGGTGCATCCCCTTGTTATTTACAGACAACATCAAGTATCCACGCTTCCGAGTCGGCCCGGTTATCTGTCTACCAGATGTTTGTGTGTCTGGAAGTAATGGCACATCGCCAACTCCGCATTGGTTTTTAACATATTAAGTCGTTAGGATTTGAAACTTTTTGGGTGCTGTTTTGAAAATAATTGCTGTTTTTGCCACTCTGTTTCTGAATTTTTACTATCTTTGCAAGTTGAAATTTTAGAAGTGAACAAAGAATAATGACAGGTAAGTTTACATACGGCAGTCACACTCTCTCCTATGCAACGGCATCGGAGTCATTGCTCGCAATGCTTACCCCCCTATAAATATCCTTATAATCAGATAGTTAGCCGTAGTAATGCGGCTCTAAGTCATATATTGGCGTTACCACTTGGCATATTGTGTGCCCGGTGCGTAACGCCTTTTTTGTGCGCAAATTCTTAAACAATAAATAATTTCAAAATTCTAAAAGTATGAAGATTTTTAAGTTAATGGCAATTGCCCTCGTGGCAATGTTGGGCTTCACCGCTTGCGACAAGGATTGCGACCACGAGTTTATTGAGCACGATCATAGTGCAGACCTTGTTGGTACTTGGACTTGTCTTACTGAAAACTATGCAGAGGCTTTGATTATCAAAGCGGATGGTACTGCTGTATCTTATGGAGTAGAGGACGGTAAGTATTGGGAGAATGTAAAAGGTACTGTCACTGTTAAGGAGAATAATATCACCATGATCTTTGAGGACGATGACAACTGGACTGGTCACTTTGATGTTATCCCTGGTATGGCATTCTCTCTCTTCGAAGAAAACGGTGAGCGTTACATTTATCAGTACTGCGCAAATGATCTCTCTGATGAGATTGTTGGTATGTGGGTATGCACATATGTTCCTTGGATGGAGGCTGATATGGCAATCAATGTCTATCAAGCAGATGGTAAAGCATTTTTTACAGGATTTGTAGGAGATGCAGACTTTGATTATGCATCAAATGTTGAAACAACATACAAAGTAATAGGTGATTTGATGTTTCAATCAAATCCTATGAGTTATGAAGGTGCACCTAAATATTTAGCATTCCGTATGAACTATTCTCCTAATGGTTCAGAATATGGCGATGTGCTTACTAATACCAATATAATGGCATTTGGTGATGAAACTATCGAAACAACTGCATCAATGATTCGCATCCGTCAATCCCTCGACCTCACAGGCAAAGTATATGACTATAAATCTGCTTATGTAACAAACGCAAAGGGTAAGGACGAGGATTTCTCTATTATGGGTAACATTTTCAACATCGCCAATATAAACGCAGGTGACTTTGATATTATACTTGGTTCAACCCTCTTCTGTGTAGAGTTAAATGCCAACTCAATCAAGCACAAATACATTCTTAATGGTCAGGACAAAGTATTTGATGCTCCAATCACTGTTGATGGTAATAAGGTAACACTTGATATGAGTGCAGTAAATCCTGCTTTGCGAAAGGTTGAGATGTATATGTATCAGGATGCAGACGATAGTCAGTTGCATATGTATATGCATACAGATGCATTCATCAACTACTTTGCTAACTTGGAGGTTGTTACTTTGATTGCAGAGGGTAAAATTAACCAAACTGACGAGGCTGCTATTGCGAAGGTGTTTGCTGATATGGAAGCACGAGTTGAAAGCATCAATGTAAGTTTCGTAATGACTAAGGCAGCGAAGTAATCTTACAGATCAGATATCTACAGAACAGGGATGCACCAATCACACAGTGCATCCCTGTTTTTCTTTATGCGCTTCTCCCTGTAGAAGACTATACGTGCTTTACCGAATGCTTACGAATTATCTGTCTTAAAAGAAAATGGCTGTGCTGATTCTGTTTACAAAATAGACTTAGAACGAGAAAATCTACTGGATGTTTTGGAAACAATAAAATCAAGATAACATAAATCAAACTACTATAGTCGGTTGCCCAGATTTTTTATCAAGGCAACCGACTTCTTTTTACGCTGTTTACACCTGCATAGCCTGCCACGCCTGATGTGCAATGATCACATCCTGACGCTCTTTTTCGAGTAGTGCTTCCGTTTCGGGAGTGTAGCCGAGGAACTCGATGTACCCACCATTGTATCCTGTGAGTTTGCAGCGGATACCTGCTTTTTCTAATTTATCCATTCGTTTCTGTGCGGTTTTGGCACTGGAGTATGATAGTGGCCAGAAGTATTTGTCGCCACTATGTCCGTAGGAGTCTTCTCCGAGTACCATTTTGCCTTGCAGTCGTTGGCTGTTATGAAAACTGAAGTATGCACCGCCCAATGCTTGGCGTATTGCCTTGTGTGCAGTGCCTTCGGGGTGCCTGAACACATCGGGCTTCTTGCCTTTGCAATCCAATTTAGACAATTCCACCTTATATGGCTTCTTGTAGGTGCCGACTCCTAATGTAAGGTAGAAGTTGGTGCAGAAGTAATCGGTCATCGGATCGCTGTCATCGAAGTTGTACGACATCACAAAGTCGCAGACATTCTTCATTACCTCTTTGGCTCTGTCAGTGAGCGTCTGATCTCCATCAATGTTGTAATGGTTCACATCGTGGTGGAACACTACGCCTTTATCCTTCTTGAATGCCTCAAAGTCGGCTTTGACAAGGTAGATATGGATAGAGTTATAGTGATGCCTTGATACCGAGAACTTATACTTAGGATAGGTCTCCTTCATCCAGTTACGCACCAACTCCACAATCTCAGGAGTGTGCTGTCCTTGATAGTTGCGACCTTTCCAACGATACTCGTTATATACGAAGTCGGCATACTCCTTTGCCGATGCTCCTGCATAGTCGTTTTCGTAGCCTGAAGCATTTGCTGATATGGTGGTATCGTTCTTCCAAATCTCGTGGAGCTGTTCAAACTCCACATTGATCTGCTGCATCACTTCGGTGCTGCCGCCTTTGTCGGGGTGATTCTCCAATGCCAATCGGCGGTACTCCTTCTTGAGTTCCGCCAATGAATGTATATTCTTAAAGTAAGCCATAGTAGTAGATGTTAGTAGGTTAATACCATTGTGAAATACTCCATGCACTCGGACTCAATGCCGAGACCACTGCAAGAGAGTTCAATGTCGCTCTCTTGCAGGTCGTTTACCTCTTGCAGCTCTCTGAGGTGGCGTATCTCATCATTCAGATACTCCTTTGCAGTCGCTTCATCGCAGTTGCACGAGCCACATATTCTTTCGATGATTTCGTTCTCAGCCATAGCAGTAAGTATTAAGATTGTGACTTGAAATAGAGTTCTCTCTGGGTATCATAGTCATGACCGTTCCACCAATCATTACAAGCGTCAATAAAGGATTGTGATCCATCTTCCGAAGAGTAGTCAGTTTCGTGTAATCCCGTTATGCTCTCCAATGTAATGAAGTCGAGGTCTTTCCACCAGTCTTCCATACGCTGCTTGTAGTCGCTCAATGTGCAGAAATTCTGACTCTGTTCACAGTCTGCACACCATTTACAGTCCGTATCGTCATCATCTACATCACTTAGATATTCTGCGTTGTTGGCATCTACCCAGGCTTGAATCTCTATCTGTCTGGAGCCACAGCTATCACATACAAGAATGTCATCATCGTGTGGTTCCTCTCTTGTAGCCTTGCCGTCATAGAGTGCCACAGCACGATTGACAAGCAGTTCGCGGTTGTTGTCCGAGAGTTCGGCATAGAATCGTTCTGCCGCTCCGAGGATAGATTTGCTTGCAAGGGAGTTCCACTTCTCCCAGAAGTGCTTATAAGCACCTCCGAAGGTAATCTTGCACTCTTCCTCGCCCCAAGCATTCCACATATAGTAGTGGAAACTCGATACTGCATTTACAGGGTCTAATCTCATAGTCGTAATCTTTAAGCGTTATTATCTCTGTTCTCTTCCAACTGCTGCCATACGGCATCATACATCTGTTGCAACCAATCTATGTTGGATGCTCCGAGTTCAAACGGAGTGTGACAGGTAGCCTCAAAGTTTGCCTCCTTCTCGTGGGATACTACCGTCATACTGTTGTTCGTCACTTGAATACCTGTTACCTTGCACTCAAATGGATCCGCATTGTTATCGAACCATATCACCCATACAGGATCATCCTGCTCTTCGGGGAAGGTTATCTCTGTCAGTCCATGCGAGTAGAGCAACTGCCGTATGGCATCAATGATGTCCTTACGGAGTGTCTCTATCCTGTCGGAGAAGTCCATCTTCAGACGCTTTGTTTCGTTCTCTTTCTCTGTGTAGGATAGAATCTGCATATCAGGGTGAACATCGAATTCCCAATCCACATCGTCATCATCAAGTGTAGTGTGAATGTTACCACCCAATACCAGCCCGCAATCCCTTGTTACCATCGTGCGTGCTTCATAGCGGTCATCTGCTGCTACGGTGTAAGTCCCCTCGAAGAGGTATCTTACCTTTACTTCAATCTTCTTCATACATTGATATTTTTATTGTTAATACTGATTTAGTTTGCTGAAACGATGCTTACCTGCTTACCAAAGAAGGTGTCGCATACGCCATATACATGCTTGATGGAGTAATCATATTTGGAGCGTTCATTGTCAAGTCGCAGACGGAAGCCGTAGCCGTCCTTGCGTGCCTTATCCAGTCGGATTCTTACATCGCTCTTGAGTTCCATCTCTATCAGACTGCCACCGCCATACATCGAGCTAAACAGCCCGCAGGTGTTACCTTTTGGGATAATGACCTCTTTTATTTTGAAGTCGGCATCATAGAGGTCACGGAGGTTTACAAGCCCTACATAGGTAAGCAGGTTGGCTCCACAACAGGAGTTCTCCAACTCCTGGCAGAAGTCCTCGTAGGATACTTGTTCCTTACCGTCACGATACTTTCTGTTGGGGAATCTGCCATATACCGTATAGCCTTTCTCCGTCAATGCCTTCTTCACCTTTGCAGGGTTGAGGCGGAGTGTATCAACCATATCTCCGAAGTAACTCTCCTTGTATCGGAAGCCACCTTGTGACTCTAACCAGCAGGAGTTGATGCAGTCGTAGTTGGATAGCATCTCCACCCGTACAGGAATATCTCTGGTGTTCTTGATAAGGTCGTTTACCGTTGTGGAGTCATCACGCTCACGTATCTCGTCCCTTATCTCATCATCGTGTTCCTCGAAGAAGGCTTCTACTTCGTCCTCCTCAAAGTCGTGGAAGTCAATGCAGTGGCTCTTCAGTCCTTTGATAATCTCTTGAGTTGCCTGCTCCTCGGCATCCTCGTACCAATCCTCGACCTTTGACCACAGATCCTCGCAGCCTTGTTTTTCAAGGCATTTCTGTAATAAGTCTCGGTTCTCATCAAAACTTTCCCGATAGTCCACCCATACAAGGGTGTAGTTCTCGTCCATTATGCTTTCGATGAACTCCATTGTGAGTGCTTTCTTTGCTTCGTTCATTTGTCGTTACCTGTGTACGGCAGGATTCTGTTTCCCGTACATATGTCTATAAATGCGAAGAGCGACCTTGTGGCCGCCCTTCAGTTATTCTTTACCGTTGAATATCTCTTCGTATCTCTCTTTCTCCATTTCCGTCTCTGCATTGAAACTGAAATGTGCCGTATATCGGTAACCCGTTCGGGGATTGCCACCGAACATTTGGATAGCCAAATCTATCTCCCAATCCACCTCGCCTATGCCGAGTGATATGCGGTCATAGTGCAGCAGGTGGTGAGCCAGTCGCAGTGCAGCATCGGTCTTTCTTTCGTGCCTCAGATGGTCGAATGCTCGTATCGCTATCTCTCTGTTGGATACCTTGATTGTCGTTTCCATATTCTTTGATGATTAGTTGAACACTCTCTCATCATTCTCTTTATCCCTTGCTGCAAGCATACAGAACGGCATATCCAGTATGCGGTGTGAGAAGCACATATCGGAGTTGTAATCCGTGCGTTGCCACAGCGTGAACCTCTCATCGGCAAACGACCATCGGAAATATCCCGACAGTGAGCCGAACTGAGGGTTTACATTCCTTGCTATGAGATACCTGTTCACATCCATAATGTGCTTTGCAATGAGTATGATGTTGAGTATCTCCACAAATGCCAACTGCGAGTATGGGTCAATCGGCATTACCGGTCCTTTGAAACTGATTTCCATATATCTTTTATTTTTAGTTGTAGTTATCATCGAATATCTCATACTGAAGAGGAAGCATATCGCAGAAGTTGCCCGATATGCCTGTATATACCAAAGCATCATCGGCAATGTCGGCAAGTTCCTCTTCGGTTTCCTGTATGGTGTTACCGTATATATCCTGATAGTGCGATACCATCATATGCGGATCATCGGTTGTTATGTCATATCCGAAGTGTTCGCTCCAAGTGACGAAATACTCCCTTTCGTTCTCATCGAGCCTTTCCATGGCATCGCGTATCTCGAAGAAGTTGGGACATATCCATTCACGCCTTATCAAGTAGTCGGGTATATTCTCCCACTTGGTATATCTGTACTCCGGTTCCTCTTCTTCGGGAAAGAGGTCGGAGCAGGCACAGAGGAATTCTCCCATATCGCTGTAGTCGGACATCTGCACCCAGTAATCCTTGTACTCTTTCCCGTCTAAGATGTGCTGCGTGGTTACGGCAACTTCGGCATTGTTCAAATCCATATTTTCCATAGACTTTCTGTTTAACTTGTTACTCGCTGGCTTCCCCAGCTGATATGTATCTTACCTTCGCTATCAGTAGAGCGTATCAGCAGGCTGTCGATGACCGACATTGTGATATCGAATTCCTCGAAGATTTCTGACTGCTCCTTCACTTCGCCCGTCTTGATGAACTCGTTGAGACGCTCTTTGGTCAGTACCAATGCCATCAGGTTTTGCTCAACGGAGTCCTCGTAGGTGACATAATGCACATCCTTCATCTCCTTGGAGTCGAGGCGTATGAAGCGGAAGTAGAACTGCTCCATCTTGGGTATGTTCCATTGCAGTGACTCTAGTATCACATCGTTGCAGGTAGGTATGTTTACCGAACTGCTCAGGCTCTGCTGTGTGCATATCAGTATGCCGTTGATGGTGGAGTCAAACTCCGTTACGATGCTCTGACGCTTCTTGAACGCCACATCTCCCTTCACAACATATATCGGTCTGTCGGGGAAGCGTTCACGGATATAACTCTCATATAGGTCAAAGGCGGCAAGGGTGGTACAGCCGATGGCTACCTTGCCAGGTATCTTGCGTATCAATGATTCTATGTATCGTGTCTTGCTCGGGTAGTCATCGCCATAGTATCCCGATATGAGGTGTGGTACCGAACAAGCCTTGATAAGCAGCTTTATCTGTCGCATAAGCCTCAGTCCTGCATCCTTCTTCGTGTCACCCGTGCTGTTGTAGTAGAGTTCACAGATACGGCAGAACTCCTCGATGATGACACGATAGACCTCATGTTCTCCCTCTGACGGGCTTACTGTATGTGTCCGTATCTTGTATTTCTCGCCTGCAAAGTCTCGGAACTTACGGGTGATGATGGTCTTGCCTATGAGGTCGAAGAGTTCATCCTTGTTATAGACATCCTGATTCTGCTTCTCTATGCCGAATACCGTAGCCTTGCCCGGACAGTGACAGGCACGAAACAGTACATGACCTCTGAACGCAGGGAATGGCTCTCCGCAGTGGAGATTCCTTTCACACTCTATCTCCTTATCTCTGTTCTCGTGATAGATGCTACTGCACCAACAAGTCATATTGACCGAGTTGTTATAGAGTAATTCAAACTGACTGTATAGCTCTGCGATATTGTTTCGGGTGGTCGTTCCCGTATCGAGAATCTTGTATTTGAGTCTGCGGAAGACTGCCAGGATATGCTTTGTGCGTTGCGATGATGGGTTGGTAATCTCGTCCGACTCATCGAATACAAGGCATAGTTTCCTTGACGATAGTTTCACAAATCGCATAAGGTCGCGTTTGAGTTTGCCGACCATAGAGGTGGATAGCAGCAGGAAGATACCTCTCGGCACATCTTCAAGATCCTTGTATGTGCGTATCACTCTGTATCGCTCCTTGTTGATGGCAAGGAACGGAGTCCAGGTCATATTGGTGGCAATGGCAGGGGCAAGTATCACCACATTGCGTACCTTGCCATATTTGAGCAGATACTTGGCTCTGTGATATACTGCCGCTGTCTTGCCTGAGCCTTGCTGCCAGTTGAGCAGAGCATATCGTTTCTGAAGTACAAGGTTCAGGTCGTGCTTCTGCAACTGCGTGAACTCGCATACCTCGCCATCCTTGTTTACGAAGGTGGCATTATCGAGATACTCGGCAAGGGCATCGTCCGTTTCCATCTCCGAGAATGGTTGGTTCTGTATGTCGTAGAGCCACTGCTTACGGCGGATAAGCCTTTTGGCGATGCGTATCTGTCGCATATTCTCTTCAGTTGCTATCTCCGGCATAGGAAGTATGGTACTATCCAATATGAGGTCATTGATGCTTGCCGCCTTATGCTCTACCTTGTCAAGCAGTCGTGGTGCATACTGCTTGAGTTTGAAACCGTAAGAGGTCTTTACCAATGCCACCTCCTTGCGTGGTACGACATTCTGCGAGGTGATATACTTGCGTATGGTGGCAAGCACCTTGGCCGTAGTGAGTTTCTTGCGTTCCCACTCCTTCATCTGTTCGTTGGTGGCATTCTCAGGTGGCTTCTGGTTACGGAACTTGGTAACAAGTGCCACAGCCTTGTCAATATGCTTGTTGAGCCTTGCGTGAGCCTTCAACTCATACATGTACTTGGCGAGCTTGTACTCGAAGTGCTCCAACTCCTCCTTGTCTATGCGGTTGGTCTCTCGCATAAGGTCAAGACGCAAGCAGTGCTTCATCTCACGGGCTTTCTTTACTCTCTCCTTGAGTTCAGCCATAGAGACGAACTCCTCGGCATTGTAGGGATTCATCTCTATATGCTGTGAACGACGCAGGAAGACCATTATCTTGGTGTTGAAGTTATCTACACCTACCGATGTGAAGGCGTGGGGTGCCAACCTTGTCTGTCCGATGAAGGAGAAATCCTCGTTTACTCTTCCTACACGGCTCTTCTCCCAGAATTCATTTTGCATAAAAGATGCAGGCACAATGATCATCAGAAAACCTGCGGGATTGAGCAGATGATAGGCTTTGTCGATGTAGTACTCCTGTGATAGTCGGAAATCGAACTTCAGATTGAACGGAGGATTACCGATGATGGCATCGAAGCGTTGCTCGGAGTAGTACTGCTGTATGTCGCACTTCTCGATATGTGCATCGGGATAGAGATACCTTGCCACTGCCACAGCCTTGCTGTCAATGTCAAAGCCGTAGGCGTTGTGTTGGTTTGGTAGATGGTTGAAGAAGTTACCCATACCGCAACACATATCGAGAATCATCTCCGATGATGTGGGAGAGAGTACATCTACCATATCCCGACATACCTCGTGCGGTGTGAAGAACTGTCCCATCTCGAACTCCTTCTTTGCCTCGGCATACTCGTGGTAGCTGGCGAAGTCCGACTGCTTGAGGTTGTGCAGTCCTCCGATACCCGTATAGCAGTTGTATATACTCTCCGCAGGAATCATATCCTTACCGGAGTTGATGGCAAAGAGAATCTTCTCGTTGATCTCTGCACGCTTGCCTTGCGGTATCTGTTGTGGTATGATGGCATACATGGCTGTAATGATTGAAGTGGATAAAAACGAAAGACACCCCGCAGGCAGTACCTACGGAGTGTCATACATATCGTGTGGTCATCAGTTCTCGTCTCTTAGTTTGATTTCACCGAGTCGCAGTCGCTTGAAACAACTCTCTGCCGCAGCACTGTCCTTGAACTTAACATCAATACGACCATTGGCATAGAACTTCATGTTCAAGGCATTGGTGGTGGTCAAGTCATACCAGCGAGAAATATCTACATTACGGGTATCAAGTCCCATAATCATCTCGATACTTCCGCAAAGCACATCATCTGCACCAAAGGCAATACCTTCACAGAAACGACTTACCTTGCGATCAGAGTCATATTCGAAGTCATATTCCTTGTAATACTGATAGTGGATAGAGTCCCAAGTGACAATATCGGGGAAGATGATTTTATCCTTCTTCAGTTCAGGCTTCACTTTGCTCCAGTTAGATGGTCTGACCGTTTCAAGGAATCGCTTAATAAGTTCTTCCTCGGCAGTATCTCGGAAACTCTTTCCTCCGAGATGTTCGATAACCACATCTACATAGGTGTTATATACAGGGCGGAAGTCTATCGGAAGAGTCTTCTCATCAATCTTCGGTGCTTCAACAGAGACGCTGTAGGTGTTGTTGAAATAGCCGATGATGCGACTGATGAAATTTCTGATAGCACTGTGACGGCTATCCACCAACTCATTGATGTTCTTGAAAGGAGTAAACTCGTGATGGGTATAATCCTTCTCATCGTTATTGTACCGATAGTGGAGGTCATAGCTGCTTGTGGTAATCTTACCGTTCGCCTCGTGCTTGAGTTTGATTTTACCCTCATACTTCTCGGCTTCTCTTTTGAAAATGTTGTACCACCAGGCAATCTGGTCGAGCGTCTTGTAAAGCTCGTCCTGCTGGTTCTGGCAATAGATACGGTCTTGCTCCGTAATCTTCTCTTCGTTTCTCACTTGTACCTTCAAGATACCTGATAGCAGGTCGGTATGACCTGTTGCTTGACTGTTGTTTAATACTGCTTGTGACATAACATTATATATTTCTTGTTAGTCCGGCTATTCGGGGCCGGAGTTCCCAAACTACAGGCTCTAAAAGGTCGTGTTCTCGTCAGGCAAGGTTGTGTGGAAAAATACAGAAAGCCCCACGGGGCGAGGATGATTTTTCCACGACACCCGCAGGGCTTGACCTTGCTTGGACGAAAAGAACACGAGTTACCTTTGCCTGTGGTTTGGTGAACTCTGGTTACGAAATATTTCTTTACTTGATTCTGTATGAAACTTTTATATTACTTTTGTATCATAAACATAATATTGAGGATGTATGGCTCAAATAGGGAATTGGAAAATTAAAGGATGTTTAGGTAATGGCGGAAATGCAACCGTTTTTAAAGTTTGCAATGACACTGGTGAATATTTTGCGCTAAAAAGATTAGACAGCAAAGAACCAGAAAAAATAGATAGATTTAAAAGGGAAACTTCTTTTATAGAGGAGCACCCTGAGCTGATAACGCAAAAAGTAGTTTTACCTATTATAGATAAGGATCTTGAATGTGAAACCCCATACTATGTTATGCCATTAGCGGAACCATTAAAGAATCGCAAATTAAATTCGTTGGGAGAAAAGTGTGATGCCATATATGATATATTGAATGGGATTGAAGCATTGCATAAGTTGCAAATCGCGCATCGGGATATTAAACCTGAGAATATCTTGTTTTACGATGGAAAACATTATCTGTCAGACTTTGGACTAATCTTTATTGAAGCTGCAATAAGAATTACGAAAGAAAAAGATAAGGAAAGAATAGGTGCTAAAAGAACTATTGCTCCTGAGATGGAAAGGAGTATGGGATATCATGCAAATCCATATAAAGCAGATATTTATTCTGTTGCTAAAACTATATGGATGATTCTAACGGAAGATTATGATTGCTTTGAAGGACAGTATAGTCCAGAAACAACAATTGCCCTAGAACGATATGAAACTATAGGCACATTTGATGACAACATACCACCAAGCATTCCGTATTATACACCATTAGATAAGTTACTAACGGAGTGTACTGATAACGCGCCATCACTTAGACCATCCATTGGTGATGTTATTCATCGCTTCTGTAAATGGATAGAAATAAACTTGGATTTTCATCAAAAGAATAATTATGAATGGCGAGAAATAACCGATAAGTTATTTCCTAGGAATGTTCCATATAAAGTTGTTTGGACAAAACAGGAAGATATTGTTGATATACTCAATTTCCTTTGTAAATATAAAAGTCTAGCGTATGTGTTTTTACCACGTGGTGGAATGCATTATAAAGGTGCTAAGAAGCATACAGAAGAGAGGTTTATAGAAATTGATATGGGGTATATATGTCTATTCCCAGCAAAGTCTTTGACTTTTTACTCTGTAGGAAACGATGCTGAGTGGAATTATTTTAGACTTGATTCATATGATGATATTAAGCCTATTTATTTGAACAATATCCCTCTTGATGCGACTGAAGCAGATGAAGAATTGACTGAATTGTCTCCAAGTGATTATGCCCCATATGAAGTATGGGAAAGCGGAGAAGAATATCAAGGTTATATTCCAACAGAAAATATGAGAAGAGTATGCCGTTATTATCGTGGGGCATTTGTGCTATTCAATACGCGGTCACCATACAATTTAGAATCATCGACCCATAATCGCCATAGTCTTTTTTCTGAAGATGAATTTGAATTTTACATTAAAGGTTGTGCTCAAGGACGCTTCGGTTTGAAGTATAATGAATTTATGTTTGAGGAAATAAAACGATTATTTAGAGAAGAATCATTGTCCAATAATTAAAGAAAATGCTTATCTTTGCACTAAGAAAAGAGTTATTTGAAAAGCATGAGGAATATAGTGTAACAAAACAAGTTAGCAATTTCTTATCCATTGCCCATTCTCATGCAAGTTCTTCTTAATGGTTTGATACTCAAAGAATCTTAATCAAACTACATCAAATATACAAACTTTTAAACATTGAAACCAAATCTTTTTGGAAGTTTTTTTGTTTAATAACTTAGCCGGCAATCCGCGCTTTCAATCATGTCAAGCTTAATAACTTAGCTCCTCTGGCTAAGCGGATGCAAAAGTAGACCTTTTTACAATATAAGCAAAATATATCAGGAATTATTTTGGAATAAAAAGAAAACTTTTTTGTAAGACGCTGATTTGCAAAGGTGTTGTAAAACATAAAAAAAGAAACAGGGAAAGAAAGAGAAAAAGAGGAACACATTATAATATATACGCGCATGCGTATACGCGTGCGAGAGAAAAAAAAGAAGAAGGATAAATTAAGGAAAGAGGAAGAAGGAGATACTTAAGATGACATGGGAGAGATTTTGACAAAACAGGAAGGAAGAGGCAGGGAGAGAAAAAGGGGGTGTAAAATATTAGAAACAAGCGGAGAGAGACTCGTAGAGAAACAAGGCGATCATCGTAGAGAAACGGAGCGATCTCCGTAGAGAAACGGGGCGTTTCTCGTAGAGAAAAAAAGGAGAAGATAATTGATTGAAAACCAGGATATTACAAAACACAAGATTGTACACTTATTTTATTAAGAAACAAGAGGAAAGGGAGGAAAACAAAAGAAAAACAAAGGAATAAATATCCACAAACAAGGAGTTAATATATTCCCCATTAAATGTATACGAAAAACCTCAAACAAAGAAACAACTCAAAGAGATTTCTTCATAGTTAACAGATTCTCACCACCCAGGCACTGATAGAAAACTTCATTCATAATACAACAAATGAGCAAAATACTAAATCCACCAATAGAACGTTCTTCAATCGAAAGTGGCAAATCAACATCAGCCACCACAGTAGAATCAAAAAAAGATCCTTTATCTGTTATTTCTCCAATATCGAAAAAATGTCTCCGAGTGAATACATGGAAATGCTTCAAAAAAAAGTAAATTAGTTTCCATTTAACAAATAAGTATTTTTGTTATTGTTAAATCAAATACATCCGAAAACAAAATTCTTTAACCCCTGTTACTTAAGCAACTTAATATTTATAACCTAAACTTAAAATTATGGCTAAAGAAAGTGTGAAAATCCTGTAAGGTTTGAATTGGCCAGATGCAAGTATGACACACCAACCGAGTTTGATTCAGTTAGTTTACTAAATCAGAATGTAGCCTCAGAACGTTGTGCCATCCTTCGCTATCAGGAAATTGCTAACTTTACCAATGGTAAAGATTATACTACATGTGATATCGCCAAGCATATTTTAGCTGAGGAGGAAGACCATGAACAGGATTTGCAGGATTATCTGAACGACATTGCCAAAATGAAAGAATCTTTTCTGAAGAAATAAGTAGTAGTTTCTTTAAGAGTGGGAAGAGGGAGTTATTCTGTAAAAGGAATAGTCCCTCTTTTTTCTATAAGTAATACATCACAATATAAATGTTATTGGCCAGGGTATTATTGAACCGCTGAACGCAGATTTTCGCAAAAGGAATATTGCTGCTTTCAAATATAATGCAACAATCTAATTCGCAAAAATCTGCGATCATTTGCGTTTTAATAAATTCATATTTATAGAGTATACTAATTTTGAATCAGTACTTATCACTTACAGAATATATAAGAGAGAGAACTGGATTATAT
>OJRZ01001856.1_pt1 | contig 14896 bp, 13 predicted proteins | sample 1599291 | NCBI WGS metagenome assembly OJRZ01 (sample SAMN04168657, study PRJEB22393) | human gut metagenome | biome: human gut microbiome; feature: stool | host: Homo sapiens | collected 2014-03-20
ACGGCAACAGCATCGCCAACCGTGCCTTTTACGGCATCAAGCTGCTGACCACCAAAGACGGCCGCTATACCAACGCCATTTTCGGCTTTCTGAATATCCTGCTCTCCCTGCTCAAAGAATCTGAGCCCGACGAGGTGGCTGTGGCTTTCGACCTCAAAGCCCCCACCTTCCGCCACAAGATGTATGACGGCTACAAGGCCACCCGCCATAAGATGCCCGACGAACTGGCTGCCCAGCTGCCCGTCATCCGGCAGCTTCTGGCCCTGCTGGGCTATCGTGAAGTGACCGCCGAGGGCTGGGAAGCCGACGACATCCTCGGCACGCTGGCTGCCGCCTGCGCCGCCCGCAGCGACGACTGCTTCCTTGCCACCGGAGACCGGGACAGCTTACAGCTGGTCAGCGACACCACCACCGTTCTGCTGGCCACCACGGCGTTGGGCCGCAGCAAGACCGTCACCATGGATGTGGACGCCGTGAAGGAGAAATACGGCGTCACGCCCCGCCAGCTCATCGACGTGAAGAGCCTGATGGGCGACACCTCCGACAACATCCCGGGCGTGAAGGGCATCGGCGAGAAGAGTGCCTTCACCCTCATCCAGAAATACGGCAGTCTCGAGGGGGTCTACGCCCACCTCGACGACACCACTGACAAGACTATCAAGCCCAAGCAGCGGGAGCATCTGGCCGAAGACCGCGCCATGGCAGAGCTGAGCTACACGCTGGGTACCATCCGCACCGACGCCCCCATCGACACCGCCGAGGGCGCCTATGCCGTGGGCGAGGGCAACAAGGCTGAAGCCGTCCGGCTGATGCAGGAGCTGGAGCTCCACTCCCTCATCGCCCGCTTCGGCCTGAGCGACATCACCCCCGCCGCCGACCCGGAAAGAGTGCCGGCAGAACCTCTGCCGGAAGCCGAACTTGCCGCTCTGCCCGCTGAGCCGAAGGGCCATTACCTCGTGGCCGCGCGGCCTGCTGTCATGGGCAAGCAGGGCGTCCGCATCGTGGAGCTGCAGCCCGCCGTGTGGTATGCCGTGCAGGGCAAGACCGTCTTTCCCCTGGAATCCGAAGACCTGCTCCGCCTGCTGGACAACAAAGACGTCACCCTTGACGTCTTCGACAGCGCGCCGCTCTACGCCCGCGCCATGGCTGCGGGCGGCTGGGGCAGCAGCATCGTCTGGGACGGCAAGCTGGCGGCCTATCTGCTGGACGCCTCGGCTTCCAAGTACAACCTCTCGGAGCTCATCATCAGCTACCGCGCCGACGCCGCTTTCACCTGTGAGAAGTGGCCGGACGCCGGTGCGCTGGCCGACCTGTTCGCCAAGATGAAGGCAGAGATCACCGCACTGGACGAAGACTCCCTCTACAACGACATCGAGTTCCCGCTGGCGCAGGTGCTGGCCGACATGACCCGCATCGGCATCCTCGTGGACAAAGAGGGCATCGAGAAGTTCGGCGTGAAGATGCGCTCGGAGCTGGAAGACGTCCTCACCCGCATCCACATGGAGACGGGCAGCGCCAGCTTCAACCCCAACAGCCCCAAGCAGCTGGGCGAGATGCTCTTCGACACCATGGGCCTGCCCCACGGCAAAAAGACCCAGCGCGGCTGGTCTACCGACGCCGAGACGCTGGAAGCCCTGCGGGACTACCCGCTGGTGGAGGATATTCTGCAATACCGTGCCTACCAGAAGCTGAACTCCACCTACGTCGAGGGTCTGCTGAAGGTCATCGCGGAGGATGGCCGCATCCACACCCGCTTCAACCAGACCGAAGCCCGCACCGGACGGCTTTCCTCCGACAACCCCAACCTGCAGAACATCCCCATCCGCACCGAGCTGGGCAGCCAGCTCCGCGCTTACTTTGTGGCGCGGCCCGGCTGCGTGCTGGTGGACGCCGACTACAGCCAGATCGAGCTGCGCATCCTCGCCCACGTCACCGGCGACGAGCATATGCAGCAGGCCTTCCTCACCGGCGAGGACATCCACCGCAGCACTGCCGCCAAGATCTACGGTCTGCCCCTCGAGCAGGTCACGCCCCGCCTGCGCTCTTCGGCAAAAGCCATCAACTTCGGCATCATGTACGGCAAGGGCGCTTACAGCCTCTCGAAGGACATCGGCGTGAGCGTCAAAGAAGCAGACGCCTTCCTGAAAAACTATCTGGCCACCTTCCCGAAAGTCAGCGGCTACATGGACAAGACCATCTCCGACGCCCGGAACTGCGGCTATGTGTCCACCCTCTTCGGGCGCCGCCGCTCCCTGCCGGAGCTGGCCAGCAACAATCACAACATCCGGGCCAGCGGCGAGCGGATGGCCCGCAACACGCCGATCCAAGGCACCGCCGCCGACGTCATCAAGCTGGCGATGGTGCGGGTCTGGCGGCGTCTGCGGGACGAGAAGATGGAGAGCCGCCTCATCCTGACCGTCCACGACGAACTCATCGTCGAGGCCCCGGAGGCAGAAGCCGCGAAAGCCGCCGCCATCCTGCAGGAAGAGATGGAAGGCTGTGTCAATTATGCTGTCCCCCTGAGCACCGAAGTGCATCAGGGCAAAAACTGGCTGGAGGCCCACTAAAACCATGATCATCTTAGGAATCGAATCTACCTGCGACGAGACCGCCGCATCTCTGGTGGAAGATGGCCGGCACCTGCTGAGCAACGTCATCTCCACCAGCGTCAAGGAGCAGGCGCTTTACGGCGGCGTCGTGCCGGAGATCGCCAGCCGCCGCCACTGCGAGTTCATCAGCGCCACCGTCAAAAAGGCTCTGCTGGACGCAGGCAAGACCATCGACGACGTGGACGCCGTGGCTGTCACCTTCGCGCCCGGCCTCATCGGCGCAGTGCTGGTGGGCGTCAACTTTGCCAAGGGCCTCGCCTACTCGGCGGGCAAGCCGCTGGTGCCGGTCCACCATCTGCGGGGCCACATTGCGGCCCTCTACCTGACCCACCCGGAGCTGAAGCCGCCCTTCCTCTGCCTTGTGGCGTCCGGCGGACACAGCCACATCGTGGAGGTGCAGGACTATACCCATTACCACATCCTCGGCCACACGGTGGACGACGCCGCCGGCGAAGCCTTCGACAAGGTGGCCCGGACGCTGGGTCTGCCCTATCCCGGCGGCCCCAGCGTCGCCAACGCCGCCAAGACCGGCGACCCGAAAGCCTACCGTCTGCCGGTGCCTCATGTGGAGGGCAGGTACAACGTCAGCTTCTCCGGCCTCAAGACCGCCGTGCTGAACGAGGTGAATCAGGCCCAGATGAAGGGTACCGACATCAACGTCCCCGACCTTGCGGCCAGCTTTCAGGAGCGCATCGCGGGCATCCTCGCAGAAAAGCTCCTTCTCGCCGCCGCCGACACCGGCGCAAAGCAGGTCTGTCTGGCGGGCGGCGTCGCGGCCAATGGCCGTCTGCGCCAGCTGGTCAACGACGGCGCCCAGAAGCTGGGGGCCAGGGTCTACCTGCCCGAGCTGAAATTCTGCGGCGACAACGGCGCGATGATCGCGGCTCAGGGCTACTATCAGTACATCGCGGGCCATACCGCCGGGCTGGAGCTGAACGGTCTGCCGACTCTGCCCATTGATTACGAATAACTGAGATAGAAAACGGAATGGCCGCGCACAGCTGTGCGCGGCCATTCCGTTTATTTCATATCACATCCGAAGTAAAGCTCCACTTCACTGAGCTTCTTTTTCTGCAGCAGGAACGCCGTGGGGATGAGGTAGACCGCGATAGACGTCAGCATGGTGATGTCATAGGTGCTGATGCTGTCAGCCACCGTCTGGGTGCCGTACAGGCCGCCGATGAGCATGGACGTGATGTCCATCGCGGCGTGGATGAACACCGTCACCCAGATGTTTCCGGTGCGGAAATAGACCGCCGCCAGCAGCGTACCCAGCGAGGCCGCAAAGACGCACTGCATCAGAACGCCCAGCGGCGCACTGCCGGTGAGGTTGGTCAGGTGGGCCGCACCGAAGTAGAGGCCCGACAGCAGGCAGGCTTTCCAGACGCCGGCCCGGCTGGTGCCGAAATGCTCCAGAAGCGTCTGGGCGATGACACCCCGGAACAGAAACTCTTCTGCCACTCCGACGCTGGTCATGCCGATAAGGAACCACACGACATGCCACGCGGGCAGCATATCGCCCTCCGGCCTGCCAAACAGCAGGGTGTTGTAGGCGTTGTAGCTGATGAGCGCGATGGGGTACAGGCCCACCAGCAGACCGTTGAAAAAGCCGCTGCCCCGGCGGCGGAGCAGGCCGCTCTCCCCGGTGCGCGCCAGAAAGAGCCACGCCACCAGCACGCCTGCTGCCTCCTGCATGAAGGTCAGCATATAATCATCGACGGCATCAATATCCCGCACGACGAACAAGATGAGCAGAAGCGACAGCAGCGATGCCACGAACAGCATCCCCAGAAACAGCACCTCAGCCACAAGGCAGTAGAGCATCGGGTGGGCGCTGCGCAGACGTTTGAGCATAGAAAGACCTCCTGTGTCGTAGTGGTACTATTTTAGCATATTTCAGAAGAAAGAGATAGGGATTTGTGTGAATAGTTCAATTCCCGCGCCCGACTAAATAAAAAAGCAAGTACACGAATGTGTACTTGCTTTTTTAAGTCGGAGCAGCGGGATTTGAACCCACGGCCTCCTCGTCCCGAACGAGGCGCGCTACCAACTGCGCTATGCCCCGAAAATACCGCAACCCAATGGGCTGCGGTCTGGTTGGGGATGAGAGAATCGAACTCCCACAAGTAGAGTCAGAGTCTACCGCACTACCACTATGCAAATCCCCACTATTCGGTTTCGCCCTCAGCACCGAAGCGCCGCTGACGAAGAATATTATACAGCCTCCGCCTCCATTTGTCAACCACTTTTTTTGATTTTTCCGTCCATGTTTTTTCTGTCTTCCCTACCTCTGCGTTTTCACGCCTTTTTTCGTTCCCGGCTCTTGACACCCGCCCCCTTTGGGAATACTCTTATAGTATCATTCACCTGCCCCTTCTGAGGGAGAACGGAAGAAACGAGGGTTGTTCGATATGAAAAAACGTGTTGGTATCCTGACCTCCGGCGGCGACTGTCCCGGCCTGAACGCCACCATCCGCGGCGTGGCCAAAGCCCTGTATGCACGGTTCGGCGAGAACGTCGAGATCGTGGGCATCCTGAACGGCTACCACGGCCTCATCACCGGCGAATACAAGGAGATGTGCGAGGACGATTTCCGCGGCATCCTGACGCTGGGCGGCACCATCCTCGGCACCAAGCGCACCCCCTTCAAGCTGATGCGCGTGGTGGAAGAAGACAAGATCGACAAGGTCGCGGCCATGAAAAAGACCTACAAGGACGCCAAGCTCGACTGTCTGCTCTGCCTCGGCGGCAACGGCACCCACAAGACGGCCAACCTCCTCTCCCAGGAGGGTCTGAACATCATCGGCCTGCCCAAGACCATCGACAACGACATCTACGGCACCGACGTCACCTTCGGCTTCCACACCGCCGTGGACATCGCCACTGAGGTCATCGACCGCATCCACACCACCGCCGGCAGCCACAGCCGCGTCATGTGCATCGAGATCATGGGCAACAAGGCCGGCTGGCTGACCCTCTACTCCGGCATCGCCGGCGGTGCAGACATCATCCTGCTGCCCGAGCAGCCCTACGACATCGACCGCGTCTGCGCCGCTGTGGAGCGCCGCGCCCGCAAAGGCTCCAACTTCTCCATCATCGCCGTGGCCGAGGGTGCCATCAACACCGAAGAGGCTAAGATGAAGCGGAAAGAGTGGATGGCAAAGCGCGCCGAAGCCGGTTACGGCGTCACCGCCACCAACCGCATCGCCGCCGCCGTCCAGAAAAAGACCGGCATGGAGACCCGCGTCTGCATCCCGGGCCACATGCAGCGCGGCGGCAGCCCCAGCGCCTATGACCGTGTACTGGCCACCGAGTTCGGCAGCTACGCCGCCAAGCTGGTGGAAGTGGAGCGCTACGGCGTCACCGTCGCCATGGTCAACAACCGCGTCGTCGCCAACCGCCTCGAGGACATCGCCGGTAAGACCCGCAACATCCCCGAGGGCTGTGAGCTGCTCACCGTCGCCCGCCGGATGGGCGTGAGCCTCGGCTGAGACCCTGAAAATAAAAACACCCCGCTGTATCATGCAGCGGGGTGTTTCTGCGTTTATGCTTCAGAACGAGCCGCCCGACGAGCCTCCGAAGCCGTCGGAATCGACGGACGAACCGCCGGAGGAGTGGGACTCCTTCTGGGGCGGGTCATAGGTGCGCTCCCGGGTGGTGTGGGTGTAGCGGTCACGCTTGACCCGCAGGGTGAAGCCGGGCATATACTCGTCGGCCTCCGTCTTCTGCCGGGCCGTCTTCATCCGGCGGTAGAGGATGAGGCAGATGAACGCCGAAATGCCGAGAGGGAAGATCATGGCAATGAGCAGGTCTTCCAGGCCGATGTCGTTATCCACATCGATGGGCTCGCCATAGTCGGCATAGTAGTCCAGTGCATCGTCGCACATATCGATATAGGTATAGGCGGCATCCGCCCATTCCTCATCGGAGAGCTCCGGAACGATCTCGTCCTCCTGCTGCTCGATGCGGTAGTCGGTGAAAGCCGTGACGCCCTCGCCGTAGGTGATGGTGACGTACTTGCGGGAGCCGACTGCCAGCAGGAAGAGGATGCCGCTCTGTTCGTCGCCATAGCCGAGGCCGTTGGAGATGTAATAATTTTTCGCGTAGTCGCGCTGGTCGGCATCGCCGATGTCGTCCACCACGAGGAAGTAGACATCCACGTCGTGGCCGTCGGAGGCGCTTTCGGCCTGCTCCTCGAGGTCGGCCAGCGTGTCGGCGTCAAAGACGCCGCACTCGTCCCGCACCAGCGGGGCGGCTGCCCCGGCCGGCAGGGTCAGGGCCATGCAGAGCAGGGCCGCAGCCAGAAGGGCAAACAGTTTTTTGCAATGTTTCATATTCCCGTCTCCCCCTCTCACAGCAGCATGATGAGAGCCGTCAGTATCATCAGCGGGATGCTGATGCCGGCAAACCATGCAGCTACCCTGCCCTTATCCACGGGCAGGTCGCCGATGAGCTTGCCGGTCTGGCCGTTCATCGCAAAGAGGAAGTCCTGCTCCTTCCAGCGGGTGTGGAGCATCCAGACCGGCAGCAGGGCGTAGTGGGGTTCCAGCGTCCGCGGGTCGAGCTGCTCCGAGAGGGTCTGGACGCCGGTGTAGCCGCCCAGCGTATCGTGGAGAGCCGCAGCGGTGCTGTTCTTCATCCGGGTCAGGACGCGGGCAGCACACTTCTTGTCGTCCTCGTCGTACCGGTCCGCCAGAAAGCCGGGCAGGTAAGCCGTGGAGAAGGGCTTGAGGTCGCTGTAGTCGAAGGGCTCGATGGCGTCCATATGGGCGTCCGGCATCTTGCTGGAGCCGTCCACCGGCACCCTGACAAAGTCGGCGTCGCCCACGCGGGCCACGTCGAAGTGCCTGGTGGTGGTGACAATGTAGTCGCCCTCACGGTGGCTCTCGCTGATCTCGGCCTTGTAAGCGCCCCGGGCCTCCATCCGGCCATCGTAGAGCCAGAACGGCACATACACGCCCTGGATCTCCTCGATGTGGTTGGACTCTTTGAAGGCTTTGGGGAGGAAGGCTTTGCCCTTATAATACTTCTTCAGGTTCTCGATGGCGGTCTTTTTGTCCATCCGGAAGGGGATGATGTACTCCGGCTTGAGCTTGCCGGAAAGCTGTCCGCCCAGCACGGTGGGGTTGCCGCAGTAGGGGCAGGTGGTGGCAGCTGTTTCGGGGCCGCAGACCAGCTCTGCACCGCAGGAAGTGCAGGTGCGGCTGCTGAGATCTCCCGTCTCCATTTCTCCCCAGACGGGGCCGCTGGAAGCGGCCTTTTCGGCGGCTTCGGCGGCCTTATCGGCCCGCGCCTGCTTCTCGCTGTAAAGAGCCTCGACCTGTGCTACATCATAAGTAGAGCCGCAGTAATCACAGCAGAGCTTTCCGCTGGCGCTGTCGAACCGCAGCGGGCCGGTACAGGCCGGGCATTGGTAATTCGTGGTGTTTTCTGCCATATCTCAGCTCCCCTTTCAGGCTCCGAAAGGCTTGCCGCATTCGGGGCAGAACTTGGGCGGGTTGGCCGGGTCGGCAGGGGTCCAGCCGCAGTTCGGACACTTGGCCGCCGGGCGGGGCTTACCGCATTCCGAGCAGAATTTGCCGGTATTGTGTGCGCCGCAGCTGCACACCCAGCCTGCTTCGGGGCGGGGCTTGCCGCAGGCGGTGCAGAACTTGCCGGTGTTGCCGGTCTGGCCGCAGGAGCAGCTCCAGCTGCCAGCCGCCGGGGCGGCTGCGGGGGCAGGAGCAGCGGCAGGCTGCTGCTGTGCGCCCATCTGGTAGAGGGCCTGGGCGTTGATGCCGCCGGCAGCAGCGGCCTGATTCATGCCCATAAAGGCCATGGCCGGGCCGGCGGAGGTATTGGAAGCCGCTGCCTGCATCGCCGAAGCCTGTGCGCCCACCATGTGGGCGGCGGCGCGGGTCGGGTCCATAAAGGCGGCGCTGCGCTGCAGCTCCTTGATCATCTGCTCGTCTTCTTCGCTGGCTTTGACGCCGGACACGCCGAGGGAGACGATCTCGATGCCGCGCAGCTTGCTCCACTTGCTGGACAGCTCCTGGTTCAGGGCCTCGGCCAGCTCAGTGGTATGGCCGGGCAGAGCCGAGTAGCGGATGCCCATCTCGCTGATGCGGGCGAATGCGGGCTGCAATGCGGTCATCATCTCGGTGCGCATCTGGCCTTCCAGCGCGTCACGGGTGTACTCGTTTTCCACATTTCCGCAGACATTGGTGTAAAACAGGATGGGGTTGACGATGCGGTAGCTGTACTCGCCGAAGCAGCGGATGCTGACGTCGATGTCGATGCCTGCACGCTGGTCCACGACGCGGAACGGCACGGGGCTGGGGGTGCCGTACTTGTTGCCCATCAGCTCCTTGGTGTTGATGTAATAGATGCGCTGGTCGGTGGCAGCCTGACCGCCGAAGCTGAACCGCTTGCCGATCTCAGCAAAGACTTCGTCGATGTTCTTGGCCAGGCCCTCGCTCAGCAGAGAGGGCTGGGTGCCGGTGTTATAAGTGTACTCGCCGGCCTCGGCGCAGAGGTCCACCACCTTGCCCTGCTCCACGATGAGGGCGCACTGGCCCTCGGCCACCGCCACGATGGAGCCGTCGGTGATGATGTTCTCGGCGCCGTGGCGGTTGGAAGAGCGCCCGGAGACTTTCTTCTGTCCCTTGACAGCCAGCACCTCCGCCGGGAGAGCACTGCAGTAAAAGTATTCTTTCCACTGGTCGCCCATCACGCCGGATGCTGCGCCCAATGCCGCTTTGACAAGACCCATAAGCCATATCTCCTTTATCTGCCCGTTTTTGCAAATGCAGGCTTTTTTTCAGTATACCACAAAACGCGCCGCGAAAAAAGAAAACCCTTGCATTTTATCCCCGATGGGTGTAGAATACTCCCGACAAACAAATACAGGGGAGCTTGTAGAAGCAGGCTGAGAGGGAGTTCTCGAACTTCGACCCTTTAGAAATTGTTTTCGGACAGTTTCTGCACCTGATGCGGATAATGCCGCCGTAGGAAGTCATAACACTGTTTATGGATTTTTACAGGAGGCGCCGCAGAAGGCGTCTCCTGTTTTTTTGTTTAGAAGCTGTTTTCGTAAGCGGGGTGCGCCGAATGGCGAGGATTTTTGCCCGCAGACAAGGCGGTTTCCCGCAGCAATCCTTGGTGGATTGCAAGGGGAAGCAACGCCGTATGCGAGCAAAAAGACCGCTCAGGCGGTGTGCAACGCTTAGAAAACGGCTTCTCGTCACAGACTGAGGGGGAGCGCCCTGAGTCTGGGGTTTTGTATGCGATGGGAAGCCGTGTTCCGGCGTGAGAGGAGGCCAGTGAGCCTCGACCGCTTCTTCCGTTTCCGGCATCTCTGCGCGGGTGCCGGGTCTGTTCGTGTGCGGGAGCGGCGGTCTGCCCCTGCACTTATTTTTTATTGAAAAGGAGCACTCACTATGAAACACTATTCTGCCAAAAAGCTGGCCCTTGCCGGTATGTTCTGCGCTGTCGCTGTCGTGGGCAGCGTCTTCTCCTTCCCGGTCTTCGGCAGCAAATGCGCCCCTGTGCAGCACATGGTCAACATCCTCTGCGCTGTCCTGCTGGGGCCTTACTACGGCGTGGGCGTGGCTTTTGTCGCCTCCCTGCTGCGCAATCTGCTGGGTCTGGGCAGTCTGATGGCTTTCCCCGGCAGCATGTTCGGCGCACTGCTCTGCGGCATCGTCTTCCACAAGACCAATAAGCTGCTGCCCACCCTCGTGGGCGAGGTGTTCGGCACCTCCATCCTCGGCGGTCTGTGCGCCTACCCCGTCGCCATCCTGCTGATGGGCAAGAGCGCCGGCGACATCGCGTTCTACGCCTACATCGTCCCCTTCCTCGTCTCCACCGCCGGCGGTGCCATCATTGCAGGCGCACTGCTGGGCGCACTTTCCCGCGCAGGCGCACTCCGCGCCATGCAGGCCAGCCTGAGCTGATTCGAAGGAGAAGCCATGTTTCGGAACCTCTTTGCCAACGTCCGGGCCAAAAGCCCGCTTGTCCATAACATCACCAACTACGTCACCGTCAACGACTGTGCCAACATCGTCCTCGCCTGCGGGGCGTCCCCCATCATGGCGGATGATGCCGCCGAGGTCGAGGACATCACCTCGCTGTGTGCCGGGCTGAACCTCAACATCGGCACATTGAACAGCCGCACCATCCCCTCCATGCTGCTGGCGGGACACACCGCCAACCGGCTGGGCCGTCCTGTCGTGCTGGACCCCGTGGGCGCAGGCGCTTCCCATCTGCGCACCGAAACGGCACTGCGCCTCCTGCGGGAAGTGAAGTTCACAGTCATTCGGGGCAACATCTCCGAGATCCGGACGCTGGCGGCAGGCAGCGGCACCACAAAAGGCGTGGACGCCGACACCGCCGACAAAGTGACGGACGAGACTCTGGACAAGACCGTGGCATTCGCCAAAGCGTTTGCAGCCCGCACAGGGGCGGTCGTCGCCGTCACCGGTGCCATCGACATCGTGGCCGACGGAGAACGGGCTTTCTGCATCCGCAACGGCCACCCCATGATGAGCGCTGTCACCGGCACCGGCTGTCAGCTCTCGGCCCTGACAGCGGCATTCTGTGCGGCCAACCCGGACAAGCCTCTGGAAGCCGCTGCTGCGGCTGTCTGCGCCATGGGCCTTGCAGGCGAAACCGCTCACAGCCGCCTGTCCAGGCTGGACGGCAACGCCACCTACCGCAATTACATCATCGACGCGATCTACAACATGACCCCCGAACAGCTCGAGGAAGGAGCACGCTATGAAATGCGATAAACATACCATGCTTCTCTACGCCGTCACCGACCGGGCGTGGACGGGCCGCGAGACCCTCCGCCAGCAGGTGGAAGACGCGCTGAAAGGCGGCGTCACCTGCGTCCAGCTGCGGGAAAAGGAGCTGGACGACGCGGCATTTTTGCAGGAAGCCATGGAGCTTTCCGCCCTCTGCCGCAGCTATGGCGTACCCTTCATCATCAACGATAACGTCGAGATCGCTATAAAATGCCATGCCGACGGCATCCATGTCGGGCAGGAAGATATGGCTGCCGCAGACGTCCGCGCCAAGGTCGGCCCTGACATGATCATCGGTGTGTCGGCCCATTCCGTCGAGGAAGCACAGCTGGCCGTGGCCCACGGCGCGGACTATCTGGGCGTCGGCGCGGCATTTTCCACCCACACCAAAACCGATGTGGATGTCCTGCCGGAGGGCAGACTGAAAGAGATCTGCGACTCCGTGGATGTGCCGGTCGTGGCCATCGGCGGCATCCATAAAGACAATATCCTCAAACTCAAAGGCTCCGGCGCGGACGGCGTGGCCCTCGTGAGCGCGATCTTCAGCGCCGAGGACATTGAGGCTGAGTGCAAAGAGCTGAAGGCACTGACAGAACAAATCATCTATAGCAATTCAACTTTTTAATGCAACAGCAACAGCGTTGAATTGCATATCGCAAATATGCTGTTTGAATGTTGCACGAATTTCTTGACTTGCGATAAAGGAGCAAACCCATGAAAACTGCACTTACCATCGCGGGCAGCGATTCCAGCGGCGGCGCCGGCATTCAGGCCGACCTCAAAGCCATGACCATGAACGGCGTCTTCGCCATGAGCGCTGTCACTGCCCTGACGGCCCAGAACACCACCGGTGTATCCGGCATCTTCGAGGTCAGCCCCGAGTTTCTGGCCCAGCAGATAGACGCCGTCTTCACCGACATCCGCCCCTGCGCCGTCAAGATCGGCATGGTGTCCTCTGCCCCGCTCATTGAGACGATCGCCGAGCGTCTCCGCTTTTACAAGGCGGAGCACATCGTCGTGGACCCCGTGATGGTAGCCACCTCCGGCTCTGATCTGATCGCATCGGATGCTGTGCGCACCCTGCGCCGGGAGCTGTTCCCTCTGGCCGAGGTCATCACGCCCAACCGGCACGAGGCCGAAGTGCTGTCCGGCCTGCACATCTCGGGCCGTGCCGACATGAGCGCCGCCGCCCGGGCCATCGCCGCCGACTGCGGCTGTGCCGTCCTGCTCAAGGGCGGCCACAGTGACACCGACGCCGACGATCTGCTCACCTTCCCGGATGGCACGGAGATCTGGTTTCCGGGTAAGCGTATCGCAAACCCCAACACCCACGGCACGGGTTGCACTCTGTCCAGTGCCATTGCGGCCAACCTTGCCAAAGGGTTTGCGCTGGAAGAAGCGATCGCCCGGGCCAAGGCTTACCTGACCGACGCGCTGAACGCGCAGCTCGATCTGGGCCGCGGCTCCGGCCCGCTGGACCACACCCTGGGTGGCGTCGGGGTCGAAAACTGGATGCACGGCGTCCCGGACGCTGTTCATAAATAAAGAGAGCGTATTTTCGGAGGATTTTCAAATGCAGACTTACACCACACAGATGGATGCTGCCCGCAAGGGCATCGTCACGCCCCAGATGGAAACGGTGGCCAAGAAGGAGTACCGCACCGTCGAAGAGATCCGTCAGCTGGTCGCTGAGGGCAAGGTCGCCATCCCGGCCAACAAGCACCACGAGTGCCTGAACCCCGAGGGCATCGGCTCCATGCTCCGCACCAAGATCAACGTCAACCTCGGCGTCTCCCGCGACTGCAAGGACTACAACATCGAGATGCAGAAGGTCATGAGCGCCGTCAACATGGGCGCAGAGGCCATCATGGACCTCTCGAGCCACGGCAATACCCAGCCCTTCCGTCAGAAGCTGACCCACGAATGCCCCGTCATGATCGGCACTGTGCCGGTGTACGACTCGGTCATCCACTACCAGCGCGACCTCGCCACCCTGACGGCGCAGGACTTCGTCGACGTGGTGCGTCTGCACGCAGAGGACGGCGTGGACTTCGTCACTCTCCACTGCGGCATCACCCGCAAGACCATCGAGCAGATCCGCAAGCATAAGCGGAAGATGAACATCGTCAGCCGCGGCGGCTCGCTGGTGTTTGCATGGATGTGCATGACCGGCAACGAGAACCCCTTCTATGAGCACTTTGACGAGATCCTGGACATCTGCGAAGAGCACGACGTCACCATCTCTCTGGGCGATGCCTGCCGCCCCGGCTGCCTCGCCGACGCCACCGACGTCTGCCAGATCGAAGAGCTGGTGCGTCTGGGCGAGCTGACCAAGCGGGCCTGGGCGCACAACGTCCAGGTCATGGTGGAAGGCCCGGGCCATGTGCCTCTGAACCAGGTCGCCGCCAACATGGAGATCCAGAAGACCATCTGCATGGGCGCACCTTTCTACGTCCTCGGCCCCCTCGTCACCGACATCGCCCCCGGCTATGACCACATCACTGCTGCCATCGGCGGCGCTGTCGCGGCCATGAGCGGCGCAGCCTTCCTGTGCTATGTCACCCCCGCCGAGCATCTGGCTCTGCCCAATGTGGACGACGTCAAGCAGGGCATCGTGGCTTCTAAGATCGCCGCCCACGCCGCCGACATCGCAAAGGGCATCCCCCACGCCCGGGACATCGACGACAAGATGGGCGACGCCCGCCGCGTCCTCGACTGGGATGCGCAGTTCGCCTGCGCCCTCGACCCCGAGACGGCAAAGGCCATCCGTGACGCCCGCCTGCCCGAGGACGACCACAGCGACACCTGCTCCATGTGCGGCAAGTTCTGCGCCGTCCGCAGCATGAACAAGGCTCTGGCCGGTGAGTACATCGACATCCTGTAAGCTGCTGTAAAACCGATATTTTCATCGCTTTTGCGATTTTTCTTCTCCATTGCCGCCCGGTACAAAAGCCGGGCGGCTTTTTTGCGTCTCAGCGAGACGGTTTTTATGTACAAAATGAATCCGGCATGATATACTGGATTCATCAAACAAGAATGGTGCGGACACAGACGTGAATTTTATAACTTTACCGGGTCGTTGACCAAGACCTAGTGACCGATGATGTTATTATTACAGAACAGCAGATTCTCCACATTGAAGATGGTCATCCCGGTGATTATGACCGTCTCTCTTCCCATATTCCTCTTATCTTGCAAGAACCTGACTATATCCTGAGAGGAAACCGGCCGCATACTGCTCTGGTACTCAAAGAAATTGTCACGCCTGAACTTACCGCTGAAGTCGTCCTGCGGCTAAAAGTATCAGATGACCCTGAAGACTACAAAAATTCTATCATCACCATGTGGAATATCAGTCAAAAGCGTTTTCGGCGGCTCTTACGTCAAAGCGAAATTCTTTACAAAAAAGAATAACTGTGGTATGCTATACATAGGATAAGAAAAGCATTTGAGGTGGTCAATTTCGTGGCAGCCACACGCCGATGGTAACGACAAGGGCTT
>OJRZ01001867.1_pt1 | contig 14824 bp, 7 predicted proteins | sample 1599291 | NCBI WGS metagenome assembly OJRZ01 (sample SAMN04168657, study PRJEB22393) | human gut metagenome | biome: human gut microbiome; feature: stool | host: Homo sapiens | collected 2014-03-20
CTGTGTGACGATAGTTTTTGTCTGTCAATTTCACCTGGATCGTATATGTGCCAACTGCAGACGGCTCTGCAACCAGATTCCCATTTTCATCCCAATAGGTGATTGCATACTTATCAAACCCTCCTATACTGGGGGATATTTTGGCATATACCGGCTTCCCTGTGTACTGTACAACGTTATCCGTTACCTCAAAAGCCACCGGTGCCTGACGGATTGTCAATACCGCATCTGGGTTTGTCAGCACATAGTTTTCAGCATTTTCCCCTGTTAATTCCGCCTGCAAAGGGTATATTCCCGCATCTGCCTGCAAGGGAATCGGTTTAAGCCCGCAATCCTCTCCTGGCAGGACGCCGCTAAGCCCTATTACGTTTTCAGGTTCCTGTCCGCTGTAGATTTGTTCCAACCCTCGCCAGATAACCTGCACTGGTTTCCGGTTTATCCAAAAGGAGCCGATGTTCTTCTTATCCAGTCCACCTTCAAATGCAAAGTTTTTGCTTGTAAGCGTTACCATAACATCGTAACGTCCCGCTTCCGTCGGACTGTATACCACTTTCCCAGCCTGTTCATAGCTTACTGTGAAATCCTCTCCCACAGACGGAGTTTGTCCAACAGTCTGTGTTACCACTGGCTTTTGAGGCTTTCCATTATATGTTGTCTCGTCTGCCTGAATAGCAAAGGACACAGTTGCCGGCCGGACAACCGCTTCAATGCTGTCCGAAGACTTCGCGCTTTCGCCGGCTGCAGTTGCCACAGTCACGGTAACCGTATATGTGCCGGAATCGCTTACATTTGTCAGTTCCAGGCTACTGCCTTCATTCTCCAGCGGGATATCGTCTTTTTCCCATTCGTAGTGATAGGTCACTCCCTTTTCCAGATGGCTTGCTTCTGCAATCAGTGTGATGGCAGGTTGTCCGGTATATGCTGTCTCTGCAGCCGGCGTAGCCTTCAGCTTCACCTCCGGCCCTGTTAACTCCCATTTCGCGGTCAATTCAATATTTTCGGTCACGCCTTTACCAAATTCATACTCTGTACCGTCCTTCTGCCATCCTGCGAATTTGTATCCAGCACGCGAAGGATCCGCCGGTTTCACCGCCTGTCCACCATTTACTACCAGCTGCGCGGAAAGCACGCTGCTCTCACTGCATGTAAAGGTTATTTTGTGGACTGTCACTTTCTTCTCTTCAGTTTTCCCTGCGCCGCTCACTGCTTTGAATATGTACTCGCCCGCCTCTACAATCTTGTAGCTTCCTTCTACAGGCTCGCTGCTTTCCGTTCCATGAGTAGCGCTGATGGATACGCCCGAAGGGCCGTTGTTGGTTACCGTTATCTTCAGGGAAAGCTCTTCGCTTCCCTTTTCTCCTCCGGTAATCGAAAGAACAGGCGTAGTCATATCTACCATAACCGGCTTTTCGCTCCAACCGGAGGAAATATTGCCAGCCCGATCTTCAGCCCGGTAGTAAATATACCACTTTCCATTCTGGGCAATAGTGATTTTACCGTTCTCAACCGTAAATAAATCACTGGGCGGTGTCCCCTTAGTTTCTGCTATCGCATACTTGAGTTCCTGTATGCTGCTTTCGTTATCTTCCGCTGTAATGGCAATTTCCTGCTCCTCACCTTGCCAGTCATCTGGAATGTCGCCAATCGTTATCTTGGGCGCTGTAACATCAATTTTATCGACCAGTACCCTGTATTCCTCTGTATTACCGACGTTATCGGTGGTCTTGACCATATATGTTCCATTTGTCTGCGCGACAAACTGATAACCGCCGCTCTCATCAGCCCCGATTTTACTATACTCTCCATCTTCGGTTTTCCATTCCACGGATGCAATACCGCTGCCGCTGTATCCTGTCACTTTTCCAGTCGCATCCACTTGCTGCGACTGGTCATCCGTAACGGATATCTCTACCGTTTTGGTTTTTGCCCATCCTTCGGGTACGGAAATATCCACCCATGGCGCTTCATTATCAATTCTGTTGACCACCACGCTTTTTTCTATCATTTCACCGTTTCCGGCCTTGACGCCAACCGTATACCGGCCGTTCTTTGCCGCCCGTATTTCTCCGACTGGTTCATCCCTCACAACGGGCTGGTCCGACGGATACACTTCAAAACCACTTTCCGGCGCTGATACATTCCACTGAAGGTTCACCGGCCCCTTTGTCCAGCCCGCACCACTATCTTGAAAGGAGAATTCAGGAATTTCGGTTGTCCCGGGAGCCGGCTCCTTTACAACCGTATATGGCGTCTCGCCGGCCGTTTCAATCACCGCATTACCCGCCTTGTCGGTTGTACGGATAAAGAGATACAGCTTTGTCTCCTTTTCCTGTGCCGCGGTATAAGTAAAGCTGTAGCTACCGTCTTTCAGTACAGCTTGTGTCCAACCACCCTCTGGCGCTTCGTTTTGTTCAACAAATATATACTCTACCTTTTCCACGCCAGACAGGTTGTCCGAAGCCGTTCCGCCAACCGTAATAGCATGATAGATGATTGGCTCATGGACTTCCTCCTGCTCCTCCCCATCTTTCACAGGCGTATAGACATCCTCTGCTTCCGGCGCGCGGATCGTCATTTCCGGTTTCATCTTATCGATGCCTGTCACTTCTGCCTGCTTTGTTAGAACACCGTCATCCGTTTTCAGAGTAAAAGTATATATCCCGTTTTCTTCGGCTTCAAGCTGGCCGGAGCCATTGTCTCCCGTCACCGTCCCTGTACTCCCGTTCGGTCCGGTATAGGAAACAACCTGATCCGCCGGCTTCCAGTCTACTAAAATCTTCCTGCTCTGTTTTGTCCATTCCGGTGTGTCCTCTGCCTTTACCTGCAACTCCGGCGCGATATAAACAGGAGGTATCCCTCCCCCCGTACCTGAATGCAATGTGAAAGCCTCACAGGCATACGATGTAGAACCGTTTATTTTGTTGGTTGCCAGCACATGCAGATAATATGTTTTGCTTTCTGCCGGCTGCTCCTGTACGTCAGCGGACAGTGTTGCCGCTGCTTCGCCGGAAGCGCCTGTCAGCCACGCTACGGGCATCTGCGTTTCCGTACTCCACCGGTACTGGAGGCTGGTGGCATTGGTAGAGGATATTACCGCAGAGAGCTTGCTGTTATCCTCCGCAATGGTCTTTTCGCTGACTGTAATAACCGGAACCGCTGTATCCACATTGCCGCCGGCGTTTCCCGTCCCTGAGGATGTACTCGTTCCCTCATCATCACACATATCCCTGATGTATTCAGCGCCCTCAATGCTGTTTATTGTTAATGCTCCATCTGCTGTGTCTGAAATCTTTCCCGTGAAGTAAAGTACATTTGTATCTGCACCGCCGGCATAAGAAAAATCGCCCCAACTGGTTTTAATTTTTAATGCAGCCTCGCTGATTGCACTGTTCTTCTGGTCCACGATCTCGTCAAAAATCAGGGAAACCGTAATCTGATCCCCGATCCGGTAGCCGTCCCCTACTGGAGCTACGCCCAAGAGCTGCGGCTCCGATGTATCGCCAATACGGAAATAATGTATCTCGTTTTGTGTCTCCCAGTTGTCGCTGTCTTTGCCGCTGGCCGCGTAGCTAATTGTCACCTTGTCCTCGTCCAGCGGCAGAGGAATGTAGCTTTTCCCGTCGTCAATCCCCTTTGCCCATCGCTCGCTCCACTCGGCGTTGTCCGGATTGCTGCCGCTGCTGTCCGGCATATAATATTGGGCGGGCGTCGTATTCTTCTTGTTACCGCCATGCTCAAAGGTACAGGCATAGCGCGCGCCGCCGGTATTTTCAGGGGGTGGGGAACCGTCCCAGTTCCCTTCGTAAGGCCAGAAACTGATATCCTGCCGATCGTTTCCCGGCGTGACCTGCATATGCTGATATCCGTCATCGATCTCTTTCGCCTTAAACTGCATCTTATATTGGAGTTCCGCGCCTGTCAACGACCGCCAATAACCAGGGGTTGTCAACACACTTGTTATATCAAGCGTTTCTCTGTCCGTGCCTTCTTTCCCTTCCGCCCAGCCCAGACCTCCGTCGTCAGTATTATCGCCATGCTCGTGACTGCTACCTGCTATCGTTTTTTCAAAGTCATTAAAGATCCTGCGGTCAACCCTGTGTTCCTGGTCCACTGTCATCGTGCGCTGCGCGCGGCTCCTGCCGCTGTCGATGGTGGCGCCGCCATCGACTCGGTAGATCTCCAGCCAGTATATTCTGTCTGCATTGGAATACTGGGTGGCCTGTTTATCCTCGAAAGCAGCCGAAGCTCCCTGTTCTGTGACCGTAACGGTCTCTTTTTCTTCGCCCTCATCAAAGTCCAGCTTTCCGGATACGCCGGTAAAATGCGTGCCGCTGACTGCCGAGCCGCTCACCGTCCGGTAATAGACAGTCTGCGCACCCTCATTGCCTCCCGTACGGCTAATGGTAAAGGTGTTGCTTCCATTATTCTCAATGGAAAAGACACCGTATTGTGGCGCTCCTATGCCAAAAGTTTTTGTGTCGCTGTAGTAGATTCCTCCATCGCTTGTTTTGACATAAGCTCTGGCATAGTAATTTATACCCTCGGCGATTTTATCAGCCGTGGCAGACAGCGTTCCCCCTTTCTGCGTCACCGGAACACTTGTTTTTGCGCTGCCATTGTTGACATTGAGCGTAGGGTTCTGCATGCTGCCCCATACAAAGCCTGATTCCGTGATCGTCAGCCCGCCAGTATATTTCAGGGCAGCTTTCAGTGCATACGTCTGGTCATCTGGTCCCTCGGGATTTTCCATCGTCAATTCCAAGGGCTTGGGCAGGACGGTGACCGTAATTGTTTCCGTTGCCTTGTTACCCACCATATCGCTGGCAGTGACTGTAACCTGCTTTTGACCGCTGGATGCAGCCAACCCCTTTATCCCCTCCCAGACAGTCCTGTCTTCATCCACCTTAGTATTATCTGTAATGGATACTGCAGCTTTGAGGTAGGCTTCCACCTCTTCATCCGTCGTATCCTCATAAACGGACGGCACATCGCCAGCTTTGATCTCAGGCGGCTCTTTATCTATATTGTCCACTTTAACGATATAGCTGTCTGTCAGCTTCTGCCCATTCCATGTATAGTTTACAGTAAAGGCATATTCGCCGTTTTGGGATGCTGAGTAATTTGCGCCGTTGCCGTCAGGCCCGATAATTGTGATCCCCTCGCAGCCCATAGGGTCATCCACGGATACGTTAACCGTTACATTTTGTTTCGTAAGTGAGGAAGGAGAAAGCGTATGCGTCAGAATCGGAGCGAAGTTCGGTACTCCGTCTTTCAGACGGAATGTAACTGTGTCCATTGCTTTGATGTTTTCATCATCATCTTTCAGCAGGCCCACCACCTTATATTCGCCGTCTTCTGAATTCTTGGGGATTGTCAATTGAACAGTTTCTGTTTCAGATGCCTGTCCAAACGCCGCATCCAGCGCATCCCCCGCTTCATTCAGCAGCGTATATTCTGTATGATACACCGTATTTCCGCTTTGCTCGATTGTGACAGTGGCGGGAACGGTCACCTGGGCGGTGCCAGTCGGCGTTCCAAGCGTAAGGTCAAAGCCGGAAATGCTGCTGTCCTTGCTGCCGCCATCCAGAATCACCTGTATCCAGTCTACCTCCACGCACCACCCCTTCGCAACGGTTATGGAAATTGTATTCGTGCCGGCGCGAAGCTTTTCCAGCGGGATTTCCAGCACAGTTGTATTCCATGTCCCGTTCGTGCCAGACAGGTATCCAATGTTCTCATTGTTGTACGTTGTTTTGCCATAGAATAAGCTAGAAAACTGGTCACATTCCTGATCCATAGGCAGAAAAATATCATCGTTTAAATAGACAAAATCATTTTCCCCATCTTCTTCGTCCACATCGTATGCCTTGATAGCTACAAAGGCGCTTTGCGTCGGCAATTCACCCTCCTGCAGTTCAAAGGAAAGTTCAATAGGCAGCTTTTTGTTTCTAAAATCCAGGTATTTGTCCATATCCCCATCCGGCTCTCCCGTATGGGCGTTATTCTGATTGTCCTCCCCAATAATAATTGTCTGCGGGTGCTGTTCTTCCCACACTGCGTTCGGCTGTATCGGGGGCGTGATTCCATATTCGCTGACCAGATCACTCAGAGTAAGAGCGTCCGGGGTTTCCTCTCTGCCCTCCTCCATTTCAGACAAAGCCTCTGGCTGGTAATGGTATGGGCAGCCCAAGTCCGCACAGTCTCCTACGGTATCCCTGATATGCTCCAGATCCTCAAGCTTGACGAGCAGTTCTTCCGGAACCTGATCAATGTCGCCTTCGTTCAACTCCTCCAGAACGGTGCGGGCGGCCGCTATATCCTCTGCTGGGGCATTCCGCCAATCCCCGTCCAGCGTTTCCGGAACCGGCAGGGCTTCCAGCATGTCCAGAATTTGTTCCACATCTGCCTGCGGAGCCTCTTCTTCCTGCTTTTCTTCTTTGGGTGCAGTATAAAACGGGCAGTCTGGGGCATGGATAAAAGCGCCCTCCTCCTGTTGGATGGCGCAGGTACATTCTGCCTGTTCACTGCCCGAAGCCTGCGTCAAATTTCCCTGTTCATCTGCTGCTAAGGCGGTGGGCGCAAGCATTGAGAGTACCATGCACAGGGTTAACATCATGCTGATCAGTCTTCTTTTCATGTACTTCCTCCGATATGTGCTGTAATGGTTTACAAGGATTTTGTGGTAGGAAAGGGGTATCCCTTTCCTACCAGGAGGGGCGCCCCTCCTGAAGATTTAATTAGCATTTTCTAAATCTGCTGCTTACTTTTCCAGTACAAGTCAGACATCCTTTCTTCCCGTATATCACTTGCTTCAGCTGCTCCTAACATTTCTTCCTCTAAAAAACTGCAAAATCGCTTCCTTCATTATGCTCATAATATAAATTATGTACTATAGTGCTATTGATTTTATTATAGCAAAGCGCATAGATGTTTTGAGAATATATGCAAAATTGGATTATAATTATTCTGATTTGGTTCTTTGGCCAATGAAAAAAGCGATACGCACCTTTTCATTAGGTACATATCGCTTTTTATTACCTGACATGATATTGGGACCTCTAATTAAAGCTGCTGTCTTACTATCGCGTTAATCCTATAATATGACACGGAGCGAGAACCGCCCGTTTACAGCTTCATATTGGCAAAAAGCACTATATTTCTCACAAAAATTTGCAATTGTTTTCGTCCCCAGGCCGTGCCCCTCTTCGCAAGCAATCGGGAATCCATTTTCATCAAAACGGATCTCCCCAGCATACGGATTGCTTATTTCAAACATAAGCGACGGACGACATATAATCTTACAGCAGATATATCTCTCCTGCACAGGTAAAACCATATTGGCATGGATAGCGTTTTCAATAGCATTCGCAAAAACAATGGATAATTCAGTCTCATCCACAGGCGTACAATCTGGAAGCGAAATATCTGCCTGCACTTGGATACCCTTCTGTTCGGCCTGCCCAAAATAGAAAGAAAACATTGCGTCTATTACCGGCGGCTGACACCAGTGTTTAAGGGGCGCTTCATGCAAGTGGCATTGTGTACTGCTGATAACGTTTAACGCCTCTTGTTCGCATCCTTTTCGGATTAACTCAGCTATTGTCTGTAGTTGATGGCGAAGATTATGCCGTTCTATGCGTACCTCGTCCTCCGCTGCGGCCATTGCAGCTATACGATCTTTTAAGGCTGATATCTGCAAGGCCTCCATTTGAGCGGAATTCCTGCTCTCGGTTTCCTGATGGGTAACTGAAAAAAAGATCATCAACAGGGTGTATACACCTGCCATCATCAAAGAAAGGCTCACTTTCAAAACCGTGCTGCTTTGTTCGGTTCCCGCATATCCTGGAATCAGATAAAGTGTGATCCCATAGTATGCTCCCAGCACCAAACACATGAGCCCCCAACCGTGGTGTACCTCCCATAGCATCTTGCGGAACATAGGACGCAGGTAGTGCCATACAAAATATATCACGGCAACAGAAAACAGGCTATAGGAAACAATCCACGCCAGGGTGTTAAATCCTGACAAGTAGTAGACTAACGCCGCCCCGTGCTGAATAAAAAAGCAGAACAGGATTGCTGACAGAAGTTGGAACAACAGTCTCCAGCCCCTGTATCTCCCAATCCAGGTAAAGAGGATAAAAGCCGGAAGATGGACGACCAGCGTATAAAACTGTACAGCAATATCCTCACCCCAAACTACTGCAAGGAACGACAACGTGCCTATCATCAAGACGACAGCCATGCTGATAAGCCACGCTGTTTTTCTTACAAAAAAGCGGCTCCCCACAAAAATACTTACAAGAACCATGCCAATGACTGTCGAAACGGACAGCACTCCCAGCACCGGCATTAGCGTTCCCCCTCCGTCAGCCAGTACCCACCCCATGCTGCTTTAAGGGCAGCCGCGCCCCTCCGTGGAACAGTAAAACTGATTCCATTGTCCAACACAACATTTTGTCCCGTAATTGCAGATATCCGCTGAAGGTTACATACAAGGCTGACTCCACAAAGGTAAAACCGCCTATCAGCCAACAGAGGTGTCATCACCTCACGGAAGGTGCTTTGAAAGGTTAAACTGTTCACTGTTTCTTCTGTACAATAATACTGAACACTGTGTCCCTTCCTCTCTGCCAGCAAAATCTGATCCAGCAGAATGCATCTCTGTCCTTCAGACGTCTTAATTACAATTTTTTCTCTTCTCCGCCTGTTTAGTTTTTCGACAGCCTTGTCCAGCACAGAGAACAGCACTTTTCTTTCCACCGGTTTCAGCAAATAGAAAAAAGCATTGGTATAATAGCTATCTACAGCATAATCCTTGGAGGAAGTCAGGTAGATGATTTCTCCACCCGCACCTAACTCTCGCAACTTCAATCCGCTCTGAATACCATTCATCTCCGGCATGATAACATCTAAAAGATATAGGTCGAACCCTCCTCTTTTTTTCACCGCATCCAGCAATGCCCTACCATTTTCAAACAAGAAAAGCTGTCCTGCCAGTTGGGGTCTTTCCCCTAAATAGTCCGTTATCCATTCTTGGATAGTCCGTCTTTCGCTTAAACTATCATCACAAATAGCAACATTCATTGCCGACCTCTCTGTTCTATCCCAAATTGCCGTGGATTTTCAATCCTGATCATAAGAGACTCTTGTATAACTACAAGAAGCACCATTATATATTTATTAGAGTTATATATAGAAAAATAACACAACCTCAAATTTGTGTCAACAGTTCGCCATAAAACGAGATTCCCACGGTAAAGTGCGCTATCCCAACAGACTCCTTGTCTGCTTTTGTAAAATACGAACTGAACGATGGGTTGGTGGTGAACAGTTTTTTTATGGCTGACGATGCAAAGCAGCGTGAAAAGATGGCCGGCGAGTTTTATGCACTCGCACGCAGGGAGGCGCAGGAGTACCAGGAGAAGGCAGCTTACCTGATAGACAGCGGCTGCCAGAGCGCGGCCATCATGGAGCGCTGGATCCGCCGCATAGAGGAGCTGAAAGAGAAAAAGCAGCGCTACGAGGCGCTGTTCCAGAAGGAGCTGACGGAGACAGACGAGGAATTTCATTCCCTGCAACTGTACCAGCAGGAATTGCAGATACGGTCCCAGGGGATACGGGCTTTGAAAGCAGCCTGAAATCACACTCTATTTATAGCGTATACCGAAAGGAAAGGCGTGCATAAGCACGCCTTTCCTGAATAATAAGTTCCATTTATATTTTTTAGTACCTTAGCTAAACCGGCTTCAAAGGGGTTTCTTGTAATCAGGCAAGCATACCTGATTATTTTCAATTCAAGCAATTAAACAGCTTTTAATACGCGTGGAGCTGCATTACTAAGTATGGATGTTATACCATACTCTCATATAATGATAACGCTTGTATTTCACGCCTAACTTGAAACAACCAAGTAGAAGTGATAAAATAAGCAAAAGTGCTATAAGGAAGCGGAGGGATACACTATGAAAAAATTAATTTCCGTTAGTTTAGCTTTTTTACTAACTTTTACATATTCACTTGCCGCACCATCTTCATGGGCAGAAAACGATTGCGATGAAGCCGTTAAACTCGGATTAGTTCCTGATCATTTGCAGAATTCATATCAACAGCCTATCACACGCGAAGAATTTTGTGAAATGGCAATCTCTCTGTTAAACGTATGTGGATTAGATCTTTCATCTATAGATACATCGCATTGCCATTATGCTGATACCAACTCTAAATATGTTCTACAGGCAACAGCTTTGGGAATAGTAAACGGTGTCGGCGGTACCGGAACAACTTCTTTATTCGCCCCAAAGAAATTGATCACACGTCAAGAAGCTGCTACCATGCTATATCGATTAACCCAAACAGCAGTGATTCCAGATGCCGATGCCAGCCTTCTGGCTTCGCACACCTGGTCTGACAGAAACAGCTCACCGGAATATTTATCTGATGGAGTGGAGAAATCTCATTTTTATTCCTGGGCATTAGACGGCATAGCTTTTTGTTACAATTCAGGCGTCATGGTTGGATTGCCAAACAATAAATTCGGTCCAAACGATTACTATACTATTGAGCAATCTGCAATTACCTTTCTACGCTTATTTCGATGGGCCGAGTCTGATGGCAAAAACAATAAGGCTTCACAAACCATTCTGATCGACACAGATGCGACCACTCAAACATACGGTTATACTACATTATCTGGGGAAGTGTTGGTGCCAAAAATCCTTCCGATCCCTCAAACCTCTACAACGGACTTTGTTTGGGATACGTCAATTCCACATGGCAAATATATTAAGCTCTCATCTGATATGGGGGTTAAAATTATGAGTATAGACGGCCAATTTGTGAATACTGTTACAGAATTAGAGGATGTCACATTTATTTCGGATAAATGTGCATGGATTTTTTATACCAATGATACGAGTGCAGTAATATCACTGCCCTCAGGGAAAGTTCTATATGAAAATGTTTTGTATGTTTCCCCCCTTTCAGATGAACTGTGGTCTATCAGCTTCGGTGATGATGAGTCCTCAAAGTGCGGTATCATCAATGGTGCTGGCGAAATGATAGTCGATCCTGTTTATAAATATTTCAGCAATGTGTATCAAGATTGTTTTGTAGCCATTACTGACATGTCCACCTCTCCTGCCCTGTATGATTCAAACGGTAAATTATTATCCCGCATCAGCGGAATAGAAAGCTTAGAACAGTCTTATTATCTGAACGGATTTGGTCCTTATCTTGTATTACAGAACTCTTTCGGGCAGATATCTATATTCCATTATGATGGTACTGTTGTTTTTGACTGGGGACAACTTGAATCCCCTAACATTGAATTCATGCAGGAAGGTCTAATAAGCGGGCGTTTAAATAACACTAGCAGAGGTGAGCGGCATCTATTTGATTTTTCAGGCAACGTGGTATCCAAGCCATTTTTAGACGATAGTGAAGGTGAAGTATTGTATGGCCGCTATATCATGGACATATTAGAAGGCAATAGCTATATCAGTTGCCTTTGCGATAAGGATGGAAACATTTTAAGAAAGAATTTGCAGGGGGTTATAAGCGATGGAGGAAACTGTATTGCTTGGATAAGCTTCGAGCCTGACCCCTCTGACAAAAACCATTATATTAAATATGCTATCGTTGCTGACGAGAATGGCCAGGAATTATTTCGGGCATCTAACGCAGAATCTATAAGTTTTCAAGATGGCCTAGTTCGTATTTCATATCCAGACAAAACTATCCGCTATTACTCAACAAGCGGAGTTGCACTAAACTAGTTAATAAGCCAAGCGCTATCTGCTTTACGCAGATAGCGCTTGGCTTTTAATTATGCGTCTTCAAAATACAGTTTAAGGTCTCCTGTATTACCGCCAACCAGAACAAGCGAAAGCTGGTTTAGACTGTCAAGGCGAACGGTATATGGATTATTCTTTGTAATATTAGAATAATCATACCATACTCCGCCGTTTGCTCGTGCCATAAAGCAACAGTTGTTAGCACGGATCGGTGCAATTTTAGCAATTCTATTTTTGGTGCTAACAAAGTTAATATCATATACACAACCGTAGTTGCCCAGACAGAGCCACTTTGTATTTTTGCCATCAGCTCGCTGTGTACCAATACCATCCTTGCCGGCAGTTGCCTGACTTGCAGAAAGGGGATATTCACCAGGATTGAACGTGAGCGGACTAGATACCGTAGAATCGCCTTCGGTAGCATATAAAAGATATTGTCTTCCTACAACCGGTGTAATAGTGCTGGTTGACCGGTGATTATAAGTGAATACTGCCGATGTGCGATTAAGGTTATCGTCTTCTGCCCGCACAAGATTAGACGCAGTCGGGGTACTGACGTAGGTGCTATCATAAAAAACGACATATGCTACAAGCCCAGAGGTCATTGCCTGAATTTCCACTTTTCCGTTAATTGTAGTCGGCGCACCAACCGTCTGTTTACAAATTACGCGTCCCATGTTAGGGTTAAGTGGCGAATCTTGTGCACTGTTAATGGAACTCTGATAGAAGCTTTTATTGCACTTAAGCGCAATTGCCGCACTTTGTGAAGTCGATCCTGACTGACCAGATATACGGCGTATAACATATCGCGCTGCAGTAGTGCCAGTATTGGCAAGGTACACACCAAAAGTCAAATTACCGCCAGATTGGTTGCTATGGTAGTACTCAATATTTACAATCTGGTTAACTGGCAAATTATACTTTACTGTGTAAAGGCACTTTTTACGCCCACTTCCAAGTGTGGTACCTTTAATAGCCTCAGGTGTATTAGAGTACACCAGGGTACTACCGTTTGCAGTATAGGCAACAGGGGTATAACTCATAATTCATCTCTCCTATTATTTTTTACTTAAAATTCTATTGGGCCTAACGCGTAGCTGCTTTGCCCAAGCAGTTGCACGGAATTTCAAGTTCATCTATAAAAGAGAAAAAAAAGCGCAAAAGTAAACATAAGGGAAAAAAAGAGAAAGCACTATTGTGCTTTCTCTTCCATATGAAGAAACACTTTAAGGCTGCGCCGCATCTTCCCAAGAATCGCATATACCGTGGTAGTCGCAATACCAAATATCTGTGCCAGTGATCGTACGCCTATACCGCTTAAATACAACAAAAAAATTTTTCGATTCCGCACCTGTTGCATAGCAAGAAAAATTTCTATTTTTTGTATTTGTTCAACCAACATAATGTGATTTTCCGGATCCGTATCAGCCTCAAGCATAGGTACCGGTACCGCTCCAGATGTAGGTGCTATCCTCATGCGCTCACATAAACGCAACCAGTCGTACGCCCTGCATCTTGCTGCCAGTCGAAAATATTGTTTCAAATGCTGCAGATTCATCACTTTGCGCATAGAATGAGACTGAAGCAATTCCACAAAAAGATTTTGAACTATATCCTCACTTAAATCGTGATGATGAACAATATATTCAACTAATTGCACAAGTTCAGCATAATAACGTTTGTAACATTCTTCAATTGTAATTTGAATTGAAGAATCAATTAAGTAAAATCCTATAACGACCGGTCTACGTCGTAACTCATTCTTCTCCTGACTCAAATAACGCATCATTCATAGCCTTAATTTCTTCATCTGTATAATAGTCGCTTGCCCATTTCGTATCTACATTATCCATTGCGATTTGGTGAAGCGTTTCCTGAATCCCTTCGACAGGTAGTTGGTCACGGCCATTGGTATAGTAGTGTTCTCCGCTACTTTCCTGCTTTGTAAACTTACCTTGGTTGTTACCCAAAATGATGTAATAAGTGCCTGTTTCGTCAGACTCCTCTGCAAGAAACAATAAGGCCGTTTCATTTTCTGCCAGCGATGGGTAGCTAGAAGATGTTTGTATGGTGTTTCCAATCCGCCCGATATCGGTTCTTACGACGATTTCTTCTGCATCTGATATGTTTTTGATTCCATCTGTATCACAAAAATAAATATTTAATGGTTGTACCTTTACATCCGTATGTATTTGATCGATTTGATCCCCATTTTCGTCAACATTCCATTCGCTTTCACTTAATGATTTCACATTGACCTCTGCAACCAAGTCAGCTTTGGTAACCATTTCTTCTAACGACATATATGCCGTTATGGCATCAACCCGAATGGAAACGGTCTTAGGTAAGGCGAAATAAGCCAATATTCCACAGCAGAACACCATTGTAAAAATCGCTAACTTTTTCATTTTGCCTCTCCTCACACTTTAATAGATAGCATTGATGCCGTTTTTGTCATCTTGTGCTAATGTTCGTTTCTTCGTTTCACCTACACTGGTAACCGAATACATTGTGCTGTCTGATTTTGAGTTTTCATCGTTAAGACCTAAAAGATGGCCGAGTTCATGTGTAAAACAATTTTGAAAATCATATGCATTAGGATCACCTGTAGTGGACCATGGATATGCAGTATTAACGTTGATATCCACTTCTGTATTATAGGCTATTACACCGACAATTTTTACTTCTGTCAAGCGGGTATCCATCATCATTTCATTTTTTCCCATATTGGTATGTGTGATCTGATTTGCACCGTTTTTCAACGGAAACTGCGTGTTGCTGTGTGTACTACTTGATCGTGTGACCAGACTTCCGGCCCCTGCGCCGTTCCATGCTGAACATGCGCTTGAAATTGCAGAGTTGATAGAACTGCTAAACCCCTTATATGGCACTACTTGTGTTGGGACAGGAGTAAATCCACCGGCAGCCAAGATTGCATAGGCATGTGCCGTAACCATACCAGCAAAGAGCGCTGCAGTCAGGCACACAGCGAAAGGTATTCTCTTTTTGTTTTTCATAAATAAACACTC
>OJRZ01001924.1_pt1 | contig 14324 bp, 8 predicted proteins | sample 1599291 | NCBI WGS metagenome assembly OJRZ01 (sample SAMN04168657, study PRJEB22393) | human gut metagenome | biome: human gut microbiome; feature: stool | host: Homo sapiens | collected 2014-03-20
CACGGATACGGTCGGGCTTCGGCTTGTAGATGTCCGTCACGAGCGAATAGATGTGCCAGCACTGCGATTTCTCGGGAATCAGCGGAGAGGGCTTGAACACGATACGGATCGCGAATATATCGTAGATCTCCTCGAACGGAATGTGCTTGCGCTGCATCTTCGACCAGATCGAGTAGATCGACTTGACGCGGCCCGATATCTCGAAATCGATGTCGTTCGCCCGAAGCTTCTCGATGATCGGGGCGTTGAACTTCTCGATGAAACGCGACCGCTTGGCTTCCGTTTCCCGTATCTTGTTCTCGATCTGACGGTAATCTTCCGGAAAGCGGTACTTCAGCGTCAGATCCTCCAACTCGCTCTTGATCGCGAACAGACCGAGACGATAGGCCAGCGGTGCGAACAGATAGATCGTCTCGCTGGTGATCTTCATCTGTTTGTGAGGCGGCATCGAGCCGAGCGTTCGCATGTTGTGCAGCCGGTCGGCGATCTTGATCAGAATCACGCGTACGTCGTCGGAGAGCGTAAGCAGCACCTTGCGGAAATTCTCGGCCTGCTCCGATGTCTCGGTCTTGAACACCCCCGACATTTTAGTCAGGCCGTCGACCATCTGCGCGATTTTCGGACCGAACATCGACTCGATATCATCGACCGTATAATCGGTATCCTCGACCACATCGTGCAACAAAGCCGAACAGATGGAAGTGGAACCCAGTCCCATCTCGCGGCAAACAATACGCGCCACGGCAATCGGGTGCATGATGTAAGGCTCTCCCGAACGACGCTTCACGCCGGCATGTGCCTGATTGGCAAAATTGAACGCCTTGGTTATGCGTTCCACCTTACGCCGGTGATTTGAATTAAGGTAATCCTGCAACAGCGCGTTAAAGCCGTCCTGAATCATCTGCTCGTCGGCCGAGAGAGCGGGTTTCGCCTTCTGGTCGGGCTGCATGCCTGCTGTGTCTTTTGTATCATTTATGTCGCTCATATCGAATGCCCTTCCGTTTTTAACGTGTATGTAGGCAAATATATATAAATATTTGCTTATATATCCCCGAATGCGACAGAAAAAGTCAAACGACCGGGATTTTCAAGACCTGGCCCGGCCGGATATCGGCACTGGTCAGCCCGTTGGCCCTCTGCAAGTCGTCTGTAGAAACTCCCGGATACTTCTTGGCAATGGAATAAAGGGAATCGCCGGACTGTACTTTATAAGTCAAACTTTTGCCTGAAACGCGGGCTGTCTGGTTGCTCTTGGTAACGACAGGGGTTGCTTTCTGTCCCGCTTTGACAGCCCCGTCCTTTTCGTCCAATCGTTCTCTGATACCTTGTGGCAGGAGGTCGGAATAGACTTCACAGAAGAAGTCGAAGCGGATTTGGCAATGTGCATCCAGTCCTTTTCGATAATCGTTCAGTTCGCCGGTGATACCTGAAAAGTTGAGGTAAAGCACCAGATAGCTGTTGCGGTTTGCTGTGGGATGCTTCCCGATGTAGAGATTGCCGAATAAGTCGTTGAACTTATCGCGGGTACGCACATCGTAGTAGTGTTGCAGTACGTTCAGCGTGAGGCTTTTGCCGAAGCGGCGGGGACGGATGAAGAAAAAAAACCGGTCTGCCTGCTCTATCATAGGAATGAAGCGGGTTTTGTCTACATAATAATAGTCTTCGCGGCGGATGACTGCGAAGTTCATCATGCCGTAAGGCAAACGCTTTCTGTTGGGTACTATATATTCCATTGGATCCATCTTCTGTCCTCCTGCTGATTTCTTATTTTATAACTTGCTTATTAATAGCGTTAACGACACAAAGATAGTAAAAGTTCTTGTTGGGTACGAGGCATCCTCAAAAAAGTATTGGAAAAACTCATTCACACTAAGAACTGCAGACCTGACAAAGCTATTCTGAAACAGCAGTGAAGTGGCGGAAATAATTCTCGAGGTTAGCTTGTATATATTGAAAGATACTGTATTTTTGTGCAGAACTAAAAAAAGAAGAGACTATGTTGGACATTATTTTGATTGTAATTAGTGCCCTTTGTATGATAGCCGGGTTAGCAGGTTGTATTCTGCCGTTTCTTCCCGGTCCGCCTATTGCTTATGTGGGGTTGGTCATTCTGCACTTCACGGATAAGGTACAATATTCTACGACACAATTAATCGTATGGTTATTGATTGTAGCTGTTTTGCAGGTATTAGATTATTTCACTCCGATGCTGGGAAGTAAATATAGTGGCGGTAGTAAATGGGGTAATTGGGGATGTATCATAGGAACTCTTGTCGGTCTTCTTTTCTTGCCTTGGGGCATTATTCTCGGTCCGTTTCTAGGGGCGGTGATTGGTGAACTATTAGGAAATAAAGAGTTCTCGCAGGCACTCAAATCAGGTGTGGGCTCTTTACTCGGATTTATATTCGGAACTTTACTGAAGTTCGTTGTCTGCGGTTATTTTTGCTATCAATTTATCATAGGTCTTATTCGGTAACCTATTTGATGTTGTAAAACATTCGTAAGAATAACTTATCTATTGCCTTTACATAGAGTACTAAATCGATGTGTGTTCGTCTTTATTGAAGTAGCACATTGAGGTAGTACCATGAAAAAGACTTTTACTTATCTTTCTTTTATCATTTTCTTGGGGTGGTTTCCCTCGCTTTTTGCGGGAGAAATTTATGTATCCCTGCAGGGGAATGATAAGAATCCCGGGACAAAGGAAGCTCCGTTTTATACATTAAACCGGGCAATCAAGCAGGCTCGTGAATGGCGTAGACTGAATCGGCCGGAAGTAGCCGGAGGAATTTATATTCGTTTGGAAGAGGGTGTTTATGCCCAGCGCAATTCTCTGTTTCTTCGTCCGGAAGATAGTGGGACACCCGATTCTCCAACGGTGATTTGTGCAGTAGATGGTGCTCACCCTGTAATTAGTGGTGGAGTTGCTGTTACGGGGTGGAAGCGTGGATGTAATCATCCGGCAATTCCTGAAAAGCTAAAGCAGAAGATATGGTCGGCAGAGGCTCCCCTAATAGGAAATAGAAGAGTAGAAACTCGGCAAATGTGGGTGAACGGTCATAAAGTTCAAAGAGCTGCGCAATTTCCTGACGGAGAATTGGAACGAATGATTGACTTCAATCCGGAAGAGCAGACAATAACGATCCCCGTTTCTCAAAGTGTAAATCCGAAAAGACTACAAAATGCCGGCCAACTGGAAATGATTGTCCATCAACGCTGGGCGATTGCTATTTTGCGCGTGAAAAGTATAGACGCGAAAGACGGACAAGCTGTAGTTCGCTTCCATGAACCCGAAAGTTACCTGGAGTTTGCGCATCCCTGGCCGCAACCCGTCATCGGAGGAGAGAAAGGAAATTCTTCCTTTTGTCTGACCAATGCACTGGAATTGCTGGACCAACCCGGTGAATGGTTTCAGGAATATCCTTCCGGCACGATTTACTATTATCCGCAAGCGGGCGAAAATATGGAAACTGCTGAAGTGATTATCCCTGCCTTGGAAACTTTAGTGACCATAGACGGTACATTGTCCCGTCCGGTAAAGCATATACAATTTAACGGAATTACTTTTGAGCATACCTCCTGGATGCGTCCTTCTTATCAGGGACACGTCACTCTGCAAGGGGGATTTCCTTTATTGGATGCCTATAAACTACAAGAACCGGGGCTTCCGGAAAAAGCAGAACTGGAAAATCAAGCCTGGATCACCCGTCCCGAAACGGCAATATGTGTAAGAGGTGCCGAGCATATTGATTTCAAGCATTGCACGTTCCGTCATTTATCGTCCACCGGACTGGATTATGAATGGGCCGTTACTGCATCGAGCGTCGAAGATTGTCAATTTACGGATATTGGAGGAACGGCTTTACTGGTCGGTGCATTTCCGGACGGAGGATTTGAGACGCACGTCCCTTTTATTCCTGCTGACGTACGGGAATTATGTTCCCATATTACTATCAGAAACAATTTCATTAGTAATGTGACTAATGAAGACTGGGGATGTGTAGGTATCGGCGCCGGATATGTCAGAAACATGGATATTTCTCATAATGAAGTCTGCCATCTGAACTATTCAGGGATTTGTGTAGGCTGGGGATGGACATCGCTGGAGAGCGGAATGTGCAACAACCGGATAGAAGCAAACTATGTACATCACTTTGCCCGGCGGCTATACGATGCAGGCGGCCTGTATACTCTTTCCAACCAGCCGGGTTCCGTCATGCGAAATAACCGGATCGAACATTTAATCGAGGCACCCTACGCTACGAATGACCGGGCTTTTTATATCTATCTGGATGAAGCTACGGACGGATATACAATGGAAAACAACTGGTGTCCCACTGAACGTTTTGATTCGAACCGCCCCGGGAAAAAGAACGTGTGGAAGAATAACGGGCCTCAAGTGGCGGACAGTATTAAATACAAAGCTGGAAGAATAAAGCAAGATTGAAACAAATCAATGGATTAACATAGTCATCAATGTACTAGTATAGCAATCAATAAACTAGTGTAATAATCATTAGAACTAGACTAGTATGGTAATCATTCAAACTAATCTGATAATTATAGTAATCAATAAACGATATTTAATCAATAAAATAGATGAAACCAACGAACTATCACTTATTTGATTTCTTTGATTTCGATACCGAGTTATCAAGGAATGAGTCGCTTTGGAAAGCATACAAGCCAACGGCTGTTTATGAAAAGGAAGGAGATATTTACGTAACAGTTCCCTTTCAGAAGCAAAAGCTGGCTAACGATATGATGGCGGATACCGATGTTCCCCAGGAGGAATATACGTTAATCATCCGTCAGTATAACATCGGCATCACCCGCCTGTTTCTTGGCTTCGGTGATTATGTACTGACAGATGAGTCGGAAATGCTGCAATTCAGTGACCGGATTCAGAAAGTGCCCCTGTTTATAAAAGAACAAAAAGGAAAATGGATTCTTTCGACAGAAGACGGAACGAAGCGTGCCGTTATCAATGTGGAAGAGCCTCTATTAGACCGATGGAGCGAATTGCTTCCCGACCCTCAAGAAACGCTTGATATCACTTTATACCCTGACGGAAAGCGTGAAATCCGCTTGTCAGCCTACGACCATTTTTCGCCTCCCCGCTACGATGCGTTACCTGTTGCTTTTTGCAAACGCGACGGTCGGAAAGAACGTGCAACGCTTTCTTTTGAATGTAAGCCCGATGAATGTTTTGCCGGAACCGGAGAACGTTTCTTTAAAATGGACTTAAGCGGACAGACTTTCTTCCTGAAAAACCAGGACGGGCAAGGAGTCAATAACCGGCGTACTTATAAGAATATCCCCTTCTATCTATCCAGCCGCATGTATGGAACATTCTACCATACATGTGCTCATAGCAAGCTCTCGCTGGCCGGACATTCCACCCGTTCCGTCCAGTTTCTAAGCGACCAGGCATTGTTGGATGTATTTGTAATAGGCGGTGATACGATGGAAGATATTCTTCGCGGTTATCGTGACCTGACCGGCTATCCGTCTATGCCTCCTCTTTGGAGTTTTGGCGTTTGGATGAGCCGTATGACTTATTTCAGTGCCGATGAAGTAGACGAAATATGCGACCGCATGCGTGCCGAACACTATCCCTGTGACGTAATTCATCTGGATACGGGCTGGTTCCGTACCGATTGGCTCTGCGAATGGAAATTCAATGAAGAACGGTTCCCCGATCCGAAAGGATTCATCGGGCGGTTGAAAAAGAACGGCTATCGTGTCTCTTTATGGCAACTTCCATACGTTGCGGAAAATGCAGAGCAGATTGATGAAGCCAGAGCCAATGATTATATAGCCCCATTGACCAAACAACAAGCGACCGATGGTTCCAACTTCTCCGCCCTGGATTATGCCGGAACAATCGACTTTACTTATCCGAAAGCAACCGAATGGTACAAAGGACTATTGAAACAACTCCTGGATATGGGAGTAACCTGTATCAAAACCGATTTCGGTGAAAACATTCACATGGACGCCCTCTATAAAGGTATGAAGCCGGATTTGTTGAACAACCTGTATGCCCTGCTTTATCAAAAGGCCGCTTACGAAATTACGAAAGAAGTGACAGGTGACGGTATTGTCTGGGCACGTTCCGCATGGGCGGGATGCCAGCGTTATCCTTTGCATTGGGGAGGCGATTCCTGTAGCTCTTGGGATGGAATGGCAGGTTCTCTGAAAGGCGGTCTGCATTTCGGTCTGTCGGGATTTGCTTTTTGGAGCCATGATGTTCCCGGCTTCCATACATTGCCCAATTTTATGAACTCGGTAGTAGCAGATGATGTGTACATGCGTTGGACCCAATTCGGCGTATTCACATCGCATATCCGTTATCACGGAACCAACAAGCGTGAACCCTGGCACTATCCGGCCATAGCTCCGTTGGTGAAAAAGTGGTGGAAATTGCGTTATTCGCTCATTCCATACATCATAGCACAAAGTAAACTAGCCATAGAAAGCGGCTATCCGCTCTTGCAGGCACTCATTCTGCATCATCCGGAAGATAAACTTTGTTGGCATGTGGATGATGAATACTATTTCGGCAATGATTTCCTGGTAGCTCCGGTGATGAACAGCGAGAACCGTCGGGATATCTATCTTCCCGAAGGAAAATGGGTAAACTTCTTTACGGGAGAACGTCTGGAAGGAGCATGCTGGCTGAAAGACGTATACGTTCCATTGGAAGAAATGCCCGTATATGTGCGTGCAAATGCCGTGATCCCCATCTATCCGGAAGACGTGGACTGTACGGATGAAATGGATTTAAGCAAGAGCATGGCTTTACGCATAGATAATGATTATAAAGGATTTTGGAATAGATAAATAGAAATAACTCAAGTTTTGTAAGTAGCCTGAAAGGCTTACATAATATAGCGCAGGGTGATACCTTACGCTATATACCAAGAGGCTTTCAACCTAATAAATTACTTCCGAAACTTGAGTAGAATAAATAAAAAATGGCAGAGTATGAAAACATGGAAGAGTAATTTAGAAGAAACAAAACAACGTTATATAAATTGGTGGAACCATAAAGGAATCATTCTCAATATGTGGGAACACTTCCAGGAAGGAGTGCAACCACATGCAGAGATAATGCCTCCCGCACCGGCAAAAGATTTGTCGCAAAAATGGTTCGCCCCTCAATGGAGAGCAGAATATCTGGACTGGTACGTAGCGCACAGCAGTCTGAAAGCGGATATTCTTCCGGTTGCGAATACCCAACTGGGCCCCGGCTCACTGGCCGCCATCTTAGGCGGAGTGTTTGAAGGCGGGGAAGACACCATTTGGATTCATCCCAACCCAGATTTCACCGATGAAATAGTCTTTAACCCCGAACACCCGAACTGGATTCTTCATAAAGAACTCCTGAAAGCCTGTAAAGCGAAAGCCAACGGACACTACTTTGTCGGTATGCCCGACCTGATGGAAGGACTGGATGTTCTGGCCGCACTGAAAGGAACGGATAGGGTATTATTGGACACAGTGATGCAGCCCGAAATCCTGGAACAGCAGATGCAGCAAATCAACGACATCTACTTCAAAGTATTTGATGAACTATACGACATCATCCGTGAAGGCGACGAGATGGCTTTCTGTTATTTCTCGTCCTGGGCTCCCGGAAAGATGAGTAAACTGCAAAGTGATATTTCGACTATGATTAGTCAGGATGATTATCGCCGGTTTGTGCAACCTTTTATTCGTGAACAATGTCAGAAGATTGATTATACCCTTTATCATCTGGATGGAGTGGGAGCCATGCATCACCTGCCTGCCTTGCTTGAAATTGAAGAATTGAATGCGATTCAATGGACTCCCGGAGTGGGCGAACCACAAGGAGGATCTCCCAAATGGTACGATCTGTATAAGAAGATTCTGGCAGGCGGAAAGAGCGTGATGGCTTGCTGGGTGACATTAGACGAACTAAAACCCCTATTGGATCATATCGGCGCGGACGGTGTACATTTGGAAATGGATTTCCATAACGAAAAGGAAGTGGAACAGGCCATGCGGATTGTCGAAGAATATACCGGTTCTTCTACCGCTGTAAATACCAATGAACATCAACAGGATGCCGACTTGGCGGCTATCGGACAGGAACGTATTTGTATACGGGAAGAACAACACCTAGAAGAGGATAAACTGAAACCTCTGTATGAAGCCATTGTTGCCGGGAAACTGGAATCTGCGGTTGAAGTCACCCGGCAAGCCATTGCGGAAGGAGTAGCTCCCCAAATGATTATCAATAATTATATGATTAAGGCAATGGGCGAAGTGGGACAACGTTTCCAGGATGGAAAAGCTTTTGTTCCCCAACTGTTGATGGCAGGACGTGCTATGAAAGGGGCTTTGGAGCTACTGAAACCTTTATTGGCAGGAAGTGCTTCCACTACAATCGGTAAGATTGTCATCGGTACAGTGAAAGGAGATCTCCATGATATTGGTAAAAACCTAGTGGCTTCCATGCTGGAGGGTTGCGGCTTTGAAGTCATTAATATTGGTATTGATGTGACTTGTGACAAGTTTGTGGAAGCTGTGAAGGAAAACCATGCTGACATCTTGTGCATGAGCGCATTGCTGACTACTACCATGACGTATATGAAAGAGGTTATTCAGGCATTGGAAGAGGCCGGTATTCGTAATCAAGTGAAAGTGATGATTGGCGGAGCACCCGTCAGTCAGGGGTTTGCTGACGAAATCGGTGCGGACGGATATAGTGATAATGCGAATACAGCTGTAGCAGTTGCCAAAGAACTGATTGGAAATAAAAAATAGAATAAAAAGGCACGGATTACACGGATAAACACGGCTTTTAATTACATAGCCTATTAAAACCGTGAAATCCATGTAATCCATGTAATCTTTGCCTAAAGAAAATTAGATTTAAACTTACGTTACTTATTTAATACTTGAATTATGCATGTGAAATTCTTAGAGACATTAGATTGGAGTATTCTGATTGCCTACTTCCTTATTTTGATAGCTATTGGTATATGGGCAAGTTCTAAACGAAAAAAGGGGAGTAGTCTTTTCCTTGCGGAGAATTCGTTGAGATGGTATCATATCGGCTTTTCCATGTGGGGGACGAATGTGGGACCTTCCATGTTGATAGCTTCCGCAAGTGCCGGATTTACTACTGGTATTGTTTCGGGGAATTATGCCTGGTATGCATTTGTCTTTATATGTCTGCTTGCTTTTGTCTTTGCTCCCCGATATTTGGGTAGTCGCATCACGACATTGCCCGAATTTATGGGAAAACGTTTCGGACAATCTACCCGTAACATCCTTGCTTGGTATACCATTATTACCATTCTTATTTCATGGCTTGCATTGACTTTATTTGCCGGTGGAGTCCTGATCCGTCAGGTCTTCGATATTCCTATGTGGCAATCGGCATTGCTGTTACTTGTCATCTCCGCTTTCTTCACGATGCTCGGCGGACTGAAAGCTGTGGCCTACACGAATGTATATCAAATGATACTGTTGATTGTAGTATCAGCCACACTGGCTATCATGGGAATCTATAAAGTGGGCGGTGTAGGCGCACTGGTGGACGCCGTTCCGGCGGATTACTGGAATCTTTTCCGTTCGAATGACGACCCGGCTTTTCCCTGGCTACCTATTATCCTGGGTTATCCTATTATGGGAGTTTGGTTTTGGTGTACGGATCAGTCGATGGTGCAACCGGTTCTTGCTGCCAAGAATCTCAAAGAAGGACAGATGGGAACCAACTTTACCGGATGGTTGAAAATATTAGATGTACCTCTTTACATTCTTCCCGGCATTATCTGCCTCGCTTTATTCCCACAATTGGAGAATCCCGATGAGGCTTACATGACAATGGTGACTCATTTGTTCCCGACAGGAATGGTCGGCTTGGTATTGGCTGTATTGACAGCAGCATTGGTAAGTACTGTCGGTTCTGCATTGAATGCATTAAGTACGGTATTCACGATGGATATCTATGTGAAGAAAATCCGACCGCAGGCCAAACAGAGAGAGATTATCAGAGTGGGACAAGTGGTTACGGTAGTTGGTGCACTGATCTCTGTGATAATAACCATAGCGATCGACAGCATCAAGGGACTGAATCTATTTAATGTTTTCCAGTCTGTACTGGGATTTATAGCTCCTCCAATGGCAGCTGTATTTCTCTTTGGCGTGTTCTGGAAACGCACCACTACTCTGGCAGCTAATATGGCTCTAACATTGGGAACAGTGTTCAGTATCGGAGTAGGAATCTTGTATTTATGGGTGTTTCCGGCAGAACAATATGATGCATGGCCTCATTTTATGCTGCTTTCCTTCTACTTATTCGTTATCATCGGAATAGGCATGATAGTAGTCAGCCTGTGGGATAAGTCTCCGCAATTGGGCATCTTGAATATGGAAAAGATAGAGGACAAACCTGCACGAATTGTTCTTATTCTATGGGGATTACTTATTGTGACCATGATTGGGCTTTACATCTTCTTCAATGGCCACTAGTTTTTATTCACCACAGAGGACGCAGAGGACGCAGAGATTATTATCTAATAATAAAAAGACTCCGTGTCTCTGCGTCCTCTGTGGTGAAACTATTTTCTACGAAAGCAATTTTCGTACGTACACAGCCCGCAAGTATATTCCAGCTTACGGACATGAGAACCCACTCCAATAATACCACTTACAGATTTGATGGGAATCATCAGGCTGGAATCTGTCAACTGAATACCACAGGGCGAAGCGACCGGAAATAAGGAGAATAGTTTTTGTTGTTCCGATACGTGCCATCCGCAATAACCGGGGCTGTATCTGTTAGTGTGCTTCCAACCTCTCTTTTCGATAAATGCAGCCAACTCCTCTTCCATGCAATCAGCAGCCTTTTCTGCAATGATGCTCCCCAATGAGTCTGCTATATATACTTTCACCATGTCGTCCTCTTGCTGAAGCAGATGTTGAAACTCCTCAAATTCAACTCCCGCAGTGGCGGTAAAAAAGGCAAAGGCTTCCGAACCCCGTAGTTGGCGGGCAATGGTTTTACCGATTGAGAGAACCGTATCTTTTACAGTCAGTGTTGCTTTTTCAGTGTCAAGCAGTCCGTCAGTGAGGAAAAAGAAAAAACGGGGACGAAGAAGGGGAGTGATACGGTCAAGTAACGTATTTATTTCTTCTATAACCATTCCATCCGGCATAGAATCTTTATATCCCATCGCCTCGTAGATATCGGACGATGGGATTTGCAGTTTCTGGTAAGTAAGTTCCTGTTCAACCATTGGTGGATGCATTGAAATATATAGGTTGTTGTAATCCTGCGGACACAGAATTAAACTTGTGTCTTATTGAACTCTTCCAATGCAGTATAAAATGCATCTATATTAACAGAAGACGTATGTGGCGGAATATCACAACCACTTGACAATACGAAATTCGGATATGCACGGGTAGCCTCCAATAGTTGCAAAGTCGCTTCCTTCATAGTCTCCGGACCTGCCATTTTGAAAAGGCTCACCGGGTCCAGATTTCCCATTGCCAGTGCATCGGTCGGAACCTCTTTCAACGCTTCCTCCATTTTGATTTTATTCCCGAAATGATAAGCGGCTGCACCGGTATAAACCATCGCTTGTGTGCAATTCCCTGTGTTTCCGCAATTATGAAGCACTACGGCAAAGTGATCATCCTGTACCTTCTCTATTATTTCTTTCACAAATAAAGAAGAATATTGCAGGCAATCTTCGTTGGATAACAGTCCTGCAGCAGGTTCAGCCATGACTACACCGTTCACACCGGTTGCTTTCAATGCCATGCAATAGCGGGTGATGAAGTCACTGCATTTTCTTAATAATGTATTGGCTGCATCGGGATTAATATAAATCAGCATCATGATTTCCGACATATCATACAAACGTCCGGCCAGCGAATAAGGACCGATGCAACCGGCAAAAACCGGACGGTCTGTTACATTTCTGGCTGTCAGCATATTTGCTTTAAGATATTCCGGGATTCTTCCTTTATTCAACGCCGGAACTTCCAGCTTTTCAATAGCAGCTTCATCCGCCAGTAAACGGCTGGACACACTGGGCACCTCATTTTTCGGAAAGATAATCTCTGCCCCGAAAGCTTCCGCTTCTACCGTCAGATCCATGATAACGGTTGCTGCCGCAGCCGGATACTTGTCACAAAGAGCTTTGATAGCCTCATAATGAACCTGTCCGTTTGTTACCGCATCATGCACCGTTTTCCCAATAAATTCGATACCCGGATGTGTCATGATCGGAATTGCAATCGTTTCCTTACGTTGGATCGTTTGGCTGATCCATTCTTTCATATTCAGTTTACCCATAATTTCAGTTTTTAATATCGTCTTGTAATAAAGACGAAGTTGCCCTTCTTTTGTAATCTCGTATATGATAAAATCTTATACCGGTATAAAAATAAAGCTGTCCTTCAAAAAGAAGAACAGCTTTACACCTATTTGATTTATCTTCGAGCTTTATTTTACCGGAATCTTATCAATACGGTTCTGATGGCGTCCGCCGTCAAATTTGGTAGAGAAGAACTCTGTCAAAATCATGTCCGCTTCTTCAGTGCTGATGAAGCGTCCCGGCATAACCAGTACATTAGCGTCATTGTGCTGACGAGCCAGGTGTGCGATTTCTGCATTCCAGCAGAGAGCGGCACGAACCCCTTGGTGCTTGTTCAGCGTCATATTGATTCCGTTTCCACTGCCGCAGATAGCGATACCGGGATAACATTCACCCGATTCTACTGCAAGGGCCAGCGGATGAGCATAGTCCGGATAGTCTACACTTGCGGTAGAGTTTGTTCCGAAGTCTTTGTAAGCCCAGCCTTTTGCTTCCAGCCAGCCGCGAACATATTCTTTCAGTTCAAAACCGGCGTGGTCGCATGCTAATCCGATTGTTTTCATTAGAGCATTGCTTTTACTTGGTTATATACGTTTTCAGCAGTAAATCCAAGTTTCTCATCCAATACTTTATAAGGAGCGGAGAAACCGAAAGATTCCAATCCCCAAACTTTACCGTGGCAACCTACCAGACCTTGAAGAGTGACAGGCAGGCCGGCAGTCATACCGAAAATCTTCGCATCTGCCGGAAGGATAGCTTCCTGATATTCTTTCGGTTGGTTGCGGAACAGACCTTCAGACGGAGCAGATACAATGCGTACCTTCACGCCATCTTTGCGAAGCAACTCTGTGCCGGCTACCAATGTAGACACTTCAGAACCTGAAGCTACCAGGATAACATCCGGATTTTCGTCGGAACCTGCTACGATATAAGCACCCTTGGCTGCTTGTTCGTAATCTGTTCCTGCCGGTAAATTGGCAATATTTTGACGAGAGAAGATCAATCCTGTCGGAGTAGACATATTTTCCATAGCAAGTTTCCAAGCAATGGTTGTCTCTTCTGCATCAGCCGGACGAAGTACCAACATAGAGTTGTGTCCCTTATGGTTTTTCAGTTTTTCCATCAGGCGGATTTGTGCTTCCTGTTCTACCGGTTCGTGAGTAGGACCGTCTTCACCTACGCGGAATGCGTCGTGTGTCCAGATGAATTTCACCGGTTGTTCCATCAAAGCAGCCATACGTACGGCAGGTTTCATGTAATCGGAGAATACGAAGAATGTACCGCAAGCAGCGATCACACCACCGTGGAGAGACATACCGATACAGATACAAGCCATTGACAATTCAGATACACCTGCTTGGAAGAATGCTCCGCTGAAATCACCTTTCTTGAAAGAATGAGTCTTTTTCAGGAAACCGTCAGTCTTGTCAGAGTTAGAAAGGTCGGCCGAAGCAACGATCATGTTTTCTACCTGTGTGGCAAGTGCGCCCAATACGGTTGCAGATGCAGCACGAGTAGCGCTACCTGCTTTCTGTTCGATAGCAGCCCAGTCCACTTTCGGAGCTTTGCCCGAGAAGAAGAGTTCCAGTTTTGCAGCCAGTTCCGGGTTTGCTTTCGCCCATGCAGCTTTCTTTGCATACTTTTCAGCAACGATCTTCTTCAGTTCTTCTGCTCTTTTTGCATACAATTCGGCTACTTCCGGGAATATAACGAACGGGTTAGTAGGATCACCACCCAGATTCTTGATTGTATTTACATAAGCGTCGCCACCGAGAGGAGCACCGTGTGTAGCGCAGTTAGCTTCATAGCTGCTGCCGTCTGCCTTGCGTGCACCTTTACCCATTACGGTTTTACCGATAATTAGTGTCGGACGTTCTTTTTCAGCCTGTGCTTCTTTGATTGCCGCACGGATTTCGTCAGGATCATTACCGTTGATACTAAGTACGTTCCATCCCCATG
>OJRZ01001930.1_pt1 | contig 14281 bp, 15 predicted proteins | sample 1599291 | NCBI WGS metagenome assembly OJRZ01 (sample SAMN04168657, study PRJEB22393) | human gut metagenome | biome: human gut microbiome; feature: stool | host: Homo sapiens | collected 2014-03-20
GGGTATGTGCATAAATCGAGAAGCTGCCGTCGATGCCGAAGATGCACATGCCGCCGAAGGACATGATAAAAATGGTGTAGATTGCAATCTCACGGATGGTTCTGCCTTTGGAAACCTTCGCAATGAAGATACCCATCATTGCAACATAGTTCAGGTAGAAAGCAACGAAGTAAATCGTCCAGCTTTCTGCAAAGCCTGTATTCGCGATCGGGTCGGTGAACAGCGCCATACGCGGCAGATCCTGAATCAGATAGCCCAGAGAGTTGACGATATTCTTGAAGATGAACGTCGTTGGCCCCATAAACAGTACATACAGCAGGAAGAAGATACACACGACAGAAGCGATATTACTGATCGTCTGCATACCCTTCTTCGTGCCGAGGAAAGAGGTAAACGTATAAACCAGCGCGATGAATACGATAACGCCAATCTGAACAGCCGGCGTCGCCTCGATACCCCAGAGCGTATTCAGGCCAGAAGTTGCCAGCGGTACACCAAGACCCAGCGAAGAGCTGAGCGCACCCAGAATGCCAAAGATGACCAGAAAGTCGATCACTTTGCCGATGATAGACTTCCCCTTGACCTTTTTGCCCAGCATTGCGCAGCATACCGCGCTCGTCTGGAAAGAAGGGAGTTTTCTGACATACACACCGTAAGCGATCGCCACGCCGGCAATCGTATACAGGGACTGGTTGACAAAGCCCCAGTGGAAGAACTGGTACGCCAGCGAGGACTCGAGCGCTTCCAGGCTTTGCGGCTCCATGCCAAGGCCGGGTGCCTGGTAGTAACTCGCCCATTCTACGAACGACCAGTACAGTGCAGCAGACGCCAGAGACGCCAGCAGCATCATAGCAAAATAGCTAAAGTTCGAGTATTCCGGCTTGCAGTTACCCAAGCGGATCTTGCCATATTTGCCAAAGCCCAGATAAAGGGATACCAGAAAAGAAATAAACGCAACCAGCAGGAAAAACGGCCCCAGCGCATCTATCATGACATTAAAGAAGTTCATGATCGTGTTGAGTGTTCCTTCCGCATTCACAACCATACAGATGATAAATGCAACCAGTATGGCTACGCTAACAATAATCAAGCCTACTTCTACATCAGCGTTTTTATTCTTTTTGGAGTCATTACCCATCTTCCTATTTCGCCTCCTCATAACGGTGGTAGGTTTTACGAGCTCAAAAGCGCTCTCATCAAGTCAGTAATCGGGCGGCTGGTGCGGTTTTCCACATCATAGCCTACATATACCGACTCACACAGGAGGATCAGGTCATCCTCACCTTGATGATAGATCTCAAACTGTATGGTAAAGCTTTTCTTGCCGATTTTGATCTTGCTGATACCAACTTCAAGCATGTCGCCCGCATATGCGCTGGAAACAAATTCATAGGTAGACTTTTTATGACATACCTCAGAGTCATGCTTTTCTGCCAGTTCTCGGTAGGAGTATCCCTTGGAACGGAGGAATTCCTCAAACGCCAAGTCGGTATATGCAACATAATTACCGTTGTAAACAATGCCCTGCTGGTCTACCTCGCCGTAGCGAACACGAAACGGAGGGCAAAAGTAAAAGCAATCACGCCTCATTATGGCTCTCCTCGCTTTTTTCTGTATTCTCTGGATCTGTTCAGGCGTTTTACTGCCGCACGCAGCGCGGCAGCAGAATTAGCCGAACGCTTACGGACCTTGTGTTTCAATGCACCTGGAGCGCAGACATCCACACAATAGCCGCAGTTAATACACGTCAAAAACGCTTTTCCAACCGCATGCGGATAGCCCTCTTCATCCACGCCGATGACACGCATCGGACAGATATCCACACAGGCATTGCATTTTACGCATTTTTCCTTGTCCGGAGAAATCAGTTCAACAGCTTCCACAACAAAATCCCCTTCAAAACAGAATCCATCCAACGTTCAATGTCCTTGTATACACCAGGCCATGAATATCAGATGGATCGTTTTACCTTTGATAGATCATCAACCTGCCTGGTGTATTGCACCCTCTGCGAGCAACTTGTCGATCCTCTCCTGATCATAGCCAAGGCTGTTCAAGATTTCGATGCTGTTCGCACCAGGGAATCCGGCCGTCGAAGCGTCCGGATCTACCGGAGTCTCGCTGAAGAGGATAGGCGTATTGGTCACAGTGTATTCCCCTACGCCAAGCTGATTGATCTGGGTAATTACATTCAGTGCTTTTGTTTGCGGGTTATTGTCAAACTCCTGAAGCGACTGCACCGCAGCAGCGGGTACGCCAGCCTCATGGAGTTTGTTTTCAACATCATATCTTCCCATTGCACCTGTTGCTTTTTCCAGTTCCACGATCAGCGCATCTCTGTTCTGCACACGCAGTTCGTTATTGCAGAACCTCGGATCCGCCGCCAGATCATCCACCCCAAGCGTATAGCAGAGGGTTTTCCACTCCCCCTCGCTGCTCACGGCAATGACAACATTGCCGTCCTTGGCAGCGAATTCGCCATAGGGCGCATACCAGACATAATGGTTGCCGGACTTTTCGGTGAACTTGCCGGTCGCCGAATGCTCTAGGACAGGAGCTTCACACATATAAAACGCACAATCGAGCATTGCGATGTCAACGCGAAGCCCCTTGCCGGTCTTCTGCTTATACAGCAACGCCATCGACAGGCCTCGCATCATCTGCAACCCCGCCCATGTATCGCACATGGAAAAACCAGGCTTAATAGGGGCATCGCCCGCCTGACCACTCTGCGCAACCAGACCGCTTCGGGCAGCAGCGATAATATCCATACACGGCAGGTGGGACAACGGACCATATGTACCGAATCCAGAAATAGATCCGTAAATCAGACTGGGATTGACTTCCACCATCTTGTCATAGCCGAGCCCCAGCTTTTCCAACGTGCCTGCCTTGAAGTTCTCAATGACAATATCTACCTGCGCAACCAGATCAAGGACAACCTTCTTGCCCTCTTCCGAACGCATATCAATTGCAATTCCCTTTTTGCCGCGATTATATTGACAGAAATATAGGCTGATGTCGTTGACATACGGGCCGTATTCACGGGAAATATCGCCGTTTCCGGGCCGCTCTACCTTGATTACGTCTGCTCCCATGTCTGCCAGCATCATGCCACAGAACGGTGCAGATAGAACTTGAGAAAAATCAAGAACTTTAATTCCTTTGAGAGGTCCCTTCTTCATTTTTCACTCCCCCAAACTCATGATCTCAGGCTTATCCAATACTACCGTTCAAATGACGCCTTCTCTATGCAGATTTTCCATCGCCGCGGCATCAATTCCAAGGGAGGTATAGACCTGCTCATTCTGCGCACCGATTTCGGGCGCCGCAGACAGCGGCTCCTCTTCCTCTCCGCAGAACTTGACCGGCTTGCCCGGCATCTCAAGTTCGCCAAGGTCGGTATCATTCACAGAAACAATCATGTTTCTTACACGCAACTGCGGCTGCTGCAGTGCTTCTTTGGTGGTACTGCACATCGTACCCGGGATAAGTGCCTGATCGCAGATATCGGCAATTTCCTGCATCGTGTAACCCGAGAATAGATCCTCCAGTTTAACACGCAGATCACCGAAATAGTGGTAACCCCTCACCAGATTGGAACAGTATTTTTCATCTTCTGTCCATTCCTTCGGACAGTTGAATGCATTACAGAACTTTTCCCACTGAGCGTCGGACGAAATCCCCATCGCCACATAGCCGTCCTTACATTTCAGGATGTCATAAGGGTTGATCAGCGGGTGTGCATTACCGGTACGCATCGGATCCTCATGCTCCGCGCCGTAGGTGATAACCTTATCTTCAGTGATGGCAACAGCCGAGCCACAAAGTGTCGTTTCCACTACCTGCCCCTCGCCGGTTTCTCTGGCATGATAAACCGCCAAGCACACAGCAGAGGAAAGGAAGCTAGCCGCGTAGTGCTCCGATATCGCAAAGCCAATGCGGGTGGGTGGTTTTTCCGGAAAACCAGTAAAATGCATCACGCCGCTCTTCGCCTGCGCAATCAGATCTAACTGCGGGGTATCCGCTTCGTCGCCTGTGGAACCGTATGCGGAAATGCGTCCGTATACAAGAGATGGTTTGATGACTGATAACACATCATATCCGAGCCCAAGCTCTTCCATTGTTTTGGGCGGGAAATTTTCCAGAACAACATCGGCCGTAGCCACCAGCTTTTTGAAAATCTCCTTCCCTTCCGGATGCCGCAGATCGAGCGTTATGCTCTTCTTTCCGCGGTCACGAAAGGCATGATGAACACTGGCACCATTTTTTAATGGTGCCAGTGTTCTCAGCGGGTCTCCACTGGGAGACTCCACCTTAATCACCTCTGCTCCGTAATCAGCCAATTCCATCCCGCAGTAACCGGAAAGTGTCATCAGGTCAAGAACTCTTATTCCTTCTAAAGGGAACATAGCAACCTCCTAATTACTGTAAGAAGCAAGCCTCACGGAAAATATTACTCCTCGTAAGCCCAGCCAGTATAGAGCTCGATGCCGCGCTTCTTAATCTGGCCACCAATGACGTTGCGCTGGATCTCGGAAGTGCCTTCCCAGATACGGTCAACGCGCTGGTCACGCCACAGACGCTCGACAGCATTCTCGCGCATGTAGCCGCGGCCACCCAAAATCTGAACGCCCTTGTCGGTTACACGGTTTACCATCTCGGAACACCACAGTTTGATCGCAGATGCACGGGCATGCTTCAGTTTGCGATCCATATCGCCCGAAATTTCCCAGCATACACGATAAAGCAGGCTCTTGGCCGCCATGATGTCCATGGTCATGTCAACCAGCATATGCTCGATGACCTGATAATCGCGGATGACGCGGTCGCCCTGTACACGGTTCGCAGCGAAGTCGTTGGCTTCCTTCAAAACACGCTCAGCGCCGCCTACACAGCGAGCCGCAATACCCAGACGTGCTTCCACAAACCAATCCTTGGTCATGTTAAAGCCTTCGCCAATTCCCTTCAGGATTTTGGACTCATCTACAACTACATCCTCGAACAGGAATTCCGGATGCTTGAATGCAAAGTGGTGGGTGAACTCAGGGGTGCGCTTAATGCTTACGCCCGGGGTGTCCTTCTCTACGAAGAATACGGTCGCCTTGTTCGGGTCGCCGTCGATGTGGGTGTGAACCAGCAGGTAGTCAGCGATGTTACCAACGGTCACGTACCACTTCTCGCCGTTGATCTTGTAGCCACCGTCACACTTAACAGCGGTGGTCTGGCACATGGTCGGGTCAGAACCAGCGTCCGCCTCCGTGATTGCATATGCATCGCGGCGCTTGCACTGACAGGTCGGGATCAGGTACTCTTCGATCTGCTCCTTGGTGCCGAACTTCATCGGGAAAGACGGCTGCGGAACAGCGTCCCAGATAGCGCCGGTGGACATACCAAGCTGCTCACTGATCAGAGCCTGCTCAAACAAGGTGTAGCCGGTGCCTCCGTGCTCTTTGGAATGGTTGGTAGCGTTGAACCCCCACTCCATTACCTGCCCGTTAATGTACTTATGGCTCTCAGGACTCAGACCGTTGTTCTCCTCAACTTCCATCTCGTACGGGAACAGGACCTGCTCAGTAAACTCTCTTGCCTTTTCCTGCAGCGCGCGATGCTCTTTGCTCAGTTTGAAATCCATAAATATGCTTCCTTTCTGAAATGAAATCAATTCGTCCGAATTCGGTTTATCCGTGTTTTGTTCGTCCGCTCTCGGATGATTCTATTATAAAATATTCCAAAAAAAATCAAGTGCTTCCTCAATCTTTTATGCAATTTGTATGTTTGAACAAAAATACATACCCTAATTTGTGCATTAGTAAATGTCATTCTGCACTTTCTATTTTTTCTAGATTTTTTTACATGCCGCCCTGTGCAAAAACAGCGTAATTATACGCAGTCTGAAAGGTTACGGCGCTCCCACTTCACTTCCGATTTCTAGCCTTTTTTCATGTCAAAGTATAAAACTATTGACGGTCTTCGGCAAATATGTTATTCTAACATACATATGCTGAGAAGAGATGATGGTAAGTGGACGAGCGGGAGAGTAATCTGTTCGACAGGTTTTATAAAAGCTGGCGCGGGATAGAGGTCGCGTATGAAAAGATTGCGTCAGACTGTGGCGTTACCACCAACGTCATGTATATTCTTACACTACTGTACAAAAATTGCGAACCGATGACACAAAACGAGCTGAGCAAGGAACTGCATTTATCCAAGCAGACTGTGACCAGTGTGGTGGATAGTCTGGAAAAACGCGGCTGGGTCACCCGTAGCATTGACCCCAACGACCGACGCAACCGAATCGTAACCCTCACGGAAAGCGGCCGAGAAACTGGGCGCCATATTGGCAGAACAATGCGTCGTGCCGAATTCTCTGCGTTCGAAATGCTTCCGGACGAGGAGAAGCTCAGTCTGGTCAACAGTATGGAAAAGCTGTGGGATGGGTTTGCACACCTTTGGGCATAGGATGCGGTATTCACGCCATTTTCTATCGGCACGATGAAGTGCCTGTTCATTATTTGCTCCTTATTGGAAGAGCAAGGATAAACAACTTTTACATCCAGTGGATCTTTTTTCCATTGGATGTTTTTCATTTTTATGCATTCGATGCTTATTCAGCAAAAGCCGGCTCATAGAGCTTGGGATGCATGGAAAATCCCCTTTCCGCATGACATCCTGAATTCCTTTATAAGTATAGCGCAGTCTTACTTCTGAGCGTTTTCTTTCTTCTCTAACTCGCTCAATCTTAGCAAAGTATCCTCTATTTCCGCCAGACACAGCTTATGTTTGAGCTGCTCAATTTCGATTTGCGCCCACTCCAGTTCAGTGCAGGGAAGTTGGTCTTTCTTGCGGCAACCGCGCCGATCCTCCAAGCCAGCTTCTCCATTTGCTCAAAGGAAAGCGTCCTACTACGCACCTGCTGGCAAATCACCCGGCACTTTAACGCCATCTCGCCGTAGTTCATCCCGCTTTTAATCCCGCATATCACAAAATTTACTGAAAATGGCTTGTCCCGTTGTTTTTTTGCCTCATTTTGTTCTTATAGGATCGCAGGTATAGAAACCCCACCATACGCAAAAGCATAGATTTTATGCGAGTCTGCGACCTGTTTGTACTTTCGGGATTGCAACAGAGGAGAAACCCATCCCTACTTCCGCAGTCACTGTTACAGATGAGACGCAGGTTCTTCCCAACCGTGCGCTCTATATATGGCACCATCAAGGCGATCGCCAAAGATACGGATGGATCTATCACTCGTCTGCACATGATCTCGGATCGCTATGGCGAGTTATCATGAATATCACGGAGCAAACCGCGTGGAACGCCAGAGGAAACCATACGTCTGGTGATCCCGCTAAGTTGCAGGAGGAGCAGAGCCTTTATGTGTTCACAGCGCCGTGGAGACCCGTTCTCTGTCGTCCCAATCTGCTGCCCGTGGTCTGGGATATCCCCATAGACACCGGTGCTGCCTAACTCCACAAGGCGGAGGACATTTCTTTAAGATTACTATCGATAATGGTGGGTCGCACACCTTAGCCGATAAGGACACTGCACTGTCTGTCCATGGATCGGATGAGACTATTGCGTTGGAGAATATTCAGGCAGGTGACCAGATGATAGCTTGGTATGAAGGCTATGCCGCCGCCTATCCTGCGCACCCCCACGGCGAACTGGTTCAGATGATATATGCGCAGGCTGGTAAGCCTGTTGTGAACTTTGCCATGGATTACGCTGATGTCATACCGGACGTGGCGTATGCTGATTCCATTCGCTGGTCCTCCAGCGAGAATCCGGTCAGCGGATACGAAAACGGCATGTTTGGCATACAGGACACTGTGACCAGAGAACAACTGGTGGCAATCCTCTGGCGCTATGCCGACACCTCTATACTGGCGGATTATCCCGACCTGAGTTAGCCCATTGACGCGGACAAGATTTCCCGCTTCGCCCAGCCCGCGGTTGCTTGGGCTCATCAGAAGGAGGATATCACAGCCGTGGATGATGTCCTAGTGTCTCAGGATAGCGTTATCCACGACTTGGCCGAAACCGTTCTGACCGCTCTTGCCCAACAGTGGTCCAACCCTTTTTCACTCAGCTTATAAATCATCAAACAGGCATCTATGCACTACCACGTCTGAATGCCTGTTTGTAATGATATTCATGGGAAAGCGGCTCTACTCTGTGAGTTTATTTAAAAACGCGCTCAGTCTATACTCATCCAAGAGCGCCATAGAATACCAAATGGGATAGAAAGCGAAATCCATCCTATCATATGCCCAGACTACTATCCGACTATCGGAAAACCAAGATATGCAGACTGTCTGGTAAACTTCAAGACGGAAAAGTCCTCTTACAAGACCCAGCACAGCATTGAAAACAGGTGATTGTTGAAAGCCACCATGAGCCGATTATCAACAAGGAAACACGGAAACGGGTGCAAAAACTTCGCAATCAGCGAAACGCCCCAACTGCTATGATGAAGTGGTGCTGCTCTCTGGGATTTTGTTTTGCGCCGACCGCGGTCATGGGATGTATCAGCAGAGATACCAGACGGGCAAGCGGCAGCAGGATTGCTACACCTGCGAGAGTTACAAGAATCAGACAGGGGACTACACCGCCCATTTTATCCGTACCGACCTATTGACCGCGGGCATCCTCTCCAATCTCCGGCAAGTAACGGAATATACCGCCAAGCACAAGAGCTGTTTTGTGAAGCTACTTTATCCAGCAGAACGAAATCGGCAGCAAGAGAAAGGCCACAGCCGCCACCAAGCAGCTTGAACCGGCGTAGGAACACACGTTTACATACCTTCCCATAGAAGCAGGGCTTTCACTTCGGGCAGGAAGAAGATGTGCCCGGCAAGCTGGTAAAATTCCGCTTCCCCATGCCCCCCGACCTCTGGGACAATGCTCTCCACGGTGGCTCCTCTGGTAATAAGGCGATGGACGTGTTTCTGCCGCTCGCCTTTTTCATAATACTGCTTGCGCTGTTCCAGCCGCTTAGCCCGGTGCTGGTATTGCTGCAATTTGGCTTCATTTTCGGCGTACTCCCGCCTAAGCTCGTCTAACTCTTTGCCCATGGTGGTTGACCTCCTTTAGCTGAAAATGGGTAAAACAATGACCGTTCTCTGGGGCGTTCACGGTGAGCGGTTAGGGTGTCGGTTTTGGTTTTCAGACCCGCCGAACCGATGTAGCCGCGTAAGCGGGTGTATCGGTTCGGCGGGTGCGCAGGGTAAGCGGCGTAAGCCGCGCAAGGGGTGCAGCTCCTTGGACGGAGCGTAGCGACGCATAGGCGGCAGGGTTGTCTCCATCTGCAATCCACCGCTTTGCCTCGCAGAGCGCACTTCTATTCTGTACATGGCCGTTAGGCTATGTATAGAAGTGTGCCTTTCTTCCAGAGGGGCAGTTTATGGGCGGCGGCTCTGGAAGTGATTATGGCCGTTCACGGCCTTTGTCTTGCCCTTCAAAATGGCCGTTTCCGGCAAATACTTTTTCCATACGCTGACGGGTGCTGTCCTGATGGAACAGCAGCTTCAAGAATAAACTGACCTGTTCATCCGTGACAGCTTCCGTGTTGGGAATGTAGCTTTCCAGCATGGCGGCTCTGGTGCAAACCCGGTGCGTCCGTTCCTTCCGGGTGAACTTCTTTCTCTGGTGTTCCAGTATCTTTTCTTCGTGCTGCGCCCTCCGCAGCCTTGCTTCGGTTTTCTCTATCTCTTGATTGAGTTTTTCCAACTTTTCATTCATAGACGACTGTCCCCCTTGTTTGGGATAAGCACATATATCTCGTTGGGTTCTCCAAATCCCTGACGTACCCGCCGTATCAGTCCGGCCTCCTCCAATTCATTCAGGGAACGCTTCACGGTCATGGCGCTGCGGGCAAGTGCCGCCGCAGCTCCACAATGGGGAAATGGATAAATAAAATCCCGTTGGCATCCTCTATGCCGGATAAGAAAATCATATCCAACATCCGGGCGTACATGACTTTGGCGGTGCTGCTGATCGGGAGCTGCAGCATGGCTCTCAGCAGCAGCATACAGGGCAGCAGGGCAGTGTCTACGGTCATAAACTCAACTTCCATTCAATCGGTAGCCTCCTTTGCTTTTCGTTTTGGGCCGTTTGGAAAGATAATAGGGCAGTCCAAAATGACTGCCCTGAAACTCTGCTTACAAGCGCGTTGGCATTTCCGGCAAAGGTCGTTGTAGGCTCTGCGCTCCTGGTCATTGAGGAAGAAAGCAAGTTCCTTCTTCATCTTCTTTGACATTCTCGGCATAGTGCCTCCTTAATGAAAAATCCGCCCATTTCAGCCGCAATAGCTGGGTAGCAGATTCTATTATCGTGTTCCGTGGCGATTTTCGGGGTAAAACTGGCTTTTAAGCCGTCTGGAAATCCCCTGTAGTATTACGGGTAGGGCAGACTATGCTCTATCGGGTTGTTGTGTTTTGGTATCGATTCGATGTTCATTTTCGCCGTTTCTCCCTGATGTCGTTCCTGCCCCCCAGCTCTCATAACGGCGTTTCGCTTCCTTTGGTACGCTCGTTGCGATTAGGGGTTCCTCCATTTCCCCGCCGCAGGTCATGGCGCTACATCACCGGGTAGCCTATCCCATACAGGCCGGTCATTCGATTGGAATAATCCATCGATGAGCTACCTGTATCATAGAATATTTTTGTGACTTGTGCTGTATGTCCACAAAATAGGATTTCTGGAAGAAAAACAGAAATTTCCACGATTACGGAAAGTATGGTATAATCCAGTTAAGCAGTGGGAGAACAGCCGCCTGGAAGGCGTGCGTGTCCATGATAAGAGCGACTACCATACAGGAACGCCTTTGGGAGTTACGCAAGGTTAAAAGCTTAAAGTTGGAAGAACTGGTGGAGCAGACCGGCATTTCAATCTGCCCCCGCCAGCTATGAAGCCAATGACTACAAAGAAATCAACCACAGAAATCTTGTCACGCTGGCAGACTTCTACGGGGTATCTGTTGATTATCTGCTGTGCCGGCCGGAGAACAGGGAGCAGGCTAATATGCCTTTAATGGAATTGCACCTGACGGATGATATGGTGGCGCTGCTGAAAAGCGGACGTATCAACAATCAGCTTCTATGTGAGATTGCTACCAATGATAATTGAGCAGCTTATGATCGACACGGAGATTTACATAAACGGTCACGTCACCGCTACCTTCCGCACCCTTTATGAGTCTTTGAGAGAACAGCGACAACTTATTACCCGTAAATATAAGCAGGCGGAAAATGACTTCTATTCGCAGACGATTCTTGCCGCAGAAGTAAAGAAATAAAATTTCTTCTGCCATGTGACACACAAAACATGGGGCGCCATTCTCCACGACATACGGAAAGCCCATGAGCATGACATTGACACCACGCCGGATTATTCCGCTGCAAAGAAAGTGGCTTTGGAAATCCGTAAAACTATCCAATCCTCTGGGGATTATCTCGAAAAGGTGTGGGCGGTCATTTTCAATATGCACGGACTTGACTTTTACCAACTGCCACCGGATGAACAGAAGATGCTGTAAAAATCTCCCAATACCCCAAACAGCCCCTTCAATTTCCGGCGCAAGAAGAAATGAAAAGCAGCTGTCTACGGATTTCGCGTCCGTTGGCGGCTGCCGTTTTATCTGTATTCAATTTTTATATTAGTGGTATTATTACCATACTTTTTCTGCAATCCGCTTTATAAGGGCTAATTTTTCCCACTGTTCTTCATCTGTTAATTTGTTTCCAATTTCGCAGGAAGCAAAACCACATTGCGGACTTAAACATGGATTTTCGATGGTAATAAACTGAGTTGCCTCGTGAATACGGGCAATAATGGCTTTTTCATCTTAAAGGTCAGGTGATTTAGATTTTATCAATAGTAAGCTTTATCCATGCTCCTGATTTGGTCCCGCACCTCATCTTCCGATATGCCGTCGCATTTGACCACACGCTAAACACGGAAGCCTGCAGCGCGGCCTACAATCACACGGCTTCCCTGGCTGGTAATATGCAGTACAGCTTCCTGCTGTGCCCTGAATGTCATACGCTCTACTGAAATGCTGCAGTTTCCCATCTCCAGGTTAGGCTGTCCCAAGCATAGAGAGTGCAGCAGGCTGTACGGATGTTTTTCATCCATATCCTGAAGGAAGTTAAGAGCCAATCCGCTCTCTTTTGCGACCACAACCAACAGTTTTTTATCATAATAAGGAATACGCAGCTTTTGCGCAATTTTCTTTTCGATCTCACGGCCTCGGCTTCCGAACCACCATCCGACTGTGATAATTATTTTTTCCATAACGTCGCTCTTAAAAGTCTGACTATGTACTTTTTAAGTAGTAATAGAAGAAATCATGCAAAATGTCAAACCCAATAAAAGATGGCTTTTTCAAGATAAAATATATAAGGATTCGCTAACATATCAAATGATATTGCACAATAAAATTTATATATGGTTATCTTGACAACACTTATTTTTACGCATTATAATTAGTCTTGATTTAGACTAATTGAAAGAGGGCAGAGTATGGAAAAGCTCTATCAGCTCAGCGATAGCTATAATGCGATATGGCTTGAAACAAGTCAGTTATATGAAGCATGGGCACGACAGCGGGGAATATCGTTTTATGAGTTGTTGGTGATTCTTTCTATCACTGAGGCGGATGGCAAGGTGCTTCAAAAAGATATATGCCAACGATTTACGATTCCAAAACAAACGGTGAATACTGTTATTAAAACGCTGATACGCAAAGGATGGCTGGAGCTGGAGGTTTCCGAGCAGGATCGCAGAAGCCGGAATCTCTGTCTGACGGCTGAAGGCAGGGAAAACACCGCGCAGATCGTACAGGAACTCCAGAACCATGAAGCTCAGGTTTGGCTCCAGTTAGGGCTGGATCGGGCGGAACATCTGATTGAATACACCGCCCTATACAACCGGTATTTCAGAGAGGTCAGTGACAAAAATGCACGTTCGTAAGGAATTTTTCCGATATGTAATCCCTGCTATGCTAGCATTTGCGCTATCCGGCATCTATGCGATTGCCGATGGCTTTTTTGTTGGAAATGCGCTGGGAGATGGCGCTCTGGCTGCTGTCAACATGGCTTTTCCATTGACGGCTCTCCTTCAAGCAATAGGAACTGGCATCGGCATGGGCGGCGCGATTGAGTACGCAATTAACGCTGGGAACAGAAATGAGAGCAGGGGCAGGCAGTACATGGGTATGGCCATCGTCCTGCTGAGCGGATTCAGTATTCTCTTTACTATCCTGTTTCTGTTTGCCGGCCTGAATATCCTGGGACTGTTCGGTGCGTCGGGCGAGATACTGGACTATAGCAGCGAATATTTGCGCTTTGTCAGCTATGGTGCAGTATTTCAAATTGCTGGCACCGGTCTGGTTCCTTTTATCAGAAATATGGGTGGAGCTGTCATGGCTATGGCGGCCATGGTAACCGGCTTTGTCACGAATATTGTTCTGGACTATCTCTTTGTATGGGTGTTCCCTTGGGGAATGATGGGAGCGGCCATCGCCACAGCCATCGGTCAGGCAATGACCTTCTTGGTGTGTCTTGTATTTTTTATCTTCAAAAAAAGCGCCCCATCCTTCCGGTTCGATGGAGATGGGAAATCTCTTGCAGTCCGCATCTTGAGCGTAGGACTTTCCCCCTTTGGGTTGACCTACTCGCCCAATATTACGCTGATCCTGCTTAATAAGAGCGCTGTAATCTTTGGCGGAAATATTGCCGTGACCTGTTATGCACCCATCAGTTATATTTCTTCGGTGGTCATGCTGCTGATGCAGGGCGTCAGCGATGGGAGCCAGCCGCTGATCAGCCTAGCTTATGGCGAGGGGAAACACCGTATTACAAAAGCAGTGCGAAACCTAGCGTATCGGTTTGCTTTTGGGGTTGCGGCAACCTGTTCGGTTATCCTTTTCCTACTGCGGAGCGGCGCCGCATATTTATTTGGCGCTTCTGAGCAAATAGCAGCACTCGTTGCTCAAATCTTACCGATTTTTATTATTGGCTTCATCTTTGTTAGTGTATCCAGAGTAACCACTGCTTATTTTTACGCAACGGGAAGAAATCTATGGGCCTATATCTTGATTTATGGAGAGCCGCTGACGCTTTGTATTTCACTTTTAATCCTTCCCAATGCCATGGGAAACGTAAACGGGACCTGGATTTCGGTTCCTTTATCTCAAATTGTCGCGATGCTACTCAGCTTGCTTTTGATTCAAAGAAACAGAGCGCGGGAAAAACAGCAACAGCTTATGAAACAGAAT
>OJRZ01001977.1_pt1 | contig 13991 bp, 10 predicted proteins | sample 1599291 | NCBI WGS metagenome assembly OJRZ01 (sample SAMN04168657, study PRJEB22393) | human gut metagenome | biome: human gut microbiome; feature: stool | host: Homo sapiens | collected 2014-03-20
CTGCCGCACCTCGCTCGCCGTATCGGCACTTAGAATTATGCGGTATTGCCCTTGGGTCCTGCTGTGCTATGTCCACATCAACCTTCCCTTTCCGTATTTTCCTTTTCCCTGTCTGTAGGGAACGGTCTTGACCGTTCCGTCCCATCATCCTACCACCCTTTTATAAATGCACCTCTCTCATGGCCTCGCGCAAATCAACTTATTGTATTTTATTTAATTTTATATTCAAATTGTATTTCCCGTTTTTCTGCGTCCGCCCCTCTGTCCATTCTGCACATTCCGACCAAATTGACGCATCGGGTGCTGGTCATTCTGCTATTCTTTCATAATTCTTACCCAAAATCACACGTCTAACACTGTGCAATCATCCCATTTTCTGGACTTTTTACTCATTCTTGGGTAAAAATCTGTGATTATTGTTGATTTTTTATCAAAGTCGGTCTATAATAAAATAGCTGGTAGGGTCAGGCCCTCCAGCTGCTTGAACTGAATTTATAGGAGGTACCTGTTATGCTCGTAAATGCAACCAATATGCTCCTCAAAGCTCGTGACGGCCACTATGGTGTTGGCCAGTTCAATATCAATAACCTGGAATGGACCCGGAGCATTCTGCTTCAGGCTCAGGCCATGCAGAGCCCGGTTATCCTGGGCGTTTCCGAGGGTGCCGGCAAATATATGACCGGCTTCAAGACCGTTGCCGCCATGGTGCGCGCAATGGATGAATCTCTCGGCATCACGGTTCCCGTTGCCCTGCACCTGGACCATGGCACCTATGAGGGCGCAAAGGCCTGCATTGAAGCTGGCTTTACCTCCATCATGTTCGATGGCTCCCACTACCCCATCGAAGAGAATATTGCCAAGACCCGTGAGCTGGTTGAGCTGGCACACGACAAGGGCCTGTCCATCGAAGCCGAAGTTGGTTCCATCGGCGGCGTTGAGGACGGCGTAGTCGGCAACGGCGAAATCGCTGACCCCGAAGAGTGCGCCAAGATCACCGCTCTGGGCGTTGACTTCCTGGCTGCCGGCATCGGCAACATCCACGGCATTTACCCCGCCAACTGGAAGGGCCTGGACTTTGAAGCTCTGGAGCGCATCCATCAGGCTACCAACAACATTCCTCTGGTGTTGCACGGCGGCACCGGCATCCCCGACGAGATGGTTCAGAAAGCCATCCGCCTGGGCGTTTCCAAGATCAACGTCAACACTGACTGCCAGCTGGTATTTGCTGAGGCCACCCGCAAGTACATCGAAGCCGGCAAGGATCAGCAGGGCAAGGGCTATGACCCGCGCAAGCTGCTGAAGCCGGGCGCAGACGCCATCATGGATAAGGTCAAGGAGAAGATCGAGCTGTTCGGCTCTGCCAACAAGGCTTGATTTGGCTAAGATTTAATTTGCCCTTTATCCAGTAACATTACGCCCCGGAATCGCATATTCTTATGCGGTTCCGGGACGTTTTTATTTTACACTGTTTGCGCTATTTTATTTGTAGGTACTAGCCATAACCTCGCAGTAGGGCGGGGTCACCCGACCCCGCCGAAGCCCTGCCTGACCACACATTGAAAATTGGCAAAAAGCAATACCCCCATTTGTAGGGGACGATGCTTCGCATCGTCCCACATGCCGGGCCTCGTCTAATATTTCACCACATCATTCTCCGCAAGGCAGCGGGCGTACATTGTGCGCCCCTACAGGTGGCATACCATCACAATCCCCTCACATCACTCAAAACCCGTCTTTTCCCTCACCATCACATTCCAGGGCCATCTCGCCTGTCCCATCTTCACACAAAAAACGGCGCCGTACCCCATAAAGTCCGGGGTACAGCACCGTTTCTTTTTATCTTATTCTATAAACTCTATCATCATGCTCTGTGCTTTTTGTGCCTGCTCACCAATACGCCAAGCACTATCGCCAGCACATAATAGATCACTGCCATCACCACAAAGCGGCCAAACAAACCGCCCACATAAGCAATCAGCAGGTTTTTCAGGGCAGGCGGGTCAATGCCCAGGCGCGTTAAGCCGATCATCGGCTTAACGCCCACACCCAGCACCAGGCACACCACAGCAGCACCGCCAAGGGCATACACCAGGCAGCGCGCCCCCAGGCGGGCATCTTTGCGGCTGATGCGTAGCATGGACACTACCGCAGCGCACAGCAGCACCGCACTGACCACCAAGCCGATTATCATCACCTTTTGCAGTTTCTGCACCAGGGTACGCAGCTGGCTGACCAGCGGCACCGCGGTGTAGGAGGCATACTCCATACGCACAGCCTCGGCCACGGTTTCCACGGCCGTCTTGGTATCGCCTTCCAGCGTAATGCCACGGTCTGCCGTAGCCTGTTCCATGGCGTTGTAAACGGCTTCCGCGATATTATCGCGGGTATAATAGGTCAGCGTTTTGGCATACAGCCCCGCCACAGCATCCTGCATGTCGCTTTCCACCTGGTCAACAGACATAAACCCCGTCATAACATCGGCATCAAAACCGGTGGCTGCACCGTAACTGATAAAATCCTGTACCATATCATCATAGGCGCTCTGGGCATAGCCGGAGCTTTTCACGCAGCTCTGCATATAGCCCACGTTACCAAACGTGGTAAACAGCATGACAAACACCGCCAAAAGTGCCAAAATCAGGCTGCTCAGCCAGGAAAGCACCATCGGCCACACAGCGCTGCCTTTGCGGGAGTTTTTTTGTTGCGTCATCTCTGCATCTCCTCCCTCAACGGTCAGCATCCAGCTCCGGGCCGGATGTGTAGCTGGCATAAACAAAGTAGCGGTTAGGGGTAAAGCCCAGCGCATCAAACGGGTAGCAGGTATACAGGATCAGGTTTTCATCGGTGCGTGTAAAGTCATACGTGGTGGTATCCTGGTAATCCCGCACCTCGCAGCGCTCCACCGTATAGGTGTAGGTACCGTAATGGGTCTCGATCGTCACCACATCGCCCACCTCAACGCTCTGCAGATCGTTAAAAAAGGTGTTGTTGTGGCCCGCCATCAAAATAGTCTTACTTTCACCAGGGATGCCTGCTCCGCTGCTGTCCACATAAGTACCAACACCCCGGTTCAGGATGCTGTTGGTGTCACCGTAATACACCGGCGCATCCACCGTGGTGCCCGCAATCGTAATGCGGCCATAGCGGTCCCCCTTGCTGGGGTAGGTAATGCTGCTCAGCGGGATGATCTCCTGTTCCGGCTCTTCCTGTGCGGTCCGGTCATTTTCCGTATTGGTCAGGGTCTGGGCTGCCTCATCAAACAGGTCCTTGGGCTGGGTTTCCACCACGCTGGTTTCCATAAACCACTCTACCAGTGAGTAGTACGGTGCGGCAAACACCTTGAACATGACCGCCAGCAGCGCCAACGTGACCAGCGCAAACAGCAGTGGCACTACCACCAGCCCTGCCGGACCTTTGCGCAAAAAATCGTTCTTGTGCGTCATTTATTTTTTCTCCCCGTTCAGGTACAGGCTGCGGCCCATACCTGACGCTGAAACAAAAAAATTCGCCGCGGTACGCCGCGGCGAACAACATGTTAGTTAGGCGTGATTACTCAGCGTCACGGCTCTTGCGAACAGCAACACCCATGGTGCCCGCGATGGCAACCACAGCAACCAGCATAGCGATACCAGCATTGTCGCCGGTAGCCTTGATAACGCCATTGCCGCTCTTCAGGCTGGCAGCAGCGGTGGTGGTGCTTTCAGCAACGCCCCAGGTGCCATTCTTGATGGCTTCGCCGATTTCCGGATGGGTATCGGCATTGTTGAAGCTATAAGCAACGTTGGTGCCATTGATGCTGGCAGAGATGGTGATATCGTTGCCGTTGACGGCAACCTTAGCGTCAGCAACAGAAACACCGATGCTGTTCAGCACATTGACAGCCTCGTTCTTTGCGCCTTCGGGATCAGACTTAGCCTGACCCAGCAGAGCGTTTGCCTTGGCAACCAGAGCGTCAGCAGTGTAGCCAGCAGCAAGAGCCTTGTCAACATCAGAAGCGGTAACAGTGTAGGCAATGCCCTTGGAGTTCAGGTAATCCTGAGCGCGGGCAACCTGTGCATCATTGGCAGCAAATGCGCTGGTAGCGAACACACCAGCCATAGCGGCGCAGGCAACGAAAGTGGTCAGTTTCTTCATTTTCATTACGCACATCTTCTTTCTTCCTATTTGAATATTGGAATGTATATTCTTTAATGCACCCCATATTAGCTGATGGTTCATTAGAACTATCAATAATAGTAGTATAGCATTTTTCTCTCAAATGTCAAGATTTCTTCGAGCCTTTATGCTTTCCGTTATTCATTTCGCGCTTTTTGCCAAAAGTAAAATGGAACTTCCACCATTAGCATCACGCACCAGCCGGTGGCGCAGGCAAAGGCAATGCCATACATTCCCATCCGCGGCGCCAAAATGCAGGTCGTCACCACACGCAGGCTGGTCTGGATCAGCGTGCCCAGCAAAGTCATCGGCATGTTGCCCATGCCGCGGTAATACCCTTGGAATCCGTTCGTCATGGCGGGCAGCAGGTAGAACAGTGCCATCGTTCCCAGGTACTGCACCGCCAAAGCGATCACCCGGTCAGCGCCCTCCCCTGTCACAAACATTGCGGCCAGCGGGGTCTTGAACAGAGTCACCACCCCGCCGATCAGCATCCAATACGCGGCTTCCATCCCAAGGCCCACCGCAAATCCGCGTCTAATGCGGTCCTGCCTGCCCGCGCCGCGGTTCTGGGCAATGTAGGTGGTAATGCCCTGGGCAATGCTCTGTTCGGGGATGCAGGCAAAATCGTCAATGCGCGTCACCGCATTGAACGCAGCGATCACTTCCACACCCAAGGCATTCACCTGCCCCTGGATGAGCACTTTGCCGATTGGCTGCACGGCCTGCTGCAAAGCGGATACCCCGCCATATTGCAGCGTGCGGCCCAGCAGACTGCGGTCAACGCGCCACTGGCCCCGCCGGGGGCAGAGTTCCGGCGTTTTGGTCCACAGCCACCACCCGGCCAACACGGCGCTGAACGCTTCGGCAATCACCGTTGTCATGGCGGAGCATACAATGCCAAAGCCCAGCCCGCCGATAAAGATCAGGTCCAGCGCTGCGTTCAAAATGGCCGATACCATCAAAAAGCGCAGCGGCGTTCGGGCATCGCCCACACTTTTGAACCCCGCCGCCAACGCATTGTAAAAGCAGGTGAACGGTGCCCCCAAAAAGGTAATACGCAGATAGATGGCCGTGATTGCAAAAATCTCCCGCGGAACCGCACAGGCCTGCAGAATCGCCGGGGTGAATAATACCCCCAGCAATGCCACCACTGTGCATGCCGCCGTGCCAGAAAGCACGGTGGTGGCCAGTTCCCGGCGCAGGCTTTCGCCGTCCTTTGCGCCAAAGAACTCGCTCATCAGCACCCCGGCCCCCAGGCAGACACCGGTAATTCCCAGAATAACCAGGTTCATCACCGGGCCCGCAATGCCCTCGGCCGCCAGGGCATCCTTGCCGATGAACCGCCCCGCAATGATGGAATCCACCGCGTTGTACGCCAGCTGGAACCAGTTGCCCAGCATCAGCGGCACGGCATAGCGCAGCAGGTGCCCCGCCGCGCCGCCTTTGGTCATATCCTGCATGGCGCTCATTTCTGCTGTGCCGGTTTGCGCTCATCGCGGTCCTGCTCAGTTTCCCGCGTAATGTAGATGGGGCGGTGCTTCACTTCCAGATAGGTTTTGGCCAGGTACTCGCCCACAATGCCAAGGCAGAACAGCTGCACGCCGCTGCACAGCAGCATAATGCAGACCATGCTGGGCCAGCCCGCGGTCGGATCGCCAAAAATCAGAGCACGCACTACAACAAAAATAATGCCCACAAATGCCGCCAGGCAGAAGATCACGCCCGCCAGCGCCGCCATAACCAGCGGCTGGGTCGAAAATCCCACAATGCCCTCAATGGAATACTTGAACAGGCTCCAGAAGTTCCACTTGGTCTGGCCTGCCACGCGCTCCACGTTCTGGTAGGCAAACCACTTGGTCTTAAAGCCCACCCAGCTGAAAATGCCCTTGGAAAAACGGTTATACTCCGACATTTCCAGTACGGCATCCACCATGCGGCGGCTCATCAGGCGGAAATCCCGTGCGCCGTCTACGATCTCGGTATCCGACATTTTATTGATGATGCGGTAAAACATCCGGGCAAACCAGCTGCGCACCGGGGGTTCACCCTCGCGGGTGGTGCGACGGGTAGCCGCGCAGTCATAATCACCGGTCAGCAGGGCATCCAGCATATCCGGCAGCAGCGCAGGCGGGTCCTGCAAGTCAGCGTCCAGCGTGGCGACATAATCACCCTTGGCCGCTTTCAGGCCCGCATAAATACCCGCTTCCTTGCCAAAATTGCGGCTGAAGGAAACGTAACGCACACGCGGGTCGGCATCGTGCAGCTCCCGCGCCACGCGCAGGGTGCCGTCTTTGGAGCCATCATCCACAAAAATGATCTCAAAATCTGCGCCGTGGCTCTTTCCCATCTGTGCCGCCACACGGGCCGCTTCCTGATAAAACAGCGGCATGGCTTCTTCTTCGTTATAACATGGAACGATCAGGCTGATCAACATTAGGGGGTCACTCCTCCCATGGTAGTTTCGTATCGTGGGTATTGCGGTCATTCGGCGGTCCATCCGGTAAAGTTCACCAGCAGGTATCCGTCCTGCAGGCTTACCCCAACCGGGGCTTCGCCTGCCTCGGCCAGGGTATCGGCGGCATCCTGCTGGTCTGCATCCGCCAGGGCGCAGGGGCGGCCCACCTGCTGCATCAGCAGGGCTATCTGTTCTTTGCCGCCAAAGGCATCCTGCGCCCAGTTGATGACCATTGTCTGCGGGTTCTCGTACCGGTCCAGGTCCCCCAGCGGGCCGCCCAGCACGGTATAAATCAGGTATGCGGCCTTATACGCCGGGTTTGCCGCCGGGATCACCAGCCGGTCCTGCAGTTCGGGGCTTAATTCTGCCTGCCCCACAAAGGCCACCGGCAGGGTGCCCGCCGGATCCAGGTCATTCAGTTCATCTGCTGTTTTAATCAGCAAGCGTTCTTCATACTGCCAGCGGTCGCGGTTGTATCGTATCGTCCCCGTCAGGGAGATCAGTTCCACCGCCAGCATCGCCCCCGCCAGCGCGGCACAAATGATGGCTTTGGCTCCGCCCTGTTTGCCGCGGTCCAGCGCCGGGGCCAGCCACAGCCAGGCCGCAAAGGGCACAAACACAGCAAAGCACTGCACTGCACGGGCCATCTGGGCACCGGTGCCCTGCAAGATGCCCAGCGAGAACTGCGATACAATCAGCCCCGCCGCAAACAGTGCCCGCCCATTGCCGCCGCGGTGCCGCAGGACCCACAGCACCACCGCCCAGCTGGCAAGTGCCAGCAAGGCCAGCGCCGGAATGCCAAACGCACGGGCCAGATAGTTGGTCAGCCATTCCCGCACAGGGATCACAACTGCAGCCCGCACGCTGTCCCGCTGGAACCAGAAGATCGTTTTGGATGCCGTGCCATCCTGCCCGCTCACGCCGTTTGCGGCGCACAGCAGGGCGGCCAGCCCTTTGCGCAGCACCAGTGCCGCGGCCAGCGGCCACAGTCCGCGCAGAATGCTGCCCCATATCTTTCCGGCTTTTCGGCTGTGGGGTTCCGCTGCCGCGGCATCCAGCAGCAGGGCGGCGCACAGCAGCGTCAGCCAGACTGGGGCAAAGCTTTCGTACAACCCCAGTGCAAAACACAGGCAGACCACTGCGCCGCAGGCACCGGGCAGGCTGTTCCGCCAGCCGCACAGCAGGTGCGGCAGTGCCAGCGCCAATGCCAACGCGCACAGCAGGTAGCCAAACCCAACGCCACACTGGTTGGAATACATCAAAATTTCGCCATGGTAGGGCCACAGCAGCAGCCCTGCCGCCAGCAGCTGCGCCCCCGGCTGTTTTGCCTGCCGCCGTGCCGCCGTGTACAGCACCGCGGCCAGCAGAATGCCCGCCAACACCAGGCTGAGGGCAAAAAACAGCTCCGGCCAAAAGCGCTGGTAGGTCATGATTCCGGTCAGCGCCTGCAGCAGCCACACGGTAATGCGGCCCTGGCGCAAAAATTCTCCGCCCTGCTGGTAGGTGGCAATGGCAAGGTCGTCCATATCCACGGCAGGGGTGTTCATGGCGTAGCCGTACCCCCACAAAACTGCCAGCAGCAGCACACCCCACAGCGTTTTGCTGCGGGCCAGCCCGCACAGGTTGTTCCAAATTTGTCCCGATACGGGCAAAGCCCCCGCTTGTGCGGAGGCTTGCCGGGTGGTATCAGGTTGTAATGTCTGGCACGCCACGGGGAACGATCAGCCCTTAACGGCGATGTTGACCAGGCGGCCCTTGACGTAAATTTCCTTGGCAATGGTCTTGCCTGCAATGGCTTCGGCCACAGCGGGGTCAGCCTTTGCAGCGGCAATGGCGTCAGCGCTTTCAATGTTAGCGGCAACGTTCAGGCGGGCCTTGACTTTGCCATTCACCTGAACAGCAATCTCAATGGTCTGCTCCACGCATTTGGCTTCGTCATACTTCGGCCACTCGTGGTAAGCCAAGGTGTCGGTGTGGCCCATCTGCTGCCACAGTTCCTCGGTCATATGGGGAACAAACGGGTTCAGCAGCTGCAGCAGCACTTCGTACTCTGCGCGGGTTGCACCGCCCTCATCGTACAGGGCATTCACCAAAATCATCAGCTGGGCAATGGCAGTATTGGCCTTCAGGGCGTCAATGTCCTCGCCCACCTTCTTAATGGTGCGGTTGATCAAAGCTTCCAGCTTCGGGCGGTAGCCTTCGCCCTCCACCTGCTTTTCGCTCAGTGCCCAGATGCGGTCCAGGAAGCGCTTGCAACCCTTGATGGAGTTGGTGTTCCAGGGAGCGGCTTTCTCAAAGTCGCCAATGAACATCTCGTACAGGCGCAGGGTGTCAGCGCCGTACTCGTTCACCACATCGTCCGGGTTGACAACGTTGCCCAGGGATTTGGACATCTTGACGATCGGGTGCTCGGCCATTTCGCCGTACTTCTCGACCAGAGCTTCGCGGGCAGCCTTTTCGCTGCCGTACTCGGCCAGCAGGCGCTTGCGCTCGGCATCGGGCTGGTTTTCAAAGGCATGCGGGTTCAGGCCCAGGATCATGCCGTGGGAGGTACGCTTCTGGTACGGTTCTGGCTTGGGCACTACGCCGATATCATACAGGAATTTGTGCCAGAAACGGCTGTACAGCAGATGCAGGGTGGTGTGCTCCATGCCGCCGTTGTACCAGTCCACGGGAGACCAGTAGTCCAAGGCCTCCTTGGAGGCGAATGCCTTGTCGTTGTGGGGATCCATATACCGCAGGAAGTACCAGCTGGAGCCAGCCCACTGGGGCATGGTGTCGGTCTCCCGCTGGGCGGGGCCGCCGCACTTGGGGCAGGTGGTGTTCACCCAGTCAGTCATCTTGCTGAGGGGGCTCTCGCCGGTGTCGGTGACCTCATAGGAGTCCACCTCCGGCAGCAGCAGGGGCAGCTGCTCCTCCGGCAGGGGGACCCAGCCGCACTTGGGGCAGTTCACCAGGGGGATGGGCTCGCCCCAATAACGCTGGCGGCTGAACACCCAGTCCCGGAGCTTGAAGTTGGTCTTGGGACGGCCGATGCCCTGCTCCGTCACCCACTTCTTCATGGTGGGAATTGCCTCTTTCACGGTGAGGCCGTCCAGGAAGCCGGAGTTCACCATGATGCCGGTGTCGTCCTTCAGGGTGAAGGCCTCCTTGGTGATGTCTCCGCCCTGGACCACCTCCACGATGGGCAGGCCGAACTTGGTGGCGAACTCCCAGTCACGCTGGTCGTGGCCCGGCACGCCCATGACGATGCCGGTGCCGTAGCCCATCAGCACGTAGTCGGAGACGAACAGGGGCACGTGCTTGCCGCTGGCGGGGTTGACGGCCTCGATGCCCTCCAGCCGGACGCCGGTCTTCTCCTTGTTCAGCTCGCCCCGCTCAAAGTCGGACTTGCGGGCGGCCTCCTCGATATAGGCGGCCACAGCATCCCAGTTCTGGATCTGGTCCTTCCACTGCTGGAGATAGGGATGCTCCGGGGAGATGACCATATAGGTCACGCCGAACAGCGTGTCGCACCGGGTAGTGTAGACCGTCAGCTTGTCGCCGTTGGTGGCGGTGAAGTCCACCTCCGTGCCCTCGGACCGGCCGATCCAATTCTTCTGCTGGATCTTCACCCGCTCGATGAAGTCCAGGTCGTCCAGGTCGTCGATGAGCCGGTCGGCGTACTTGGTGATGGCCAGCATCCACTGGCTCTTCTCCTTGCGGATGACCTGGCCGCCGCAGCGTTCGCACACACCGTCCACGACCTCCTCATTGGCCAGGACGATCTTGCAGCTGGTGCACCAGTTGACGGGCATGGAAGCCTTGTAGGCCAGCCCCTTCTTGAACATCTGCAGGAAGATCCACTGGGTCCACTTGTAGTAGCTGGGGTCGGTGGTGTTCACCTCCCGGTCCCAGTCGAAGGAGTAGCCCAGCATGTGGAGCTGCTTGCGGAAGTTCTCGATGTTGTCGTGGGTCACCTTGGCGGGGTGGATGTGGTGCTGAACGGCGTAGTTCTCTGTGGGCAGGCCGAAGGCGTCATAGCCGATGGGGAACAGGACGTTGTAGCCCTGCATCCGCTTCTTCCGGCAGATGATGTCCATGGCGGTGAAGGGCCGTGCGTGGCCCACGTGGAGCCCCTGGCCGGAGGGATAGGGGAACTCGATCAGGCCGAAGAACTTCTCCCGAGTCTTGTCCCCCGTGACGGCGGTGAAGGGCTTCTCCTCCAGCCACTTCTGCTGCCACTTTTTCTCAATGCTGGCAAAATCGTATTTCATATCCTTCTCCTCATTCCTGTGAATGGATTTCTCTGTTCGATTTATTTTTGCCGCGGCGCGCCCCCGGGCGGCCTCTCTTGCTTCTACGGGGCAATTCACCTTCTGTACGTGGCAAAAATACTTTGACCCAACCGCCTTGGGTGGCGTCGCCAGTGACTGATGCCGCTGGTGAAGGCACTCTGCTGCGCAGCCATTGGCGGCTCTGCCGCCTGACGGATGCGGTGTGCCCCCTGCGGGCAAGGAGATGTCAATCCCCTCTTCAAGCTGTAAAAGCGCCCCCGACCTTACGGTCAGGGGCGTAAAAGCTACGCGGTACCACCCTGGTTTCGCCAGCCGTTGCCGGATGGCGCTCAACGGCCCGGAGGGCCTCGGCCAGTAACGGGGCCTGCCGTCCCACCCTACTATGTCCGTTCAGGCGGGAGACTCCGGGAACAGTCATCCGCGAAGGTCCCCCACCGGCTCGCAGCAGCCGCCGGCTCTCTGAAGGCGGGACATTTCGCCTTTCTTCCCATCAATGTCGTTAACGGGTCTATTTTATGTGGCTTTGCGCGTTTTGTCAAGAGGTAAGCGGGAAAAGCGCTGTACAATCCAGTCGACATCTTGTTTTTGCCCGTCCTGCTCTGTATAATGGGGAAAATCCAACGTATGGCAGCAGAAAAAACTCTGGCAATTTTGGGGGAGGCGAAACCGTGAAGGGCACCCTGATAAACACGCCCACATTGGAAACCGGGCGTTTGATCTTGAGGAAATTCACAGAGCGCGATCTGGAATGGCTGTTTCTGATTCTCCATGACAAGGACGTCAATCAATTCCTGCCCTGGTATCCGATAGACAGCATAGAAGAAGCCAAGAAATTCTATGAAGAAAGATACGCTTCAAAATATGTCCAGCCGCAGGCATACGCTTACGCGATCTGCTTGAAAACGGACGATCATCCCATCGGCTACATAAAAGTGGATATGGAGGAACATCACGATTTCGGATATGGGCTTCGCAGGGAATTCTGGCATCAGGGACTTGTCACAGAAGCGGGCAAAGCGGTGATCGCCCAAGTGAAAAAGGACGGCCTGCCTTATATCACAGCAACGCATGACCGAAACAACCCAAGAAGCGGCGGCGTTATGCGGAACGTTGGAATGAAGTACCAATATTCTTACGAAGAACAGTGGCAGCCCAAGAATTTTCTGGTTACATTTCGGATGTACCAACTGAATCTTGATGGGAATACAGATCGGGTTTACAAAAAATATTGGGACCAATCTGCTGCCCATTTTATAGAACCGAACGTGTGAACAGATGGATATTGGAGAAAAGTTGGGCGCCGAGGCAGCCGGACTTGTTAAAACCGAAGTGCTTGGTGCATGGACCTGCCTCACAGGAAGCAGGCCCATTTTCATACAGGCGCGCCCAATGCGCCCTCACACTTCGCAGGGAAGGCTTTTCGCCCCCTGACTTATATCGCTGCCCCTTGATTCCGATTGTTTCATACTCCCCCGCCGGTCGCCTGATGCAGCAGCTCCTCCGCTGGCACACCGAAGAGCTTCGCCAGGGCCAGCAGGTTGGAGGTGCTGGGGTCCGCCGTGCCGGTCTCCCATTTGCTGACCGCCTGCCGGCTGACCCCCAGGGCCTCCGCCACGAACTCCTGGGTCATCTGGCAGCGCATCCGGTGGGCCTTGAGGACCTCTCCCAAGGTGCGGCGGGTCTCCGCTTTTTCCCGGCGGGCCTCCCCGCCCCGCAGGTACTTCCGCAGGGCCCGGATCAGCAGGATCAGCAGATAAATGAGCCCTGCCCAGATGGCCAGAAACAGGAGCAGCAGCGGGAGCATGATAATGGAACTGAATGCCATTGCAGTTGCCTCCTTTTGTTTTGGTGGTCTCAGCATACCCGGGGCGGGCGGTTGCGTCCACCAGCTATCGCGCAACTCTGGGTTGATAAGCAGAAAAAAGCTCCGGCGGTCAGCGCCGTCGGAGCTGATGTTTCCCCTTTTCACCGGACACGGCGCCCCACAAAATCTTCGTTTTGCGTGGCACCACATTGGACTCAAATGGGCAGGCAGAGCCTGCCCATTTCATATTTTTGCCTGCGGCAAAACGCTTGGACACGCCACTTGGCGCGAAGGGCGATCAATTCTCCGTCAGCACACCGGAGAGATCCACCGGCTTGCCGTCGTGCCAAAGCCGCTCCAGCGAATAGAACTCCCGGGCCTCGGCGGAGAACACGTGGACCACCACACAGCCGTAGTCCAGCAGGACCCAGGTGCCGTCCCGGTAGCCCTCCCGGCGGAGAGGATCCTCCCCCGCCTGCTCCTTCATGGCCTTCTCCACTGCGCCGCACAGGGCGTTGATCTGGGTGTTGGAATTGCCGGTGGCAATGACGAAATAGTCCGCCAGGGTGGTCTGCTCCGTGATCTCGATGGCGGCGATGTCGCCGCCCTTTTTCTCGTCCAGGGCTTTGGCCGCAGTCAGGGCCATCTCTTTGGGTGTCATGGACTCATCCTTTCTGATCGTTTGAATCTGCGGCACACCTGCCGCTCAGGTTACAATAATAAACCCGTCATCCGGGGCCGCGGTTCCGCCGTCGGACATACCGGGGTCTACAGGAGGCGCCGTCTCACCATCAGACGGCTGGGAATCCGGCGACTCCGGGGCGGTTCCGCCGCTCTCACCTGCCGCCGGGTCTCCGCTGCCGCCCGGGAGCTGGCCGATCACCTGTCCTGTACCGGGGTCCAGGATCTGCCCGGTGCCGGGATCGATGATGCCGCCGGTCTCCGGGTCGATCAGGTCTCCCGTGTCCGGATCGATGCTCCCCGTACCGGGCTCCGTGGCTCCGCCGGGATCCGTGGTCTCTCCGTCGCCGGGCGTCCCGGCCGCCCCGCCGGTCTCCGGCGCTCCGGCATCAGGGCCGGTCCCTGTGCCGGTCTCCCCCTCCGGGGGCGTCTCCTCCTCCGGCTCCTGGGGCGTCCACTGGGCCTGCCAGTAGGACCGGGGATGGGTGGCGTTGCTGTCTTCCACATGACCGGTGGAGGAGCTGACGGAGCCGTCGCTGTTCACGGTCATCATATCCAGATCGCTGCGGGTAAATACCTCGGCGTAGGGGCTCAATTTGGTGTTCACCAGCTCCAG